>Ga0315288_10001468_pt1 | contig 30532 bp, 23 predicted proteins | sample YL17G11_20_MG_FD_203454 | JGI IMG/M metagenome (GOLD analysis project Ga0315288, IMG submission 203454) | Sediment microbial communities from Yellowstone Lake, YNP, Wyoming, USA - YL17G11_20 | ecosystem: Environmental > Aquatic > Freshwater > Lake > Sediment | place: USA: Wyoming | collected... | reverse complement strand
CATGTCCGGGCCGCAGTCGCTCAGTGTCCATCCCGGCGCCACTGTCTCCATGGCTCGCGTGAGCTCATCGGCGAACTTGACCTGCTTCATCTCCTCTTTAGTGAAGCGGCTGTTCTCGGCAGGGCCGGGGGCCCAGGAAGGCTGCGCGCGTCCCGGCTTCGGCGCGATGACCGGGATCACGAACACCTCCTGGCCCTCCGCGTCCTTCTCGATGCGGCCACCGACCCTGGCCACAGCCTGGCGGGCCAGCTTCTCGCAGACATCGATCAGCTTCGGGAATGTGTAGGCGGTGTAGCTGAACTCCACGTCCTGCTTCAGCTTGGCCTTGTACGTGTCCGGCAGGCCCTTGTAGCCGACAGTCGTGAAGAGCACGCCGCCCGCGCTGGATGGGTTACAGTCGGAGTCCCAGCCGGCGCGGCACGCGATAGCGATGGTCCGGTGCAGGTCCCGCTCGCCGTACAGGAGCCCAAGAAGCACGCACGCGCCGTTGAGCTTCACGTCGATTCCGCCGACGGCGTAGCGATGGTGGCCGGGGTCCCGCGAGTACTTCGCCTGCACCAACGCCCAGGCGCGCTCCCACTCATCGGGGAACTGCCTATGCCACCGGAGGAGATCACGAACCATTTCGGCGTACTGGCTGTCGACGGGGATGCACTTCAGCCCCGTGCGGACGATGTTCTCGATGTCCGTCTCGAAGAACGCCTCGGCGTACATCCCGCCCATGAACTGGCCCGCGTAGAGCCCATCGCCGTAGTTCATCAGGCGACCGAACTTCTCGCCGAGCGCGATCGCTATGGTCGGCATGCCCGGCGCGATGAGGCCGGAGTAGTCCGCCTCGATCTGGTAGTCGATGTCATCCGAGTTGCGGCTGAACCTTGGGTGGCCCGAATCCGGCGGGGCGATGCCGCGGCGGAGGTTCTCGCGCCCGGCTCGATTCGCGCACCAGAGCGCATACTCGCTGTTCGCGAAGTCGATGCCCGCCTGGCGGATCGAGCAGTCCAGGCCGTACACCTCCATCGTTCGCAGGAAGGTCATCTCCACGTACAGATCATCCTGCCCGAAGGCGTTGTTGATCATGTCGTCGGTCCACTTGGGGACCTGGTCCTCGGGGATGATCGCGTCCTGCCAACGGAACTCGGTGGGTGCGCCGAGGCAGACGCCGGCGATCTGCCCGATCCAGCCGCCCATCATCTTGTCACGGTACTGCGCCGCCGGCAGCCGGCGGTACTCGGCCGCTACGACCGGGCACAGCCCAGCCACCAACGTGCCGAGAAGGATGATCGGAAGAAGCGCGCGGGCTCGCATCACGAAGCCCTCCCTCTGTGCCTAGTCGCCGGAGGAAAACCCGGGGACGGCCACCTATTTCGCGCATGGGCCGGCGTCTTGGCGCGACCATCCCCACCGAAGTAGGTGGCTGTCCCCGGTTTTCCTGGGCCATCGGCGAGGTTCGCAAGGCGCAGACGGCGCACCTGCCGAGCGGCCGGCCGCAAGGGGAGAGCCAGAGCAGGACCGAATGCACGGCCAGGGATACGCCGTCGATCGAGGGAGAGCGAGTCATTGTTGACGCATCGGGAACGGTTCGTGCGTGTGCTGAGCTTCGAGCCGGTGGATCGGCTACCGGTCATCGAGTGGGCGGGCTGGTGGGACAAGACGGTCGCCCGCTGGCACGGGGAGGGGCTCTCGCCATCGCTGACCGATGCTTACGAGATCCGCCGACACTTCGGGCTCGACCCCGTGCAGCAAATGTGGATCCCCGGCATCGGTCCAGGTACCCCGGGGCCGACGCGGCACGGCGGCGCGATCGTGACAAGTGCCGCCGACTACCAGGAGGTGCGCCGCTTCCTCTACCCGGATGGTCTGCCGGTTGCGGAGGAGACCCTTCGCGCCTGGGCCGAGGAGCAGCGACGCGACGACCTCGTGTTCTGGATCTCGGTGGAGGGGCACTTCTGGTTCCCGCGCAGGCTGCTCGGGATCGAGGGGCACCTGTATGCGTTCTACGACCAGCCCGCACTCATGCACGCGATCAACGAGGACCTGCTGCGGTTCAACCTGGACGTCATCGACCGAGTGTGCGCGATCATCCAACCGGACTTCATGACATTCGCCGAGGACATGTCCTACAACCACGGCCCCATGCTCTCGCGGAACCAGTTCGAGGAGTTCATCGCGCCCTACTACCGAGAGACGGTGCCGAAGCTCAAGCGCGCGGGCATCCGCGTCTTCGTCGACAGCGACGGCGACGTGTCCACGCTTGTGCCGTGGCTGGAGGAAGTCGGCGTCGAGGGCATGCTGCCGCTCGAACGGATGGCGGGCGTCGACGTGACGCAGCTCCGACGCGACCACCCGGACCTCCGGATGATCGGTGCCTTCGACAAGACGGTGATGCACCGGGGCGAGGAACGGATCCGCCAGGAGTTCGAGCGGCTCACGCCCGTGATGCGCTCGGGCGGGTACGTTCCATCCTGCGACCACCAGACGCCGCCGGAGGTGTCCCTGGACGACTACCGGCTGTATGTGCGCCTGCTGAGGGAGTATGCGGAGAGGGCGGCCCAATGACCGTTGGCATCGTCGGCTTGGGTCTCATGGGCCGCGCGATGGCTGGAAGACCCATCGACGCCGGCCTCGGCCACCTCGACAACGCGGCGACCTTCAGGGCGTTCGCGACATCATGAGCCACCGCACGCGACCAGTCTGGCTGATCTCGCTCGCGACAGCCGTGTCACTCTTGGGCGACCTGTCGCTGTACGCACTCCTGCCGACGTGCTATGCGAACCTCGGCCTCGTGTACTACCAGGTCGGGCTGATCCTCTCCGTGAACCGCTGGGTACGGCTCGTTACCAACCATCTGGCCGTACTGATGGTGCGCCGGGCCGGGCCGGGGCGGATGCTGACCTGCGCGCTGATCATCGGGGCGGGGATGACCGCGCTTTACGGGCTGGCGCCGCCGCTCGCGATCATTCTCGTCGGCCGCGCGGTCTGGGGGCTGTGCTGGTCGCTCATTCGCCAGGTTGGGGCGATGATGGCCGTCTCCGCGTCGGACGGCGACGACCTGGGCCGGATGGTGGGGCTGTATGAGGGGGTGTCGCGCGTAGGCGCTGCGGCCGGGGCCTTCCTCGGCGGCCTGGCGTACGACCTCCTCGGCCTTGGGCCCGGCATGTTCGTGCTGGCGACTGCGTCGCTCGCCAGCGTTCCGCTCGGGCTGGCGGCGGTGCGGCGGGATGGGGCGGGCGGCCGCGCGGCCAGACCGTCTGCCAAGCTAGCGCTCCGCGGCGCGGGATGGGCGCTCCCTCTCTTCGCGGGACTACACTCGACCGCCATCTCGCTCATCGTTGCGGTCCTCGGGCTGATCATCGCCACAGAGATGGGGCAGTCACTCCGCATCGGGGGCCTGGTCATCGGCATCGCGACAGTGAACGGCGCGCTAGTGGGCGCGCAGTGGCTGTCCGATACCGTGGGTGCCCCGACGCTTGGCGCACTGGGGGATGCGGTCGGCTGGCGTCGGCTGGCCATCGGCCTCTGCACTGTGGGGGTCGCCGCGCTGGTCGGTGCGTGGTACCTGGCCGGTGCGGCCATCGTACCCGGCATTCTCGTCTTCTACCTCGCCCGCACGGGTCTCATGGTCGTCACGGGTGCTGAAGCCGGGTCGCGAGGCCCCCGGGCTTACGCATCCTATGTGACCGCTGATGACGCCGGTGCGGCCGTGGGGCCACTGGCGGGATGGCTCCTGCAGGGCCTCCTGCCGTCCGCCCACGATGCGCTCCTCCTCGGCGCGGGACTCGCCGCGGTGGCGCTCGCCGTGGCGCCGCGGGCACTGCGGGGACGGACAGGCCGCCATGGTGGCAGGGAGGGCGCGACGCACCCCCGAACACCAGCAGGTCCCCTACGCGGGGGCTGATGAGGAGATGGCTCCGATGAGCGGTTGGCAGCTTGGCATGGTCGTCGCGACAGCGTGCTCGGGGATGGTGAGAGCCAATGAGGCGGACCTCCCCACCGCTGTGCTCCGGGCGGCGCCGGAGGTGCGCTTCCCCGGCGTGGAGCTTGAGGGCTGGGACCATCCGGTCATCGACTGCAACAGCCCTGCGCACTGGGACCGTGGGACCTTCTACCTCTTCAACTCCGCGGGGCACCCCTCGCGCACATTCGGGCCGGATGTGCTCCACTTGTGCCCATCCGAGCGCGTCACGATCGACAACGAGGTCAACGGCGGCCGGTGGATCGAAGCGACCCACCGAGAGCCTGACGGGACGCTCTACGCCTGGTACCACAACGAACCCGCGGACGTCGCTCCGCCGAACAGAGAGGGCCGTCCACTCACCGCGCCGCGCATCGGGGCGATGGTATCGGAGGACAACGGCGCGACCTGGCACGACCTCGGCCTCGTGCTCGAAGCCCCGCCCAACACGATGCGCGAGGGCAGCGCCAACCACTACTTCGCCGGCGGGAACGGCGACTTCTCCGTGATCCTCGACCGCGACCACGAGTGGTTCTACTTCCTCATCAGCACCTACGGCGACTTCGCCGAACAGGGCGTCGCCATCGCCCGGATGCGCTATGAGGACCGCGACGAGCCGGTCGGCAAGGTGCTCAAGTGGCACGACGGCAAGTGGGATGAGCCCGGCATCGGTGGACACCTGACGCCCATCTTCCCGGCGAAGGTCGACTGGCACAACGAGAACGCCGACGCATTCTGGGGACCCTCGATCCACTACAACACGTATCTCCGGCGCTACGTCATGTTGCTGAACCGGTCGAAGGACTACCTATGGTCGCAAGAGGGCGTCTATGTCTCCTTCTGCCGCGACCTCTCGGACCCGGAGAGCTGGGCCGAGCCGCAGAAGATCCTGAACGAGGGCGGGTGGTATCCCCAGGTGATCGGGACCAACACGCCACGCCGCGAGACCGACAAGCTCGCCAGCCGCATCGCACGCTTCTTCATGTTCGGCGTCTCGAACCACGAGATCGTCTTCCTGCGGCCGGACGAGAGGCACAGCAACGGTACTCGGTGAACCTTCCCAATCTCACTTGACGGATCGACGGCCCAGCACTATGCTAATCATGGAGGTTTGGTACCAGCCTGCTCGGCGGATGTGAGCAGCCATCTGGCATCTTGGGGGTAGTGCCATGAGACGACGTGCCTTCCCTTCCCTTCCCTTCCCCGTGACTCCCGAGTCGGTCATCCCTGTGCCCCGCGCCTCGTGCGCCCTCTCATGCAGTCGTCTCTTGTGGCCTGCGCCGTGTTCTCGCTGACAGGCGGCGCGCTGGCGCAGCACTGCGACCAGGTGACATGGTATGCGGCGATGCCCATCCAAGGCGGGCTCGACTACCCACCGGGCAACGCGGAGTTCGTGTCGTACTTCCTGGCGGACGGCACGGATGGCACCGCGAAGCCTCTCTCCCACGGAACGGATGTAGACTGGTTCACTTGCATACACGGCTACCAAGGGCCGATCGCGGACACCCTGTATGCCTACTGGAGCACGACCGTCGGGGGGATCGTGGGCCCGAACCCGAACTGGTACACGTACTTCCGCGCACAGGCCGGTCCAGCTACCGGGGAGATTAGAGTCCGCATCACCGACGACCGCGCCTCCAGCGACCCGCGGCACGACCCCGACCGTCAGTTCGTGGCGACCGTGAAGGTGGTGAAGCCAGCCATCGCCCGGGTGGACTTCGCCGGGGCGGGCCTGACGATGTACCAGAACGCTCAGTCGACGAACCCGGACCACACGTGGACCTGCGACTACATGGAGAACAGCGCGAGCGCTCTGCCGTCGCCGAACTGGCAGGTGGGTGGGAACAACGAGCCGGGGTTCTTCACGGGCGGTCAGGCTGACGCGATACGAATGGGGCTCAAGGCGTCTGACGGTCAGACCCACTACCTGCAAGGGGCGATCAAGGTCCAGGAGCGGTGTAAGTGGAGTGACGGGTACTACTTCCTCAAGACCTCGCAGATCCCGACGGAGCTCCCGTGGGGCTCTCAGACATGGGACACGCTGCAACTGGACGAGGTGTTCCCGCCCGAGGTGTTCTTCCAATGGGACTATCCGCTGGAGTGGAGCTATCGCACCCGCCCGACGGACGCGGCCCACGAGGTACCCCTCGGCACGAGCACCCACAGCTTCATCGCCCGGTCGCTCGGCCCCGTACTCCTCAGCTTCTCAGAGCTGGCGAAGAAGCGCGTGCAACTGGCTGCGGAGCATGCGAATGAGGCGGCGACGACCATAGCGGCGGCGGAAGCGGTTCGCGACTGGCTCGCCGGCGCCGATCCCCCCGACTTCGGGCCATCGGGTCCCTACTTCGTCGACTCCATGGGGAACGCGATCACGAACCGAATCTGGTGCGCGCTGGACGCGGGGTCGCAGACTGTCGAGTGTGACGAGCAGGCCTTGCTGATGGAGCAGTTCATCGAGACCCTCGGTGTCGCCGGAGAGGTCGTTCGCGTCCGGCCCACCCGGCAGAACGACCCGAACTGCCTGGACATGGAGGCCCTCCGCACCTGTCCGTACTACCCCACATTGCAGGACAAGCTGCAGCTCCTCTTCGGTGGCGTCCCGAACAACTTCGAGGGCGTGTGCCGATGCGGGGGCGTGGAGGCCGGAGACTACTACGCGGTGGCGCCGAGCGCCACCGGGAGTCTACAGGGGAACCGCCGTGGCGACCTGGATCTACTCTACGACCTGAACGCCCAGTACGGGGTGACCCAGGCGTGGGGACACGAAGGGCCGGAAGGATGGGAGTTCTGTGAAGAGGAACCATTGCCGAACCCATGAACCTGCCCCGATTGGGGGAGCGGCCTCGGCACGCGGCTACTGGATCCTGGCTGGTACCGCCCTGGCCGCGGCACTGGCCGTTGTCGCGTGGGCATCTGGTGCGAACTGGCGCGGGGGGAGTCCCGGGACGGCACAGGGGCTGACGCAGGGCATCTCTGGCGCTTCGGCTCAGACCCCCACGGTGGTCGCGACTGCGCCTGAGCCCGATCGGGGGAGCCAGGTCCAGCCAGCACAAGGCGTCGGGCCCTGGTCGGGACTCGATCGGGGACAGCTCGAGCGTGACTGGGACGTATACTGCCGGGCCGACCCCAGGAGAGAGTGGGAGCGGCGCTCACTCTGGGAGTATCTCTGGCCGACGGGCGAAGAGATCGCAACCCACCGGCCCCGCGGCGGCGACCCGGCCACCGAGGTGGAAAAGACGCGCAGCCTGGTCCGCGAGGCGCTGTCCGCGGATGCTGTGCCGGATGAGGCCATCCGGTCTGCAGAGGCCGTCCCCATGGATGACTGGCACAACGGCAGTGACTTCGTGGCCATGTCGTTCGAGACGGGCGGCCGGCTGTTCCGAGTCATAAGGGGGTACGTCCTCGCGGTCAGTATACTGCCACCGGCCGGCTGCGAAGCGGCTGAGGATCCTGTCGCACTCGTTCTGGACACCCTCAGACGGTGGGGGGCTGTCGCCGACGAGGATCGGGGGCGGCTGTACGCCGAAGGGGTGCCCCTCTGTGAAGGTTCCCCGTTTGCCATCGGCTACCTGACACTCCGGCCTGAGAAAACGAACGAGGAGTACCGCACGCCTTGGTGCGGTGGCCAGTTCGCCACCGACGGGCGGGCCGTCGTGCTGCGCGACAGGATCGAGCAGAAGCGGGAGTGGCGCGGCCACATCTTCGAGAACAGCGCGCGCGGACCGATCACGAAGGTTCGCGATCCCAATGCGCCCTACCAGCCGCCCACACCGTTGGAGTGGTTCTGAGAGGGAACCGACGTGGCGACCGACGACGCGGAACGCATGCCGGGCGGTCCTGCAGGCCGCGTGAAGCGCGGCAGACGATTCCGAGCCGTGGTCGCCGTCGCGCTTGCGACTGGCGTTGCCATTGCTCTGTGGCGGGCACTGGCGCCCTCATCGGGCTTGGACCGGGGCCAACTGGAGCGGCGCTGGGATGCGGCCGTGCGACGCGAGTCTCGGCGCGAGGAGTACGGGGACAGGCTGCGATACTTCCTCTGGCCTTCGGACAAGGAGATCGCGGCCTTCCGGCTCCGTGGTGACGACCCAGACGGAGAGGTCGCGAACACGCTCGGCATGATCCGTGAAGCACTCTCCGAGGAGGCCGTGCCCGATGCGGTGATCTACAGCGCAACGGTGCTCCTGCTGGATGACTGGCACTACGGCAGCGACTACATTGCGTGCTCGTTCGAGACCGACGGGAGGCTGTTCCGCGCCTTGAGGGGACGCGCCGTCACCATCACGATCCTCCCGCAGGGCGACGTTCGGCTGACGAGGAGCCCTCCTCGATTGGTCACGGAGACCTGCAAGCGCTGGAGCGCCGTCTCCCCGGAGGACAAGGATCGGCTCTATGCCTCGGGGGCGCCGGTCTTCAGAGGGTCGAAGCTTGTGAGAGGTCACCTCCGGCTCAAGGACGAGCGCCCGTGGGAGCAGTTCAACAACGCGTGGGTGGGCGCGAGCTTCGCAACCGATGGCCGCGCCGTCGCGGTGTGCCTCCCGATCGAGTCGGTCAGGAAGACGCGTGGCGTCGGCGAGTTCACCGCAAGGTTCCCGTTCGGTAAGGTCATGCACGTCACGGAGGACTACATGGACCCGTACGAGCACGATCCACCGGAGCCGTTGGAGTGGTTCTGAACGGAGTAGCCATGTGGCGAGCGATTGCGTTGGCCGTATGCCTGACGGCATCACTGGCGCCGTTGCCCGCACGCGGCGCGGGGGAGACCGTTGGCGGGCAGGCTCGCACGCTGGGCGAAGCGGTTCGGAGCCTGTGCGAGCCTGCCGGGCTGCGGTGGCTTGTCGACGGCGAGTTGGCTGAGCTGCCTGTCACAGTGCCGGGCAGGGGCGTGCTCCACGAGCGCTTGGATGCGGTATGCGCGTGCATCTCCGGCGCCTGGTGGAGTCAGGAGGGACGCGCGATCGCGGTCGGGCGGCGGCCAGACTTCGAGCCGAGGCAGTTCTTCAGCCATCTGCAAGCTCAACGTCTCAGCCTCCTCGCCGCCTTCGCGGACGCTCTCTCGGCCGAGGAGCGCGAGGCGCTGCGCCAGGGCATTGGGATCGCATTCGGCGAGATGAGCCCGGCGGCGCGTGCGGCGATCGAGAGCGACGTGACGTTCTTTGGGCCCATCGCCGGCGAGCCCATGGATGGCACCGACCTGTCGGAGGAGCTCCGGGACGCCGAGCGCGTGCTCTACACCCGGTGGGAGGATCGCGCCGAGTTCTACGCGCACCCATCCGACGTGACACCGTTGGCGTCGTTGGAGCGCGTGTCCCCCTGGTCGTCCGGGCTCATCCGGTTCAATACGAAGGCGAGGCGGATCGAGGGAACCCCGTGGTTCGTCGACGCATACCTGGATCGCAACAGCAGGCAGGGCCTGCCGATACCACCGGCGCCGCGGCGTTGGCAACCCGGTGACCAGGAGCCGGAAGCGCCGGACGAGGCGGGCAGCGCGTCGGAACCGCAGGACGGCCCGGCCTCGGCCATCCTCCCCTTTGGCCTCCTGCCACTCCGCGACATCTGCGAGACGCTGTCCCGACTCGGCATCCCCATGGCTGCAGCGGCCGACGTGGAGGCGCACACCGTCTTCCAGCCCGGCGGGGACTGGGGGCCGAGCACTCTCGCGGACCTGCTCGAGCCCGTGCTGCGCCTGCGGCCTCGACAGGCGGCCCGGGGACTGGTCTTCGAGAGCGTTCCACTGACCGGCGAGGACTACCGGGATGGGGTAGCGCCCGAGCTGTCGGCGCGCGTCGTCGCTGTGGGCTCGCGCATTGCGGGCGACTCGCCGGGTGAGCCCGACCTCGCGCGCCACAAGCTGGCTGACCTCCCCGCGGAGACCCGGCGAGAGCTGCTGGCGATCTACCGCTGGTGGGCGTCCAACCGAGGGGCGGACCCCGCTCCGCCCGACCCGGCTGCCGCGCCCAACATGGAGGTGCGGTTGGCGCCCACGCTCATGGTCGGGGTCGCCTGGTTCAGACGAGAGGCGGACCTGCCCCGCGAGTTCGACGAGGGCCCCATCTACACCCGCGGGCTCGGCATCTTCCTCGAGGTCCAGTAGGCGGCGGGACCCTCCGAAGGGACGAGCGGAAGGGGCTGGCGCCACCCGTCGCGAACACCCCCTGTGCCTGCGACCGGGTAATCCACGATTCGGGGTCGAGACTCGCAATGGGCAACCTGCTCTCCTGCAACCTCTGCAGCTATCGCGGCCACACCGAGAGGGCTTACGCGCACCTGCCGACCATCGGCGTGAAGCACGTCGAGATCGGCGCGCCGGCGCCGGAGGCCGCGGTGAAGGTCCTCGGGGAACTCAGGGCCCGCGGCCTGCAGCCGGCCACCATTCAGGCGTTCTCCGACATCGGCAGCGAAAGCTTCGTCAACGACCTGGGGATCGCTTGCGGTGTGGCCGCCAAGCTCGGTGTACGCGTGGTGTTCACGAGCGTCCACGCCGGCGAAGTACCGGTGGAGGACGTGTACGCCCGGATGCGCGAGGCGGGCGACGTGGCCGGTGAGCACGGCGTCCTCATCGCTATGGAGACACACCCGGACTTGATGACGAACGGCGGCATCGCGCGCCAGACCATCGAGGCCATCGGGCACCCGCATGTGCGGATGAACTTCGACACCGCGAACATCTACTACTACAACGAGGGCACGACCACCGAGGCCGAGCTGGCTAAGGTGGCTCCCTACGTCGCCAGCGTCCACCTCAAGGACAGCGCAGGCCTGTACAAGACATGGAACTTCCCGACCATCGGCCGCGGAGTGGTGAGGTTCGCGGAGGTCGTCCGCATCCTCGGCGCGGAGGGGTTCACTGGGCCGTACACGATGGAGCTCGAAGGCATCGAGGGCCAGAGCCTGAACGCCGATGAGGCCGCCGCCGACGTCGCCGCCTCCGTGGAGCACCTGCGCAGCGTCGCGGAGTTCGAGTAGCCGATTCGGTGCCATTAGCAGCCGGAGTGGGCGAGCCGCACCTGTCACCTTCAGAGGGGCCGAACAAGCGAGCAACGCGAGTGCAGTCCGGCCCTGTCGCCCGAAGGGCGACGCTGGGGAGGCCATACGGTCGCGGGCGCAAGAGCAGGGCGCGGCACCGCCCGCGGCTCTCGCTGGTGCGGGTCCGCCGTCGGCGGACAGGGCCGGACTTCGAGGCCTTCGGCCTCTCGTTCGGCCCCTCCAGGAGACACGGCACGCGCAAGCGTAGCCATCACCAACGCCTCCGGATCTGCTATGGTGTGGGCGCGACGTCGCATGGCGACCGTCTGAGAGGAGACCACGACCGTATGCCTGGTGGTGCGTATCTGATCGGCGACGACGGGGCACTCGTCGAGATGTCGCAAGCTCCTTACGATTCCGAGGACATGCTGCAGCAGCTTTTGGCCAGTCACCCAAGCCTGCTTGCCGGAAACCAACTGACTCCCGACTCGCCTCGCCGGTGGCTGTTGGTGACGCGCGAGATGTCGGTCCCCGCCGAGGCCGGCGGCTCGGGACGATGGTATCTCGATCACCTGTTCATAGACCAGGACGCCGTGCCGACTCTGGTAGAGGTCAAGCGCGCCTCGAACAGCCAGTCGCGACGCGAGGTCGTAGCCCAGATGCTGGACTACGCTGCCAATGCCGCCGCCCACTGGTCCGCCGACGAGGTCTCGGATGCATTCCAGGCGGCATGCGATAGGCAGGGAGTGTCGGCGGAGGAGGCGTTGGGGGCTGTCCTCGGAGATGCGGCCGATGTGTCCGCCTTCTGGGAGCGATTCGAGACCAACCTTCGCGCGGGGCGCGTGCGCATGGTCTTCGTGGCTGATGAGATCCCGTCCGAGCTCCTCCGCGTCGTTGAGTTCCTCAATGAGCAGATGGATTCGGCAGAGGTCTTGGCCGTTGAGATCAAGCAGTACGTCGGTGGCTCTCAGAAGGCTTTGTTCCCTCGCTTGCTTGGACAGACAGCTCAGGCTGCCGACCGGAAGAGCAGAGGCCCCCGACGTACCAGGCGGTGGGACGAGCAGAGCTTCATGCAGGCCATTCGGGGCCGAGCAGGCGCAGACGCGGGTCGCGTCGCCAAGACGATCCTCGACTGGGCCGTGAAGCGCCATCTGCGGACATGGTGGGGCCACGGCATGGGCGATGGGTCGTTTTTCCCCATGCTTGACACCGATGGGCAGACGCACTTCCTCGTCTCCGTGTGGACCTCCGGCCGGCTCGAGGTCCAGTTCCAGTGGATGAAGAGCCGGCCTCCCATGGACAGCGTCGAGAAACGGAAGGAACTCCAGAGGAAGCTGAACGCGATCCCTGGCGTTCACGTGCCCGATTCGCGGCTGGAGGGTCGCCCAAAGGTAGAACTCTCTGCGTTCTCGGGCGAGGACTCGGCGAGGCAGCTTCTCGACGCTCTCGACTGGGTGGTGCAGGAGATCAGGGGTAACTCGCCGGCATAGGGTGAGATCGGCGCACGAGGGCGCGAATCCTTCCTCCCCGCGCCTGGGAGCAAGGGAACCGACGATTCACGGGCCTACCTCTCCCGTCGCACGCCTTTGGACGGGCCGCTCTTCGCGTCCACGAAGTGGCTGGTTTCCGTATCCTGCTTGATGAACAGGTCATTTGGTCCACGGAACTGGCTGCGCTTGCGAACAGCTCCGTGCCGATGCCCGTCCCCTGTTGGGGCGTTCTTCGCCATCATCCTCACCTCCCAACACTTGTGGTTTACAACGCGGCGAAACCATGCTATAATGTACACCACGAGGGAGGAGGCGTCAAGGTGCAGTCCGTTGGCGAGCGCTTGAAGCAAGCGCGGGTCGCCGCAGGCCTCAGCCTGCGTGAGCTGGCCCAGCGCGTGGGGCTATCGGCCATGGCGATATCGAAGTACGAGAACGATCAAGTGGTGCCCGGCTCGGAGATGCTCATCCGGTTGGGCGACGCGCTCGGGGTCAAGGCGGGCTACTTCCACCGCCCTCTTCAGGTCGAGGTGCGCCGCCCGGCGTACCGCAGGCACAGTCGGCTCGGCAAGAAGGCTCAGGGCGTGATCGAGGGCGGGATCAAGGAGTTCCTCGAGCGGTATCTCCAGGTGGAGGAGGTCTTCGAACCGGAGCGGGTGCCGTGCTTCGAGTGGCCTCCTTCTTGCAGCGGTACGTTGGGTTGCGTCGAGCAGGCGGAGGAGTTCGCGGCTGGTCTCAGGCAGGACTGGGGCCTTGGCGAAGACCCGATCGCCAACCTCTGCGAGACGCTCGAGGACCGCGGAGTCAAGGTCGTTCTACTGGCGGGCCTGGGTGACGGCTTCGACGGCTACTCGTGTTGGGCGAACGGTTCTGTGCCCGTAGTGGCCGGCCGGTCAGGGGAAGAGGTACCCGGCGACCGTCTCCGCTTCACGCTGGCCCACGAGCTGGGCCATCTCCTGCTGGAGGAGCATGTCGCGGACGGCGTCGATGTGGAGAGGGCGTGTCATCGGTTCGCCGGTGCGCTGCTCGTGCCCGAGACGGCGGCCCGGAGGGAGGTCGGGGGGGCGCGAGGCCAGATAGGGTTTGGGGAGCTGCTCTCCCTCAAGCACAAGTGGGGGCTGAGCATGGGTGCCTGGCTCTACAGACTGGCCGACCTGAACGTCATCACAGCGAGCCGGCACCAGGCCTTCCGGCGCGTCTTCAGTGCGAACGGCTGGCACAAGCGGGAGCCGGGCGACCCCGTCGAGCCTGAGCGTACGGAGCGCTTCGAGCGCCTTGTCGAACGAGCCGTCGCTGAGGACATCATCTCGGTATCGAGGGCTGCGGACTTCCTCGGCAAGCCACTCATCCAGGTCCGGCGCGAGATGGCGTGGCCGAAGGGGGAGGCGTGCGTCTCGTGAAGCTGGTCACTGACGCCAACGTCTGGATCGACGTGGACAACGGCGGGCTGACCACTGTCGTGTTCTCGCTTCCCCACGCATTCGCCTCGCCGGACACTGTCGTCCGGGAGCTGGGGCCGGAGCTGGGGGCGCTCGGCCTGGAAGTGCTCGAGACGCCGCCAGAGCGGCAACACGAATGGGTCACACTGCGTGCGCGTTATCGCTTGCCCAGTGACGCAGACCTGCACGCCTTGCTACACGCACGACTCCTGGGTGCGCGACTGGTCACTGGCGACAGGGATCTGCGATACGCTGCTGAGGCTGAGCGGGTACAAGTAAGCGGCCTACTGTGGGTCATGGACGAGCTTGTCGACCGCGCCCTGCTAAGCAGACGTGCCGCGGGCCACAGCCTGCGACAGGTACGCGACCGTGGTGCCCGCCTCCCGGAGGACGAAGTGAGGAAGCGCCTGCGTGTATGGCGTTACGTGCTGGCGCATAGGCGGATGGCCCGTCAGGGCACCCTCACGACCACGCGGCTCACGGCTATCGGAGCGTCCGGGCTGGTGATGCGGAAGTCGCCGCCGTTGCACCGGCCGGAGAAGAGCGCATCGGGGATGTCGAAGGTCGCTGTGCGCCACTCGCCGCTGTTCGTCCGCTTCACGCGCTCGGTGTCCCCAAACGCACCCGGGCGCTCCGGCACCTTCAGCACGGTCTGGTCCGAGGAGTCATACTCCACCCAGAATTCAGCCTCTCCCTCGTCGAGGTACGTGACCTCGATGACGACGTGCGGCGGGGTGCCGCCGCCGGCGAGAGCATCATCGACTCCGAAGAGCATGTAGTGCCCGGTAGTCACGCGGCCAGTGAGTCCGCCGATCTCTCGCGCTTCGGTGCCGCAGTCCTCTCCGTCCCACTGGCTGACGTAGCTGCCGCGGTTGTCGGCGCCGAGACCGATCTCGCCGTGACTCACGATGGTCACCGCGTTGAGCCCGATCTGGACGGAACCACTTGACTCGTTCGCGATCGCCTCGCTGCGCACGAACCGGTTGCCCATGATGACCGCGGCGGTCACGTCCGGACCGAGGCGGACCTGGTTGCCAGCGCGGCTGAAGTTGCAGCCCTGGACGATGACCTGGCCGGACTCCGCCTCGATCGCGGGGCGGCTCTGGCCGCTTCGGTCCCAGTAGTCGAAGATGCAGCTCGCGAAGGTGGTGGTCCCGCGGCCGTTCTGGTGCAGGATCTGCTCACTCGGGCCCCAGAATGCGCAGTTCTGGAAGTTGACATTCCCCGTGCAGGACTCAGCGATGCGTACCGCGACCGGGTCCTCGCCCTGCATGGCGACGAACTCGCCGTTCGTGATGAGCAGCCCAAATGGCCAGCAGTCATCGACCCACACCGCTGTGCCGCTCGCATCGGAACCGATTCCGAGGAAGTTCCCGTTGCACGCGCCGTCGGCGGTGCGGATGAACTTGTAGCCGATCTTGTAGCCGAACACGAAGGTGTTGAGCACGTACTCCCAATCCGCCCGGCCGAAGATCATCGCCTCGCCGTTCTCCGCGAGGTACTGCTGGAACTTAGGCTCGGCGTAGTTCCAGAACGGCCAGAAGTGGACGTTCTCGATCCGGCCCACGTCGTAGCACTTGTCGATGAAGATGCCGCGGCGGATCGGCTGGCCGTAGAGGCTGCGGATGTAGTGCCTCCCGGAGGGCCGGGTACCGAAGTCGACGGCGTTGAAGGGGTTCACCAGAAGACAGTCCACGATCGAAGAGTTGTCCGCGCCGCGAGTGGCGATGCACCACGGGTAGGGGCGGATGTTCGCGGGGTCATTCTGCTCGGGGTAGAAGACGGTGAGGCCCTTGACGACGCTGTTCGCGCCCAGGGAGATGAACGGTGCGCCCTCCTCGGTTCCCTGTCCCTCCACGGCGAGGAGAGTGGTGCCCTTGAACTGCGTCCACGCCGTGGGGACGGTGAATACACCCTCGAGCGTCACGTTGTCCGGTATGACGATGTGCGAGGCGATGCGGTAGGTGCCTCGCGGCGCCGCCACGATCCCTCCGCCGGCCCCGCCCGCGGCATCCAGTGCGCCCTGGAACGCGGCGGTGTCGTCGGTCACCTCGTCGCCGACGGCGCCGTAGTCGCGGACATTCCAGCCCGCCTGGGCTTGTGCAATGAGTGGCGACGCCGATGCGACGGCGAGGAAGAGAGCGGAGTACGAGGCGTACGTGCCTGCCATGATCGTGAGCCTCCCTGGGACCGGATTGGTCGTGCGAGGCTTCGCCCGGGCCGCGAGGCAGACCTGTCGCGCCTCCGCGCAGGTTGCGCCCGGAGGGCCGCGGAACCCGGAGGTCCATGGATCTCGCAGTGCCGGTCTCGGAGCCGACCCCCGCGTCATCTCGCCCGGCACTCATGCGCGCCTCCGCTCGGGCCGTGGCGATCGGGCTGCTGCTGATCCCGCTGAACGCCTACTGGCTCGTCATCATCGAAGTGGTGCGGAACACCCAGACGCCCACTTCGATCTCGCTGTTCTTCAACGTCATCTTCACGATGCTGCTCGTGACGGCACTGAACGCGCCCCTGCGCCGATGGGCGCCGAGCGTGGCGCTGACGCCGCCTGAGCTAGTCACGATCTACACACTGGTGTCGCTCGGATCGGCACTGGCGGGCATCGACATGACCTGCTGCCTCCTGCCCGTGATGGCCTACCCGGCGCACTACGCCACTCCCGAGAACGGCTGGTCCGACCTGGTCCTGCCGCTCCTTCCGAAGCACCTAATGGTCTTCGATTCAGGCGCGCTGGATCGCTTCTGGACGGGGAGCAGCTCGCTGCACCTGCCGGAGAACTACCGACCGTGGATCGGGCCGCTCCTGTGGTGGAACGGGTTCATCGTGCTGATGTGCGTCGCGTTCCTGGGTCTGGCCGCCATCTTCCGGCGGCGGTGGATCGAGACCGAGCGACTGACTTACCCGATCGCGCAGATCCCCATGGAGATCGCCGCGGCCCCGCACCGCTTGTTCACCTCGCGTGCCTTCGCCATAGCCTTCTGCCTGGCCGCCGGCATCGGCCTGGTGAACGGGCTACACGTACTCAAGCCCATTGTGCCACAGATCCCGGTCCGCTCGACCGCCATACCGGGGTTCAACCTTGGTGCGCAGCTCATCGACCGCCCGTGGAACGCCATGGGGTTTCTGGCCGTGTCCTTCTACCCGTTCATCATCGGGCTCGGACTGCTCATCCCGACGGAGCTGACGTTCTCGTGCTGGTGGTTCTACCTGTTCTTCAAGCTCCAGGCGGTGCTGGCCAGCCAGTTCGGCAAGCTGGCGGCGAATGGCCCTCCGTACGTCCGTGAGCAATCGCTGGGCGCCTACATGGGCCTGCTCGCATTCTCGCTCTGGATGAGCCGCAGCCACCTCCTGAGAGTGCTCCGAGCGGTCAGGCCGCGGGACGGCGCACGGGCAGGAGCCGAGGCGATGGGCTATCGGACGGCGGTGGGCCTCGTCGCCCTCGCGTGCGGGGGGTTGGTCTGGTTCGGTCACCGTGCGGGCATGTCCGTGGGCTACTCAGCGGCCTTCTTCGCCATCTACCTTGCCCTGTCGCAGGCGCTGACGCGCATCCGTGCCGAGATGGGGATTCCGTCGCATGAGATGCACTTCGTCGGACCAGGGCAGATCCTGCCTCGGCTCCTGGGTACTCGTGGCGTAGGCGATCGGAACACAGTCGTGTCGTACGCGTTCTACTGGTTCAACTATGGGCACCGGTGCCATCCCATGCCGCACATCGCGGAGGGGCATAAGCTCGCCAGCCGCGTAGGGCTGTCCCCGCGCTCGCTCGCCGTCCCGATGCTCGTCGCGATGGTGCTGGGCAGCGTGTGCGCATGTTGGGGGATGTTGCATGCGTGGTACCGGGACGGCGCAGCCGCGAAATGGGCGCCATACCATGCCGCCGTCTGGATCGCAAGCCTCCCGATGAACGAGATCGTGGCGAAGCTGCAGAGCCCGACTTCGTTCTCCACGGGCACGCTCGTCGCGGTCGTGACCGGCTTTGTGATGACCGTGGCGTGCATGTCGGGCCACTCGCGCGTGGATGCGTGGCCGCTGCACCCGATCGGCTACGCCGTCTCGACGGCATGGGCGATGGAACACCAGTGGTTCTCGCTGTTCATCGCGTGGGCCGTGAAGTCGCTGCTCATTCGGTACGGCGGCCACAGCGCCGTGCGCCGTGCTGTGCCCTTCGCCATGGGGCTCGTCATCGGGGACTTCGTGGCGGGAAGCCTGTGGTCGCTCTACGGCACGTGGAAAGGCTTCCGGGCATACAGCATCTGGGTGTGAGCGTTCACCGGGCGGCGGGGATACCCGCATAGAGCCGCAGGCCCTGTCCCAGACTCCCATCCCAATCGCCGACGAACGCCCACCAGTTCGTCATGTACCCATCGCCCATCCGGATCGTGTTGCCTCGGCCAGGGAAGCTCTGCATCCAGTAGATGAACCAGTACAGGCCGTCCCACTCGGGGAACCGGTCGACGCCGTCGGGCCAGTCGTAGGTGCGATCGAGCCACGTGGCCGCGCTGACCGGCGAGGAGGCGCCCGTGCCGTCCGGCGTCCAGTCGGCGATGTCGCTCACGGCGGCAGTCGGGTTCGCGACATCGTAGTCTTTCGTCGTGTTCGGGGGGCAGTGGACGTTACCGCACCGGCCCGGTGCGGCGAAGCGGGTGCGGAAGAGGTCTGCATCGATGTAGTCGAGCTGTGACTCGAGCTGGTGCCCATGGTTCTCGACGGCACACCGGGCGTCGCGGGTGATGTTGTAGTTGTAGAGCACGTAGGTCTTGCTGAGGATGGGCATATCATCTGGGAAGCGGTAGCTGTTCGAGATGTCGCCGGAGGCCGGGCTGGCCATGTTCGACTCCGCCGGGACGATCTCGCCGTGGTGATAGCCCCAGAGCCAGACCTGCTTCACGCCCAGGTCCTCGACGTAGTGACGGATGTCGAACCTGCGGAGGATGGCGTCATAGTCGGGGAACCACACGCCCTCGCCAGCCGGCTCTCCGTGCGGCAGTGGCTCAAGCACGGTCCACATATCGACGATCCGGTACCCGATAGAAGGCTTGGCATCGGGATGGGCGCAGGCGTGGAATCGCGAGCCCTCCTCCAGAGCGAACTTCGTGCGGACGGAGAGCATCCGAGCACGGTCTCGGGCGTCCGCCACAGTGCTCGTCATCCCAGTCACGTCCGGGTCGACGTTGGTGCCATCGCGGCTCGGAAGGCATGTGATGACGAGGACGGGTACCTCCCACAGGCAGCCCAGCGCCGGTTGCGCCAGGAACGGGTCGGCCGCTTCACGTGAGACGGTGTCTCCCGGGTCGATGGCGCCGTCGGCCGCAACCATCGCTCCAGCGGATGCCAGCCAGACCGCCCCACAGACGACGGTGACGGTCACCATAGTCGGTCGGGGCCCATCGGCTGGCTGTCTTCCCATTGGGGATCTCCCAATGACCGCCGGGATGGTGCACAGCGGCCACGCGCCAAGTGGTGTTCCGCGCCGGCGGCACCGGCTCCTGTTGGCGCTTCGGCAAGGCCTTCGGCGCGGCACGGCGGCGAGAGTGCTAGACTGGCGGAAAGGGACGAGGGAGGGCTTGGCCATGAAGGCAGACACGAGCATCCCGAAGGGCGATGGTACGATCGCGATCGCCGGCGTGTCCCGGAAGCAGAAGGGCTTCGGGTGGGCGCTGTTCGATGACATGCGCAGACGCGGCTTCCCGGTCGTGCCCATCAACCCCGGTGTCGAGGAGGTCGGCGGCGCGAAGTGCTACGCGCGCGTCAGCGGCATCGAGCCGACGCCTGCGCTGCTAGTGGTGGTAGTTCCGCGCCAGGCGGCCGTGGAGATCGTGCGGGACGCCGTGGGCGCGGGCGTTCCGCGCGTGTGGATGCAGCCGGGGTCGGAGAGCGACGCGGCGATCGCTGCCGCGCACGAGGCGGGCGCGGAGATCGTCACCGGGCAGTGCATGTTCCTCCATCTTGAGCCGGTGCGCGGCATCCACGCCGTCCATCGGTTCATCGCGCGTCTATTCGGAAAGGTGTGAGAGCGCCATGGCAGCCCGACGGCTCGCAGTGGCGGGGGGCCTTCTCGTGCTGGGCGTGACCGGCCATGCCGGCGCGACGACGCTGGGCATCGACGGCGAACGGTTCACGTTAGGTGGTAAGCCAGCGTTCCTCCTGGGTGTGAGTTACTACGGGGGCCTGGGCGCGCCGCCTGATGCGGTGAGGGCGGACCTCGATGACCTTGCGCGGATGGGCATCAACTGGATCCGCCTTTGGGTGACATGGGGCGCGGGGGAGGCCGACGTTTCGGCGGTCGACAGTGAGGGGGCGCTGCGCCAGCCCTACGCCACGCGTCTGGTCGACCTGGTGCGCGAGGCGGACGAGCGCGGCATCGTCGTCGACGTGACCTACACGCGCGGGGAGGGCCTGAGCACGCTTCCGGCGCACGAACGGGCGGTCCGCGCCGTTGCCGAGCTGCTTCGCGACTGGCGGAACGTCTACATCGACCTGGCGAACGAGCGGAATGTCGGCGATGCGCGCTACGTGTCATTCGATGGGCTGGCTGTGCTGCGCCAGGCCGTCCGCGAAGCCGATCCGGAACGTTTGGTCACGGCGTCCCAGGGGGGCGACATCGCGGAGGACGAACTGCGGGGGTACGTCGAGACCGCCGGCGTCGACTTCATCGCGCCGCACCGCCCGCGCCACGCCGGCTCGCCGGCGGAGACGGAAGCGAAGACACGCTGGTACCGCGAGCAGTTGGCGGCAATGGGCAAGCCGATGCCCGTCCACTACCAGGAGCCGTTTCGGCGCGACTATGGCGACTGGCAACCCGGCGCAGCGGACTTCATCGCCGATCTCGATGCGGCCGTGGCGGGTGGCGCCGCGGGCTGGTGCCTCCACAACGGTTCACCACGTGGCGGGGCAGCAGGACCGGCGCGGTCGTTCGACCTGCGTCCGCCGAACCGCAGGCTCCTGGAGCAGCTCGACGACGAGGAGTTGGGCGCCCTGAAAGACATGGCGGCTTGCGTGGTGGGGAACGGCTAGGGCGTTACGGTCTCCAGGTGCCCAGGTCCCCATGCGGACGCCGTCGAATGGAGCTTGGGCCAGTAGGTTGGGGCGGATGCGCCGTCGGACGGGGAGCACCATGGAGCGCCGCGACTTTCTGAGATCACTCGCGGTCGCCTCCCTGTTGGGGGCCGACCGCGTCGCGCATGGGCAGCAAACCACCCCCGAGAGAGAGGCGACGGCCGGGATGGCGGATGACGGCAAGAAGGTCCAGTGGGAGTTGATGCTCCCGCATGAGATGGACGCCTCGCTGGCGGAGTGCCCGACGGCCTTCGTCCCGCTGGGCACACTGGAGTGGCACGGCTTCCAGAACGCGTTGGGGCTGGACGCCCTCAAGGCACACGCGCTGTGCGTGCGAACGGCACGGACCAGCGGCGGGGTTGTGCTGCCGCCCCTCTATGGTGGCATGGGCGGCGTGTCGGAGCCTCACACGGTCGTCATGGAGCCCGAGGACAGCGTTCGGTCGTGCATCGTCGAACCGTGGGTGCGTGCCCTGCTCTCGGAGTTGAAGAGGAACGGGTTCAAAGCGGCCATCGTCCTCACGGGTCACTATGGCGCGTCGCAGCAGATGATGGTCCGGGAGACAGCCGTGCGCGAGACGCAGCGCCTGGGCATCCCCGTCCTGGGCACGCCCGAGTACTTCCTCGCGATGGATGCGGGGTACATGGGAGACCATGGGGGACGGTTCGAGACGTCCCTGCTCATGGCGCTCCGGCCCGAGCTGGTGGACATCTCGCAGCTCACGGGTGACCCTCCCTACAAGGGCATTGGCGGCGGTGATCCCCAGAGGGAAAGCTCCGCCGAGGAGGGCGAGCGAGTCTCCGCCGCCATTGTGGAGCGCCTCGCGACACTGGCCCGACGGATGCCGCAATGGGACGCCGCGACGGTTGGAGCCTTCCTGCGCGCAGAGCAGGCTCTGGTGAGCGACCAACTCGAGCGAAGCGCGCGGGACGGTAACGTCTGGGCCGCATGGCGCGACCTGTCACGGTACGTGCCCTATGGAGAGCTGCTGGCCGCAGAGCGGTTCGAGGAGATCCGTAGACTCGCGACGGAGTGATAGACCGGCGCCAAGCCCGGAGGCAACGCCTGGAACCCAGTGCCCGCTCGTGGGGTCATACGTTACTGACGGAGGTACCTCCGCCGCTGCCATACCGGGCACCGTGCGCGTGCCGTCTCCAGGGGGATCCTATGTCCGCCGGCATTCGTGTGTGTCTATTCGGCACTCTCATCTTCCCTGGCCTCGCCTACAGCGCATCCGTTGGCGGGATCGTCTACGGCGAGGATGGCGTCACGCCGCTTGCCAACGCGCGCGTGGAGATCGTGGTGCACGGCATCCACCTGGACGGCCACACCGAGTGGAGTTCGCGCAGTACAACGGTGGCCCTGGACGGCGACGGCGCGTTCCTCGTCCCGGCGAGCCCCGGGCGCGTTCGCGTGAGCGTCCGCGCGCCCGGATTCGCCTGGGCGACTTCCGAGGCAGTGGAGCTCGCGGCGGACCAGGACGCAGATGGAGTGAGCGTGACCGTTGCCTCGCGCGGGGGCACGGTCGAGGGACGCATCACGTTCGAGGACGGCTCGCCGGCGGCGGGGGTGCTCGTGTTCGACCCTTGCGACTATCCGCGCGACCCTGACGTGCTACGTATTGTGTCGACGACCCACGAATCCGCCGTGCAGACGGACGCCGAGGGGCTGTTCCGTCTGGAGCATGTCCCGGTGGGCACGCAGCGGCTACGCGTGTACGCCGAGGGTTACCCGCCGGGCGAGATGGTCGTCGAGGTTGCAGAGGCCGCCCTCGTCTCCGGTGAGCTTGCCCTCAGGAGGACGCTGCCGGGCTCGGCGACGGTGTCCGGGGTCGTCATGAACGCCCAGACGGGTGAGGGCGTCCCCGACGCGATGGTGTCCGTCTTCGGCCCATTGGGCGGGATGGCGGTCGGGCCCAATACCGGGCAGCAACTGATGGCGACCACGACCGCAACCGGGGGCTTTTTCCTCTACGACATGCCTCCCGGCAAGTGGGGCCTCACCGTGTACTCCCGCGACTACCCGAGCGCGTCGGCCGACATCACGGTGGGCCCCGGCGACTACCTGGCCAGTGCCGACGTCGAGGTGAGCCCGGGGGCGCGGTTGGGGGTGGCTGTTCTCGACATGGACGGGCTCACACCGGTTGCCAACCAACGGGTGGTGCTGCACATCTCGATGCCGCCCACGGGCTATGAGACGACGCTGACGACCGATGCCGCCGGGACCGCGAGATGGCCCGGCGTGCTCCCGGCGGGTCATGCCAGTATCACCGTCGCCCGGGATCCGGGGGGCAGGTCCGGCGACGCTGTTGAGATCGACCTTGAGCCGGGCGGGGACCAGCAACTCACTGCGAGTCTCGCCGCCGAGGTGTCACTGCGCGGAGTCGTCGTCGACGCGGACTCCGGTGAGCCGGTGGCGGAGGCTACCGTCCAGCTCTGTCAGCGAGACGCCGTGCCGGTGACCACGAATGCTCAGGGCGGATTCGGGCTGCCCGGGACGCCGGCGGGGGAGTTCGACATCGTGGTGATGGGCGAGGGGTACGTGCCTTCCTGCGCCACGGTGTCCGCCGAGCCAGCGGAGGAGCCCTTGCGGCTGCAGGTGCGCCGCGGTGCGACCGTGTCGGGTGTCGCGGTTGACCGGGCGGGGAAACCGGTAGCCAGGGCGCACATCGCTCTGATGGGGCTCGCGAGCCCCCCCATGCGGCTTGGATACTTCGAGTTCCAGCAGATCGTGCAGGACGCGTGGCAGACGACGACGGACGCTGCGGGGCGCTTCGCCGTGAGCGGTGTCGCGCCAGGGAACATCCTCGTCCTGGCGGTCTCCGCGTCTGAGAGCGACTGGGCTGCCGCGACGGCCAACATCAGCATTCGAGGAGACGGCTACAGCTTCAGCAGAGGGGGCGGGCTCGCGGACATCGGCCCCATGGCTGAGTTCCCCAAAGAGGCGGTGGGGCTCGTCCCGGAGGTCTCCTTCGAGGCACAGGGGGGCGAAGCGCTGTCCGCGCCGGTCTCCGTGGGGCACGCGTGGGTCACCGTACAGGGCACTACGGCACACGACATCGGCGATCTCACCCTTGCGGCCGTGGAGACCATCGACATCCAGGTGACTGTTCTCGAGCCACCGGACGGAACGCCAGTAGCCGACCGGCAGGTAGAGTTCCGTGTCCAGTCGGGGCGGCAGACCTTCCAGCGGCGGGGCCGGACCGATGCGGAAGGGCATGCTGTGCTTCGGGGCATCCCTGCAGGCGACGTGTCCATCGCTGCCTACGACCGGATCGAGGGGCGGCATGTTCCCGTGACCGTGAACGCCGACGGCAGCGCGCGGGTCGAGGTCCCGATGCCCACCATCGCGCAGATCAGCGGGGTCGTCGTCGAAGCCGACACGGGCGATCCCGTACCGGGCGCCGTCGTCGCGACAGCCGAGAGCGGCGGCCCGCACGCAGTGTGCGCACAGGATGGGCGGTTCATCCTCTCCCCGCTGCCGCCCGGACCCGTGCGGGTCTTCGTCCTGGCGACGGGCCGTCTGCCCGGCGAGGCGACGGTCGAAGGAGATGGCGCTCGTCTCGAGCTTCAGCGTGGCGGCGTCGTGACGGGACGAGTCGTTGATGCGCAGGGCGCCCCCGCAAACGGGGCTATCGTCGGCATAGCGTGCGAGAAGCTCCCAGAAGTGTTCGAGCTGAGAGACGACCTCATGCGGGAGTTCGACCCTCTGGCTCCGGTGACGGCAGGCCCTGGCGGCCGGTTCGAAGTGAGCGGCGTGCCCGAGGGCTTCAGTGTTGTTCTGGCTCTGCAGCGCAAACCGCAGGGCATCAACCTGCGACTGATCAGCAGCGTAGGGCAGTACTCCCACGGAGGCAGCTTCCCCACAGCGCGGTTCCTATCGATGCTGTTGCGGTCGGGCGCTGACTGGACGAACGCGAGCATCGCCGCCGACGACATGCAGGGGAACGCGATCCCAGCCGTGCTAACGACCATCCGAGTCGTAGACGGCCAGCAGGTGGACACCGGCGATCTTTCGCTGAAGTAGGCGGGGGTACCGTTCGGCTGGGCAGGGGCGGTCCGACCCATCGGCGAACCTACATGCCGGGCCGGGGCGCACGCGCGGGCTTCCGTCGTTCGTCCACCCGCAGTTCCATCGCCTTGGAGGCACTGCCATGAACGCAGACAACGACACACGCACGACTCCCGGCTCCGTCACGCGCCGGGACTTCCTGCGGACCTCAACTGCCGCAGTGGTGGCTGGAACGGTGGCCTCGCAGCTCGCTCCTGCCGTCTACGCGCAGGGCGACGACGTGATACGGGTTGGCCTCGTGGGCTGCGGCGGCCGCGGCACGGGCGCCGCCGCGCAAGCGCTGACGGCGGACCCGAACACTCAGCTCGTCGCCATGGCGGATGCCTTCGCCGATCGGCTCGAGGGCAGCCTGAATGGTCTGAAGGGCACCGAAGTCGCGGATCGCGTGCTCGTGGATGATGCCCACAAGTTCGTCGGCATGGATGCCTACCAGAGCGTCATCGACAGTGACGTGGACGTCGTCCTGCTATGCACGCCGCCCGGCTTCCGCCCGATGCACCTGAGGGCGTGCGTGGACGCCGGTAAGCACGTCTTCGCGGAGAAACCGGTGGCCACCGATGCGCCGGGTGTCCGCAGTGTGCTCGAGTCGGCCGAGGCCGCGAAAGCGAAGAACCTGACCATCCTCTCCGGGCTGTGCTGGCGCTACGAGACCGGGATGCAGGAAACTATCAGGCGCATCCAAGACGGCCAGATCGGCCGGGTCATCGCGGTGGAGAGCACGCGCTTCGGCAGTGGGGTGGGGAAGGGCGTCGTCCGCGAACCAGGCTGGAGCGGGATGTACTACCAGGTGCGCAACTGGTACTACTACGCTTGGCTCAGCGGAGACTTCAACGTCGAGCAGTTCGTCCACGAGCTGGACAAGATCGCCTGGATGCTTGGCGAGTACCCTTCCTCGTGCCTATGCTCAGGCGGGCGTCAGTCTCGGACGGGGCCCGAGTACGGCCACATCTACGACCACTTCGCGGCGGTCTATGACTTCCCGAGCGGTGTGAAGTACTTCGCCAGCACCCGCCACCAGCCTGGTGACGGCAAGCACTTCGACTTCGCCATGGGCACCGACGGTAACTGCGACCTGATGGGCTACGCCATCACAGGCAAGAACCCGTGGAGTCTCGGCCAGGGCATCACGCAGATGCACCAGCTCGAGCAGAACGCTCTGTTCGCGGCCCTGCGCAAGGGCGAGATCATCAACGACGGTGAGTTCATGGCGAAGTCCACGCTGATGGGCATCATGGCCCGCATGTCGGCCTACACCGGGAAGACGCTGACGTGGGATGAGGCGCTGAATTCGCAGGAGAACCTGCTGCCTGCGGACCTGAGCCTGGACGCCGATGTGCCCGAACCGCCGGTTGCCGTTCCGGGGATCACGCAGTTCCGATAGACGAATAGCCGATGGTCCGACCTCTCCCGCGCCGAGGTTAGGCCGGGAGAGGCACGCGCGGCATCGGCCTACGGAGCGGGAATCTCAGTCTCCGGCGTTGCCCAGGGCTTTGAGCAGCTCCTCACGCGTCATGGATTGCTTCGCTTTGCCCGAGTCTTGCGCCGCCGTGGGCCGGTTCGCCCGTTTGGCGCCGCACCACACAAGGCAAGCCAACAGCAGACCGACCACGAGCACCTTGACGGCTCGGCGGACCATGGCGCACTCCCCGTTCCTGCGGTCAGCGCTGCCCCCTTCAGCCGAGATAACGGCCGGCCGCGCCGCTAGGATCGGGCGGATTCGCTCAGCTTCCTGCAACTCGCGCCGGGCGAGCCAAAGCCGATGCAGCGCCCCGCGTCATCCACGAGGAAGGTGATTGGCTCCTTGATGTTCGCGCCGGAGCCCACACAGAAGGTACGCCCTTCGACATGATCGAGCACCGTCTCTGAGCCGGGCTTGCCGTCCATGGTGGTCAGGTAGAGCTTCCCGGCAACCAGACGCACTTCGGGGCGCGACCAGTATCTTGAGTCGTACACCCCGACGTAGTTGAGCCATTCCGGAGGTGTGTCCGCGCGGGGCGTCCCCGTCGCAGGCTCATCGGTCAGCGGGATGAGTGTCTCCATGGCGCCGCGCGCCGCCGTCTCGGGCCCCCAGGGCTCGTTGGCCAGCACCGCGTTCACGAACACAGCCACCCCCAGCTTGGCGCTCGGGGCGACGCAGACCTGGCTCGTGAACCCCATGAGCCCGCCCCCGTGCCCGAGCACCACCTGCCCGGCCAATTGGGACGCGTGCCACCCGATGCAGTGGCCCGACTTCCAGTCGGGCGCCATCCAGACGGGCGTGTGCATCTCGCGAAGCGTCGCCGCCCCGAGAACCTGCAGCTCACCTGCCGGGTCGTCTCGGAACTGCAGACTGAGGAATCGGGCCATATCCAGCACGGACGACTGAAGCTGCCCCGTCGGCGCCATACCATCCACGTATGAGTACGGCACCACCGTCGGCTCCTCGTCCGGCCGACAGGTGTAGCCCTGGGCGAGGTGGCCACCGATGGTACCCGTTGGGTCGAAGCCGCTGCTACTCATGCCCAGTGGCTCGAGGATGTGCCTGCGGACGTACTCCTCGTAGCGACAGCCGGCCACACGCTCGAGAGCCCTCCCGAGCAACGAGTAGCCCACGTTGGAGTACTTGAGGTGGGTCATGGGCAGCAGAGCCAGGTCCATCCCCGCCGCTTCAACGAGCAGCTCGTCCGTAGTTGGGAACGGCGCGTCTCCGAAGTAGTCCCGGTCCAGGTCCCGGGGGATGCCCGCCGAGTGCGAGGCGATCTGCCGGAGGGACACGGGGCGCGGGTCCGCGTCGTGCGTGCGGAAGCGGACCTCTGGGAGGTGCTTCTCCAGCGGATCGTCGAGCGAGAGGCGTCCCTGATCGCGCAGCCTGAGCAGCATCGTCGCCGTGAACAGCTTCGTGATGGAGGCGACGCGGTACACCGTCTCGGGCGTCGCCGGCTTTCCGGCCGCAAGATCCGCAGAGCCGAGCGCCCACACCGCGACAACCTCCTGGTCATAGATGATGGCCGCGGAGAGACCGGGGACGCGGTGCCGCTCCACCGCCTCCTCGATCTGCGCTCGGACGAGGGCGAGGCCCGCCTCGAGGCGGCGAGTCACCATGGAAGTCACTGCGTCCACGACTCCCTTCCGCATGGACTCCGTACCGGCGCCAGTTTCCGCGGACTCCTCGCCGGGGCCTGCGCACGCCGTATGCTAGACTGGTGCCCATGGGCGGCGACCGCGGAGGGAAGACAGAGGGGCGCGGGGCAGCGCGCACGCCTCACGGTTCGTGGGCCCGACCCACGCGACGAGCGGTCGTCGTCGGCCTCGCCCTTGTCGGTTGCCTGGCTTGGCTAACCCCCTACAATGATTCCGTTCTCGCGAACACGTTCCTGGCCGGTACGAGCTTCCCCATGGCTCCTTTCGGCGCCCTCCTCCTACTTGCCGTGCCGGTGAACTTCCTGCTCCACCGTATCGGTCGCGGGCTGCTGCGCCCCTTCTCGGCCGCCGAACTGGTGACGATCTGGTCCATCACCATGGTGGCCTCCGGCGTTCCGGGCTCTGGGCTTCTGCGGATGATGGTCCCTCAGGCCGCGGGATACCTCAACGGCGCCACGCCGGAGAACCTGTGGGAGGAGCGGCTCGGCCCACACCTCAGACCCTACATGGTGGTGATGGACAAGGACGCCGCCACCGAGTTCTTCACCGGCGCGCCGGACACCCCCCCCATCCCATGGCTGCCGGAGAACTGGTCCATCGCGCACTGGAACGCTGTGCCCTGGTCCGCGTGGGTGCAGCCGGCCGTGGGGTATGGAGTGCTGACGCTTGGCGTCTTCCTGGGATCGTTCTGTCTCGCCAGCATCCTGAGAAGGCAGTGGGTCGATCGGGAGCGCTACCCGTACCCTCTCGTGGACCTGCCCCTTGCGCTGGCTCGCGAGTCGGAGGAGGGGCGGGGGCTGCCCGCGTTCTGCCGGTCCCCGGCGTTCATTGGCGCGGCCGGCATCGTGTTCGTGCTCCATACGTACGCAGGGCTATGTCGCTTGAACCCGGGCCTCGGCGGGTTCCGATTCGCGCTGGACCTAAGAGGCATCTTCACGGAAGCGCCTCTGCGGTACCTCCCGGCATCGCTCCAATACTGGCGGATCTACCCCATCGCCATCGGGCTGAGCTATGCCGTCTCCGCCGAGGTGCTGTTCTCGGTGTGGTTCATCAAGGTGCTGGTTGGTCTGCAGGAGATGGTGTACGGCCTTCGTGGAGACTATGGTGGGGAGGTGGCGTTCGGCTGGGATCCCGCGTACCAGTGCTACCCGCAGCTCGCGGCGTACCTGGCCCTGGGAGGCTGGATCGCCTGGACGGGCAGACACCACTACGCTGCTGTGGTCCGCTCGGCCATGGGCCGCGGACGGTCGGATGACGCGAACGAGCCGATGGGTTACCGATGGGCGGTATACGGGTTCGCGGCGGCTGTCGCGATCCTGGTGGGCTGGTTCCTCTGGTCCGGTGTCCGGCTGCTGGTCGCTCTGTCGGTTGTGGCCGGGTTCTTCATCATTGCGGTGGGCTGTTCGTGGTTGGTCTGCCAGGGGGGACAGATGGTCGTCGCCGCGAGGTGTGTACCCAGCGACACCCTCGTCGGGCTCTTCGGACGAAGGTTCGGGCCTCGCATCTTCGGCCGTCAGCCTCTCCGCATGGAGACGGTCACGGACAAAGAGCTGGCGGTGCTCCCGATCTTCGAGAGTCCCTTCAGCAAGGACCTGCGGGAGACCCTGATGCCCAGTGTGGCCAACCTGACTCGGGCGGCGGACGTAGGCATCAGTCGCGGCCGGCTCTTCGCTGTCGCGGGATTGGCACTGCTTGTCGCCGTGCTCGTAGCGGCCCCCCGCAAGGTGGCCCTGGGCTACGAGTTCGCGGCCGCAACGCTCCCGGATGGCTGGGGGTTTCGCACGGCGGCCACGCTGCCTTTCGACTGGCCCACCGGCTTCATGATACGGGACTTCCCGACCAACGCAGCCAACCTGTTCCACTTCGCCACCGGGGCCGCGTTCATGGTTCTGTGCCTGGTGGGCCGGGCGAAGTTGCCGTGGTTCCGTCTGCACCCTGGGGGCCTATGCGTGGCGGCGAGCTTCGCCGGGGACGTCTTCTGGTTCTCGATGCTCCTCGCCTGGGCCCTGAAGCGGGGTCTGCTCTTCTCCGGCGGAGGGCACCTGCTGCGGTCGGCACGGCCTGCCTTCTACGGCCTCGTGGTTGGGGATGCCGTGTCCTGGGTGATCTGGATGGTCGTGGGCCTCGTCATCCAGGACCCGGCGCGCACCTACTCCCTTATGCCCCTCTGAACCTGGTTCGTGAGGCCGCCGGAGCGGGGCAGGCCGCGGGCGGCGCATCCAGCAGGCGGCGCAGCACCTGAGCGGCTACCTCCTCAACCCGAGGCTTCTCAGTAGACTCGCGAAGAAGCCCAGCCTCTCGGGCTCGGCATGGGGGGGCGCGCCCGGAACCGGCGATGCCGCACGTGGCCCATTCAGCGGGGGCGCCTGCAGCGCTGCGACGTCGCCGAGGGCTGCATTCAGGATGGTGTGTATATCACGCGGCCTGGCGGGGGTGTTCTCGGT
>Ga0315288_10001466_pt1 | contig 30577 bp, 21 predicted proteins | sample YL17G11_20_MG_FD_203454 | JGI IMG/M metagenome (GOLD analysis project Ga0315288, IMG submission 203454) | Sediment microbial communities from Yellowstone Lake, YNP, Wyoming, USA - YL17G11_20 | ecosystem: Environmental > Aquatic > Freshwater > Lake > Sediment | place: USA: Wyoming | collected... | reverse complement strand
CCGAGGGGCCGACGCCCGCCAAATGTGTTAAACGTGGCACGGCCGTCTCGTTTATCCTGAGCAGCGTCGAAGGGGCCGTGAGTAGTTGTAGGGCGGGTGTTCCATCGCCCGCCGAAAGCCTCCGTATTCCACCCAATCCCCCAACCGACAACGCCGGAATAGGAAACGGTACTTCCGGTGTAGGGCGAGTGTTTACCTGCCGGAGGCATGGCGCCGTCGCCCGCCGAGGTTGCGCTTGCAGTTGTAGGGCAAAACGTGGCACGGCCGTCTCGTTAATCCTGAGCAGCGTCGAAGGGGCCGTGAGTAGTTGTAGGGCGGGCGTTCCATCGCCCGCCGCCGCGCTCCGCAGGAGCGATTGCAGTTGTAGGGCGGGTGCGCCGTCGCCCGCCGAGGTTGTAGCGCCGGCGTCTCGCCGGCAACTCGCGCTCCGCAGGAGCGCTTGCAGTTGTAGGGCAAAACGTGGCACGGCCATCTTGGCCGTGAAATATAATCTATGAGCGAGATTTATCCGCCAAAGGTGGACGCTCATGCCACGACTAAAATCTTTTTGTTTTTTTGTAGGGCGGGTGCGTTTATCCCGAGCATGGCCGAGGGGCCGACGCCCGCCAAATGTGTTAAACGTGGCACGGCCGTCTCGTTTATCCTGAGCAGCGTCGAAGGGGCCGTGAGTAGTTGTAGGGCGGGCGTTCCATCGCCCGCCGCTTCACACTTCATAATTCATAATTCATCCTTGCCCTTCCTCCCCCCTTCTGGTTCTTGCCCGCCGGGGCGGGTTGCCTTTTTACTTTTTACTTTTTAATTTCTGGCTTCATCCTTGCAGTTCAATGCCCTTCTCAGTAGCTCTTTATAGTGGTAAACTATTCCCTACTTAGCAAGCAAATGCTCAGGGGGAAGCTGAATGGGGGAAGTTTTGTGTCCTCAAAAAAATTAGGCACCCCACTGGGAGGTGCCTGGGTCGCTCCGTAGAGCAGTTGCCCGCGGAACGAAAGTTCCTTGCTGTAATACATGCAGGACAATCGCCGCCTGGGTATAATGCTATCTTTGTATCACAATAATAAATATTTGTCAAGGGTAAAAAATGAAAAATAGTCTGCAAACTGCCGAATACATTCTTGGATTGGACATTGGCACCAACTCCATCGGCTGGGCGATTGTCAATGCTGAAAACGGTAAGCAGGTAGGAATAGGCAAGTTAGGCGTGCGTATCTTTCCTGAAGGTGTTGAGGGAGATATTGTGTCAGGCACTGATAAGTCACGCGCGTCCAAACGTCGAGAGATGCGCCTTCGTCGCAGACAATTAGAGCGCACACGCCGGCGGCTCGTTAAACTTTTGCATCTGCTTCAATCAGTCGCGCTAATGCCACAAGGTGAGATAAATTCCTCAGAGGAGCGAAACAAATATTTCTTTGAGTTGGATAATGAATTGTTCTCTACTGAGGCTCGTCAATCCAACCCTCATGTCCTCCCCTATCTGTTACGGGCGCGGGCATTGCAGGGGAAACTGGCTCCTTATGAATTAGGCCGCGCACTTTATCATCTTGCGCAACGGCGCGGGTTTGCTTCTAACAAGAAGCAAATGCGGAAGAAAGGCGCGGAAGAAAAGCAGCGAAAGAAAGATGTGGGAATTGTCAAAACAAATATTAGTGAGCTGCAACAAAAAATGGCAGGAAAAACACTAGGTGAATATTTCTCAAAGCTCGATCTCGCGTTAGATAGAATACGAAATCAGTATACAGATAGAAAAGACTATGAAAAGGAATTTGATAAGATTTTAATTGCGCAGGAAATTTACTATTCGAGCATATTTACCAACGACTTCAAGAAAAGACTCAAAAGAGCCATATTCTATCAACGACCAATAAAAAAGCAGAAAAATCTAATCGGAAAATGTGAACTTGAGCAACGCTGCCAAAGAGCGCAATGGGCATCTTTGGATGCGCAACGTTTTCGCCTGCTGCAAAAAGTTAATGACCTTAGAGTAAAGTTATCTGCGCGTGAAGAGAGGAACCTTAACGAAGAAGAAAGAGCAAAACTCATTGAAGCTTTGGAAAAGGAGGGCGACCTATCATGGGGGAAAATCAGGAAGCTATTAAACCTTAAAGGTTTTAAGTTTAATTTTGAGACTAATGATGAAGAGGAACTCAAGGGAGATCGTATATCTTCCGAGTTGTATAAAGTATTTGGCGATAGGTGGATGGAATTTTTACCCGAGGAAAAAGACCAGATAATTGATGATATCCGGGGATTTCAAAATCTCGATGCTTTGAAGCGAAGAGGTATGAACAAATGGGGCTTGACCGAGCATAACGCTCAACTATTAGTAGAGATTGACTTGGAAGAAGGCTATTGTAACCTCTCTTTGCGGGCCTTGGCGAAGGTTTTGCATAAGATGGAAAAGGGCGTGCCGTATGCAACTGCCTGTAAAGAAATATATCCTGATAAAGCTAAGAAGCCCCAAGATCTGCTTCCTCGACTAGAGACAATCGTTGATGTGCGTAATCCGGCCGTGCATCGCGCGTTGACTGAATTGCGGAAAGTCACTAATGACATCATTAGAAATTATGGCAAACCGGAATTTATACGAGTCGAACTATTAAGAGATCTCAAGAAGCCAAGAAAAGAGCGCGAGAAACTAGCTATAAAGATGGGGCAAAACAAAAAGGCTAGAAAAGCTGCGATAAAGGATTTAGAGGATAACGGATTCAGAGCGACTGACTCAAACATCTTGAAGTGGCTTCTTATGAAAGAATGTAATGAGGAATGTCCCTATACAGGCAGGAAAATTACCCCACCGGCATTGTTCGGAGATTCGCCCCAATTTGATGTGGAACACATTATACCAAGATATATGGGAAATCACGACAATTCCTTTATGAATAAAACACTCTGCTACATTGATGAAAATCGAGGTATAAAGCAAAAGCAAATACCCTATGAAACCTACAAAGGAACTGATAAGTGGGAAGCAATTTTGCACCGCGTTTCCAGATTTACCAGCATGCCTCAAAGCCAGTCGCAGGATGGAAGGAAAGGAAAAAGTAAAAGAAAGAAAGGGGGGTGGACAAAACTAGATCAGTTCATGGTCGGGTCGCCGGAAGGAGAAGAACTCAAAACACTAGATGATTTTACCACTCAACAATTGAATGACTCAGCATATGCTTCCAGATTGGCTATCGAATATTTGGCGTGTCTTTATGGCGCGGGCGCAGATGGTATTGATACAAACGGAAAGCGACGCTTGCAGGCAGGCCGTGGGCAGATTACAGGTGCCTTACGTAATGGATGGAGACTAAACGAAATTTTGGGCGGAGGAAAAAAGGTTCGGGAAGATCATCGCCAGCATGCCATCGACGCGGTGGTAATCTCCTTGACAGACGCCAAGACCGTTAAAATGCAAAGTGAAGTGGAGAGCAAGGCTTTAACCGCACAAAAGAGAGCTTCAGTGGAATTGCCTGAGCCATGGAAGACCTTTTTGGATGATGTTCGAGAGGCAGTTGGAAAAATAAATGTTTCCCATCGAGCCATGCGAAAAGTTGCTGGTGCTTTACACAAGGAACACTATTATAGCAAGCCTTTTGAAAATGATCATGGTAAAGGCTGTGTTCATATTAGGAAGCAGCTTAAGGAAATTAAAGACGATAAGGATATCAAAAACATAATTGATAACATAGTTGATCCAAGGATTCGATGTATAGTGAAGGATAAATATATTGAAATGAAAAGAGAGGATAAGAAGAAGTCCTTTTCTGACCGCAACAATCATCCCCATCTGGTCACTAGAAAGGGAACAAAAATTCCGATACATTCCGTCCGAGTTCGTGTGGATGGAACTAGAAAAGAAATCGGGGCGGGCGCTACTCGCCGTTGGGTAGAATTCAGTTCCAACCACCATATAGAAATCTTTAAAGTCAAGGATAAAAAAGGAAAGCCGCGTTGGGAAGGCGATGTGGTTACAACCATGGAGGCCATGAAGCGGCAGAAAGCGATCAATGACTACAATCAAGCCAAGAAAAAGGCAGAAAAGAATAATGAATCCTTCAATCTCCTGCCGCCAGGTCCAGTTATTCAAAGAGATCATAGTGAAGGAACAATATTTCAATTTTCACTCTGTCAAGGAGAAATCATTGAAATAATAGATGAAGGCAGTGGGGTTAGAAGCTTAAAGGTTATTGAAAAAATTACAAAAAGAGAAAGAAAATCAGGACCACAATTGACCGTAGGATTCGTCAGCATTTATGACGCCAGAAAAAGTGGTGAAAGAGATCTAAAAGAAAAGACACCTGAGCAGCTTCGCAAACTTGAGTGCAGGAAAATAATTATCACGCCCCTCGGAGAAATCAGAACCGCAAATGATTGATCACATCATTGCCCTGGACGAAGAGCCGGCGCGGCTGAGTGTGCGCAATCACCTTCTGGTGATAAAGAGAACAGAGGGCGAGACTACTATTCCTCTGGCCGAAATCGCCGTCTTGGTCGTCTCCAATCCTTGCGTAACCTTCACCCATGCCGTCCTCTCCGAATTGGCGAAGGCCGGCGCAATGATGATCACCTGCGACACCAAGCATATGCCCGCCGCCATGCTCCTCCCCCTTGAGTCCAATTTCATCCAGGCCGAACGCTTCGCGCGGCAAGCCCAAGCCTCACAGCCCCAACGAAAACGGCTCTGGCAAAGCATCGTGCGCGCCAAGATTCGCGCCCAGGCGCGCCTCTTGGTGGAATTACAAGGCAATGACGCCGGCCTGGGCCGCCTGGAAATATCCGTCCGTTCCGGCGATCCCCAAAATGTAGAAGCCGAGGCTGCTCGCCGCTATTGGCCAAAACTTTTCAATGATCCGAGTTTCCGCCGCGATCGCTATCTCGAAGACCAGAACCGCCTCTTGAATTACGGCTACATGGTCCTACGCGCCATTGTCGCGCGCGCCATTTGCGCCGCCGGCCTCCACCCCTCCCTCGGCCTCCATCACCACAATCGCTATGACTCCTTCCAGCTTGCCGACGACCTAATTGAACCTTTTCGAACCATCGTGGACCGCAAAGTGACCCACTATTGCATACCCTATGGCACTAATGCCCCCCTCGACAAGAAAGCCAAAGCCGCCCTCTTGGAACCGTTGTTGGGCCGCTTCCCTGTCAAAGGCTGGGTTGAACCATCAAAGATCGAATCTCGCACCTTATTCGATATCGCCGCCGCCACGGCCACCAGTTTGGCCGCGGTCTATTGCGACGAACGTGATACTATTTTCCTTCCGGAGTTATAAATGTGCCCCGGAAAAAAGTAAATCTCTCTGCCTATAAAGCCATGTGGTTAGTCGCAATGTTCGATCTGCCCGTTGATAGCAGCGAAGCGCGGCGCGAATATACTCGCTTCCGTAAAAAATTGCTGGCCGAAGGTTTCAGTATGCTGCAATTCTCCGTCTATGCCCGCTATTGCCCCAGCGAAGAAGCCAGCGCCACTTATCGCAATCGTATCCGCAAAGTCCTGCCGCCCGAAGGCGAAGTCCGGCTCATTGCCGTTACCGACCGCCAGTTCGCTAAGATGGAGATCTTCTATAAAAAATCCCGCAAATCGCCTGAGACACCCCCCGATCAAGTTATGCTTTTTTGAAGTCAAATAACGCAAAATGCCCTGCAACTACTAGCGTTGCAGGGCATCGCATTATACCCAAGCGGCGATTCCCAGCCAACTACAGTTACAAAATCGGCGAGCCGCCGATCTTGCCCATTATACCCAAGCGGCGATTCCCAGCCAACTACAGTAATATTCTGTCCGTTGCCGTCTCTGCCATATTATACCCAAGCGGCGATTCCCAGCCAACTACAGTACGCGATTGATGTTATAAACACCGGGGCCTATTATACCCAAGCGGCGATTCCCAGCCAACTACAGTCTGAATATCCACGCACGAATAGTGCGTAGTATTATACCCAAGCGGCGATTCCCAGCCAACTACAGTATGTGAGCGAAGGCACCGCGCCGTTAAGGGATTATACCCAAGCGGCGATTCCCAGCCAACTACAGTAGGGTGATCGTACGGGCGGCGGCCTGATTTATTATACCCAAGCGGCGATTCCCAGCCAACTACAGTCGGCGCGTTCATGGACATAATGAACGGCGCATTATACCCAAGCGGCGATTCCCAGCCAACTACAGTATCGAATCGCCCGCCTTGACTTCCTTAAAATTATACCCAAGCGGCGATTCCCAGCCAACTACAGTGTCATTTTGGCATGGCCTGTTCCTGCATGAATTATACCCAAGCGGCGATTCCCAGCCAACTACAGTGCCAATTATAAGCCCCCCGTTCCTTCAATCATTATACCCAAGCGGCGATTCCCAGCCAACTACAGTGATTTTGTGGATATACCAGAACAGTCCAGGATTATACCCAAGCGGCGATTCCCAGCCAACTACAGTCCGCTTGATAACGCCTCCTGGCGGAGTCATATTATACCCAAGCGGCGATTCCCAGCCAACTACAGTTGGTTTGGGCGCTTCCATTTGGCGCGGGGAATTATACCCAAGCGGCGATTCCCAGCCAACTACAGTCTGAGTTATCCAAGGCCCAGACCGGTAAGATTATACCCAAGCGGCGATTCCCAGCCAACTACAGTCTGAATATCCACGCACGAATAGTGCGTAGTATTATACCCAAGCGGCGATTCCCAGCCAACTACAGTATTCTGGGAATCGCCGCTTGCACCCAGGAACACCAACCACATTTCACTTGAATATTCTCCCTCCCCACAATTTCACGCACCACGCCCCTGTCCCCGCGCATTCGCAACCTCCCCCAAATAATTCGGCGGGCGTCGCCCCACCTTGCTCTGAGCCAAACCGAAGGTCCTGTCCCGAGCGTAGTCGAGGGAAGCATAGCGAAATCCGCCATAGCCTTGGCGACGGCGGACGCCCTACTTTTCAACCCTCACGCCAACCCTCTCTTCCCTTCCTTTCCCCTTCATCAAGTAATCCATAAATCCTATTAATCATGGTTCAGTCAATTAGTTGCCGTTTGGATTCCGCCTTCATCCTTCATAATTCATCCTTGCCGTTCTGCCCCCTTGACAACCCGTGTATAATAGATATAGAGAGATTCAAACAAATGTATCTATCAAACTGCAAAATTCAATCTGCGCAAACCTGCGTCCATCTGTGGCCAAACAGCAGTCCGGCTCTATACTCGGCTCCTAGCTTTACACAATCCCTGTCCGCCGAAGCCTTGGCGAAAGAGGATCAAAATTTCCTGTTCCTGTTTTTTCCCGTCTCTGCTTCCGCGACTATGGACGATAGACTACAGACTATGGACTTGGGGTTCACATTTTCTCACAAAACCTCACATTTTTCCAATTTTTTCTGCAATCCAAAGAGCCTTATGTCTATCATATCTTACTTAAGGAGCAAAATGCCACCCGACAAAATGGCTAGGCTCTATGAGCCGCTGGCTAGGCCAGAGGCCGCCATCCCGGCCCCAATGGGGCTTAGGGACATGGCGATCCGCCTCAGGCGGACTTAGCCACCCCACACTTCCCGACACATTTTATTTTTCTCACCGAACAAACCCAGTGTTTAAGCCATTCATCTCTAGCGACGGCAAATCAACCTAAAAATTATCTTATCTTAATCTGCATGCATCAAAGAGCGCTCCAAAAACCGCAATATTTTGGCATTTCAACGCCGCAGGCACAGAAAAAATTTGCAGTTCTTAGTGTCTTAGTGTCTTTGTGACTTAGTGGTTTAAGGTTTTGAGGTTTTGGCAGTTAAGCGCCGCAGGTTTACCCGCCAGTGGAGGGCGCACGAAGATCCTTTCTTTGCGTCCCCTTCGCGCCTGGCTAGGCCTGCCCGCCTATGGCGGGTTACTGTGTTTCCAGCGCCGCCGCCATGCCCATGCCGCCGCCGATGCAGAGACTGGCCAAGCCCGTTTTTTCGCCGCGGCTGCGCAGGGCATGCAAGAGAGTAACAATAATGCGCGCGCCGCTGCATCCGAGCGGATGGCCCAGCGCAATCGCCCCGCCGTGAACGTTCAACTTGGCAGTGGGAATCAGCTCTTCCCGCAGGCAGGCCAGCACCTGCGCAGCGAAAGCCTCATTGATTTCAAACAAGCCATAGTCTTCCAATCGAGTGTTGGTTGCGGCAAGCAGCTTTCGTATCGCCAGCGCCGGGCCGAGACCCATATCCATCGGCGCCAGACCCACCGAACACCAGGCGCTTATCCTACCCAGCGGTTCGATACCCGCAAGTTTTACCGCCTCCTCGGAGGCCAACAACACCGCTGCCGCGCCGTCGGCCAGAGCCGAAGCATTGCCGGCGGTAATAGTGCCCTCCGTGGAGAAAGCCGGCTGCAAAGCTGCCAGCTTTTCCAGACTCGTGTCAGGCCGGGGGGTTTCGTCTTCCCGGAGGCTGGATTTGCCCGTCTCTACCGGAGTAATTTCAAGCGAGAAAGCGCCGGCCTCAGCGGCTTTTTTCCAGCGCTGCTGGCTTTCCAGAGCGAAGCGATCCTGTTCATCGCGGGAGATCCCATACTTTATCGCCAACGCCTCGGCCGTCAAACCCATGTGTATCCCGTGAGTCGGATCGGTTAAACCGTCAGTGATGAGAGCGTCTCGCATCGTCAGGTTGCCCATCTTTGTGCCCCAGCGAACTCCGGCATCCACCAGAAAAGGCGCCATGCTCATGACCTCAACGCCGCCGGCGAGCACAAGGTTCGCCTGGCCGCTCATAATGGCGCCAGCGCCCAGGGTAATCGCCTTCATCCCGGAGGCGCAGACTTTATTCACGGTAAAGGCGGGCACGGTTTCCGGCAGACCGGACATCAGCGCGATCTGCCGCGCGAGATTCATGCCGGTACCTGCCTGCAATACTTGCCCGAAGATCACTTCATCCACCAGCCCCTTATCGGGCAGGTTGGCAAGCAGGCGCTCCGCCACGGTTTTACCGAGTGCGGCCGGCGTAAGCTTGCTCAGACCGCCCCCGAATTTTCCCGAGGGGGTTCGACAGGCCGAGAGGACATAGACCATTCGTGATGCCGTCATTATTGCGCGCCTCCTGGGACGAAAAGGTCCGCGGCCATCAGCTTCGGCCCGTCTATCTTGGGCGTGAATTCCATCTGGGGCAGTATATCACGTTCGAGCTCCACACCAGGCGCAATCTCTGTCAGATAGATGCCGTCCTTGCGCAACTCGAACACGGCGCGTTCGGTAATATACAGCACGTGATGACCGGCTTCGGCTGCCAGCCGCCCATTGAACGATATCTGCTCCACCTGGCGAACGAATTTCTTGATCTTGCCTTCCTTCACAATACGCAGCTTTCCGTTTTCGACGGCAATTTCGAGTCCCGAGGCGGTCATCGTGCCGCAGAACAATACTCTCTTGGCGTTCTGGGTAATATTGACAAATCCGCCCACGCCGGCAATGCGAGGTCCGAATTTGCTGACATTGACATCTCCCTTCACATCGGCCTGCGCCAAACCTAGAAAGGCGATGTCCAGCCCGCCGCCGTCATAGAAATCAAATTGTGCGGGCTCGTCAATAATCGCCTGGGGATCTACTGAAGCGCCGAAGTCGAGGCCGCTGGCCGGCGTGCCGCCGATAGGGCCTGCTTCAATCGTGAAGGTAAACTGATCGCTCATATTGCGCTCGGCGGCCAATTTGGCTATGCCTTCGGGAAGGCCGATGCCCAGATTAACCACATCGTCGGGCCGAATCTCACGCAGGGCGCGGTCGCAGATAATACGTCGTTCGGAAAAGGCCAGCGGCTCTACATTGAGGTTAGTTGCCTGACAATGACCGAGATAGGCGGGATTGAATTCGGTGCCGAAGGTCTGCGTATGACATTCCGGGCTGCCTATCACGATAACATCTACCAGAATCCCCGGCACTCTAACCATCTTAGGGTCGAGCCGTTCATCTGTTATGCGCTCCACTTGCGCGATAACCAATCCGCCGCTGTTGCGAGCCGCCTGAGCCACGGCAAGAGCCTCAACATAAAGACATTCCTTCTCCATAGTGATGTTGCCCTTGCTATCCGCAGTGGTGCCTCGAATCAGGCCGACGTCAATGGGAAAAGCCTTATACCACAGCCATTCCCTGCCGCCCAGTTCGATGACTTCCACAAGGTCCTCCTCGGCCTTGGCGCTGATCTTGCCACCGCTGTTGCGCGGGTCAATGAAAGTGCCCAGGCCGACATGAGTAATGGTGCCCGGCTTCCCCGCGGCGATATCTCTGAAAAGGTGCGCGATTACGCCCAGGGGAAAATTGTAGGCTTCTATCAGATCGGCCTGAGCGAGCGCGCCCAGCTTGGGGCATAAATCCCAGTGGCCGCCGATGACGCGTTTCAGCAGGCGCTCGTGGCCGAAATGGTTACATCCCCGGTCGCCGCGGTCGCCCTGTCCTCCGGCATAGACCAGAGTGAGATTACGCGGTTGGCCGGTGGTTAGAAAACGCCGCTCAATTGCGGAAGTAATCATTTCAGGATGGCATGAGCCGACGAAACCGCTCACGGCCACGGTGGCATCGTCGCGGATGAGATTGACGGCGTCTTCGGCTGGCATAAGCTTAAAAGGCATTGATCGCTCCTGTAGCGGGTATCGCATACCCTTGAATTGTATTATTCTATCATAGTCAGTCCTGTGGCGGGATAGTCCCGGCAGGCTATTTATTGACAGCGATGCCAGCCGGTGCTATGCTAATAAATATATTGTATACCATATATCCAAAAAAGCTCAAGCGCCGAAGGCTTGCCTTCGGACAGGTATAGCGTTACTGGAAAAGAGCCAAGATGCAGACGCTAAGATCACAAGTTTTGAATGCGATCCGCGATATGATCCTTCAGCGGAAGCTGCCGCCCGGGGAGCGGTTGGTAGAGCGCGCCTTGTGCGAGGAACTGGGCGTATCCAGGACTCCGGTAAGGGAATGTTACCCCGTGTTGGAGATGGAGGGATTGGTCGAGAATTTCCCCGGGTTGGGAGTGGTGGTGCGGAGCATCACCCTTCGAGAAGTGAAGGAGGCGCTGGAGGTGCGGGATGCGCTGGACGCATTTGCAGTTTCCCGCGCGGCCACCCAGCGCACCGATGAAGACCTGGTTCACCTGGAAGCGGCGCTTCGTTTGAATGAACTGGCGGTTTCGGCCGGCGACGAGGCTCGCATCAGCGCCACTGACGGCGACTTTCATGCTAAAATCTACCAGGCGGCGCACAACAGTGTTTTAATCAGTGTGCGAGACGCCTTTGCCTTGTATGAAGGCTTCTATTTTCACCCGGATTTTTATCGTTATACAAAGGAAGCGTTTGCCCGTTCCCTGCGCCGGCATCGGGAAATGTTCGGGGCGATTAAAGAGCAAAACCCGGAGGCCGCAGAAAAGGCCTCCCGGCAACATATTCAGGAGGCAGTTAAGCTGCTGCACGAAGACAAAGGGGACGTAATTTCAAAAGTAAAGAGAGGGAAAGATGCTTGAAATCAAGGGTATGCCGCTGAAAGATAAACCTTACTTCGATCCAGAAAAGTCGTGGGTGCCGCCCATGAATTTCGATCCGGCCTTACGCGATAGGATGGACCTGCGCGGCCCCTTTTATATTTATGATGTTACGTTGCGGGATGGCGAGCAGACGCCCGGGGTGGCCTTCACGCTTGATGAAAAAATCATGCTGGCCGAGGAATTGGACGCGCTTGGGGTGGAGGCGGTTGAAATCGGACTTCCGATGCTGGAAAAAGACTTCAAGGTCATTCAGGCGCTCAGAAAGCGCAACCTAAAGACCAAGGTCGGGTGTCTGGTGCGGGCAAACCGCGCCGATATTGACCTGGCGGTGGATGCGGGCGCGGAGCTGATTTGTGTCGAACACACGGTAAATCCCTATAGCTGCAAGCTGGCCTATAACATTGACGAGCAGGAACTCATCGCGCGCAATGCGGAATGCTGCCATTATGCCAAGGAGAAGGGTATCATCGTGAACTGGATGGGATGGGATGCCTTCCGGCAGACCAGGGAATATATCGAGCGCGTCTTCAAAGCCGTGGTGGAGCAGGGCAAGCCGGACCGCGTTACCATCGCCGATACCTTTGGCATGGCCCACCCCGTGGCGGTTTTCGATTTCTTCCGGGAATTCCGCAAGTGGTTCCCCGACAAGCTGCTGGAATTCCACTGCCATAATGACTTTGGCATGGCGACGGCCAATGCCATCGCCGCAATCACAGGGGGCGCAAACTCGGCGCATACCGCGATCAACGGTCTGGGCGAGCGCGCCGGAAACATCGCGCTGGAGGAACTCGCCATTGCCGGCCAGATGGCGATGGGAATAGATTTCGGCCTTGATCTGACGCGTCTCAACCGAATCTCCAAGCTGGCCGCCCAGTTCAGTCGGTTCCCTTGTGCTGCCAACAAGCCGGTGATAGGCTCAAACCTGTTCAATGTGGACAGTGGCATGATCATCCACATCCTTGCGGCCGCCGACAAGGCGGGTTTCCCCAAGCTGGCCATGCTCCCCTACCAACCCGGCGCGGTGGGTCGAGACGATTTTCGCTTTGTCTATGGCAAGGGTGCGGGAGGCGCGGCCCTTGATAAATTCCTGAAAGAGTTGGGCATCGAAGCAACGCAAGAGCAGCGCAAGGAGATTCTTGAAAAACTCAAGACGGAAGCCGCGCTGCGCAAGGCCTTCCTGGAGAAAGACGAATTTCTCCACATTATCAAGTCTGTCATCAAAAAATAATTTCACTGAAGAGGAAACACGAATGCTTAAAGGATGTCCCTATGGAACCCATCGCGTAATCGAACCGAAAGGAGTGCTGCCGCAGGCCGCAGTCCGATTGGATAACGATACCGGCAAGTTCTACGATAACGAAATCCGCGTGGAGGTCGAGACCCTCAATATAGACTCCGCCAGCTTCAAGCAGATGAGAGACGAGGCGGGCGGAAACACGAAACGCATCGGCGAGATTATTTTCGAAACCGTAAAGCGCTTCGGAAAACAGCAGAATCCCGTAACCGGTTCCGGCGGAGTGCTCATTGGCAAAGTCTCCTCAGTGGGCCCGGCGCTGGCCGGCAAAATTGATTTGAATCCGGGCGATGAAATCGTTACTCTGGTCTCGCTTTCGCTGACTCCGCTGGAGATAAAAGAAGTGCTGGCGGTTCATCCGGAGACCGACCAGGTGGACATCAGCGGGACGGCGATTCTCTTTGAGCGGTCCATTTATGCAAAGCTGCCCGCAGACCTGCCGCGCAAAGTGGCGCTTGCGGTGCTCGATGTTGCGGGGGCGGCGCCCCAGGCGAATAAGCTGGTCAAGCCCGGCGATTGTGTCTGCATACTTGGAGCGGCCGGCAAATCGGGCACGCTCTGCGCCTATCAGGCGCGCAAGAATGCCGGCGATTCAGGGCTGATAATCGGCGTTACTTCGTCGGAGGCAAATGTCAAGCGCATGGAGCAGATCGGCTTTTGCCATAAAGCCATTCGGGGAGACGCCACCCATCCCCTGGAATTGCAGCAGGCCGTCCTGGAAGCGACGGGCGGGCGGCTGGCCGATGTTACGATAAACTGCGTGAATGTTCCCGGCACCGAGATGGGCTCGATACTAGCGACAAAAGACGACGGCGTTATCTACTTCTTCGGCATGGCGACCGATTTTACTCGCGCGGCGCTGGGCGCAGAGGGAATCGGCCATGGCGCGACCATGATAATCGGCAATGGCTACACGAAGGACCATGCCGAATTTTCCTTGAACCTGCTGCGGGAGAGCGCACAATTGCGGTCCTTGTTTGAGGCAATCTACGCATGAAGTCATTGCTGGAACAACTTGAGGCTTCTCAGGCGACGGTCGTCGCGGTGCTTGGGCTGGCCAAGAATTGCGGCAAGACCACCGCGCTCAATCACCTGGCGGAAGCCTATGGAAAGCTTGGCTGCCGTCTTGGGCTGACTTCCATCGGGCGCGACGGCGAGCCGGTGGATCTTATCACGCAGCGGCCGAAGCCCAGTATCCGCGTTAGCCCTGGAGACTTTTTCCTGACGGCGGAAGAAAGCTATCGCGCCGGCAAGGCGGCTGCGCACATTCTCAAACACACAGGCATACGCGGAGCGCTGGGGGAATTGCTGCTGGCTGAGGCAAGCGACACCGGCGAAATTGAACTGAGCGGCCCCACCACATCGGCAGAAGCCCAGACCGCGGTGAAGCTGCTAAAAAAAGCGGGAGCGAAACGCATATTGATAGACGGCGCTTTTGACCGAAGGGCCACCGGCTCGCCTGCGGTCAGCGATGCCGTAGTGCTTTCAGGGGGCGCGGTGCTTGGCCCGACGGTCGAGAGTGTCGCCATGAAGATTGCGCACCAGGCGCGCCTGCTCATGCTGCCGGAAATCAGCGGGGACCTTGCGCCGATGATCCGCAGCAAGTTCAGGGAATCAGATTATTCGGCCGCGCTGATAGACCGCGCCGGCGACTGCATAGAGCTTTCGGGGAGCGCGCTGACCCAACTTGAGGAACTGCGGCGCGCACTTGACGAAAATTCCGGCTGCCTCTGGGTAGGCGGGGCGCTGACAGATGAAATCATCAACCAGCTTCTGGAGTGCGCCTTCTTGCCGGAGATAGTGGTGGCCGACGCGACACGAATCTTTCTATCGCCCATGTCCTATGCTCGTTTGGGGCTCGCCGGAGGAAGCATCAAGGTGCTGACCGGTATAACGCTGACCGGGATAACCACTAATCCTGCCAATCCCATGGGGCCTAGCCTGGATCCGACGCTGCTGGTAGAAGCCGTGGCCGCGGCCTTGCCGGAGATTCCGGTATATGATGTGGTCGCGGGATTGTCGCGTCTTGCCGGCGCGAATGCGCGGCAGCCAACCCTTAGCAGTAAGGATTCAAAATAATACTATGATGAATAAGCAGAGAAAGATGAATAAACTCAATCTGGATAAAGCGCAGATAATCCGCTGCCGCAATCTTGCAAAGCGGATTGTAAATGCGCTCTTGCCGGAAATCACCGCGAGCAGCACGGATTCCATTGAGCGCACCATCCTTCGCTTCTGGGGAGTCGAGGGCAGTCTCGATGGGAATATACCAGTCGTCAATGCGGTAATTGACCGGCTCAAGCGAGCCGACCGCATTACCGACGGAGTTGCCGGTCCAATCGGGGCTTTGATCGCCGAAACCGGCGCATCGGTGCAGGAAGTTTGCCGGCGTTTGGCCTCGGGAGAATTGGACTGGCCGCCGCCATCGAAATGCACTACCAAAGCGGCCGTGAGTATTGCCCGAAAGCTGTCAAATCAAGGCTGCAAGCGAATACAATCTGCCGTCGCCGAACGTGATGCACTAAAAGCGCGGCTGGAGGAGCAATGGAAGAAGGAGCATAAAAAAGAGACGCTTTCTCCGTGGCTCTATGTCATTGTTGCCACCGGCAACATTTATGAGGATGTGAAACAGGCGCAAGCGGCGGTGTTTGCGGGCGCGGATTGCATTGCCGTCATCCGTTCCACCGCGCAAAGTCTGCTCGACTATGTTCCCGAAGGAGCCACCACCGAGGGATTCGGCGGTACTTATGCGACGGCCGAGAACTTTGTCATCATGCGCCGCGCGCTGGATGAAGCCGGCGAAAAGGCCGGCCGTTATGTGCGGCTGGTCAATTACGCCTCCGGCCTATGCATGCCGGAAATCAGTATATTGGCCGCCCAGCACAAGCTCGATATGCTGCTGAACGATTCGATGTATGGCATTATCTTCCGCGACATCCACCGCATGCGCACTTTTGTGGACCAGTTTCTTTCGCGCCGCATCTGCGCCGCGGCCGGCATTATCATCAACACGGGAGAGGACAACTACCTGACTACCGCGGACGCCGTTACCGCCGCGCCGACGGTGCTTGCCAGTCAGTTTATAAACGAGCGCTTTGCCCTTAAGGCGGGCATGCCGCGTTCTTTGATGGGGCTGGGGCATGCCTTTGAAGCTGATCCGTGGCGCAAAAACAGTCTGCTCTACGAATTAGCCACTGCGCAATTGACGCGCGAGGTATTTCCGGAAGCGCCGATCAAATATATGCCTCCCACCCGCTACAAGACCGGCGACATCTTCTTTAGCCATGTCCTTGATGCCATGTTCAACCTCGCTTCCACTGCGACGGGGCAGACTATCCATCTCTGCGGCATGCTGACAGAAGCCTTGCACACTCCCATCCTGCAAGATCGCTATAAGTCGCTTGAGGCGGCGCGTTATATACGTTCGGCCGCCTCCGATTTGAAGCACGAGATTGACTTTAATGCCAACGGCTTTATTGTTGCCCACGCGACCAAAGTTTTGGGCAAGACCGAGGCCTTGCTGGCAAAGATAGCCCGCATTGGTCTGCTCCAGGCGCTGGCCAAAGGAATCTTTGCAGATATCAAACGACCCCCCGAGGGAGGGCGCGGCGGCGAAGGGGTCTTTCACAAGTCCGATGACTATCTTGACCCGTTTGCGATGGTGAACCTATGAACCCGATTCGACCTTATGGCGATACTTTAGATGATGGTTTGATACAGCTTTCTTTCACTTTGCCGGCGCCCTTCGGCCCGCGGGCGACGGAGGCGGCAAAGCAACTGCTGAAGAAGCTGGGATTCAAGGATGTGCGGCTGGCCTTTTCCCGCGACATCGGAAATCAATTCACTTTTTTTGTCGCCTATGTTCACACTACCCATACGGTTGATCTGGACGCCATTAAAGAGGAAGCGCCGCTGCCGGCCGCGCTCGATATGCACGAAGTTGACGAAATGCTGGCCGCCGAATGCGAGCATCCCATCGCGGTAGTCGGCGCCTGCATCGGAGCGGACGCGCATACCGTGGGCATTGACGCCATCCTGAATATGAAGGGCTTCGCCGGTGATTACGGTTTGGAGCGCTATCACATGTTCAAAGTACACAATCTGGGCGCGCAGGTGCCGCCGGAGGAATTGATCCGCGAGGCGGTGCGGCGGAACGCTTCGGTAATGCTGGTAAGCCAGGTAGTTACGCAAAAAAATATACACATTCAGCAATTGACCGAATTGGTTGATTTGCTTGAAGCCGAGGGCCTTCGGGACAAGCTGCTGCTTATCGTCGGCGGGCCCCGCATTGATAACCGGCTGGCGAAAGAGCTGGGATATGATGTTGGATTTGGGGCCGGCACACGCCCTTCACAGGTTGCGACTTTTATTGCCCATTGGGTCATTGAGCGCAAACACGGTAAAAAAGGATAATTACAATGACAGAAGCAAGGATGTTCGATAATACACCCCGCCAAGGCGAAATCATTAAGACACGGTATCGCAAGATCACCACTCCCCTGCCCCACCCGGATACATTGGGAGTGTTGGCCGCGCTGAAGGCGTGGGAACCGGTCAGCATGTCGGGCCAGCCGCCGATTGTTTGGGACAGGGCGCAAGGCTTTCAAGTTTACGATGCCGCCGGCAATTGCTGGATAGATTTTTCTAGCGGCGTACTTGTGGCCAACTGCGGGCACAATCCTCCCGAACTCAAGGCCGCGCTTATTGATCAGATCGAAAATGGCGTGATCTTCAGCTACTGCTTTCCCAATCGCCCCCGCGCGGAACTGGTAACAAAGCTCGTCAAATTGGCGGGAGGCAGGATAGATCGCTGCTTTCTGCTTACGACCGGCGGCGAGGCGGTTGAGAACGCAATTAAGCTTGCCCGCACTTGGGGCAAGGCGACAGGAGGGAACTCAAAGCGGGTGATAGTCTCCTTCGAAGGAGCTTTTCACGGGCGCACCCTGGGCGCCCAACTTGCCGGAGGCATACCCGCTCTCAAGGATTGGATCGGCATGGAAAACACCGGCTTTGTTACAGTTCCCTTCCCCGATGAAGCGACCGGGAAGAATGTCCACTTCGCCGATTTTTTGGCGGCGCTCGCCAGCCGGAATATCGCCGAAGCTGATGTCTGCGGCGTAATTATGGAGTCATATCAGGGCGGCACCGGCCGCTTCTATCCCCAGCCTTTCATGCAGGAATTGCGCCGTTGGGCGGATGCGCACGATGCGCTCTATATTGCGGACGAGGTCCAGGCCGGCTTTGGGCGCACCGGCCGCATGTTCACCTTCCAGCATTATGATGTGGAGCCGGACATGATTTGCTGTGGAAAGGGCCTCTCCGGCGGCCTTCCCATCTCTGCGGTGCTCGGCAATTCGCGCTTTATGAGCCTTTATAAGCCGGGCGAGATGACGAGCACTCACAGCGGCCATCCTCTCTGCGCGCGCGCCGCGCTGACCAGCCTTCAGTTGATTGAAGAAAAGAGGCTGGTGGAAAATTCGCGCAACATGGGATTGCTGCTCCACGAATTCTTGAAGAAGCTGAGGGAAAGCAATACGGGTATCATTTCCGCCGTTAACGGTCGAGGCCTGCTCGCAGCCATCCTCTTCCGCCGCCCTACCGGCGAGCCGGACGGCGAGATAACCATGCGGGTCGTGGATTACTGTGTGCGTCACGGGGTCATGCTTTACGCCCCGCTGGGACCGGGCGGAGGCACGGTAAAGATAAATCCTCCGCTCGTTATCACCGAAGAGCCGCTGCGAGAGGGACTGCAGGTCTTTGCCGATGCGGTGCAGGCCAGCCGAATTTTAGCATAAGGGAGATTTAGTAATGAGAAGGTCGTTTAAGGAGATTCCGCTCTGGAAAGATATAACTGAAGCGCAGTGGAATGATTGGCGCTGGCAGTTGAAGAATCGCATCACCACGACGGACAAACTGCGGAAGGTGATACCGGTATCGGACGAGGAAGCAGAAGCCATCAACCAGTGTCTGAAGCTTATGCGAATGGCGATCTCGCCTTACTACGCCAGCCTGATAGATCCCGACGATCCCAACGATCCTATCCGAAAGCAGGCTGTGCCGACCCTGGCGGAAACGCACCGCGCGCCAGGCGAATGTTCCGATCCGCTGCACGAAGACGTGGATTCTCCCGCGCCCGGGCTTACGCACCGCTATCCTGACCGCGTGCTCTTTCTGGTCACGGACCAGTGCAGCATGTATTGCCGACATTGCACCCGCCGCCGCTTCGCAGGACAGAAGGATCGCGCCCGCAGCCGAGCGGAGCTTTCCGCGGCGTTCGATTACATCCGCAAAACTCCGGCTGTGCGGGATGTCATACTTTCCGGAGGCGATCCGCTGACGCTTGATGACGACCACCTGGAGGCCATTCTGGCGGAGCTAAAAAAGATTCCGCATGTGGAAATCATCCGCATCGGCAGCCGCATGCCGGTGGTGCTGCCCCAGCGGGTAACGCCGCAGCTTGCGGCCCTGCTTGCCAAGTATCATCCGCTTTGGCTGAATGTGCAATTCAGCCATCCCAACGAATTGACGCCGGAGGCGGAGAAGGCCTGCGACATCCTGAGCCGGCAAGGCATTCCCCTCGGCAATCAATCGGTGCTCTTGCGGGGGGTCAACGATTGCACAGAGGTGATGAAAAAGCTGGTGCAGGGGATGATGAAGTTTCGCGTGCGGCCCTACTACATCTATCAGTGCGATATGTCATTCGGGCTTTCTCATTTTCGCACCAGTGTCGCAAAAGGGATTGAGATAATCGAGTGTTTGCGCGGGCATACAAGCGGTCTTGCGGTTCCGACCTATGTTGTGGATTCGACCGGCGGTGGCGGCAAGATACCCGTGGCTCCTCAATATCTTATCAGCCAGGCGGAAGGCGAAGTGGTGCTGCGAAACTACGCCAACAAGATCTTCAAGATGCCGGAACCCCTGGACTACCGCGACCCGTGCAAGACCGAGCCGAATCATCACCACGAGGAGGAGGCGCGGCCGGCTGCCTCCGACAGTCCCCGCGGGAAGCGCTGTGTTGACGACTGATTAGGCGCCGAAGAAGGAATAGAAATGCAGTTTTCCGGTGAGCATGCCGAAAATCGGCCAGACCATGCCTCCAGTCATTTCCCCGATAATGAGGCCGTAGAAGAAAGGCAAAGCGGCGCGAAAGCCGGGAAGACCGGTATAACGCAAGATAAGGCTCTTGATAATCCAGGCAATAAAGAATGGGAACCAGAACATACCGACATATCCCCCCCAACTGGCGGTAACAATAAAGGGCACCGGGTGAAAGGGCCAACCGAGGAAGTGGGTACGCATGAAGGCAAGAAATAGGGTCATACCGGCGCCTCCCAGCATGGCGGTGATGGATATGGGATTGGGAGATTTTCGATCATTAAGCCATCCGACTAACCGGCTCCAAGTGCCGGTTTGAGGCCAATTCGCTTTGAGAAATCTTGCGGCCTCGCCATATTTATAGGCAAGAATCATTTCCACAAAGAGCGTACCGAGCATCCCGATTACCGCCGCCGCAAGGCAGGCCTTAAAGAAGAGTCGCTGGGAGCGACGGGATTCCTGCGCCATCTTCATCGCTTCCAGTCCGTAGGGCATGGGTTGATCGAAGCCGTAACTAACATACCACTGATGAAGGGACATTGCGGTAAGTTCCTGCGCGGTGAAAGCGCGATTGCCGGCCAAACTGGTAAGACCCAGGGGAGCATTCAAGTTGTAGAAATCGAGCAAAGGACCGCCGGATTCAGCGCGAATACGCGTGATTGCAACCAGCAAGATATACATGAACACCAATACCAGGGCGGCGGTAATTACGGACATGCCGGAGGCCACAAAGAAAGCCAGCACGACAAGAGTTGAAACCAGAAGGCCGATGGAGGCGCCGCGAAGAGAAAGCGCTTCATTGTCGAAATAGGCGTCTGAGGGAGTCGTGCGCCATAAGGACAGCATGGCCGACTTGAGGTGGCGTCTCACCCCCCAAAGCGCCAGTAGGCCAAGCACAACGGCGCCGCCAAAGGCTTGATCCTGGATGTCGGGCAAGTTCGACCGTTGAAAGGGACTGAAACCCCAGGAGGCAAACAGTACCCGTTCCATTTGCCAAAAGAGATGAAAGAACCAACTGGAAAACAGCAAATCTTGAGGCAGCAGGTAGCCCAGTCCTATCATGAAAGGATGGATTGCAATCTGCAAGGTGTCTATGGCATTCCAGGGAGGGATGGGAAACGGAAGGGTCATGGGAGTAGTTCGTATCGTGGGCACTGTGGGGTAGAAATAGGCCAGCCCGTTCAGGATTTGGATGGCGAAGCTGGGAACCAGACCCAGCCATAGTAAGCGCCGGCGGAAGAGACGCGCCGAGGGATGCGTCATCTCCAACGGCAGCCAAACAATCGGGAAAGTCAGCCTCTCGTTTTGCATCCAATGCCGCCGCAGCATAATGTTCAGGCACATGGTGGCGAAAAATAAAACCACGATGAAGCCGGTCCAGGCCAGCAGCGGCACGGCCCATGCTTTCACGATGGCGGGCTGCAGGAAATTGGCATGGCCTTGCCAGAAACCTTTCAAGGCTGCTTGATCCGTTACCACCAGCCAGGTTGGCAGAAAGCGGATAAATGTGCTCCCGTCATAAAGGGGAGTCGGCAGTATTTCACTGGGGATTCCAAAATAATAGGGATGAGTGATTACGATAGTCATTCCTCCCTGCGTGTAACAGGATCCCCCCATGGCGGTCGAGATCGCAAGCACGGTATAGAGCAAGAGCATCTCCGTCTGGGAGAATACCCAGCGCGGGCGGAAGCGCCGGAAAAGCGCATTGACCCCCACCAGGGCAAACAAAATCAATACGACGTTAGCTAAAAGCGGACATTCATCAAACCAGGGCCCGTCGGGATTGACGGAGAAGGCCCAGACGCAACTAATAAGGTTTGCCGGTATCAAGAGCGCGCAAGCAATCCAAAAGCGGCCGCGTATGGATTGGCCGGCTGCTTCGGATTGCTGGTTATCCTGTCCCGGCAGCTTTTTTTCGGCGGTTTCCGTCGTGATTTCCGACGCCATTATCTCTCCATATTGTTAGACTGCTTAATGATACATGATGGTTTGGCAGGCTGTTTTAAGGTTCTTGCCTGTGACAATCGCGCGACTGAATGAATCGCCGTTGAATTATTATAGCATATTTTTATCTTGGGAATTAATGCCCCGGTTAAGGGTGGAATTGAGTGGCATAGTTTATGCATATGAAAAATATATATAATTAGGGCTTTCATATCAAAGTAAAAATTGCTTGGTTAGTAGGATTTGGGACGGCCCCGCGGGGAGGCGCGAAGCTCTCAAGCGGTGCGACTCAGAGATTGCAAGAGGGCTTTCAAACGGGCAATTTTTCTGATATAATAAAATGCTATTCTATGAGGGTATTCCTCAGGGCCGAGACATTCTGAAGCGTTTGTTTGAAGGGAAAGGAGAAGGTAGCAAATGAAATCCTGGTTCTGCCCGATTCTCTGTATGTTGGTGTTGTTTGGAGTTGTCGGCGTCATCCCTGCCCTGGCGCAGGGCAATCACGACGACGGCGTCGTGTTCGTGCCTAACTCCAGTAGGGAAAAGTTGGTAAATATCGGACGGAAGGCGCATACCAATCATGCTTTTTACCTGCAGGAAGGGGCCAGCCCTGCCCTTCCGTCAGGATTCACGCCGGCGCAACTTCGCACGGCCTATGGTCTGCCCGCTTATGCTCTGGGAAATATCGCCGGGTCAAAGGTAATTGCCATAGTTGATGCTTTTGATCACCCCACAGCGCTGGCTGATTTCAACACATTTTCCGCAACCTTTGGATTGCCGCAGGAAACCGGAGATGGCAGCGTCTTCCAGGTGGTTTATGCTTCCGGCACCCAGCCTGCGTATGACCTCGGCTGGTCGCAGGAAGCGGCGCTCGATGTTGAATGGGCGCACGCCATGGCACCCACAGCAAAGATCGTATTGGTGGAGGCCGCCAGCAACAGCTATGTTGATTTGCTTAAAGCCGTGGATGTCGCCAACAAAATCGCCGATGTGCGAGAAGTCTCCCTGAGTTGGGGCGGCAGCGAGTTCGGCAAAGAGCAAACCTACGATAGTCACTTCACTACTCCCAACATTGTCTATTTCGCCGCCAGCGGCGATGTCGGAGGACAGTGTATCTGGCCGGGAACCTCGCCAAACTGCGTTTCAGCCGGCGGAACCACGCTTACGCTGGACAGCGCCGGCAACTGTCTCAGCGAGACGGCCTGGAATGGCAGCGGCGGCGGACTCAGCAAATATGAATCCTTGCCGGCTTATCAGAATGTAATCAAATCGCTACTTGGGGGCAAAAGGGCAAAGCGAGGCGCGCCGGACATTTCCTTTGTTGCCGCTCCGCGCACCGGAGTAGCTATTTGCTGGCAGGGCAATTGGTTTGTCATCGGCGGCACCAGTGTCTCTGCGCCTGCACTGGCAGGAATCTTCAATCTGGCGGCATCCTCCGGCGGCGTTTTTGCCACCAGCACTGCTGCCGAACTTACGGAGATTTATGCCAATCTTGACAAGAGTTCTCCAACTCCGGACGCCGGCAGTTACTACCGGGATATTATTTACGGAAGCGCCGGCCGATACAACTGCACTACTTCCTGGGATTTTGTAACCGGTGTGGGCAGTTGCTGGGGATTGAACGGTAAATAGCTCTCTTTGCTTTTCCTTCGCACAGCGGCTCCGCTAATCGCAGGGTCGCTAGGCCGGGAATTTCAGCAAGGCAGTCAGTAATGTGCAGAAAATTTTTCTGTATAATATTAATTTAATAGGAAGACTCAGGTTTAAAAAGAGGTAAAATCATGGCGGAAAAGAGACAAAAAGCGCGAGGAGCTGCTCTGATATGGGTTCTGTTGGCGCTGGTGGCAGTAGGCGGCGGAATACAACGGATGTCTCATAAGAATCAACAGTCTCCGAAAAACCAGCAGGCGACGGCGAGCAAAAGGGTAGCACAAGAGCCCACTACCACTCTGGAGAAAATATTGGTTGCAGGTTGCCCTTCATCCCAGGTCGAAAAACTTCTAGGGATAATATTAATTAGAAGTGATCAGAAAACGCCTTTAGGCACGGGCATTGGCATTGATAAAATCGAAGATGCCAACGGCCCGGCCGCAAAGGCCGGCCTTCAAAAGGGCGATATTATACTCGGTCCCGGCGAAGAAAAGACCGGCGGTTGCCCGCGCACCTTTCTCGGCGCCCTGCTTGCCGCTTCCTGGCCTTCCGCAAACGTCAATCTGAACGTGGTACGCGATGGCAAGGTGCAAGTCATAGTGCTGGCGGCGCTGCCGGAGATAAATGCAAAGGAAGCGTCTAAACCCAAAAAATAGACCAACTTGTGCTTTGCTTTTGATAATTTCGCTCGCGCCTCTTGTGCATTTGGAGACGCGAGCGTGTTGTGTTGTGTTTTTTGCCTGCCTCCCCTACTGCCTCTGCGCAAAAAATGCCAGCAGAGCGTCTGCGAACATCTTGTGTCCCCGGTCGTCGGGATGGTTGATGCGATTCACCAACAGCGTCATATAGGGGAGACCGGCGATTTTCAAGTCGTGCCACATTTGGGTAACATCGGCGAGGCCGAAGCCATGTTCTTTTGCCGCCTCCCGCATGGCTTGCACACGGTTTTCATAATCGCCGCCGATCAGTTCAGCGACTAAATGCGGGGTGCAATAGAGGATGTCCGTCTCCCCGCCCGCGCGGAGGCGTTTCCCCAATTCCGCACAATTCGCCTTGATGTGCTCCGGTTTAAAGCCGCAATCGTTCACAAACTCGATCACTACCAAATCAGGCTTGTGGGCCAGCACATCCTTGTCCAGCCGCTCCAGGCCGAAATCAGAATTAGTGCCGCCTGCGCCGGCATTCACCATCGTTACTTTTGCCTGCGGGTAAAGCTGCTGCAAACGGCTGGTGAAAAGGTCGGGAAAACGCAAGGCCGGCTGGGAGGCGTTGCCTCCTGCGGTAACACTGTCACCCAAAAAGACCACGGTAATAGGCTGTCCCTGCTGAAGTTTTTTGATGGTGTGCGCAACATATTGCTGTGGATTGGCGGAAATAACCGGTTTGATAGCCGGTCCGATCATGTAGATATTTTCCGACGTGATCACCTTCGTATGATAGGGAACATAGATGTTCGCAATAATACGACAGCCTGGTTCCGGTGAGGGAGGCGGCGCGCAGTATTTTACATTTTCGCCCTTGCGGATGGAGGCGCGGCCGGTGTTGTCTATTTGCACGCCGTCAAGCCGCTCGAAGCCATAGGTATAGGAAGCATACACGGTTGCGCCGTCAGGAATTTTGCCATCAGGCAGCCGCTTCAGCGCGCCCCAGGTTTCGTTCACCTCATAATCTTTACCCGGCTCTAATGGCGCGGCACCCGGCGCGTGACTAACTACCAGCGTCCCTGGCTTCAAACATCCCCACAGGCGGATTTCGGATTGCTCGCCGGTGGCCCCGGGCAAAGTGGTCCCCCCGGCCCACATTGAAATATCGCTATCACTGATGACCATCTGCTCATCGGCAACCATGGCCTCCTCTGCCGGCGCAATCGCCAGCGTTCCCTGCGACTCGCCCGTGACGACCCGTATCCCCATGGCGGGCTGGGGTAAAGGCTGAAGCCTGGGCGCCTCTATGGCGCATGCAGCGCTTGCCGCCATGAGCAGCAAGCACATAACAAGCAGAATAGTCATGGCAAAATCCTTCCTTTCGTTAGCAGCAAACATTTTCCCGATTTCTGTCAGTCTGAAAGCTCAAAAAAGCACTCTACAGGATGAGGAATTTACAGTCAAGCTGCGCATCGCTAATCGAAGATACGCTGTTATGCTGAACAATGTGAAACATCTCAAATAGATTCTTCGCTCGCGCAGAATGACCGTTCCGGGTATCTGAGCGTAACTGCGCCAGCCAAATCTCAGCAAAATGACTTTATCACAAGTCTGCTAATGCTTCGTAGTGAAGCAGCATCGCCACTTCGCAGAGGAGCAAACCCGCCCCTAAAAACCATCTCACTATTCATAATCACAGCGGCGGATTAATAGTTTGTTAAGCGCTATCTTTGGATTCTTGACTTGCTCCCTGATTAAAATGCGATTGCCCTGATGGGAGAGGCCACAAACGGCCCGTCTGCAGAGCGCGGACGGGCCGTTGGGTTCATTATATTAAGTTTTTCCATCCACCAAAGTCAACGACTTACTGCTGCACCTGCGTGATGACATTGATGAAGTCAACTTTGTGGTCAAACGAACTGTTGCCGCCGACGGCTTTCACGGATACCAGGATATCGCCGGTGGCGGTCTTGTAGTTGTTCGGATTTGCTATGGTGTAGGTTACCGTGCTATCCGTATTGGTTATGGTATTGTCACCCAAAGAGACCCAGGCCGAGGTGTTTGGATTCCAAAGATATACGGTCTGAGTCGGCTGCATTTTACTTACACTGGCTTCAACCACTACCTGCATGAACACGAGGGTTCCGGTGATGCCGGTGTTGTAGGTATAGGTCTCTTGCGCCGTATAGGTGCCGCTCACCGACGCGGCCGTTGTTACCATGTAGCTGTTATCAGAGGCGTGGGTATTGGCGTGGGTACCTGATTTCAAGGTTCCCGTAGTAACCGTTGCCGAATTGCAGGAGTTGTTCACATTCGGCGCCGCGGTCTTCGTGAAGTCAAAGGTGATAACACCCGAATTCTCCGCGATGTTGGTAACGGCATTGCCGGAACGCGCGCCGGCCCAGGTCTTCAGGTTGGGGGTGGTGTCCTCGGTTACCGAGGTATTGCTTGTCGTTCCCGGGAAGGGATCGCCTGCCTGGCTTGCAGAACTGCAGGTCGAATCGTTATCCGCATTGACGAGCGAACATTCATAGCCGCCGCCGTGATGCGTTACGATCATGCCGTGGCCCGGCGCAAAAAGGTCGAATCCGGTCTGTTGGCGATTTTCCAGCAGGAAATACTCGCCCGGATTGACCGCGTTTAGCTGGAAGCTGTTGGAGGTGGTTTCCGCCGGCTGAAGAGTCTTGCCGTTGCCGGAGGTGGTGAGCACCATCGGAGTGGTCCAGCCCAGCGACTTCTTTCCATAGGCGCCATGATGGCTAGGTTCGTCTCCCATGCCGCCGCCCCAGCTTCCGCTCGCCATCTGGTCCCAGCAATTCATGAGCGAAGGGTTGCTATGATAGGTGTCGTTCAGCCACATGTTGTGGCCGAATTCATGGGTCGCCGCGGCGATGCTTTCAACTTCGTTGCCGCTGCTGCCGCGCAATTCGGCAATCTGGTAGCCAACACATACCCATACATTGTTATACTGCGGAATCGTATCTCCGACGCAATAGACAGAGTAGTCGCATTCTGAGAGAGAGTTGGGGTCGCTGCCGCCGTATTGGCTGCAATAGCCGGCGAAAACGACGCCGATGGGGTCGCACCATCCGTTGTTGTCATTATCATACTCGCGGAAGTTCACTCCGGCTGCGTGCGCCGCATTAATCGCATCCAAGAGCAAATCACCGGTATTGTAATAACCTTTGAGATGGGGCATCCTGTAGGGTCCCACCATGGTTGTGGTGATGATTTGCGTATTGTAGGAACATTCCTTCTCGAAGTCCTTGAAGCTTCCCGTTTGGCCTTGCACGGGACTCTGGTAGCCCTGCTGGTTGTAGCCATTTATATGCGTCTGCATATCGCTGCTCCAGACATAATCATCAAAGTCCACCGCAATCACCAGCTGCTTGAGGTTGCTGCCGGTAAAGGGGAACGAATAGGGGGTGGGCTTATTCCAGGTGCGCTGGGGTTTGACTTTCTTCAACTGCCCCGCGCTGAATTTAAGGCCCTTGGCGAGCTTGCCGACGAAGGCTTTTTCCGACGCGCCGCGCTTGCCGACATCATGCGCCTTTATCTTGGTGGGGACGAGATTGCCTTTCGCATCCAAAACGGCATAGACCAGATTGCCCTTGCCGTCATCCAAGAGGGTGTAACCATCCGTGGTCGTGGCAAAACGGACATGCTCATCACTGCCCGCCATGCTGACAATAATTTTCGAACCATCAGCCTGGGTGTGTACTAAATAACCGGGCGAGAAGGGTCTGGCATAGGCGGTTGTGGAAGCCACAATCCCTATCGCCAATACTAACAGCAGTAACAAAATACCTCTCTTCATCTTTTTTTCCTTTCTGAATCAACTTTGATTTTTCCAGCTTGGAATCGGTTTGTATTTTCCAGCTCTGGAACACGAGATGGGGTACTGCTCCGCCGGCACCCGCCCCGCCATGAACTGCGCAAGGTGAGCGCCGCTTCTGCTATGTGGAAGTTTTTGCCAGTCATCACCTCCTTTTGCCAGAGGCAATTACAAAATATAAAGTGAGGAATAAATTATTACTTCGCAGGATAGCATGCTATCCCTGGAATGTCAATGAGGATGAGATGAATTTCAAATCGCGCTTGACATATTGACAGTCGTTGGAATACACTCCAGCATCCTCACCCACCGGGCGAGGCGCTGGAAAGATTGGATGTGCGACGCGCTCGCAAGCGCGCTAGAGGGGCGGCTCACTGATATGCTATACCAGTCCAACCAAGTGCTTCTCACGGCTTTAATTCTGGCCCTGGTGCTGCCAGACCCAGGACGCTGGAATCCGTTTGCGATTGCCGGTTATGGCACACGCGTATTCGCGCGGGACCTGCCGGGAGGCGGACGGTGGGCCGGGCTGGCGGGCATTTTTCTGCTCGTATTGGTCGTATTGCCCGCGGTGAGCATCTCGTGGATACTAATCTATGCCCTGCCGATGGGACTACAAATTGTGGCACCCGAGGCCTCGCCGGTCCTTGGGATGGCGCTGGCGGGCATTCTGCTCCGGCTGACTTTTTGGCTGCCGTCGGCGTCGGTCTGGGCGAAATGGATGCGGTCACGGCCGGTTGCGGCTGCGACATATCTTCCACTGGGCGATCTTCCTCTTGAAGTAACACTACCCTCACGCAGTCGGGGAATCGCACGCCCGGATGGGCTAGTTGCGCCACATGAATTCCTCGCTCGCTGCGCCGCCAACTTCGCGGCACCGGTGTTGCTGTTTGCCTTCCTGGGAATATATGCCGCAGTCATCTACCGGGTGGCTCTAGAGATCGTAACCATGCTGGGCGAAAGCCAGGAGGCATCCATGCTGGCGGCACCGGCGGCGCGGGCGATTAACCTCCCGGCTGCGCCCGCTCACCGGCTGGTGATACTGTTCTCGGCGCTGGCAGCGCCGCCGCGGGCAATTACATCACCGGTGGATAGCTGTGCAGAGGGGCCGGCGCTAACCTCTCACCCACAACAGGTGCGAATGTGCTTGGTGACCGTAGCAGCTATAATTGCCGCCGCGTTCCTGGTGACCCTATGGTGATGCCTCCAACTGCCGCCCCAGCCCGACAGGCAGACCGCTCATATTGGGCGCCACTGGTACTCATTGTCATACTGGCAACATTGTGGCGTGTCGCATATTTTGCAGACGCCCCTTCGCCGCTTGCCGGAGTGGACGCCCGGGAGTATCATGCGATCGCCACCACGCTCCTTCGCACCGGGGAGTTCCGCCCGCTTGCCCACGGCGTGCCTCACGGCGAATATGCCGTACGCACACCGGGCTACCCCGCATTCCTGGCCGTGGTTTACTGGTTCGGTGAGCGCTGGTTCAGCTCAACGTTGGCGCTCGTGCGTCCAGCACAGCTCGCCCTCGACTTGGGCGCTCTGCTGCTGACATTCGCCCTGGCTTATCGTCTGGTCGGTCGGAAACGAGCCCTCGTGGCGGCGTTTCTATATGCCCTTTACCCAGGATTCTGGTGGGCGTCCTCGGCTGTGTATTCGGAGACGCTCTCGATCTTCCTGTGGGCGGGGGCTATCCTTTTCCTGACCATCGGCTTCGAGACGCGCCGGGCGCGATGGTTTTTCGGCGCCGGGATAATTCTGGGCATGGCGGCGCTGGTGCGTCCCACAGGCCAGGCTTTCGCGCTCATCCTGCTGATTGCGCTGGTGTGGGTTTACGGCATTCGCGAACGACGCTGGGTGTGGCACTTCGCGGCGTTCGCGGTCGCTTTCGCCGCCGTTACCGCACCCTGGGCGGCGCGCAATTCTGTAATTATGCAAAGACCGGTGGGCTTATCAAGCTATGGCGGCTTGAACTTTTTTGTGGGCAACTATCTACCTTTTCACGGCATGTTCTGCGCGGCTACGTACCCCATCGTCAACCATATCACGGCGCACACCACGGATGAGTTCGCCGCCGATGGAGCGCTGTGGCGCGCCGGGTTGAAGAATATCGGCAGGTACGTCCTCCACCGCCCGGCAGATTATGTCAGCCTGCTGAGGGGCAAGTTCCGCACTTTCTGGAGCGCCTACCAAACGCAGGCGATTGACAGCTTGTGGGGCCGCCTGGGATTTGGAGGAAGGCAATTGCATGACGCGCTGCTGCTGCTCGGCCTGGTGGGGCTGCTCGTCGCGACCTTTTCGGGAAGACGTTTCGCGGCGGTTTTTGCCGCGATTGCTTTCACTTGCCTGGTGCATGTTGCCACCATCTGCGAGGAGGGCCGATACAATCTGGTGGTCATGCCCTATGTAATCATTCTGGCGAGCGCCGGCTTGGGATGGTTGTCGCCACGGCTTTTCGGCCGGGAAATTATGGAGTTGCCCTTAATCCGCGAAGCCGATCTTCAGGCTTTCCCGCCTGGATTTAGCAATTAATGTCCCCACTTGTAAGAATCGCGGAAGACTGCTAAAATCTGCTATCTTTACCAGAACGCTCCTCGGTAGCTCAGTTGGTAGAGTCCGCCTGAGGCGGATTAACCACCAGGTTT
>Ga0315288_10001465_pt1 | contig 30578 bp, 19 predicted proteins | sample YL17G11_20_MG_FD_203454 | JGI IMG/M metagenome (GOLD analysis project Ga0315288, IMG submission 203454) | Sediment microbial communities from Yellowstone Lake, YNP, Wyoming, USA - YL17G11_20 | ecosystem: Environmental > Aquatic > Freshwater > Lake > Sediment | place: USA: Wyoming | collected... | reverse complement strand
TCTATTTCACAAGTACTTATGGAAGCTGGACACAAAACTGAGAGCACCGGTTCTTATAACCAGCTGATGTTATTTGACTTATAACCGGACAGTAGTGATTAAATATATAATCATATTTATTCCCAGCCGCTGCGAGGAAACGGATTCGTAACCTTTCATCACCGGGTAGTAAACTTCGAGCCAGCCGGCCTCAAGGTCGTAAGGGCTGTAAATGACTCTGACGTCACCGTCGATTGTAATGCCCAGCAGGTACGGCTGATTATTCAGTTCCGGTTTGCTCCTGGCCAACGACGGTGAATACCGTACGGTTGAAACATCGAACAGGCTGCTGTAAAGACTATGGCCGGCCGGAATCGGCTGCAGTGTCATGTTGGGCAGGATATTTTTCAGCTCACGCCGGACTGCCGCGTCAAATGTGCCTAATCCCAGGCCGTTATTGATCAAAAGCACGCCTTCATCATTGAGATATCGCTGAAGCACGCCGATTTCGTTCTGGGAGAAGGAAAAATTATCAAGCCCGGTCAGGTAAAGAAACGGATACGAAGACAGGTCGTCTTTTTCGAGATCGACGCCGGCGCGTTTGAGATTAACCCTGACGGATGTATATCGGCGCAGCTTCATCAGCAGCGCCGTTGCGGCTCCGGGATGTACGTTCCAAAGGCCGTCGTGCTTAATCTGGGCGAAGACAAATTCATCGGTCGGCCTGGCCTGGTCGGTCAGGCCGAAAACTTCCGGCCTGCCCTCGACAAGCCCGACCTCTGCGTAGCCGACAATATATGCCGCGAGGTCGACTCCGATTTCATTGGCGCTCTTGGTATCATAATAGGCGGCGTTTTTCAATTTCCGCAGCCTGTCAGTACTTCGGTTCCATCCACAGCCCATGCCGAATTTTGAGACGAGCACACCGACTCGGCTGCCAATATAAATCCCCTCCATGAACGGCCCGGATTGCCCCTCATTGCCCTGGTACGTCACCTTATCGACATCCAAAATGATATGATAGAGCGGGTGGTCGGCAGGGATTATGCGAAAACGACTTTCCGGAAATGCCTGGAGAAAAATCTTCTTCGCCGATTCGTAAAAGTACGGTGACCCGGCGATCGAATCGCAGATAATCATGCCGCCGTTCAATACGTAATCGCGAAGAGCCTGGATATGCGAGTCGCTGAGCTTTAAGGTTCGTACTCCGCTGAATAACAGGGCCGGCAGCTTCTTTGGGTCAAAGTGAAAATCATTGAGGCTGGTATTCTGCCAGTGATATTGCAAATCCATTGCCCGTGCCTGTTCGACAAACTTCTCCGTGTCCGTTGGGCACAGGTTCCAGTCGGCGATTTCCATTTTTTGACCTGTACTGTCTGCGAAAGAAGCGGATTGGCCCCAAATCACTTTTCCAACCAGGTAATCGGGTTGCGGGGGTTTCTTGCGTTCGGTCCGCCGCAAAGGGGTCGCCGGCAGCGGCAAAGGCGGAAGAGCCTCGGCGGCATTGATGTTCTTGCGCGGAGATTTTTGGGCTTCCTGAGTGCCTAAATACACGAACCAGTCGTTTTCATCGGCTTTGCTGTCGATACTCAAAGCAGAGATTATCATCGCCGCGAAAACAAAGAGCATCAGGTAATTGGTCGATTTCTGCCTGTTTTGTTGCTTCTGCCCCGGGCCGTTTTTCAGGCACACATGATTCGACGTCATCTCATTTTCCGGTGGCACAATTCTTCACTCCCGATTAAAGGTTCCCCCCGTTGAATTTATCGCCCTGTTTAATATATTATAAACAATTTGGGCAGGATTTTCAAGTATCTTTTCGTTGTTTACGATTTATTCGTTGTGAAATACCTCCTCCATATTCGCCCACCATTCGCCTTCTTTTCGGGTCGGTATCGGACTCTGGCACGGTTCGCAAAGTGTCCACCATTTTTGTGTTGTCGGATCGGCTGCCATTTTGGCCATATCAGCCTTGAAATCGTCGCCGGTGTACTCGAAATAGCTGAACAGGTAGTAATTGCCCTGCTCCAGCTCGCCGAGGTAAATCGAGTAGTTGCTGATGTTGCACTGTTCGATCATTTTCAGCACGTCCGGCCAGACGTCCGCGTGCAGCCGTTTGTACTCTTCGATTTTCTCCGGCTTCAGACCGATTACGCTGCCGTAGCGCTGCATTTTTTGCTGTGCACATCCGCTCAGTGCCAGATAAAAAGCCAACAATGTCACGGTCGAAACGATTGTGGCGGGTTTACTGAGAGTCTTCATTGCAACGTCTCCTTTCAACATGGGAAGCAATTTTTCTTTTTTACAGGCAAAATCCGGAATTCCTGCCTGGGCTATGGTTTAATGCTGAATTTTATATAGAGCAGAATCATTACGACAAACAGCAGGGCCGCAAGAAATTTGTAATTTCCGAGGCCCTTCCAGCCTGTGTCACGCAGGGCATCAATCGGATTGTCCCATACGAGTTTTTCACTTTCGGCTGTATGCTGATGGGGCTTTAGCAGCGATACGACGATCAGGATGGCCGAGCACAAAACCGCCAGGTAAAAAGTCGCCATCATGGGCGGGATTGTCCAGCCGGTGCCATGATGAAAATCAAAGGGGATGGGCCGGCCTGCGAATCCTTCGACGCGTTCCAGAAGCTTAACGACCAGGCCGGGTGTACGCTCCTTGTACCAGTCGAGCAGGAAGACTGCGAATCCCATGATCGATCCGAGCCACAGCGTAGTAAAGGCAGCTTTATCGCTGGCCCGCCGCCAGAAGACGCCGAAAAGAAATACTACGGTTATCGGCGGGGCAATGTAACAGATGACCGCGGTAATTCCCTGGAAAATGCTGGGGTAGTGACTGACAAGGGGCGACCAGAGTATTGCGGCAATCATGGCGATGAATGTCACGATGCGTCCTACGATGACTAAAGTCCTGTCGGATGTCATGGGACGCCAGCGCTTGTAGATATCGTAGCTGAACAACGTTGCTATCGAGTTCAAAGCCCCGGAAACCGTGCTCATCAACGCCGCCAGCAGCGCCGCGGCAACAACGCCTTTGAGTCCGACGGGCAATAGATTATTAATCATGAATGAGTAGGTGTCCCGCGGGTGCTCCAGCGTGCCGGGCAGCTTGCCCTGGTTGATCAGGCCGAGGCAGATCAGGCCGGGCAGTACGAAGATGAAGACCGGCAGGATTTTAATAAAGCCGGTGAACAAAGGCCCCACCCTCGCGTGATTGACATCCTTTGCCCCCAGCACGCGCTGGACGATTGTCTGGTCGGCGCACCAGTACCAGATGCCGATTATCGGGTAGCCGAGAAAAACCGCGTACCAGGGCAGATTGGAGGAATCGCCGTGCGGGCGCAGAACGGTGAGTTTGACAGGTTCGACGCTTGCGACGAACTCGGACCATCCACCTGCATGATAAAGCCCGATGACAGTGACACAGACCGCTCCCGCGACCATGACGATTGTTTGAATCGACTCGGTAAAGACCACCGCCAGCAGGCCTCCGATGATGGTATACAAGCCTGTAACAACCGCGGTCAAAATTATGCTCGTCCAGATATTGATTCCGAACATCCCCTCCAGCACGACCGCGCCGGCGTAAAGAGAGAAACCGATATGTATGAAAATCGCCGAGATGATTGACAACATCGCCAGCCAGTCACGGCAGGGCCGGCTGTAGCGTTTTTCGAGAAAATCAGGCAGCGTTGCAACCCTGGCACGCAGATAGAAAGGGGCGAAAAACAGCGCCAGCACAATCAGGGCAAATGCCGCCATCCACTCGAAGTTGCCGTATGCCAGGCCGTTTGTGTAGCCTTCCTCAGCCAGGCTCACAAGGTGGACGGTTGAGATGTTTGTGGAAAAAAGTGCCAGCCCGATCACGGGCCATGTGAGCGTTCTGCCGGCGAGAAAATAGCCCTGACCTTCGCCCGTTCGGCGCTGTCGAAAACCGGCCAGGCAGCCTATTATCACAATGCCCACCAGGTAAACAACGATGATAGCAAGGTCGATAGGATTCATTGCCTGCGTTGCTGCGAGCATGAGGCTATTCTCCGTCATAGTAAGTGCTTATCATTCATAATTTATGAACAATAGCGTCTACCTGTTTTTTCAGCGTCATATGCCCGGTCCTTTAACTGCCCGGAATCCCATGATGCTGCTTTCCTTGAGCGGCAGTTGCGTAGCCCCTGTAATAGCATCGCAGGCGGCGGCCACGGCCATCCACGATCCGCCCCGGACCATTCGGAAACCATCCAGGCCGGCGTGATATGACGTCGAGTACCAGTCAAGAGTCCACTCCGCCATATTGCCGGCCAGATCATTAATGCCGTAAGGGCTGCCGAATTTCGCGAAACTTCCCACCGGCGACGAGTACGCGAATCCGTCGTCCTCGGAGTCGAAATTGCACCGGAATACGCCGTCCGCCCCTGGTGATTCATCGCCCCACGGGTAGCGTCTTTCAGGCATTGGATTCAGTTTTTTCTTTGAGGCGTCGCCGTCAAGATAGAGCCCTCCGCGCAGCGTTTTTTCCCATTCGGCCTCGGTTGGCAGCCTCAGTCCGCACCACTGCAGGAAGTTCGCTGCGTCGTACCATGATACGTATGTAACCGGATAGTTTTCACGGCCCGGTTTGACGCTGTAGGTGCCGTCGTCGTTTCGAACGATGCCGCAGCGATTCTCGCCGGTCATGCGAGAATTCCACCCTGCGGCCTGGCCGCTGAGTTCATTGAGATAATCTGTATACATGGAAATTGTGGTTTCGTTTTTCGCCATATAAAACAATGGAAGGTCGGGATCGGGCGTGATTTCTTTCGATTCGTCTCGTCCGCCGCCCGGCAGACTCTTCATAACGAATTTTCCCGCCGGGATACGCGCCATAGCAATGCCGCGAACGCGAACCTCCACCTGATTGGCATCGGCAAAGCTCGTTTGGCCCGTTCCCCACCAGATAATCTGCTTATGCCCGGGTTTCTCAACAATGTCAAAGCCATTGCCTCGGAGAGAATCCATCGGAATAAACTGCCAGCTTTTTCCGGAGTCCCGGCTGTAACGGACAAAGACATAGGCTGGAGATTCCGGCGAAATGTTCGGGTCGTTGATATCGTACTCGACCATGATCTTCGGCCCGGCCAGCTCCGTCGATTCCTGCCTGAGCTTGACATTAGAGATTTCAAGCCATTGCGAATAAGAGCAGCGGCTGCATAAAACCGCGATTCCAAAAGAAAGCAAGAGTTTCCGTAGCATCATTTTTTGCATTACCCACTTCGGCCCTTATACGTTGTCCGGCACAATCCACGGTTCGCGATATTTGCGTTTGAGGTACTCGTTTGCCTTGTCGCAGTTTGTAAACGTTTCTGTTTGGGAGTCGAATTCGAGCTTGAGATTGCCCACGCGATACGATATGTTGGCCATGTGACACAGCAGCACGGTCTGGTGGCCGATTTCAACGTCGGCGTTCGGTTTCTTTCGCGTCCGGATGCAATCGATGAAATTGTCCTGGTGCTCTTTGTCGGCCTGACGTCCGTATTCGCTGTGGACCAATTCGCCCTTTGCATCGTATGCCTGCCAGCCGTCGCCGTGCCGCCCAAAATACATAAAGCCTTCGGTTCCCAATAATTCAATCTTTGTGCCGTTGAGCGACCAGTTGGGAAAGCGGTCCGAATCCCGAATCTCCATGGGCGTCTTGGTCATATAAGGTGTCCATAGGGCGGCCTCCATCAGTAAGGTGAGCGAGCCGTACTCAAACATGGCCAACTGGGTGTCGGGGATCTGACGCCTGTCTGTCAGGGCGTTGATGCCGCCGGCATGAGCAACCGTCTTCGGATACGGTATGTCGTTCATTAAATAACGGGCCAGATCCAGTTGGTGGACGGCGTCGCCGGGGATGGGACCGCAACTGTATTCCCACTGGTTCAGCCACTGTCGGCCCGGATTGTACGGCAGTTTCGGTGCCGGGCCGCACCACATATCATAATCAAAGCCCTCCGGAACCGGCTGGTCGGGAACATCCCTCTGCTTGGAATGCTGCATCATATTAAACACGCGGACAAGGTAAATCTCACCCATTTTGCCCGACTGAATATACTCCTTCGCTTTCCTTGTGTAGGGGGCGGTACGTGACTGCATGCCGACCTGGACGACCCTCTTATACTTGCGTGCCGCCTCGATCATTTTCCTGCCTTCCCAGATGTTATGTGCCATAGGTTTTTCCACGTAGACATCCTTACCCGCCTGGCAGGCCATAATCGTGCCAAGTCCGTGCCAGTGGTCGGGCGTGGCGTTGATCAGGGCATCGACGCTGCCGTCATCAAGGATTTTTCGAAAATCCTGGACCATCTTCGGCCTTTTGTCCTGTGCTTCCTCGACCGCCTCGCGGGCCCGCGCGAAACACCTGGTATCAGGATCGGAAAGATAGGCTATCTCCACGTCCGGGCGCTGAGCGAATTTTTCAGCCAGGTATGTCCCCCTGCCGCCCAGGCCCATAACGCCTATGATGACCTTCTCACCGGCTGCATGTGCTCTGGATTGTGACAACACTGTCAAACTCGCAGCGGCACCTACGGTACCTTTCATAAATTCTCTACGATTTAATGATTTCATATTCTGCTCCTAATCAAGAGTTTTTCACGGCAAAAGCTTGTGACAAAACCAGGTGTTCTTTATCTATAGCGTCCATCCTTCACGATATTCATAATGAAGATAATCGTTTGCCTCCGGCACGTTCGTAATCTTCATGTTCTCACCGTCCCAGCTAAGTTTCTCGCCCGTACGGATTGCGATATTGCCGAGAAGGATTATCTCGGTTAGAGGTCCCCCAATATCGAAATTGCATCCCGCCGGTTTACCGCCCTTGCACGCCTCGATCCACTCTTCGTAGTGCCCGATTGACCGGGGCAGTGTCTTAGGCGGGCGATTGTACTGCTTCATTCTTGTTTCGGGGATAAGCATCGGACTTTCGCCGGTGAAGCCGCACAACATGGCAGCTTGTTCTCCGATGAAAATCAGTCCTTCCTCGCCGAGTTTCTGGCTGTCTGCAAGCCCCTCCGGCCGGCTGGGCTTCAGTCCTCCATCGTACCAGGTCAGTTTAACGGCAGGCATGCCATCGCGGGCGGGGAAATCATAATGGACCATTGACGCTGTGGGAGCCGTCTCAGGGAAGAGTTTCGTTGAACTGGCGTGGACGCTGGTCGGATGACCGAGCTTCAGCGCCCTGGAAATATGGGCCAGGGTGTGGCAGCCCATATCACCCAGCGCTCCGGTGCCGAAGTCCCACCATCCGCGCCATTTGAACGGCACATAGGCCGGATGATAAGGCCTAAGCGGAGCCGGCCCCAGCCACATATCCCAATCCAAACCTTCGGGCACCTGCGGCGTATCTTTAGGCCGCTCGATTCCCTGGGGCCATATCGGCCTGTTCGACCAGACGTGAACCTCCCGTACCGAGCCGATGGCGCCGTCCCATATCCATTCGCACAGAATGCGCTGGGCCTCCGAGGCGTCCGACTGGACGCTCATCTGTGTGCAGACTTTGGCCTTGCGAGCGGCCTGGGTCAGCATCCGGGCCTCGTAAATCGTCTTAGTCAGCGGTTTTGCACAGTACACATGCTTGCCCATCTTGATCGCCATGCTGGCTATGACTGCGTGCGTATGGTCGGGCGTGCCGATGACTACGGCGTCGATATCCTTCTCCTTTTCGAGCATTTTGCGAAAATCGCGATAGATTTTCGCCCTGGGATATCGCTTGTATGTGTTTGCCGCGTATTTTTCATCCACGTCACAAAGTGCGACGATATTTTCGCTGCTTACACTTTGGATATAGCCGCCGCCCATACCGCCGACACCCACGCCGGCTATATTGAGTTTCCGGCTCGGAGGAACGTTGCCGTTGCGGCCCAGCACGCCGCTGGGGACAATCGTCAAGGCTGCCGCCGCGGCCATAAAATCCCGGCGAGAGATTCCGCGTTTTTGCTTATGACTGATTTTCGATTTGCTTTTCACGATGACGCTCCTTTTTTGTTCAAGCTGATATTCGAGTTCAGGCACAAAAGTCCGGACAGGTTAATCATAACGCAACCATTGCCCTTCCATCTGGCCGGAACCGATATTATCCGTAGAGATTCGGTTGTGCAAGAATTTCCCATAAGTTAATCTGCAAATATTCGGAAATTCCACTGGCATTGCGAGGCCGGCCTGTGTACTATAACGGTCTGGAGATTGAACGATTTAGCTAAACGTCGGTAACCAGGAGGTAGCAGCCGATGTGTTGTAATATGTTTCGAAGAAGCAGAGTACAAACCAAACCGGAAATTTCTCATGCAATGAAGGGAGCTTAACATGGATAGCAAGAATTTAACCAGGCGAGCGTTCCTGGCCGCGTCGACCGGTACGATCGCCGCTGTTGCGACGAGCCGTGTACCTCTATACGCAAATGCCGGCAAAGAGGCAGGCAAGCTGGCCATGCTCGGCGGCAAGCCCGTTCGAGCCAAGGCATGGCCCGCCTGGCCTCAATGGGACAGGTCCGCAGAGGAGCATGTCCTGTCCATACTCCGCAGCGGTAACTGGTACAGAGGCCAGGGCAATACCGTCACGGAATTCGAAGGCGAATACGCCAAGCTGCTGGGAGCCAAGCGCTGCGTTTGCACCGTTAACGGCACAAACGCCCTGCTGACCGCTCTGCATGTCCTTGACGTCGGCGTCGGCGATGAGGTGATTGTCTCTCCATATACATTCATCGCCACGTATAACGTGGTCCTCAACTCCAGTGCCCTGCCGGTCTTTGCCGACACCGATCCCGAGACATTCCAGATCAATCCGGACAAGATCGAAGAGAGAATCACCGAGAGAACCAGGGCGATTCTGCCCGTGCACATCCTGGGCCTGCCGGCGAATATGGACAAGATCATGGCCATCGCCAAAAAGCATAACCTCGTCGTCATTGAAGATGCCTGCCAGGCGTGGATGGCCGAGTGGAGAGGCAGGAAGATCGGCACTATCGGCAACCTCGGATGCTTCAGCTTCCAGAACTCCAAACATCTGCCCATCGGCGAAGGCGGCGCCGTGATTGGAAACGACGAAGAGCTCATGGACAGAGTCATGTCGTTTCACAACTGCGGCAGGCCTTATGGAAGCGTCAAGAATACCAGCGGCTACCCCATCATCGGCACCAACCGCAGAATGACGGAATACCAGGCCGCCATAGGACTTTCGCAGATCAAGCGCCTGGAAAAGGACACGCAAAGGCGCAACGAGAACGCCAGGTACCTGACTTCGAGAATCAAGGACATCCCCGGCATCATTCCGCACAAGCTGTACGAAGGTGTCACGAGAGCGGCGTATCATTTATATCCTTTCCGCTACAAGAAAGAGCAGTTCAATAACGCGCCCAGGAGCAAGTTCCTCGCCGCCCTCGAAGCCGAAGGCGTCCCCTGCTCCGGTGGTTACGGCCCGCAGTACCGTGACGGCCTGATCGAGGAAGCCCTTACTTCCAAGAATTTCACACGCAGCTTCCCGAAGGAAAGGCTCGACAAATACCGTCAGGAGCTTAACTTTCCCGACAACGAACAGCTCTGCGAAGAAGCCGTGTGGTTCACTCAGAACTTGCTGCTCGGACCAAAGCAGGACATGGACGACATCGCCAACGCCATCCTGAAAATCTACGAGAATAGAGACAAGCTGGCTTAACCGAAAACCTTAGAGCGTGTGTGAGAACTTTTAACTCTTAATTTTGTCATGCTGAACGAAGTGAAGCATCTGGGATTAGAACGAGCAAATGAGATTCTTCACTTCGCTGCGCTCCGTTCAGAATGACATCGTGCGCTTCTGATATAAGCTTTTATATCAATATTCGATAGCGTGTTACGTGCCCTGCTTGAGCTGCTCGATGAGCTGCAGCGCACGTTCTGTTACAATTTCGCCGGCGCCCGGCGCGAGATTCGTGCCGGCACCCGGCTCGTAGCCGCCTTCTTTGTAGGCGGCGCGGGGGCAGACGTAGCCGACCGCATCGTTCGCCAGGGAAACAACAAAGAGATTCTCGATGCCGGCTTTCGATTTAATCTCAAGGCCGATTTCGACCAGGACCTCGCCGGGCAGGCCAACGATATAAACATCGCCGATTCTCAGGACCTGGATCTCTGTGTCCTGGGTCTCTGAGTCTTTGCCTATGCTCAGCAATCTATCGGGTGGCAGGTCCTTCTTTAACGGGAGGCTGACCGGCTGTTTGAGCGCGCTTATCTTCACGTCGCCGCACGGCTGAGTAAACTGTAGATGCCGCAGGGCCGCCCCGCCGAGAGCCTTGCCGGTCTGAATCCGGGGATTTTTCATGTTTATTCGCACCGGGTTTATATTTCCCGCCGTGCCCAATAGGAAAATGCAATTGCCGCCCTCGGCCTGCTCAACGACCTGGGCGGTGTACGCGGGATAGTCGGCTGATATGTAGTAGAATTTCTCACGAATCGGGTCCCCGCTGACGGGATGGCAGGCGTAATTAACCACCGCCGCAACCAGCGAACCATCCGAATCGTCGATTCTCAGCAAGCACAGTTCCGGGTCGATGGGGCCGAACGTCAAATCAGGACTCGCGGCCGGCAGGTTGAACGTCATTGCCACCGTGCCGTCCGGCTTTTTCGTCCTGCGATTATAGACGATTTCCGTCATTTCGCCTTTGCCTACGCCCAGCTTGACCTCTTTGATACCCTTGTCGGCAAGCATTATCGAATCGAAAATCTTCTTTTTGAGGACTTGAACGTAGGATTCGTCAATCTCAGCAACCGCCGCATCGGGCCAGTCCTTGGCGATTCGGTCGATTTTGGGGGCAAAATGCGTGTGCGTGCCGCAGATCATGATATTCTCCTGCGGAATGCCGATTTTATCCTGCACCTGCCGCCGTATCTCATTGGTCATTTCAAGAGGCACCCAAAGCAGGTCGGCCGAGATGATAGCGATTTTGCTCTGCCCATCGTCGAGGACCAGGGCCTTTGCGTAGAGCGGATCGAGGATGCCCTCGCTCGGCTTATCACGGGACCCGTAGCCGGAAAGCCACGCCCCAACGGGCGGCGTAATATCCACTTTCGCCGTGCCTCCCTTGAGCGCCCCCTCGGCGGACGAGCCGAAAAGGCCAGTTGTCAGAATCATTCCGACCAGCACCATGGTCCCGATGGCATATTTTTTCATAAAAATCATATCGCAGCCCTTAAAATCCATGAAAAAGGTATTATATCAGCCCCAGCATCTTTTGCAATCATCAGTCCCTTTCTGAGCAACCAAATTGGCTTTGTTTTTTCAAATCAACCACAAATGAAACCGAATAAACACCAAGAAATACTCAATAACCGCGGATTTCGCGGGTTACGCGGAAGAAAAAAAATCATAAATCGACAATCGTAAATCGTAAATACCAAAGGTCTCCTGTATCCTATTTACAGTTTGTTAAATATTATACTAAAATATATCTCAAAATCAAGCGAATTCCAAAAAAATCTCCATGAGACGCGTTTCTTAAATATGCCACGGAGAAGAAGTCTAATGATCAGTTGCTTAACCGCAGACGTCGTCCTGAGCGAAGTCGAAGGATAAACGCAGATTAACGCTGATAAGTGCTATTTTAGCTGTGTAAATCCAATAAATCCTGTCTAAGAAAATAAAAACAAGAATTTTTTGACAGGATAATAGGATGTACTTGATAATTTATTGGGAAATCTTTTATTAATCCTGGTATAATTTAAGTGATGAAATATAAAGTAAAATTTAAGCCAAGAGCAATAAAGGACTGTAAATGTTTGAAAGCCCTTCGCCAGGCAAAAGCAAAAGAGTCGAAAGCAAAAACGACCTCATTGAACCAGGTTAAAAAACTGTTGAACATTAAATAAATTTCATTTCTTATAGTAGCATTGAGTGTGCAGCGAATGGAATTTATGCATTTCCGGCACTTTTTCTTTTTTACCTTTTTTCAAATTAAACCGCAGATAAACTTGGCGCGGCCTGAAGGCCGCAACCAAATCCGAAGCACTAAATCCGAAATCCTAAACAAATCCGAATCACCAAAACTCAAAATTCAAAACAAACCATAACGTCCTATTTTGAGGGTTGTTATGGCAGCCGGATTCCAATATCAAGCAGAAAAAACAAGAAGTTGAAAGATTGTATTACGGGTTTTGAGGCTTGTCATTCCTGCGCAGGCAGGAATCCACGTTTTATTCGCTAAATGCTCCTTCGACTCAACCCAGGTTTAGTATCTCGTATCTTGAAGTTCATAGCGTATAGCATCGAGCAGGTAGAGTTTAGGGATTTCCGGCTCTTTTTCCTTATAACTTTTGCCTTTTGCATGGTTTTCTTCTTTATCTGCCAGTTTTTCCTTCGTTTTTAGAGCAAATTCGCGGATTTTGTAAAATTTCTTACTTTTTTAAAATTTTATCGAAATTGTTAACAACATTTAGCCCGTGAGATACGCTGTTCTATAAAAAGGACGGAATTATCTCATCGGGTGAACCCCGTGAGAATCGCTGTAAGATATAGAAGGGCCAAATAGGCCATAAAAAAAGCTGGAATTCGGGATTTTTGATTGAAAATCCTGATGGTGCAGTGTAGATTTGTGATCGGCAAGCGATGAAATGGGGCATCTTGGATCTGTGGTCGTTGGTAATGGTTTTGATAGTATACGGTGGCTGTACTCAAATATTGGCGAGTTTGGGGCGCATATATCGGTTGGAAATAAGTATGGTGCTCCCGGAATCGCCCTGGTAAAGGAGCAGACCAATGTGCAAGCGAAAAGGTTTTACGTTAATTGAGCTATTGACGGTCATTTCAATCATTTCACTTCTGATGGCGATATTGCTACCCATCCTGGGTCGAGCTAGGCGAAGCGCACGAGCAGGCGTCTGCCAATCCAACATGAGGCAATGGGGCATGGTCTATAAGATGTATACGGATGAATTTGACGGCAGGCTGCCCCAGGACTACGGGGAATTTGCGTGGTACTATCCGATCAGTCCTTACTACAGCAATGATGCCAAAATACTCTTTTGCCCAACGGCAAGAAAAGCTGCGGATCCCGATGGAACAGATTCTGGACCGCCGTTTGGCGGGACATTTCTGGCATGGGGTCATTTCGAACCACCCGATGCAAGGCCCGCATGGGACACTTGTGGAAGCTACGGCCTTAACCAATGGGCTCATAAATTGGGGGAAAAAGAAAGTACTGATGAAGATGAAGGAAGCAAATCGGGCGTCAGGCTTGTGTCCAATCGAAGAGTAATAATACCACGCGGGTTTGCTTCGATGACTGAAGATCCAAATGAAGTAAAGCCTGAACTCTATTGGACTACTGCTTACGCACGCAATTCAAACAACATACCTCTGGTCTTCGACTGTAGCTGGTTATATGCTCGTTTTGTTGAGGATGCTCCTCCCCCGAATGAAGATGCTGATTCCGGAATACGTTTCTTCGGTCATGCAAATTCCATGTGTATAGACAGGCACAGCGGCGGGATTAACATGGTCTTTTTTGATTTCTCCGTCAGAAAAGTGGGACTTAAGGAGTTGTGGACGCTCAAATGGCATGGACAGTACAACACGGCCGGACGTTGGACCAGGGCCGGCGGCGTCCTCCCCGAGAGCTGGCCCAAATGGCTCCGCAACTGCAAGGATTATTGAGACGTTCAGGATTTTATCAGGGATATGTTTACCAATTTCCTGCAACTTCCTCTTACGTCACCCTTACGTCACCGAAAATATTGCCGGAGAATAACAAGAACAGGTATACGATCTCCAATCCTCTAATTCACCGCCCTATTTGTCTAAAATTGCTGTATTGTGGAGGAATCGTGTGTTATAATACCAACCTATATAGAGTATGATCGCCCGAAGACGGCAGCTTCGATGGCGAGGGTAATTTAGTGTCAGGTACTTTTTCTGATCGAATTCGCAACTCCCTTCGATTTGACTGAGGGCAAGCCGAATCGATTTACGATTTTTGATTTACGATTTAAGATTTATTCCTCGGTGTTCTCAGTGTCCTCTGTGGCCCCTGTTATTTACGATTGACTATTGAAGATGAGATTCTTCTGCTTCGCCTCAGACGCCGCCCTGAGCCTGCCGAAGGGATGACAAACATCGGTGGGGCAACTTTCAGTCTGAGCTCAAGCCGAATGAGCGTTTGCGGGATGTTTTCATCGCCGTTGAGCTTTTTTCACCTGTGTTTTAAGCAGATTTCTCGTTACTTCAGAGCAGGGCAGGGTATAATCTGACAATAGTAATTGGTAACTGGTAATTGGTGATGGGTAATCTTGTCATGGAGAACCATATTATGAAGACGGCAATTCAAGCACTAATGATATTGGCTTTGGCAGGCAGTCAACTGTACGGCGGGCCGAGTGAGTCGCCGCCGCCGATCCCCTCTCAGGAGGAGCCGGAGGTCTTAAACGAAGGCCCAATACATGAAGCTTTCGCTCAACCGGTTGCGTTGGGCGCCGAAGCGGGTATCCTCTCTCCGAACGAGCCGCCGGCGGCCATAGCCGAAAAACCCGGTTCGGAAAGACCCAAAGGCTCGCAATACGTCTGGATTCCCGGGTATTGGGCATGGGACACGACACGGGAGGATTATGTTTGGGTAAGCGGGTGCTGGAGAGTGGCCCCGGCGAACATGTCGTGGATACCTGGCTACTGGAATAAAGTTCCGCAGGGCTGGCAGTGGGTGCCGGGCTTCTGGATTCCAACCGCCCGGGCCGGCCAGATCGAGTACCTTTCTCAGCCTCCTGAGATTGTAGACATCGAACCGCCTGTTGTTTCAGGGGTAAGCTACGGTATCTGGGTGCCGCCATGTTATTACTGGCGGGAAGGCCACTATATCCTCAGGTCGGGTTACTGGCTGGTGCCTCGGGACGACTGGGTCTGGATTCCTTCCCATTATACCTGGACCCCTCACGGCCATGTATTTGTGGCGGGATACTGGGACCACGTCCTGACGACGCGTGGACTCTTGTATGCTCCCGTGTATTTCCCAAGACGCTTCCACAGGTGGCCGGGATATACTTACTCGCTCGGCGTCATCGTGAATGTTGGTAATCTGCAGCTCAGCCTGTTCAGCTACCCACGTTATTGCCACTACTACTTTGGGGATTATTACAGTGACTTCTATATAGGTCTTGGAATTTACCCGTGGTTTGAGTTCGAGACACGGCATGGCTGGTACGATCCAATCTTCGCGCATGACCGCTGGCATTATCGGCGAACGATCCCACAATGGGATGAGCACATTCGTCAGGATTATGCCATGCGGCGAGGCGATAGCAACCTGCGTCCGCCGAGGACGTATCGGGAGCTTGAAACTCGGTCCTCAAAGATCTCCGTGAGGGAACGAAGCGACCTTCGAATGGTTGAGCCGCTTCAATCTTACGCTAAAAGCAAGAATACTCCTTTTAAGTTCTCCCGGATGAACGATAAACAACGAGACGGGATTCTCAGCCGTACTAACGAAATTAATAACTTCCGCCAGGAACGAATGCACGTGGAGTCCGGACAGCGCCTGCCGGAAGCGTCTGGGCGGCAAAGAGAATCCAGTTCTCGGGAACAAACGACGTCTCGCATGCCCGGCGGCAACGTAGAGTCAACGAAGCCCGGCGAGCGCAGGGAGTCTTCACCAAGAGAGGGTTCTGGAAACGAGAGTTCTTCGAAAAGGATGACTCTTCCCAAATCGCCTGTTGCCGGCAGAAATTCGCAGGGCCTGTTCAGGAGAAGCACTCCCTCTCGACCGGAACGGGAGGAAAGACTGGATCGCGGCGGAAGCCGAGAGTCATCACGTGGTCGAGGAGGCCGCAGGTAAAACTCGCCAGCCAAGAGGGAAGGATGAAATCGGGGGAACTCTGCTTGTTTTCCTCTTCGGAGGATGTATGCGTGCCCCGGCCTACCGAACAACAAAGGTGGGGCAAGCCGCCACTCTACAGATTTCATCATACCAATTTCTAATCCTTTGATTCGCTATTCTATTCGTCCAAAATAACTGTATCGTGATGGAACCGTATGTTATAATGCCGCAAATAACAGCTTAGTTAATAGAATTTCGAATTTAATTTTATAAGGAGGTTATGCAATGGAAGGTTTATATTCTCGCCGGGGTTTTTTGAAAACTGCTACGGCCGGCAGCGCTGCTTTGGCCCTTTCGGCTGCGAGCTATTCTCGCGTGCTCGGCGCCAACGACCGGATATCTATCGGTCTAATCGGCTGCGGTGGCCGAGGAGTCGGCGCGCACATGCCGGGCGTACACGCACACCAGGATACTCAGAATTTCGAGATTACCGCCGTGTGCGATCCGTGGCGGCTGCGTCGCGAAGAGGCCGCCGCCAAGGCAAAAGAATGGTACGGCCGCGAGGCGCGAAAGTTCTCATCGTATCGCGATTTGATCGCTCTCAAAGACGTGGACGCCGTGATGATTGCTTCGCCAGACCACGCGCACACGACGCACCTCGAAGCTGTCGCGAAGGCCGGCAAGGATGCGTACTGCGAAAAGCCGCTGGCCCGGAGGCTCGACAGGCTCATAAAAGCGTGCGACGCCGTCAAGGAGGCCAACATAGTCGTCCAGATCGGCACGCAGTTGCGAAGCTTTCCTACGTTTACCGGCTGCCGCGAGCTTTATAAGACCGGCATCCTCGGTAAAGTCGGGCGTATCGAACAATGCCGGAACGGCGAACGCCCCTACTGGTACGGGTACGTCAAGGACGTCAAAGCCGAGGACGTGGACTTCGACGAGTTCTTAATGGACCAGCCGAAGCGGCCATTCGATCCGGTGCTATACTCGGGCTGGTACGGCTATCGTGACTTCTCCGACGGTCCCGTGCCGGGATTCGGCAGTCACTACATCGACCTGGTGCATTATATTACCGGGGCAAAGTTCCCGACGAGCAGCGTCTGCATGGGCGGGACGTACACGTGGAAGGATGAGCACAAGTTCACATGTCCCGACCACGTGCAGGCCATGTGGACTTATCCGGAAGGTTTCATGGTCAGCTACTCGACGAACTTCGGCAACGGCAGCGGCGACAGCTTTAAGATATTCGGCGACGCCGGCGTCCTTGATATGGTCAACTGGAACGCGCCGATTCTGACCGCCGATGGCGCAAACAGTGAGAAAAAGGGGCCGATACGCGGCAAGAAGCCGGTCGAAGAAGTCTCGCGGCCGGAACACTTCCTCGACTGGCTCCAGTGCCTGCGGACGCGGAAGACGCCCAACGCCTCGATCGACGCCGGTTACCAGCACGCAGTGGCGGTTATTATGGCGATGCAGTCGTACGATACCGGTCTGAGAATGATTTACGACGCTGAAAAACGTGAAATTCGCCCGGGATAAATTTACGCCGGCGATTGTAAAAAAGGAAAAATCAAAGAACGATGTGTGTGTTTAGCCAAAGAAGAGTCATCCCCATGTGGCGAGGGCATCTTGCCCTTGTTCTTTGCCGCCGGCAAGCCTGTCCTGAGCGTAGTCGAAGGGATGCCGGCGGGTCGCAAGGCGGCGAGGGCGTCCCGCCCTCGAATAGAAAACAAGGCCAGGATGGCCTCGCCACACACGGCCTGTCCACAAACGACAATCAGGATGAGGCTGCCACACAATGGAATTGATGGAAAATGGGTGGCAGCCTCAAAGCCTGCCCTGAGCGAAGTCGAAGGGCCGCAGGCTTTGGGGATGGTCGCGAACTGTAATTTTGCAGGTGCCTTTGTTCATAACGAGTTAGGAGAAAATATCGATGAATACTTTTGACGAACTTTCCCGCAGGGATTTTTTGGATTATAGCCTGAGGCTCGGGGCGGCGGGTCTTGCCGCTTCTTATTCTGCCGCATCAACGATGGCTTCCGTGGCCGGCGACCGCTGGCAGATCGGCTGCTACACCCGGCCCTGGGCAAAATACGAATATCGTGTGGCGCTGGACGCCATTGCCGAGGCGGGTTTTAAATATGCCGGGCTGATGACGGCAAAATCGAAAAACAACCTTGTGATTTCGGTTGAGACCACGCTCGAAGAGGCCGAGCATGTGGGACAGGAAGCTCGAAAGCGAGGATTGAGGATTCCTTCGATTTACGGCGGCGATATTCCCGTCAATAAGTCGCTCGAAGCGGGCATCGAAGGTTTGAGAAAGCTGATAGATAACTGTGCCGCCTGCGGTGCGGGCAATCTGATGATGGGCGGTATCGGCGACGAAAAGCTATTTAAAGTGTACTACAAAGCAATTGCCGAATGCTGCGATTATGCCGCTGAGAAAGGAATTGGGATAAGCGTAAAGCCGCATGGCGGCCTGAACGCCACGGGGTCTCAGTGCCGCAAGACCATCGAGATGGTTAACCATAAGAACTTCCGAATCTGGTACGATCCGGGCAATATTTATTATTATTCGGACGGCAAGCTGGACCCTGTTACGGATGCGGCGAGCGTCGACGGGCTCGTGGTCGGTATGTGCATCAAGGATTATAAGCATCCGAAGAAAGTCGATTTAACGCCGGGCACGGGCATGGTGGATTTTCCCGCCGTCCTGGCACGCCTCAAGCAAGGCGGTTTCACCGGCGGCCCGCTGGTTGTCGAATGCCTTGAGCCGGGTGACCTTGAGCAGACGCTCGCCGAGGCGAAGAAGGCCCGGCTGTTCCTCGAAGAGCTGACCGGCCAAAAGACATCGGCGAGCCGGACCTCCACTCGCGTTGGTCAATTGACGGCGGGCCTGGCGGTTGCCGATATAACGCCGCCCATCGGCTACCGTATGAGCGGATACTTCAACGAGAGATTGAGCACGGGCACGCTGAATCCGCTATGCGCCAAGGCGATTGTTCTTCGCCAGGGTGATGCGTCCGCAGCTTTGGTCTTCTGCGACATCATCGGCCTGTCGCTCGACGTTTCTTCTCGCGCCCGCAGGCAGGCGTCCGAGCGAACCGGCATCCCGGCATCGAATATACTTATTGCCGCTACGCACTCGCACACCGGGCCGCTCTACGAGGACGCACTGAGGAAGCATTTTCACGACACGGCCGTTACCGAACATGGCAGCGACCCGTGCGAGAAGGTGGATTACGCCGAAGAGCTTATTGAGAAACTCGCCGGCGTCATAGCACAGGCCGACGCGGCAGCAAAGCCCGTCCGGCTCGCGGCAGGCTCGACCGAGCAGCAAGGTCTTTCGTTCAATCGGCGGTTCCACATGAAAGATGGGACGGTCCAGTTCAATCCCGGAGCATTGAATCCCGATATCGTTCGCGCTGCCGGCCCGATCGATCCAGAGGTTGGGATGGTATTTCTCCGCGAGGCAGACGGTGACAACGACGCTATTGGGGCGTTGGTCAACTTCACGCTCCATCTCGACACGGTCGGGGGAACAAAATATGCCGCCGATTATCCTTACTATATAGAGCAGTCGCTGCGGGAGAAATATGGTGACAAGTTCGTTCTGCTGTTCAGCAACGGCACGTGCGGCGACATAAACCACTTCGATGTTACGAAAAAGGAACACCTCCAGACGGACTATATCGGCAGGACATTGGCTGAAACGATCAAAGCGAAAAAGGAATCTCTGAAAACCGTTGCCGAGCCGTTGCTGGGCGTGCGAAGCGGGATTGTCAATGCTCCGCTTCAGCAATTCGGGCCGGACGACATTGCCTGGGCCCGTGAGAACATAAAGAAAGTCGGGACCGGAGAACTTTCCTTTATTAAACAAGTCGAGGCATATAAGATACTCGCGAGACAGATGCGTCCAGGCGATACCATACCGCTTGAAGTCCAGGTATTCCGGCTGAGCCGGGATGTGGCTGTCGTAGGCCTGCCGGGCGAGGTCTTTGTAGATCTGGGACTTGCGATCAAGCGAGCCAGCCCCTTTGCGACTACGCTGGTGATAGAATTGTGCCAGGATGCGCCGGGTTATATCCCCACGAAAAAGGCATTTGCCGAGGGCAGCTACGAGACGGTTAACTCGCGGATCGCCCCTGGAGGTGGCGAAATGATGGCCGAAGCGGCAATCCGGCTGCTGAAGGAACTGGGCCGATAGCGATCTGGTCATTGAATTCTGCAAAATTGAAGTTGGGCATACTTTTGGAAAGAAAAAAATCTGCATGTCGCGGGCTTCCAGCCCGCGATTCGAGGGCGGGACGCCCTCGACACGGATCTGTTTTTTTTGATTTTTTCTTTCTCCGTGAGAAGCCCCTATGGCTAAAAAAATGTGTAACGCTTTACTCGATAATGTGTTATCATACAGTACCGGATTATTTTTAGAAAATCGTGAAACTGATTTTCTAAAATAATATATGCCTAACTTCAATTTTGCAGAAGCCTGGTCTGATCGTTATAAGGAGAAGTCCGATGAGATTTACGAAAATGCACGGCTTAGGCAATGATTATGTCTATGTCAACTGCTTCGAGGAGCAAGTTGAAAATCCGGCGGCATTAGCCCAGATCATCAGCGACCGGCATCGAGGCGTAGGCGCCGATGGATTGATTCTCATAACTCCCTCGCAGACGGCGGATGTGCGGATGCGCATCTTCAATGCCGACGGTTCGGAAGCTGAAATGTGCGGAAATGGAATCCGTTGCGTAGCGAAATACACGTACGAACACAAATTAGCCCTGGCCGGCGGAGCGTTTTCCGTGCCGGGCCAGCAGTCTTTCCCCGCGTCGTTAAATATAGAAACCGGCAATGGGATTTTAATCGTTGGTCTTATCATCGACTATACTGATAAGGTCCGGAAGGTATGTGTGAATATGGGCCAGCCGATTTTATCGCCGCGGAATATTCCTGTGAATCTGGCCGGCGAAAAAGTTGTCGCGCAGCCAATCGACATTCTTGGACGGGAACTGTTAATGACCTGCGTATCGATGGGGAACCCGCACGCCGTATTCTTCTGTGACGATGTACGGTCAATTGAGCTTAAGAAACTCGGGCCGGCTATCGAAAACCACAGCCTTTTTCCGAATCGAGTCAATGTCCACTTTGTCCGGATTGACAAGCCGGCGGAATTTACAATGCGGACCTGGGAACGAGGCAGCGGCATTACGATGGCTTGCGGCACTGGCGCTTGTGCTGTCTGTGTGGCTGCTGCGCTGAACGGACGCCAGGAGCGTATATGCACCGGACATTTGCCCGGCGGCGACCTTAATCTGAACTGGTGCGAAGAAGATAACTGCGTTTATATGACCGGCCCGGCGGAGGAAGTCTTCGAAGGCGTCTGGCCGGAAAAGTAGGTCTTATACGAATTACGTTTATTTAATGTGCTGAGCATGTAAGTGTCGGTATAGTTCATAGTAGTCAATTGAAAGTATCTTTTAGTACGGAGGCTATTATGAATCTCAAAAATCGTCACACAACACAATCGCAAATATTAAATACAATTGGTATGACAACCTACCTAATCGAAGTTGACAGACTACTATATTGCCTCGCAGGGACGGTTTCAGGATGAAGCATGCTTTGGCCGACAGGGTACGATAATCCGTGCATGGGCAAAAACAGGCTTCTGCAGTCAAGCAGAATGCTTCACCTTCCATTTCAGCATCATCTCATTAAGAAGCATGCTTCCTTTTGCGGGTTAAATGTCCCGACAATAAATGACAACGAAAGCCGGTCATTTTGAGGTACCAGGCGCGTAGTCAGATGACTACGGCGAACGGTGGCGTTCTTATCGTTATCTTCGGAAGATTTCGAAAAACAGGGCAACTTTCTGTCACGTGTAGTATACTCCGGCAACAGTACCAGGTGCGTAGTCAGATGACTACAACGAACAGTTGCGTTCTTATCGTTATCTCCGAATGATTTCAAAAACAGAATATCCTTCTGCCGTGTGCAATATACCCTGGCAACAGTACGAGGCGCGTAGTCAGATGACTACGACAAACTGCATCGTAAGTAGTATCGGCTATGACATATCCAAATGAAGCATTGTGCTCGTAGAGGTATGGTTTCGAGATAAAGCTCGCTTTAGCCGGCAAGGTAAATTAAGCCGTGTATGCAGAAACAGGCTTCCTCCCACAGAACTGTCAGGCAGACAAAATATAAGCGGCTTTATGTTGTTGGTGCGGTTTGTCCTGAGGGCGGAGAAAGTGTAGGATTGTTATCACCTACGATTAACAGCGATGTGGTCAACGTGTTCTTAAAACAATTTACTAAAGAAGTTTCCCATAATGCTCACGTATTGTTACTCTGGGATCAGGCCGGTTTTCATACATCGATGAAATTGAAGGTTCAGGAGAATATGACCATTGTGCCTTTGCCAGCCGTATTCACCTGAGTTCAATCCTGTTGAGAACCTTTGGCATTGCCTGCGAAGCCATTATTGGGCCAACAGGATTTACGCCGATTATGATGCTCTTTGCCTTGCTGTTGTTGATGGTTGGCAAAAAGCTGCTCTTGATAAAGAAACAGTCAAATCAGTTTGCTTTACTAAATATGCCCAGAGCATTTATTAGTCGGTTTTGGTTTTAGATGCAGAGCTTTGGCGGACGGCAGAATTGCAGAGCCACCCCGTACCTGCCGGAAGCCGAATCGGTTCTTAAGACCTTCGCGAATCCCGCAATCTTACCTCCAAACTCGAGCAGACCTGATGTCGGTGGTATCGACAATTCTACCTTCAACAGATTGCCTTGCTCGAATGTGCCGGTCGCGGTTTCAAAATACAGACCGCCGGGGCTTACATTTACTGTATAACCGTCGTAAGATATGTGTGTGGTTGAGCCGACTTTACGGCATGATATATTGTACTGTGCCCCCAACCGCCTATGCCTGCGTTTTTCTGGTCGATCCATCATGCGCATCCTTGCATAATAGTGTTTATTCCCTGTCCTTATTATCTTTTTGGCTCAACTGCAAAAAAGTTGGTGTGCTGATAAGAAATAAATCCTTTTATAATCATGTGTTAATCAACCAACTTTTTTGGAGTTGAACCAATTTTTAATAATAAATGCAAAATTCGTTCCAAAGCACAGAGCGATAAAACAGCCCATTTTAACTTTTGCAAGTGCTTGCTAAGCAAGGGGTTAAATGACCATATCTATCCGGCATTGAAATATTTCGCAATTACATAAATTACTGCGTTGATAAATTCAAACACTACAAGCTGAATTGATCGCTGGTTCTTGTATTTTATTGTCCAATAACTATCTTGACATGCTTATTTTATAGAATCTTACGTTTCCAGCTAAACACATATCTCCTTCAGTCCGAAAAAGAGGACGGGTACGTTGTTTTTTTGCAACGTATATTATTGACAATATTTGAGGCGGGTCATATTATCGCAGCTATGCCAGAGAATGCAAAACAAGAATCGAAGAGGTCAGAAAACCAGGGCGATTTGCTGAAGGAACATCCCGCGAGTGACCGCTCAGGATTTGGGCTGCTTGCTGAGTCAATCCTTCAGTCATTGCCTATTGGCATTGTAGCCTTCGATCCGGATTTGAAGATTCTTGGGGCCAATGCTAAGGCAACAAAGCTTATCGAGTTGGATGACTACATCGACAAATCCCTGGCAAAAGGAACAGATGACAAAATATGGCAGGGCTGGACGCAGCAATTGACCTCGGCAATCTTAACGGGAAAACCGTGCAGGTTTGATGATGTAAGCTATACATCGGACGGCAAAACAAAACTGCTTCGAATTGCCTGTACACCTCTGGAGGGAACAGAAGCGGCAAAAAGTCTCGGCGGTATCATCATTGTCGAAGATGTCACTGAGAGGGTCAATATAGAAAGAAGGCTGGCGAACGCTGAAAGACTGGCTGCCGTCGGTAAGCATGCCTCTAAGGTGGCCCATGAATTGAATAATCCGCTGGATGGGATTCTGCGCTACATCAATCTCTCGATGAGGATTGTCGAGCAGGAAAATCTGGCTAAGCCGAAGGAGTATCTCACCCAGTGCCGGCAGGGACTGATGAGGATGGTTCAAATCGTCAGCGAGCTGCTGGAATTCTCGCGCAGCACGTACACGCCCCTGGAATATGTCAAGGTCGAGCAGATCATTGAAGATGCCATCAAGACGATGGAATCGAGAGCGGAGGCGGCAAATATTTCGATCGTAAGAAACTACACCTTTGGTCTGCCGCAGGTCAGGAGCGGCAATTTGTTTCAGGTGTTCTGTAATCTTGTGAAGAATGCTCTGGATGCGATGCCGAACAGCGGGGAGCTTCGGATTTCGACCAGCCTGGCGGCGGATGATACGATTCTGGCCGAGCTTCGCGATACGGGAACGGGTTTGCCGCCGGAAAGCGCAGAAGCGATATTCGAGCCGTTCTTCACGACGAAAGAAGCCGGCAAGGGCACGGGATTGGGATTGGCTATATGCAGGGACATTGTCGAGAGCTATCATGGCCGGATCATGGCCAAAAACGCCCCCGATGGCGGCAGCATTTTCAGCGTGTACCTGCCGGTGGCCGGCTGAAGCATCATTGGAATTTATAAAATCGGTTTGGGAGCTCTATGAGAAAGAAAAATATTCTTGTTATCGATGACGATAAAATCATCCTCGATTCGCTGTGCGAGTTTCTGTCACTCGAAGGATTCCAGACCAGCGGCGCTGAAACGGTCAAGGGTGCTCTGGCAAAGCTGGAAGAGGAGAGCTATTGCCTGGTCCTGACGGACGTTAACCTTCCGGATGGAGACGGTCTCGAATTATTGAGTATTATCAAGAGAAACTATCCTCAAACCGTGGTCATTGTGATCACCGGTTATGGTACCATCGATAGTGCAGTTAAGGCCATTAAGTGCGGCGCTTATGATTACCTGACGAAACCGATCATAGACGACGAGTTGCGGCTGGCAGTTGAAAGAGCGATTACGCAACAGTCGCTTATCAGTGAAAATGAGAGCCTTCGATTCCAGCTCCAGCGAAAACATCGCCTTGAGAATATCATCAGTCACAACTATAAGATGGCGAAGATTTTCGACCTTGTCGAGGCCGTCGCCGACAGTAAGACCACAATCCTGATGGCAGGACCCTCAGGCACCGGCAAGAGTATGCTTGCAAGGGCAATCCATCACAATTCGAGCCGGCGCGATCAGCCATTTGTCGAGGTCAGTTGCGGAGCGCTTCCGGAGACGCTGCTTGAAAGTGAGCTGTTCGGTCATGTTCGAGGCTCATTCACCGGTGCCGTGAATAATAAGGAAGGCAAATTCCTGGCCGCTGATGGCGGGACAATCTTTCTCGACGAGATAGCCAACGCCTCGCCGGCTCTTCAGGCCAAACTTTTGCGGGTCCTGGAGGACAGGCAGTTCGAGCCGGTCGGCAGCAACAAAACCAGAACCGTGGATACGCGCATTATCCTTGCTTCGAACCGGGACCTTGGAGAGGAAGTCCGGCAAGGCAGATTTCGTGAAGATTTGTATTACCGGGTCAATGTGGTCATGATAGAGCTGCCGCCCTTGTGTGAGAGAGTCGGAGATGTTAGGCTGCTGGCGGAGCATTTTCTGCGGATATACTCGGTGCAGCATAACAAGGATAAACTCGGTATTACCGATGAGGCAATGGAATATCTGGAGCGGTATCCATGGCCCGGCAACGTTCGTGAGCTGGAGAATGTTATCGAACGGGCGGCTTTGCTGAGTAAGAGTAAATTCATCGGTCCCGAGGATCTGCCGGACTCGATCAAGCGGGAGCAAGGCCGGCAGGCAAAACAATACAAACAAATTAGTCTCAAAGAATCGCTGGCCGGGCCGGAGAAGGACATTATAAGGCAATCGCTGCAAGCCAATCACTGGAACAGGCAGGCAACCGCCAGGGCACTTGATATAAACCGTACAACTCTATTCAAAAAGATGAAGCATTACGGCCTCTACGCCGAGGCGGAACGATTGGGCCTGATCTGATTATTATCCGAAGGCGAGACTTTCATCCCGGCTTGTATTTAAAAACCCCTGCTTTTTTGCGGAGGGAGGGGAGAAGGAAGAGAAAAGCAGGGGCAAAATGAAAAAGCTATTATAATTATAGCAGTTTTCCCCAAAAGGTCAACAAAAAAATCCCCTCAACTAACCGTGGAAGGCTCCGTTTTCAATGACAATGTCCTCTCTAAATACCGAGAGGTTGATAAAAACAGTCCGATTACATCATAATGATGATTTTGACAGTGACTCAGTGACAGTGTATTATCCTCGAACCTGATTTTTCCTTAAATTTTAACGAATGTTTTCTTTCGATACATCCACCATAGTATCAGCCAAACGACAGCGAATCCGGCCAGGGCATAAATGAAGGGATACCAGTTCCCGGCGTATTTTTCCAGTCCCTCGACGAAGACGCCGCCTATATTGCGGAAATTGATGAGGTGGGTGGCCATATAGACCGCGATCGCGTTCATTCCTATAACCACAAAGCCGAATGCCCATTTCCTGAAACCCAGCACGTCTATCACCAGGTAGAACAGCGCTAATAGCATAAAGCACAGGCCGCCCGAGAACAGGACAAACGAGCTTGTCCAAATGTGCTTGATTATCGGGAACAGCAGGCTCCAGAGCAGGCCCGCAACGATACAGCCGCCCCCCGCCGCCAGAAGCCACAGGACCTTTCTGATCCCCACTTTATCCGAGCGCAGCAGGTATCCCGCCATCACGCCGAGCATCACCGTGCAGGCAAATGTCATGCCGCTCAGTATCCATGTATAGGGCGGTTCGGTTCCGTCGATGAAGGGGCCGAAGATGACTCGGTCGATGTAAATGGCCAGGTTTCCATCCGGCAACAGAACGTCCACGCCGCGGCCGGGGAACGGGACCAGCATCATCAACGCCCAGAACAGCAGAAGCAGAATCCCTGTGGCGGCGATCTGCCATCTAAGGCCAAGATTGAGCATGATGATTGCCGCGATGATGTACCCGGCGGCGATGGCCTGAAGCGTATTGGAGTAGATGTGCAGCTTCGAAATGTCGTATTCGAGCAGGTTCCCCTGTGCGATCATGCCGAGAACGAAGAGAATCGCGGTCCGCTTGAGGACGTGCAGGTATAGCCGCATCTTGCCGTGGTCCGCGTTTAAGCGTTTGTCGAACGAATAAGGCATAACCACGCCGACGATGAACAGGAACAGCGGCATGATTAAATCTTCGAAACGAAAGCCCTCCCATTTGACGTGTGTAAGCTGCGTTCGAATCCACTCCGTCTCCGGCCGGCCGAACACATCATGCAGGCTGGCTAAGATTCTCTCGCCGCCGATGATGAAGAACATATCGAAGCCGCGAAGTGCATCGATCGATATCAAACGGCCCGCGGGCTTGCCCTGCTGCTCACCTTCCGGTACTCTTGTCTGACCTGCATTCATAATCAATTCCCATTCATCATAGTTCAGTCACATTCAAGCTGTTTACAGAAATTTTCGCATATTCTAACGATGCCCGCCCGGCGGCGCAAGGAAAATAGCTGCCGTATGCCGAAGAAAATCCGACTGATGCGCAGGTGCCCAGGCCAAATCCAGATTCTATAGTTGTCTCGAAATTGGCTTTGAATTGGCTTTGTTTTTTCAAATCGAATCCTTCCAAATCTGCCGGCATCTGTCATTTGGTACCCATTCAACTTGTTTCCCGGCCAACACGGAGCAACATGTGTCCGGCTACATAGCCGGAGTTGTTGATCTTCGGATTTCCGGCCATAGGCCGGCGATTGGCTTTGTTTGGCTTTGTTTTTTTGCCGTCCCAACCAGTCAAAATCTCCATAAACCATTGTTATCGCTAACATTGTGTCAATTTACTCCTTCGGCAAATTGGCTTTGTTTTTTCAAATTAGCAATGAATTAACCCAGCGCGGCCTCGGGCTTCGCCCTTGGCCGCAACCAAAAGATTGAAGATCGGCTCTTGCGAATCCGGCGAATGTTTTTCGCCTCCGCCTTTCTTTTCACCGCCTCAGCTTTTGGTGAAGGCGGCGAAAAGCGGACTACGGCGAAAAACAAAAGCCGAAAGTTCCTTTTTGAAAAAAGACTCATAAGATATTACAAATAAATAGGTTACAGTTGACTGTTTCAAAAAACACGCATAAAAAACAAGAAGTTGAAAGATTGTAGTCCGGATTAACACGGTTTAAAGAAAAAGATAAATAAACACAGTGTAAACTTGTCCTGAGCGAAGCCGAACGGATCTATGTAAACCCGTGTCTGAAAGTAGGTAAAAAAAAGGGTCGGGCTTTTGATTTAGGTGTACCAGGCTTTCGCCGTTCCTTTAATCGCCTGTTGCCTTAGTTTTGTTTCTACTGCTACGGCCTTGCTTATGCTGTCAATACTGCCCATATGCAGATTCTCACTTCAGCCGCCGATTGCCGAGGCCGCACTGAAGTTTGATCCAACTTGCCTTCAATAACCTTCCAGCCCGCCAACTTCCTTTTCGGATGCCAAATCCCGTTCGTCTTTGCCTGAACGCCTCCTCAATAAGCAGCAAACAGGAAGGCAGTCAATCATTATTTATATTTTAAGGGCTGGCCCCTATGCCCTCTCTTCGAGGTCTTTCATCATATCCAGCCGGGATAGTTCTTTTGGGTTCTTGCTTGAGATGCATATCATTGTTAAGCTAGATGTGCCGTTGTGGAGGACAGAACTCTGCCGGGAGGCAACTCGAGCGCCACATCGGCCCAGGAGCATGGGCGATGTCCTTACGGCATCGCCTGCTTTTCTTATCATCATGCTTCTGGTGTAAAGCGATAAATCCCAGGGGTCCGGGGACAGAGTCCCCGGAAGCCTGATTAAAATATTGTGCTGCCAGTCGGCTCGTGACTTACAAAATCGACCTTGTTGCACTTCGCATGTTAATGCGCCTTTTTATTTTTTGCTTTTTGTATCAATACCTCGATCTTTTTGTCATATCCCGAATTGTCAGATTCCGGATCGTCATCGTATACATTATCAAAATACCATAAACCGGGAATAAGCTCTCTATCACCATACTTTTGTTTGGGATTAGATTCCATGTAATCCTCAGTATACGCCGTTACCCCAAAATGATCCAATCCTGCCGCCATTGGCAGCATAACGCGCCCACTGTCATTCTCATCTATATAGACATATACTGGACTAAGATCCAGAATCACTTTGGGAAAATGTTCTGCCTGCCGTTCAGGATGTATACGTATATAGTATTGCCCGGATTCTAAATCTCCAGCGCTCACGCGGCTTGAGAGTTCCCTGCAAGCCTCCAATAGTACTTTAAAATCCGTTTCGAACAGACGCATCTGCATTATCTTTTTCTCATTATACGCTTCCTTGTAGAAATTTACGTAAAGAAACAGAACACCCAACAAACAGGCAGTAATGAAACCGGCAAAGAAAGTAACAGCGATTTTGATAATCCTCAGAATCGAAGCATTTTTACTTCCTTTCATTTTTTATCCTTTCACAATGTAGAATAAGCAAACAACTATTAATCATTCTAATCATATTATATCACATTTTCATATTACCTTTAAGGGTCAGCCCTTTCTTTAAGCTTTAACAGTTTTCGAATGTCTTTTTGAGTCTTTTGAACCTCTTGATTAGATGCGAGTATATTGGAAATCATTTTTATCTGTTTGCTCACAGAGGCACCATTTCCAATCTTTAGGAGTAAACCGACATCTCGCTGACTAAGACCTCCATACTCTGTAAGGAACTTTGCCGCTATAGGTCTCAGAAGACTTCCTCTTCGTCTTTGATAAAGCTCTGGACGATCAACCTTAAGAACCCGGCATACAGCCGACAAGATTCTTTCCGAATCCAATGAATAGTTCATCCTGCGAAACGAAATATCTTCTTGCCTGCGATGCGAATCAACTAATTCATGATAAAGAGATCGAATCCTCTCAAGACTATCATCAGAACCAATACATAATGGAGATCGCTGTATTGCATAGATTACAGCAGAATCGATATCAACAATGCCCGACTCAACAAAACGGCGGTACTGTGATTTTAGAATTCGCTTTGGGCCATCCATCATGGCCAATATGGGATCGTAATCAATAAAATCTTCGCGTTTACATTTGCCAATGTATCCTCGGTAGCTGCTCCATGTATAAGAACGTAAGATTGCTACACGCTCTGAAGGTGATTTCGATTTATTGGCACGTATAAACACCGGATTGAGATGAACGTAGCGACTAAGCTTAAGAATATAGTGATCTTCATCTACAAGGGATGCGCCAAATCGCCCTTGCATCAAATGGCCGCAACGACGATGTCGACGATTAAAATAAACGGTATAAGCTGTTTGCAAACGATGCATAAACCGACTGAGGTTTGCTCGTGGTGTTTCCAGTACGAGGTGAACATGATTGTGCATCAGGCAGTAAAGATATAATCGTATGTCAAAACGATCAACACTATCAGAAAGCGTCCGAATGAATCGTTCCCGATCTGCATCTGTCTTAAAAATAGGCTTACGTTCATTACCACGAAGCGTAACATGGTAAACAGCACCTTCATATTCGATTCGGATAGGTCTTGCCATGAAAGAATATTAACAAATTTCGAGGGTCGTTACAAGGCTAAAGCTTAAAGAAAGGGCTGACCCTCAAAGGTCACCACTCTCACAAGAAAAAAATAGGTGACTGTCCCCAGTTTCCCCCGTTCAATGTCATCCGGATTAGCACGGAATTTTAGGAACTTATATCCTGAAAATCCCGTTGACCAAGTAAAAACCTTAAGTTCGGTAGCCGATTTTGGGA
>Ga0315288_10001462_pt1 | contig 30597 bp, 17 predicted proteins | sample YL17G11_20_MG_FD_203454 | JGI IMG/M metagenome (GOLD analysis project Ga0315288, IMG submission 203454) | Sediment microbial communities from Yellowstone Lake, YNP, Wyoming, USA - YL17G11_20 | ecosystem: Environmental > Aquatic > Freshwater > Lake > Sediment | place: USA: Wyoming | collected... | reverse complement strand
CCCGCAACTTGAGTCGTTCTACCGACGGACAAAAGATCACCCTGCCGTCGTATCGGCACCGCCGGCCCAGCAGGCACTTGCTGACCACCACGACCGGCCTGGCCGGAACCATTTCAGTTGCTCCCCCAGCCGGGATGCGTTGCATCGGGCTCGCCGCCCAGTTCACCCCAGACGGTTTCGATGTTGAGCCGGTGCGCGTGCGCGTTCGCTTCCAGGCGCGGTGTCGGCGTGAACCCGGCGGTGATGATTGACTTCGTCATCTCCGACAGACTACCCTGCACGAGACCCTTCTCGACCCACTGGCGCAATTCGCAGAGATAGGCCGCATCCTCGGCGAATCGCCGCTCGATGTCGTCGCGACTGGTTGCGGCCCGGCCGTGGCCGGGCACCAGCACCCGGATGTCCATTCCCTTCAGCATGTCCAGCGTCTGCTCATAGGCCCCTAAGCTCTGACTCACGAACGGAATCTCGATGTCGCTCAGCATATCCCCGGCCCAGAGCACTCCTGCCTCGGGTTCGGCGACCACGAGCTGGTCCGGCCAGTGCCCGGGCGCGGAAATCAGTTGCAGCGGCAGGCGGTCGAGCAGCAGCATCGTCGAGCCGTCGAAAGTCTGCGTGGGCATGGGTAGCTGAAATGGCTTCTCGCGCCGGACCCCGTTCTCCTCTTCCCAGCGTTCTATCTCGTCCAGTGTCTTCCGGCGGCGGTCCGCGTTCATCAACCCGCAGGCTGCATTTCGATAGCTCCGCTGAGCGACAATGCGGACTCCGGCAAAGTGCCCGGGACCGAGAATATGGTCCCAGTGGCTGTGGGTCAGGATGATACACGCCGGTTCCGCCTGCTGTTCCCGGACAAACCGGTCGATGTCGGCGATTTCGTCCGGATAAAGTCCCGGGTCAACCAGCGCCGCCTGTCCGCCGCTGACAAAGATGCCGCTGTTGTAGTCCAGGCTCCGACTCCGGGTCTTCCAGAGCGTCTCCGACAGTTGCTCGAAGGACTGAGTCATGCCGGGGAAGGATAGCGCCCGTCGGCGCATTGGTCAATAGACCCTGTCGCCGGATAACCAGGGGCGCCCTCACGGGCGCCCCATCATCGAGTCACTTGGTCACTTGACCACTGGGTCACGTGACCACTTCTTCTGCTATTGTACTACGACCTTTCTGGTCTCAATGACCCCCGCCGCGTCCATCCGCAGGACGTAGACACCGGCCTTGAGTTTCCCGGCATCCAGCAGGGTGGTGTGGCGACCCGCTTCGGTTCGGCCACCGACCAGCGTGTTCACCGGCCGGCCCGCGACATCGAATAGGACCAGTTCCACGCTGCCGGCGCGGGGTAACTCAAAACTGACCCGGCCGGTCCCGGTGACCGGCGACGGCGCCACGCTCAGGTGATAGACCGAGCGCGCCTTGCTGCCTTCGCCGATTGCCGTGCTCGTCATCTGCAGGTACTCCGAGGTCCGAAGCGTGGTGTCAGTTCCGGCCCGGCCGCCCCAGATCCACATGCCCGGAATGCCGCCCGAATTCTGCCAGCCCGGAACGAATGCGCCGGCATGGTTGCGCCGGCCCAGGATGAGGTTCGGGAAGTTGTTCCAGGCGTTAGACGTCACGTCGTAGACATAGCAGACCGGCGTCTCACTCGGCCATTGACCCTGGCCCGCGGTGACAATCTGGCCGGCGTACTCATACTCCGAGTCGTAGTTGAACCCGTACGCCCGTGCTTCACCCGTGATCTGGGGTAGACTCGCAATCGGCGCCCAGTTGCTGCCCGGGTCATTACCGTTCAGCACTGCACAGTCGGCCTTGGCATACAGCGCGGCCGCACCGGCATCTGCCGTGTCGCCGCCAATCGCATAAATCATGCTGTCCACCACGGCGTTCAGCACGTAGCACCGGTTCCAGGGCAGGTCGGCGAGCTGGGTCCACTTCGCGCCCGACGAACCCAGCGGGTCAAACACCCAGGTCTGGGCCGTCGTTAGGTAGGTTGCAGGGTAGAACCCGCCGTAGACATACGTCTGGTTGTTGTACACGACCGCAGACAGCGCGGCATAGATGTTGCCCGAAATCCGGCCCGGGAACGGGTCGGTGCTGATTGTCCGTACGGTATTGCTCCTCGGGTAGTATGCTTGCACCACATCGGTGTTCGCGCCGGTTCCCAGCCGGCCTCCGAAGATGTACAGGCCGTAGGTATCACCGGCCGGCAGGTTGTAGTCATCCCGCAACAGACAGATGTCGTAGTTGGAAATCGAGATCGGCATCGTCGCGCCGACCGCGGCATAGGTTCCCGCCACCGGGTCGAAGCTCCACACCGCACCGCTCGTGGAACCGTCGGCCAGCCGTCCGCCCAGAAAATAGACCTTGCCCGTACCCGGGAAATACTCGCCGTCGAAGCGCGTGTAGCCGAACGCGGTCACCGGTCCGTTGGTCCAGCTCTGTGCCACCGCGACGTTCGCCGCGGCCAGCAGCAGCATTGCGCACACTGCCAGCCTGAGCACTCTCAGTCTTGCCATCCGTCCTCCTTTTCGTCCTTGTTGGCCGGGGCAGACACTCAGGTCTGCCCCGGAACTGTATCGCCTACTTTGGGGCAATCCTCCAAGGCATCATGCCGTCGCCGGGCGCCCCATCCGAAATCACTGGGCCACTTGACCACTGGGTCACATGACCACTTCGTCTGTTACTGTACTACGACCTTCCTAGTCTCAGTAACTCCCGCCGCGTCCATCCGCAGCACGTATATGCCGGCCTTGAGCTTCCCGGCATCCAGTGCGGCGGTGTGGCGACCCGCTTCGGTTCGGCCACTGACCAGCGTGTTCACCGGCCGGCCCGCGATGTCGTACAAAACCAGGCTGACGTTGCCCGCGCGCGGCAGCTCGAAGCTGACCCGCCCGGTCCCGGTGACCGGCGACGGCGCCACGCTCAGGTTCTTCACCAGGCGCGCTCGGCCGCCTTCGCCGATGGCCGTGCTCGTCATCTGCAGGTACTCGGAAGTCAAAACCGCCGAGTCAGCCACGTAGTGGCCGCCCCAGACCCACAGGCCCGGGACACCATTTGAATTCTGCCAGCCCGGAACGAATGCGCCAGCATGGTTGCGCCGGGCCAGGATGAGGTTCGGGAAGTTGCCCCACGCGTTGGTCGCCACGTCGTAGACGTAGCAGACTGGCGTCTCTTCCGGCCACTGCCCCTGGCCTGCGACGATGATCTGGTTGGCGTACTCGTACTCCGAGTCATAGTTGAACCCGTACGCCCGTGCTTCACCCGTGATCTGGGGTAGACTCGCAATCGGCGCCCAGTTGCTGCCCGGGTCATTGCCGTTCAGCACTGCACAGTCGGCCTTGGCATACAGCGCGGCCGCACCGGCATCCGCCGTGTCGCCGCCGAGCGCGTAGATCATGCTGTCCACCACGGCGTTTACTACGTAGCACCGGTTCCAGGGCAGGTCCGCCAATTGGGTCCACTTCGCGCCCGACGAACCCAGCGGGTCAAACACCCAGGTCTGTGCGGTCGTCAGGTAGCTCGTCGCGTAGAACCCGCCGTAGACATACGCCTGGTTGTTGTACACTACTGAAGACTGCGCGCTGTACATGTTCCCGGAAATCCGGCCCGGGAACGGGTCGGTGCTGATTGTCCGCACGGTGTTGCTGCGCGGGTAATAGGCCTGCACGACGTCGGTATTCGCGCCGCTGTTGACGCGCCCGGCGAAGATATACAGACCGTAGGTGTCGCCCGCCGGCAGGTTGTAGTCATCCCGCAGCAGGCAGATGTCGTAGTTGGAAATCGGGGTCGGCATCGTTGCCCCGGTCGCGGCATAAGTGCCCGCGATCGGGTCATAGCTCCAGACCGCGCCGCTGGTCTGCAGGCTGGTCAGCCGCCCGCCCAGGAAATACACCTTGCCGGTACCCGGGAAATACTCGCCGTCGAAGCGCCAGTAGCCGAACCCGGTCACCGGGCCATTGACCCAGGTCTGCGCTACCGCGACGTTTGCCGCGGCCAGCAGCAGCATCGCGCACACTGCCAGCTTGAGCACCTTCACTCTTGCCATCCGTCCTCCTTTACGTCGTTCCTCGTTGTCCGGGCAGAAATCGGGTCCTGCCCCTGCACTATATCGCCTACCAATCCTCACATCCTCTAAGGCATTATGCCCGCTGTCGGGCACTTGTCAAGAGAAAACTTGCTAGAAGCGGTAGAAGACGGTCAGGCCGGGCTGGTCAATGGTCGGAGCGGCGGCCAGGCGGGATGCCCCCGAAACGCGAGGGGTCAGGGATTGGAGGTCAGGGGTCGGAGTGAAAAAGGCGACGTCAATCGCGCTCACCAGGCGGTCAACGAGTGCCGCGCCGAGCACGAATCCGGCCGCGTGGAGGACGCCCCGGGCGCCCTTGCGCTGGCGCCAGTAGTTGAAGCGCAGGGAATCCGAACCCCAGCTCCAGGCCAGGTCACCGGAATAGCTCCTGCTTTCGGCGTAGGCGCGCTGGCGTTCGGGATTGTCCGGGTAGAGCTCGCGGGCCTCGCGGCGGATGTCTTCGTTGTACATATCCGAAGTGGGGTAGCGTTCCAGAGCAACGTAGTAGTCATCCGTTCGTTGCGCAACGCTTGAGCCCGAATACCGGCGGGCAAAGAGCCGGGCGACATGGTCCCGGGAATTACCCAGGGTCGTCATCGTCCCCCAGGTCAGCCAGACCGCGGCATCGGTCCACAGGAAGATCTCGCCTTTCAGCCGGTTCTTCATCCACATCTCGCCCGCGCCTGGTAGCGCCAGCGAGGCAAGGATGTACTTGCCGTTGTACTGCTGGGGTTCCTGCTCGCGCTGTTCTTGCGGGATCACGGCGACTCTCGCAGGGTAGTCCGTCTTCACTCTTATATCGCGATGCACCGGGACCGTCAGGTCTACCGTGTCGAGCCGCAACGTATCCTCGGCCCGCACCGCCCCTGTAATGAGAAGTGCAAGTAGCGGGAGTAAAGGAACAAAGATCTGTGACTTTTGACCTTTGACTCTTGACTTCTGACTTGATTTCCCTGGTTTCTTCACTTCTTCTCCATAACGCAGATTTTGGCTATCGCCGTCTTCTCGCCCGAGCGAACGACTACAAAGTACGCGCCGCTGCTAAGGTTGCTGACCTCAAGCGGAAGCGTCACTGTCGCAAGCCTGGCCGAGCCCTGATACAGGTTGCCGACTTTCCGACCGCTGACGTCAAGGAGGTCTACGGTCGCGGGCACGCCCGGCTCGACCTGGAGTCGAACCAGCCCGTCGCCACTCAACACGCTGGGCCAGACCTGGACTCCGAGCGGTTGGCGGTTGGCGGTTGGCGGTTCGCGGTCTTCCGTGATGTCGACCAGGTTCCAGTCGGTAATCTTGTTGTAGGTGTCAAAGCCCTGGCGGCGGCGGTTATCGGTCCAGGAGAAGTACCAGCGGGGGCCGCCGGGTGCGACGCTGTGCTGCATTGACCAGTGATGATTATAGTAGAACAAATCCGGCTCGTTGATGATCGCCTCGCCGCCGCACGGGCTGCCGTCAGCGAAGTAGCGCCGGACATAGACTTGCGGATTGTGACGAGGCGAACGCCAGTCGTTCCACAGCACGATGATTCGACCCTGCGGGTCAATCCCGACCGATGGGGAATACTGGTCCGCGCCCGGCGGGTCGGCGTTGACCCGGAAGTTCGCGCCCAGTCGAGTCCCGTTCAGGTCGAAGCGCTGGGCATAGATGTCCACCTCGTCCGGATTGCGGCCGTCTTCCCAGGCCACCACGAAATTGCCCGCGGCATCGCAGCCTGCGCCCGGGTAGCCCATGTAGGCGCTGCCGGTGTTGTCGTTGACCCTCAGGTTCACGCCCACGGCACTGCCCGCCGAGTCATAGACCTGGCAGTAGACACTGCCGCTGTCCCGCTCCTCCATCCACGCGGCGACGAACCGACCGTACCGACTCATCGCGGCCTGGGGATACTGATGCCACGAACCGGGCGCGTCGTCGTTGACGCGGAAGTTCGGGCCCTTCGGCTGATTCGCCGCGTCATAGCGCTGGCCGTAAATGCCGAACCCGCCATCGCGGTAATCCATGAAGATAATCACCGCATCGCCCGCGCTGTCTTTGGCCGCGGCCGGGCACCAGTGCATCGCGGCCGCCGTATTGTCATTGACCTTGAAATTCGGACCGACCGGACTGCCGGTTGCGTCGAACGCCTGGGCATAGATGTCGTAGCCGTTGCGGCCGTCGGTCCAGGCGGTCAGCGAATTGCCGGCTTCGTCGATTGCCGCGGTCGAGTAGAAATGGTCCGCGCCGACGTAGTCATCGTTCGCCCGGCGGTTCGGACCGAGCGGATTGCCCAGCGAATCCGCAAGCTGGCAATAGACGTCGCAATCGCCGTTGCGTTCGTCTTCCCAGATGGTGATGTTCAAGCCCCGGTCGTTCGCGGCGATTGTTGGCACCCGTTGCTGCGAGGAAAAGGAATCGTCATTCACCCGGAAGTTCACGCCGATCGGCGTCAGCGCCGAACTCAGCCGCTGGGCATAAAGGTCTGGGTTTCCGTTGCGCCCGTCGCTCCAGGCGACCCAATATTCGTTCTGCGGGCTGAACCGGACAACCGGGTCGCCCTGGCTCGCCGGCCCCTCGTCGATTCGGAAATTGCCGCCCAGCCGATTCCCGGCCGCGTCGAACCCCTGGCCGTAGATGCATGCCCGACCGGTGCGATCGTCAACCCAGACGACCAGGCAATTGCCCGCTCCGTCGAAAGCGATGCTCGAACTGTAGGCTTCCCGGCCCGGGATGCTGTCGTTCACGCGGAAATTCGCACCCAGCTCCTGTCCGGCCGCATCGTAGCGCTGGGCAAAGACCTGGGTGTTCAGCGTGTCGCCGCGCCAGTCATCCCAGGCAACCAGGAACGAACCTCCCGGCGCGACGCCGACCGACGGCGACCACTGGTCGCGATACGGATTCGGGTCATCGTTGGTCTTGAAGTTCATGCCCTGGGGAAGACCCGCCGAGTCGTAGCGCTGAGCCCAGATGTCCCAACCTTCGATGCCGCTGCCCCAGGCAATGACGAAATTGCCGTGCGCGTCGCTGCCGATTGCCGACCAGTACTGCTGCCAGTCCGGCGGCTCGTTCACCCGGAAGTTCGCGCCCAGCGGGCTGCCGTTGCTCGCGAGAATCTGGGCGTAGATGTCGCCGATGTCATTCCGCCAGTCCTCCCAGACGACCACATAGCGACCATCCGGCAGGACTGTTATTGCCGTGCCGCGCTGGTCCGAGTGGCCCGAGTTGTCGTTGATCTGGTAGTTGGTGTCAATCGGCGCGCCGTCCGGCTGGTAGCGCTGGGCAATCACATCCGACCCGCCGTGCTTGCGGTCCTCGAATGCAATCAGGAAACTGCCATCCGAGTTCACCCCGACTGCCGGCTCGCCCTGCCACCACATATCGCCGTCGTCGCAGACGCGGAAGCTGTTGCCCAGCGGCACGCCGCCAGTGGTGAAGCGCCGCGCCAGGGCATCGCCGTCGCCGTTCACGTAGTCTTCCCAGGTCACCACCGCATTCCCCGCGGCATCGAACGCCGCGTTCGCCATTCCCTGTCGTCCGCCGCCGACCCGGTCATCGTTTACCAGGTAGTCACTGCGGACCACGGTGTCGGTACCGGTAGGCGATAGCCGGTGGGCGGCTGGCGGAGCGCGGTGTGCGGTTGGCGATTGGCGGTTGGCGGTGTTCTCGCGGAAGTTCAGGTTCCGCAGGAGACGGGCGGGTACGCGGAAGTCGGAGGTCAGGGGTTGGGGGTCGGGGGTCAGGGCAAAGCAGATGACAGGTAGCAGACAGCAGATAGTAGACAGCAGATAGCGGATAGCTGACGAGTAGTGTCTAGTGACCAAGTGACCAAGTGACCAAGTGGCATTCACCGGACCACTGGACCACTGGACCACTGGACCACTGTTCATCTGACAATCGCCAGCTTGGTGAACTTCACGGCCTTGCCCCGGTCGCAGTCAACTTCCAGTCGGGCCAGATAGACGCCGCTGGGAATGTTCGACACGTCGAAGTGCTGTTCATTGTCGGCCGAGGCGAAGGCGCTGGCCGTCATCTCCAGTATCGGCAGGCCCGAGACATCGAGAATCTTGATGCGGACGGCGGCTTTGGTGACCGCGCCGAGCGTAAATCGGGCATAGGCGATTTTCTCGGCCGGGTTGGGATAGACATAGAACTTGTCGACAATCTTCAGGCTCGGCTCGGGCAACGCCGGCAGCTCGGCGTCGGTGACGAGTCCGGTATGCGCCGCGTCCTTCAGATACCCGCCCCAGGGCATGGCGGATGACGTGCCGGAGAGCTTCCAGACGTGGAAGACGCCATCGTCGCTGCCCACCGCAACTTCGGTCCGGCCGTCACGGTCAATGTCGCAGATGAGCGGCGGCGCGGTGACGCTGCCCTGCGTCGCGAGCGGAAACCAGTCGAGCTTCCGGCCGGTCTTGCCGTCAAATCCCAGCACGCCGAAATGCGGCGAACCCACGACGATGTCCAGATTGCCGTCGTCGTTCAGGTCGCCTAGGACCGGGGAAGAAGAGAAGATGAACGGGTACTCAAACAACCACAGGTCGCCGGCGGCCTCCTCGATGTTCAGGTACGTAGATTCCTGCTCAACCGGATAGCCGCTGACCAGCGTGCCGTTGTGGTTGAACGCATAGACGCCGTTCTTGGCCGCGAGCACCGCCTCCAGGCGACCATCCTGATTCACATCGCCCAACGCAGGCGAGCCGTAGAACGGATTGCGGATTCGGGTCTGGCTCCGATAGCGGATGCTGCCGTCCAGGCCAACGACCACGACTTTGTAGTCGTAGCCGCCGCTGACGACGCAGACGATTTCCTTGCTGCTGTCCCGGTCAATGTCCGCCACGACCGGTGCGGCATAGGTGTAGAGCGAACCCGTGCCCAGGCTCTTGGGGGACCAATCGACAATCGTGCCGTCGGTATTCACCAGGAACAGGTTTCCGTCCGAGGCCAGCACCGCAATCTGCGGGTTCACCAGGTCGGTGAGCGCCGCGGCCGAGCGCAGCTCCGAGCCGAGCCGGACCGGAAAGCCCGGATAGCTCGAGCCATCGCCCTTCCAGACGTACAGGTTGCCGTCGGTCGAACCGACAATGACCTCCTTCTTGTCGTCATCGTCCAGGTCAGCGAGCATCGGCGCGGCCACGACTCGGTCACCGGTCGTCTTCGGGAAACCCGGCACAGTTCCGCCGCCGGCCGTGAACGCGTACACCCGCCGGTTGTCCGCGCCGCAAACGACTTCAAGGCGGTTGTCGCCGGCGATGTCGCCGACCGCCGGCGCGGAGTGGAACGTCACGTTCGCAACCTGCGCGAACAGGCCGGACGGGCGCCCGGAAATGAACGAACTGCCGTCCGCATTCCAGGCGCTGATTCTGCCGCCGGTGTCCGAGACGACAATCTGGTCATGCCCGTCCTGGTTGATGTCGGCAAAGATCGCGGCGTTGTAGACCAAATGCCGGCCCGGGTTCTGGGGGAATCCCGGCTGGTACAGGTCAAACGCTATCCCGACCGACATTACCGAATCCGGGCCCGAGTTGACGCCCATCGTGATGAACGTTTTGCCGCTGTAGCCGTCCGAGTTCGGGAAGGTCGTCGCGGTCAGGCTGTCATTGTAGCCGCCGTACAGGAACGGGTCGTACTTGCTGCCGTAAATCTGGTAGTCGAAACTCGACTTGCCGCTCCAGCCGTCGAAGTCCTGAACCCCGTCGCCTTCGACCAGGTCAACCGCCTTGTGAGTCGGGTCGATGTTGAGCCAGTTCCTCGGCCCGAAAAGACCGACCAGGTTCTCATCCACGTGCCAGACCAGCACGCCGGACCCCGGCTGGAAGAAATCGTACTCGCCCTGCACGACCGAAACCGGGACGCCACCCTCGACATGGACAATCAGCGTATCCTTGTTCCGGATGTCGGTCTCCCGGTTCTCAATCAGGAAATACTCGGTCGGCGTAATCGGCACCTTGATGATGACCGGGTGCAGCGAGTCGCCGCGCTGAGTATAGAGCAGCGAATCCATCTCGGCCGCAAACAGGCGGATATTGTTCCTCGGCGCGTTCACCACCAGCGGCTGGACCCAGCCGAAACTGACCTTGTGATACGCGTCGAGCAGCGAAGGAATCGTGCCCGGCGGCACGCCCAGTCCCCAATCGCCCAGCCAGCCGCCGTAGCCCATCAGCGACCAGGCCCCGACGCCCATCGAGTTATACGTAATGTCATACAGGTCATAACCACCCAGCAGGTGACAGAACTCGTGATAGAGCAAACCCTCTATCCCGGTCATGCCCAGGATATTCGTCTCGGTCCCGTACATCGTGTCCTGGCGCGCCATCTCGGGCAGAATCGTCGCGGCGCTTATCCGGGTCTGGCCTTCGTCGGCGAGCACGAACGGCTGGCCCAGATACGCCTGCAGCGCGCCGTCACCCAGCGTACCGGTGAGCAGGTCGAACGGGCTGTCGTAGCGCATGTCGGTCTGGCCGGTCGAACCGGCATGGAATATCACCAGCAGGTCATAGTCCGCGAATCGAATCTGCGGGTCGTCGTCCGCGACCTTGATTGCATCGCGCATCAGCCGGGTCAGCCCGGTCTCGATGCCCTCGACGCTCGTCGTGTCGCCGTAGTAGAGCATGTCATGGGGCAGTAGATAGGCGCCGTAGACGGTTGACGGCATTACCTCGCACTTGAGATAGAGCTTGCCCAGCGAGTTCAAAGCATAGAAGTTCTTCAGCGCCAGCATCAGCTTCTGGAAATACTGGCGGGTGTGCGGCGGGTCATACAACAGGCCATCTTCTTCGGTCAGGAATCCGGCGTAGTCCATCTTGCCGTTGCCGGTCGTAAGTGAAGACGTATCGTCCTGAAACTCAACCCGCAGGGCCAGCACCCGCTTGGTGACCGTGACATCCAGTTCGGCGTCCTGGCGCAACCGGCTGCGGAATCCGAAGTTGGGTTCGCTCTTGTAGTGAATCCGGGGCAACTTGGTAATCAGCCGGTTGATCGCCTCGCCCTCCCCCGGCAGCAGGGCCTTGGGGTACTTCGCGATGCGCAGGTCAGAGGCAAACAGGCAGGAAGCCGCCAGCACCCCCAGCAGGATTCTTCTGGTCATCAGTTATTGGACGAAATCAAGTCGCCTCGCGTTCAGATGTTCGCTCCATCACTCGGCCACTGGACCACTTGGACCCAAGGCCACTATTAAACGGAGAGAGAGGGATTTGAACCCCCGTACGCCGTAAAGCGTAACGTGATTTCGAGTCACGCGCCATCGACCACTCGGCCATCTCTCCAAGTATCGTGTTAGGTTGCAGTTACACATTTGGCCGCTGCTCTGACGTGCCCCCTTTCTCAAGGGATGCCCGTTCAGCGCAGACCAGCTATTCTATTGTCTCAAGCCTGAAAGTCAAGGAATCGCGCCGACCCGAGAACCGGCTTGGGCATTGGTGCTTGGGAATTGGGATTTCGGTAGTTGACACTCGGAGCGTTCAGCGCTACTATCTCGGCGCAATGCCTTTCATTGCCGACCTGCACATTCACTCCCGCTATTCCCGGGCGACCAGCCCGGACATGATGATTCCCCAACTCAGCCGATTTGCCGAGCTGAAGGGCATTCAGCTCCTGGCCACCGGCGACTTCACGCATCCCGAATGGCTGGAAACCCTCAAGAAAGACCTGAAACCGCTGGGCAACGGCCTGTTCCAGCATGGCGAAACGTACTTCATCCTCAGCGCGGAGGTCAACAATGCCGGCTACATCCGGGAGGAGTTCCACCAGACCCACAACGTGCTCTACGTCCCGTCATTCGAGGCCGCCGAGAAGGTGAACGGTTTCCTGGCCCGCTATGGCACTCTGCCCAGCGACGGCCGCCCCACGCTCAAGCTGGATACCCGGGAGATGCTGAAAGGCATCCTGCCGCTCGTCCCGGACCTGATGTTCGTACCCGCGCACATCTGGACGCCCTGGTTCTCGCTCTATGGTTCCCGGTCCGGCTTTGACTCGCTCGACGAGGCGTTCGGCGACCTGAAGAAGGAAATCACCGCGCTCGAGACCGGGCTTTCCAGCGACCCGCCGATGAACTGGCGTCTATCCGAGCTCGACCCCTACACCCTGATATCGAATTCGGATGCCCACTCGCCGTCCCGACTCGGTCGCGAGGCGAATGTTTTCGAGTGCGAGATGTCGTATGCCGAAATCCGCGATACCCTGAAGACCAAGGACCGCTCGCGCCTGCTGTTCACCATCGAGTTCTTCCCCGAGGAGGGCAAGTACCACTACGACGGCCATCGCGCCTGTCAAATCCGGTTCACGCCCCGGCAGGCGCTGGCCGGCAACGAGCTCTGCCCGGTCTGCGGCCGGAAACTCACCATCGGCGTCCTGCACCGGATTGAGAGCCTGGCTGATCGGAAAGAGGGCTTTGTCCCGCCCAACGCGATTCCTTACAAGAACCTGGTCCCGCTCGAGGAGATCATCGCCCAGGCCATCAAGGCCGGCCGGGATACGGCTGGAGTGCGCAGCAGGTACAGCGGCCTGGTCCGGGCGCTGGGCGGCGAGTTCAACGTCCTGATGAATGTGCCGATCAAGGACATCGAAGAGCACTCGGATGAGCGCATCGCGGCCGGCGTTGCCAACATGCGCGAAGGCCGGGTCCTGGCTCTCGCCGGTTACGACGGCGTGTTCGGCACCATCAATGTCTATGCCACTGGTGACACTCCGCCCGACGCGCCGAAGCTCCAAGACGCCCCGAACAAAGGCGAACAGATGGGACTCTTCTAGAAGGAAGTCAAAAGGCAAATGCCAAAAGTCAAAACGCGAATTGACCGAGCCGACCTGACTTCTGAGTTTTGCATTTTGACCTTTGACTTGAGGTGCTTCGGATGAAGCACCTGTTCTCTCCCTGGCGCTCTGCCTACATCAGCCAGAAGCAACCGAAGGGCTGTTTTCTGTGCCGCTCGGCCCGGCAGACGGATGATGCCGCGAATCTCATCCTGTATCGCGGTCCGAAGGTCTTCGTCATCATGAACCGCTACCCGTACAACAACGGCCATCTGATGATTGCCCCGTATCGCCACGTCGCGGACATCACCCGGCTCCAGCCCGCCGAGTCGCGCGAGCTCTTTGCCCGGCTTCAGCTCGCGGTCAGTATACTGCGCAAGGAGCTGAAACCGGATGCGTTCAACATCGGCATGAACCTGGGCCGGGTCGCCGGGGCCGGGCTGGTCGGCCACGTGCATCTCCACATTGTCCCGCGCTGGAACGGCGACACCAACTTCATGCCGGTCAGCGCCGACACCAGAGTAATCAGCGAGGCGCTCGCCGCAACCTGGGAGCGCCTCGCTCGACTCTTCTAGGCTGACTCAGGCCCGCGCGCTAATCGATCATCATCACCCGGGCAACCGCTCGGAATGACTGACCCTCGACGCGCACAAAATAGACCCCGGCAGGAACCCGCTGTCCTGCGTCGTTTCGGCCATCCCAGGTCGCCGATGTGGCGGTTCCTGAAAGACGACGTACAATCCGACCCGACGCGTCGGCCACGACAACCTGCGCGACACGGCCTGCCGGCAGGCTGTAGCTGATGACGGTGCGCTCGGAAAACGGGTTCGGACGGATGTCAATGGCTGTGCCCAAAAGTGTTGACGGACTGTCCTCGACGCCCGCATCCCGCACTCGGACCTGTCCGGCCATGCCGTGGATCGGGTAGTGCAGGGAACAGTAGTAGGGGAAATCGCCGATAGCAGTGAACTTGTGACCATAGGACGCACCCGAAGACAGCAGGCCGGAATTCCAGATGCCATCCGGCACGCCGCCCGCACCGCTGGTCGAAGTGTGCGGGAACGCCCCGGCGTTGGTCCAGACCACGCTGTCACCCGTGACCACCGTTACCGTGTCCGGGGCGAAGGTGTATTCGAGTATGGTGACCGGAACTACCGTGGCCGCAGCCGCTCCGACAAACAGAAGTGACAATACAACAAGCCTCATAGCTTTCCTTTCCTCTCTGGTAGTTTTCGCCTACCAATCCAATGTAATGAGACTTGGCTTGCGGCGAAACCGGTTCAGGCGCAGACCAGCCCGGTCAGGCCAACGCCAAGGTGGTCAGCGAGGCGCTCGCCACAACCTGGGAGCGCCTCGCTCGACTCTTCTAGGCGACCGGCCGACTATTTATACTCGTCTATCATCTCGCGGGCGTGCCCGGCCAGATAGTCCCCGACATCACCCACATCCACTGACGGGACATCGAGCAACTGGGTCGTGATGAACCGGTTTCCCGGCATCCAGATGTAGGTCACCGCCACCGCGGCGACCGAACCCGGATTGTCTTCGTCCTGGTCCATGCTCACGATATACAGCTCGAGCCTCGCCTCATCGGCTGAGTAGACCGTCCTGAGGCCGTGGTCCGAGAGTTGCGCGCGCAGCGACCGGGCGACGTCCGACCCCAGTTCATCGTCACCCGAATAGCGCACGTAGACTCCCCGGCCATGACGACTGCCGAAGTCCGGTTCGTGCACGAATACCGGGTAGGGCACGAACACCGGCCCCATCCAGAAATCCCAGTGCCGGCGCGAGTGCCAGGGCCGCCACGGGTTCCCGTAGTTGCCGTGGTGCCGGTCGTGATGCCCGCCGCGCGGGTGGTCATTCCAGCCCGGTGACCAGCCGCCGCGGTTCTCGTGTTCGCCTCTTGGCTGTTGCGGCGGCGGAGCCGGTGGCGCAGGCGTCCAAACCGACTTTTCCTTATTGCCCGGGTTCTTGGCCGGCTCGGTCTCTTCGGGCACCGAAACCGGGGGCGTAACCTTGCCGTTGTCCTCGGACGAAGTCACCGCGGGCGTCACCTTGTGGTTATCTTCCGAATTGACAACGCTCTTGCCCGACTGCACCGAGCCTTGAGCTTTCGACGGCGCCTGTCTCGTGTCCGAGTCGTCCGCGCTCCAGGCGAAACCCGCGACTACGAACAGCGTCACCATCACTACCAGCGCAAACCTGTACTTCACTATGACTCCTTTCGTCCCGACCGGTCTAGCACCCGGTCAAGTGACATCTCGCTGAATTCATATACTATTCGACTCCCCGCCGCATTCCCGGGATTACCACAACCCGAATCTAACCGCGGAGAACGCAGAGAGCGCAGAGTCTTTGGTCCAACCACCGATGAACACAGATAGACACAGACTTGAGCCGGTATCGGGAACCTCGTTTTTGGATTTCGGATTTCGGGCTTGTTTCGGATTTCGAGCTTCGTGCTTCCGTAATTCCTCTCAAAGGGGCTGTCCCAAGGGTTTCCGATTGACGCAGACCAGGAAGCTAACCGCGTAGGACGCAGCGAAAGTTCTGTCCGGGCAACTTGATGTCTGCTACCTGCGCTACGTTTCCTTCTTCGCGGAAAACACCTCGTACAAAATGGTCTCCAGAATCTTCGTCACCAGTTGCCGGGCGGTCCACTTGTCAACCAGGATCTTCGCCTCGTTCGTGAACGAATCGCCTTGGAACCTGCCGGCAATCTTCCCGATCTGTCGCGCGAAGTTCAGGTAGCCGGGATAGGCGATGGTCGGAACTCCATTCCGGCCAAGGATTTCACGAACCAGTAGCTCCATCTTCTCGGCGTACACCTGGCTCTGCTCATAGGCCGACGCCATATCTGCCTTGGCCAACTCCAACTGCTTGGCCGTGTGCTCGGTATCGCCGACCTTGCGCCGGTATTTCCGGTCGCGTTGATACGCATTTCTAGCCATCATTACCTCCTCAGTTACTCGGTTAGACGCAGAATCACTCGGTCAGGAGCAGTCAGCGCGAATTGCAGGACACCGCACTTGTAACTGCATATCATGAGCTTGCGTAGCATATCGAATATGAGTAGGTGGGGGGCTAGCCCCGGGCTAGGGGGGGGCTAGCCCGGGGCTAGCCCCCGGGCGGCCCGGGGGGTGGCCACCTGGCTGGCCCCCTGGACGGCCCTCCGAGCGACCCTTGGGGCAACCCCGGTGACTGACCGGTCGGTCACCCACAGGGCGGTCCGTGGAACTGTCCTCGGGGTTGCCCGGCGGATTGTCCAGCGAGTCGCTCACGGGTCTGCCCCATGGATTGCCCCCTACATCGCCTGTGGGGTTGCCCCCTGCGCAACCCCCGGGTCGCTACAGGGGTTGCCCTACCCGTGGGAGTGGCGTTGAGATTCGGGTTTGCGTTCAGGCGGAATCTTGGATTGTGACTGCGTCGCTGATGTGGCACCAGGATTCGCGCCGCCGCCACGTTCTTGCCGAGTCCTACGCTTTGGTTTCTGGCCAGCGACTCTTCAGCAGAAAGTCACGCCCTGTCGTTTCGGCATTGCGCCGCAGGCTCAGCTTTCCTCAGCACCCTTGGCTTCTGTGGGCTAGATACCGCCTACTCGACAACCAGTTTCTCCGTGGTCTGGCAGCCTTCGGCCTCGAACTTGAGCAAATACACTCCGCCAGCGAGTAGGTACCGAGTGGCGAGCAACGAATAGCGGAAAGAACCAGCCGGATGATAGCCCTCGGCCAGCACGCGCATGAGTTTGCCGGTAACATCGTAGAGCCTCAGGCTGATATGGCCGGCTCGTGGCAGGGAGTAGGAAATCAAGGGATTGCCGGATGAAGTGAAGGGGTTGGGAGTGACGCTGAAAGCAAACTGCGGACTGCGAACACCTGACTGTCCCTGCACGCTCTTCTGTTCGCCGTTGGCGGCCAGCGGATAGCCATCCGCTTCAAGGCCATGACGCCACAGTTCTCGGGTGTTGTTTCCCCGGAAGGCATAGAGCGCATCGACGTCCGGTGCCGCCACGAGGGCGCCGCCACCTTTGACCTTCTTGGACCCGACCGGCAGAGCGGGCCCGACGTACCACTTGTGCTCATCGGTCCTGTACAGCCAGAATTCGTCGGTGCCGCCGCCCTTGAGCGCGTACACGATCTGGCCCGCATAGGCCGTACCCGACCCATCCTTGACCTTCTTCTTCCTGGTCCCGGGCGGGGCGATGAACGGCAGCAGGTCCCGGGCTTCCCAGGTCTTGGCCGAAATGCTGTAGGCCGCGAACTCGTTAAGGCTGCCCTTCAGGCAGTAGATGGTATCGTTACCGTCATACGTAATCGAAGAACCGTTCTTGTAGGCTTTGCCCGAGGCGCCACCCGGTGCGGTCGGCAGAGTCACATCCCAGGCATCGGTCGCCGTGTTGTAGCGGTAGAAGTCCCAAGTGGCGGAACCGCGCAGCAGGTAGACATAGTTGTCGCTGCCGACTTTCACGGCCGCGGAACTCGTGCCTTCCTTGCAGGCTCTGGCCCCGATCGGGACATCGGCCTTCTGAGTCCAGACACCGGTCAGCGGGTTGTACTGCCAGAGGTCAAGGGTATTGTTGCCTTTGGTCGCATAGATCTTGCCGTCGGTGCCATAGGCCAGGCTGGAGCCTCTCTTGACTGCCTTCTTCTTGCCCAGCCGGTTTACCGCGGGAATGGACTCCTTGGCGACCCAGGTATTGGTGACGGTGTTGTACCGGTAGAACTCATACCGGTTATTGCCCTTGAAGGCATGGACATAGGTCGTGTCATTGACGTCGGTCGGCTCTTTGCCCGCGCACAGCGCGCCGCCGTCCTTGATGTTCTTGGACTTGGCTCCGACCGGCAGGCTGGCGCACTGTTCCCAACCCGAGAAGAAGACCACGAAGGAATCACGCGTCGCGTCATTGGCGGGATTCCAGTCATCGGCAAGGTTGGTTGAGCTGCGAGTCGTGTAGCGTCCCGGCGAGTGCGGTTTCGGCCACGGTTCGAAAGTCACGGTCCGCGACTGCCCAACACCCAGGTTGGTCACGGTTGACTTGCGGTAGTAGACTTCAGTTCCGGTCCGGTCGTTTATCCAGAACCCAACGTCGAAGCTGACCGAGTGCAGTCCGAGATTCCGCACGGTTGAGGATGGCGTGACGACAGTGCTGGTGTCGAGGCGTCCTTGGGGTGTGACTATTCGAGTCGCGCTCACATCGTTCTGACCCGCGTCGAAGTAGTCGACAATCCGATTGTTGCCCGGTATCTGGTCTCCCGCCATGCCCGTTGAGCATCGCGTAGTGTGCTGCCCGATGACGACGGTCCAGTCCGGGAACTGAATGGTCGTATCCATCCGCACCGGCAGGCCATCCGCCAGATGCACGGTCTGAGAGTAGCCGACGTTAGCGATGCGAAATGTGACATCCACCGGCGTCCGGACGGTGCCATGATTCCGGACTATCGCTTGCGGAACAACCACACCGGGCCCGACATGCCCGGCTGGGGCAAGAACCTGTATCACCGCAGCGTCCCGCGTAGCGACGGTGATGCGACCGTTTGCTGCATCATTGCCTCGGCACGTATCACCGAAATGGTCCGACCAGCAACGAAGCGTGTATTCCCCTGGAACATCCGCCTTCCAGTCCGGAGAACTGACCAACACAGTCTCACCGGGCGGTATCTCACTGGTCACCACCGTCGCCCGGTAGTTGCCGCCCGAGACTTCGAAATAGATAGGCGTGGCTACGCTCTGAGCCGAGTTGTTTCGGACGCGGGCCGAGAAGGACACGAGGGCGCCGGAATCCGCTTCAAGCGGCGAATTGACAATGTCCACAACGGCCAGGTCAATACCCATGCGTGTGAAGTCAGTGACCGTAACGTCATCGACGTAAGCGCCGGCATCGGTATTGGACAGGTCGCTGCAAAAGTGAAACCCAACAGAGTCAACGAGTGACCAGTTCCGGGAGATATTGCAGACGAAGTGAGTCCAGCCAAAGTAGCCGGTATGACTGGCAAGCTCCTCCCCCTCGTGCCCGCCAATCTCCGAATAGAGGTAGTCGAATTCCTCCTCAGCTCTCAGGCAAAGCCAGTAGCTGAGAAAAGCACTCTTGGGATGAGTCAGGTTTACGGCCCGAGCCATGCGATTGTCCTGATAGTCATTGTAGCCGGAGTCTACTCCCGAGCACTGCGCTGCAATCGCGGGACTATGCGCGCGGTAGGATTGAGGCCCCCACGTATCGTTACCCGACAGGCTCCAATCGGCCGGGAAGTTCGTCATGTCGTCATACCAGACCAAGGTCTGTGCGGAGTCAACCGAGTACAGCACCACGTCGTCAATGTATGCACCTTCTTCCGCGTACGCCCAGTCGCTGTGGAATCGAAATCGAATCGCGTTGGCGTTACTCGGAATTTCGGGCACAATGACCTGGTCCCAGTAGTGCCTGTCGCTGCTGTTGTTCCATAGCGTCGTCCAGTTCAAACCGCCATCGGTCGAGTACTCGAAGTAGAGGAAATCATAACCTTGCTCGGTGACTTGCCACAACTTGAAAGCGACGACGCCCGTCGAATCGCCGCGCAGCGCTATTGAGTGCTGCATCCAGTGATTGGTGCTGTCAAGGTTGTGCGTGTCGTTCCGCGTGCACTTCGCGGCTGCAGGGCTGGAGAACCAGAGGTCTGTCTTCCTTGTCCACGTATCGGGATTGAAGCCGTCCGTGCCCAGCGTCCAGCCCGCCGGGAAGCTGGTCATGTCATCACTGAACACTATTCGCTGCCCGTAAGCCACCCCGGCCATGGCGGCAATGAGCCCGGCGGCGGCCAGTCCGTGCAACACAAACCGCCTCCAGTTCGCTCTACTGGTCGGACCTTTGCTCACTGACAAGAAAGTTCGCTGTTCCATGGCATTAACAGTTAGACTGGCTCAGGCGGCAAAAACATGCGCTCTTTTGGGGGGAGTTCAGGGAACATCCGACTCGTCTCCTGCATCATTCGTCGCATCAACGGGACCATCGCAGAAGACGCAGTATCGCTGCGCTCGCAGTATCGTTTCACTTGCAGTACCGCTGCGCTCGCACCGCCGCCCAACGACAATCTGTGAAATCGGTGTAATCTGTGGATGAGAAGACGACCTGCGCGGCAACGTTCATCGCCTCTTCCTCTTTCCACCACCGTACTCCACCACCGTTTCCGAGACGTGAAAGCCAATCTTGCGCGGCGGCTGAGGCTCGGGCTTGGGCTTCTCCATCAGCTTGCGGATGGCGTCGAAGACGACTTTGAACTGGCTGTCGTATTTGTCTTCCAGGTCATCAAATCTCCGGGCCAGCTCTGCGTTGTCCGCCAGAATTCTCCGCAGACGCACGAAGGCGCGCATGATCTCGACGTTCACCCGAACCGCGCGCTCGCTTCGAAGCACGCTCGACAGCATTGCGACGCCCTGTTCAGTAAACGCCCTGGGCAACTTCCGAGTACCGCCCCAGCTTGATGTTCCAGTTTGGAACATCAAGCTCCGAGCCTCTTCGCTGCTAAGACGGAACATGAAGTCGGCCGGGAAGCGCCCCAGATTGCGCGAAACCGCCTTGTTCAGATTCGATGTGGAGATGCCGTATAGGGTTGCGAGGTCCCGGTCAATCATGACGCGTAGCCCGCGCAAAGCAAGGATTCGGCTCTCAACAAGCCGCGCAGGCAACTTGGCATCAGGACGGACCTGGTCATCTGTCATTGATACCTATCCTTGCAGACAGGATGATATGTCTTTCCTGGCGCTGTGTCAAGGAGCCACGACGCTGTACGCTCAACGCCAGCCAAGGCAGGTAAGCTCGAAGTCCTCTCCCTGAAGACTTCGAGGTTTCGCCTCACCGAAACGAACAGGAGAGACCCAAAAACGAAGTCCGAAGTCCATCTCCTTCATGCTTCGAGGTTTCACCCCTCAGAAGCTAAGGGGAGAAACCTCAAAGCTTCGCCCCTGATGACGGAAGGTCCGGCGCTACTCGCGCCTGCCTTCCTGTCACCCCGTTAGGGAGAACGCAGGAGAAACCTCAAAGCGCGAAGCTCTAAATCTGGCCGGGGGTCAGGGGTCGGCGTATCTGCGGAATCTGCGTAATCTGTGGATTCGGCCCCGGGTTTCCAGCCCTCTGCGCTCTCCACATTCTCCGCGGTTAGATTTCGGGTCTGTGTTCATCTGTGTGGGTCGGTGGTTGAATCCGAATCCAGAATCCGTGGATTCGATTCTACGTCTGCGCCGGTCTGCGCTCGTCTGCGGTTAGAATCCGAGTCTGCGGCTCTAGCGGGACTTGGGCTTCTTCGCGCTGAACAAGACCGCGCCGTCTTTGACTGTCGCCACGAGCTTCTCGGGCCGAGAGTCCAGCAGGTACTTGGCCAGCGGGTTCTCGAGTAGTCGCTGAATCGCCCGCTTCAAAGGCCGCGCGCCATATTCGAGGTTGAACCCATCCTGCACAATCAACTCTTTCACCGGCTCGAGAATTTCCAGTTCAATGGCTTGAGCCTGGAGCTTGCGCTTGAGCAGTACGAGCTGCAATTCGACAATCGCCCGGAGATTCTCAATCGTGAGCTGGTCAAAGACCACGATTTCATCCACCCGGTTCAGGAACTCGGGCCGGAAACGTTTGCGCAGCGCTTCCTGCAATGCTGCCTTGTCCAGCCGGCCGCCCTTGATTGCCTCGGTGCCGAGGTTCGAGGTCATGATAATCACCGTGTTCTTGAAGTCCACGGTTCGGCCCTGGCCGTCGGTCAGCCGGCCGTCGTCCAGAATCTGGAGCAGGACATTGAACACGTCCGGGTGCGCCTTCTCGATTTCATCGAGCAGGACCACGCGGTAGGGCCGGCGCCGGACCGCCTCGGTGAGCTGCCCGCCTTCTTCATACCCGATGTAGCCGGGCGGCGCGCCAATCAGGCGCGAAACCGTGTGCTTCTCCATGTACTCGGACATGTCCATCCTGACCATCGCTTGCTCGGTATCGAACAGGAACTCGGCCAGCGCCTTGGCCAGCTCGGTCTTGCCCACCCCGGTCGGGCCCAGGAAGATGAAGCTGCCGATGGGCCGGTTCGGGTCCTTGAGTCCGGAGCGCGCCCGGCGAATCGCGTCGCTCACGGCGCGCACCGCTTCGTCCTGGCCGATGACCCGCTGGTGCAGGTGTTCTTCCAGTCGCAGCAGCTTCTGTTTTTCGGTTTCCATCAGGTTCTTCACCGGCACCCCGGTCCAGCGCGAGACGATTTCCGCGATGTCCTCTTCGGTCACCATCTCCCGGAGCAGGGCATGCCCCTTGCTCTGGGATGATGCGAGTTTCGCCTCATGCGCCTTCAACTGTTTCTGCAGGCCCGCGAGCGTGCCGTACTTCAATTCCGCCGCCTTGTTCAGGTCATACTTGTGCTCGGCGCTCTCGATATCGTGCTGGGTCTTTTCAATCTCGGCCCGGGTTTTGCTGATTTCCTGGATGACGCCTTTCTCATTCTGCCATTGAGCGGTCAGGCCGGACTGCTTCTCCTTGAGTTCCGAGATTTCCTTCTCGACCTGGGCCCGCCGCGCTTGCGACGCCTCGTCGGACTCGCGCTTCAGCGAGAGTTTCTCCATCTCCAGTTGCAGAATCCGCCGGTCAATCTCATCCAGCTCCGCGGGCTTGGAGGTGATTTCCATCTTCAGCTTCGCCGCCGCTTCATCCACCAGGTCAATCGCTTTGTCCGGCAGGAACCGGGCGGTGATGTAACGGTTGGAGAGCACCGCCGCGGCAATCAGCGCCGAGTCGGCAATCTTCACGCCGTGATGGACTTCATACCGCTCCTTCAAACCGCGCAGGATGGAGATGGTGTCTTCTACTCCGGGCTGGTCAACGTACACCTGCTGGAACCGCCGCTCCAGCGCCTTGTCCTTCTCGATGCTCTTGCGGTATTCATCCAGCGTCGTGGCCCCGATGCAGTGCAGTTCGCCCCGGGCCAGCATCGGTTTCAAGAGGTTCCCGGCGTCCATCGCGCCTTCCGCGGCCCCGGCCCCGACCACGGTGTGCAGTTCGTCAATGAACAGGACAATCTGGCCGTTCGAGGCGGTGACTTCCTTCAGGACCGCCTTCAGCCGGTTCTCGAATTCGCCCCGGTACTTGGCCCCGGCAATCAGCGCGCCCATGTCCAGCGAGACAATCTTGCGATTGCGCAGGGATTCCGGCACGTCGCCCCGGATTACCCGCTGGGCCAGACCCTCGACAATCGCGGTCTTGCCCACCCCGGCGTCGCCGATGAGCACCGGGTTGTTCTTGGTCCGGCGCGACAGCACCTGAATCACGCGCCGGATTTCCTCGTCCCGGCCGATGACCGGGTCGAGCTTGCCGGCTCGGGCCAGGGCGGTAAGGTCCCGGGAGTATTTCTCCAATGCCTGGTACTGACTCTCGGCTTCCGGGCTGGTCACGTGCTGGGACCCGCGAATCTTCTGGAGCGCGACGAAAATCTTATCGCGGGTAATGCCGCGGTCCTTGAGCAAACGGGCCGCGGCCGACTTATGCTCCTCGGCGATGGCCAGCAGCAAGTGCTCGGTGCTCGTGAAATCGTCCTTCATCGCCGCGGCTTCCTTCTCAGCCCGGCTCAGCACCGAACGGACCGCACTCGAGAGATAGACCTGGCCGCTGCCCGGCGAGTCATAGATCTTGGGCCTGCCCTCAAGCTCGGCCTTCACCGCGTTGGCCAATTCCTCCGGGCTCGCGCCCAGCGCCTTGACGACTTCGGGAACTACGCCTTGTTCCTGCGTCAGCAGGGCATAGAGCAGATGCTCAGTATCCAGCTCCTGGTGCTGGAACTGAGTCAACGATTCCTGTGCCGCAGCAATCGCTTCCTGCGCCCGCTGGGTGAATTTGTCAAATCTCATGGTCTCGTTCTTTGACTTATCCGCAGATTACGCAGATTCCCGGGAACGGACTACCACAGAGGCACGGAGAAGCCGGAGTGAACCGCCAAGACGCAGAGAACGCCAAGAGAATCCGAACTCACCACCAAGACACCAAGAGCACCAAGTGAATAACGAAGGACAAATCCGAGAGGATTGCCACAGAGGCAAGGAGTAGAATCCACCAATTTCACCGATTGCACCGACTTCCGTACAGGTCAGACGTCATCTCCGGTGCATCGGGAAGTTCGGACAGCGGCTGAGAGCTTCTCTGGCTACACCACTCGGGTTCAGCGAAGGTATCCAGAGTCGGCGCGGCCTAGGGCACTATGAACTTGGCCGTGGCGTTCTGGTCGCGCACGAGCAATCGCAGGAATCGTGCGCCCGTCGGAGGGGCGACCGGAACTTGCAGGTCATGCCAGCCGGCGCTGTGATATCCCAAGTCCACGCTGCTCAGCCGTCGTCCCGACGCATCGAAGAGCTCGATTCGCGCCCTTCCTGCAATTGGCTGGAAGTACTGGCAAGTCAATTGCCCTGCAACGAACCCCGGCACTCGGATGAGAGGAACCGGCTCCCCTGGTTGTCGGTCTTTTTGGCTGTAAGCAACCGCAGCCGAACCGCTGGAATCGGTCTTAACCAGGTAGATGTCAATTCCGCCGCCAAAGCTCGCCGAGTACCCACAGCAGATGCAGCCAGAATCCTGCGTGAGCTCCGTCGCAGCGAAGGCGTCCCAGTCCTCCCCGCCGAATGTCCTCCTCCACCGTTCGCTACCCGAGCTGTCCACGTTCACCAGCCAGCCATCGTACGACCCGGCGCCGTATGAGGACGTCACGCCGGCGAAGATGTAGGACCCGTTTGGCATCGCGCGTGCCTCGACGCAGTAGTCGTTGGCGGCTCCGCCATAGGTGCGCCTCCAGACTTGATGCCCTAGGGCGTCGGTTTTGACCAGGAACGCCTTGTCGGTTCCGCCGGTATTCGAGTTCGTATTTCCTCCGGCAATGAAACCGCCGTCGGGTGTGCATCGAACAGAGAAGAACGTCTCATCTCCGGGCCCGCTGAACGAACGGGTCCAGAGCGTGTCGCCCAGGCTGTCAATCCGCATCATGAACCCATCCGAGAAACCCGGGCCGGACGTCCGGTATCCGGCGAGCACGAATCCGCCGTCCGGGCACGTGTCCACGCATTCGGCGTATGCGTGGTCGCCGAGGAGGTACATCTTCCACCAGAGCACGCCACCCAGGCTGTCGAGTCGCAGGGCAAGAGGGCCGGAGGCTGTATCACCCACCCCCTGCCCGCCGACTACCATATGCCCGCCGTCGCGCGTCGGCGTGACGTCGCTTCCCGCCGCAGGGCCGGGACAAAACGTCGTCCTCAGTGCCCAGAGCGAGTCTCCCAGACTGTCGGTCCTGAGAAGGTACAGGTACTCCTCGGCCTGCATATGTACAATACCAGCCGTGATGAATCCCCGGTCGTGCGCTATCGCGATTGCCCTCGCGTTTCGGGACTCTGACGGGAAGTCGGCGTAGTTCTTGCTCCACATAGTATCGCCCAGGCTGTCGGTCTTGAGCAGGTAGATACCGCTGGGCTGCGCCACTCCCACGACTATATATCCGCCGTCAGCGGTCTGACGCACGTCCTGGCCCCTATCCCCTTGCGGTCCTCCGTATGTTCTCTCCCAGCGCTGCACTCCGAAGGCAAGCGAAACGACGAGAAGCGTCGCGACAGAGAGCCATCGAAGCCGATGCGCGCACCGAGACGCACGAACAGGAAGACAAGCGCCAAACCAGGCGTCTTTCGACGCCCTTCCCCGGTCTGACGAACTGGATTGTTTCATTCAATCCTCGGTTGTTGTACCTCAATGCTATCTCAGCCGCATCAACTGTCAAGCTCGAAGCAGTAAGGGGTTCGGAAATCTGCGTAGTCGGCGCAATCTGCGGATTCGATTCCGCTACGGGATTCTCTTGGCGCCTCGGCGGTTATGACTCGGATTCCGGTTTGCTTGTTGACAATTGCCGCTTTTCGAGGACGATTAACCGGTGGCGGACAGCAGAACGCGGACTTTGGACAAACGGCCGTGGTACCGGCGGCTGGTCGGGTTCGAGTTGCGCGAGACCGAGGTCCTCGCGCTGGTCGTGATTGCCGGCATCATCAGCGGAATCACGTTCCTGCTTTCCGGAATTCCCACGCACGGCGATACCTGGCCTCACATCGTACGCGTGCAGGTGACCTACGAGGCTTTCCGCCAGGGCCATCTGCCGAACTGGAGCTTCTTCTTCTACAACGGCTATCCGCTGCTCCGGTTCTACAGCCCGCTCTTCTATTACCTGGGTGCAATCATCGCTTTCCTTACCGGGGGCGACCCGTTCCAGGCGACCAAGGTCCTGCTCTTCTTGTTGCACATCGGCACCGGCGTGGCGTTCTATCTTTTCGCCCGCAACCGGCTGCGCAGCCCGGCGGCCGCGTTCATTGCGTCGTTCGCCTACCTGTTCAGTTTCGTGCACATGTTCTATATCCAGTGGCTCAGCCGGTATCCGATTGAACTCTGCCTCGTACTGATGCCGCTTTCGCTCTGGCTCCTTGACCGGCTACTCGCCCGACCCGGGCTCGGCCGGGCAGTCATGCTGGGTATCGTCCTGGCCCTCCTGCCGCTGGCGCATGTCCTGCATGCGGTCTTCTTTGCGCCCTTCGTGCTTCTGTGGTTCTTTGCTGCGCCGAGCGCGGCGGTTGGTGATTCATCATTCGTCATTCGTCATTCGTCATTTGCGAGGCGTCTGGTCTGGTTCCTCGGTGCTTGCCTGCTGGCGTTGCTCCTGTCCGCGTTCTTTCTGGTCCCATTCCTGGTCGAGGGCATGCGGTACCGGATGCCCGAACCGTTTGTCCCACTCCCGACCCCTTCGCTGCTGACGATGTTCGGGCTGTCACGAGTGCTGAACGGCTACTCCGGCGGCTACATCGGGCTGAGCGTGCTCGTGCTCGTCGTGCTCGGCGCGATCCGGCTTGCGCGCGAGCACCGGCTGCTCCGGCATCCGGGTTTCTGGGGCTTTCTGATTGCCGTTCTGTTTGCCTTCAACAGCCGTCTGCCCCTGCTCGGCCGCCTGCCGCTGGTCAGCAATCTCACCCCGGACCGGTTCCTGTTCTTCGCCCTGCTCTTCGCCGCGCTGCTTGCCGGATACGGGTATCAGGCGCTGGCCGGGAAGCCAGCTCAAGACTCAAAGGTCAAAGGTCACAAGTCAAAGTTATTCGGTTTTGACTCTTGCGTTTTGAGTTTTGACTTCACTGCGCCCCGCTGGCTCTGGCTGCCGGTGCTGGCCGTGCTCTTCCTCGACCTCGGGCCTCGGCTTATCACCAACGTCTACCAGCCGGTGGACGTCTTCCTGGGCAGCCGCGAATACATCTACGGCAAGCTGGCCGGACGAACCGACGGCCGGTTGCTGGATGTTACACCTGAGGGCTGGTGGCGCTACGGCCGTTTTCCGGCGAGCGGCTATCTGTTCGCCCGGACCCCGGCTGTGCTCGGCCCGCCCTATCACCAGTTTGCGCCGCGCTCGATGCTCTATGCCTATGCGTGGGTTGAAGACCTGGCACGGGAATTCCTGGACTCGACCGACCAGGACCTGTCCCGGCAGGCCCGGTGCGAGTTGCGCCTGCTCGACGCGCGCTACATTATCACCCTGCCCGCGCGTCAGGGTCGGGAACAGGGCGTGACCTGGGTCTTTCTCAAGCGCGGACTGACATGGGATGACACCCTGGTGCGCCGCTATTCGGACCGGCCGGAAGGAGACTCCGCGCAGGACTCAGGCCTGGCGCCGCTCGGCCTGGGCACGTATCCCGGAGCGTCGCCGGTGATTGTCTCGTCCCGTGTGCTTCGGCGGCCGACGGCGGATTTCACTCAGGTTCCGATTCAGAACTTCTACGTCGCTTCGGACTGGCGTGAACTGGTCGAGGAAATGGAGCTTGACCCTGAAACCGGCACTGCTCGGCGACTGTTCACTATTGGCCTTGACGACTCGCTCCCAGGAATCGAAGCGCCAAGCTGCCGGGTCAGCGCGATTCGGCAGGACCACGAGCAGGTAGATTTCGCGCTGGAGGTTAGTCGCGACTGCTATGCCCGCCTAGCCTGGAGTTACTACCCTGAGCTGCAGGTGACTGACAACGGCGCGGCTGCGAGCACCTGGGAGACCGCCGACCAATTCCTGCTCGTCCGGTTGAATGCCGGTCGGCACGCCATCGTGATTCGGCCGACAAATACGCCTCTGCGCCGGTCCTTCGGCCTGCTCAGCGCGATTTCACTGGTCATCGCCGTGGGACTGCTCGCCGGAACTCGAATCCGCCGGCGGGCTCGGCGCCATGACCGGCTTGACACCTCAATACCGACGACATAGAATCAATTGGGACAGTCCGGGACGATGCACAATACCTTGCGCGCAAAGCCTGTCGACCCGCGTTACAGGCGAGGCTGCATCCGCCTTGTGCTGCCGGTCCTGGGAATCCTGCTCAGCCTCGGCTGCCGTCCGCGAACTGCGGACCTGATCTGGATGTACCCGGGTCACGACCCGGCCAATACCCGCTTTGTTTCGCAGCCTGCCCGGCGTCTCAGCCACGACTGGCAGTTCTCCCGCGTCTGGGAAGCCGAGGATTTCCTGCCTGAACCGTTTGTGCTCAACCCGGTTTCCGAAGCCGTCTCCCGGGGCCTGCTGGTAGCGAACCTGGAACCCGAACCCGGCAACGAAATCATGCTCCGCCTGGACGGATTCTCCGGCATCCTGGACCGCCATGGCATCATGCTGCGCGAGGCCGAACCTGGTGAGCAGTACCTCTCGGTCGGCGAGGAATCCGACGCCCAAGCTATGCTCGTCGCCAGCTCGGGCCGGACCGCGCAGCTCTACTCTGTCGCGTCGACACCGAATGCACCGCGGCTGACGTGCCGCGTGGCGCTGGCCTCCTCGGCAACCGAGGCGTGGCTGGTCAGCGTTCCCAAGACCCGGGCCGGCGCGCGTCGCACCTCAGGATCTGTCCTCCGGCTCGTCACGGTCGAAGCAGACCGGCTTCAGAGCGCCGCCGACGGCGTGCCGACGGGCACAACGGCCATCGCCGGCTATGCTCTGCCCCTGGTCGACGAAGAAGCTCTCGGCCGGACCGAATCGGCGGAGAACGTTTCCGCCGGTAGTCCGCTCTGGCGCTTCGAGACCGGCGCCTCCCTGTGTCACATCTGGGCGATCGCGGATGTCAACGACGACTCTGAACCCGAGTTGATTGTCGGCACCTATGGCTTTGAGCACGGCATCTGTGCTAACGGCATCGCGGACACCGGAACCGCCTACGTACTGTGTTTCTCGACCCGCGGCGAACTGCTGTGGCGCTGGAGTCTCAGCGGCTACCGCCATCTCTACTCCCAGGCGCTGGTGGCCGATCTGGATGCCGACTCGGTCCCGGAAATTGTGGTCGCCTGCGGCAGCTGGGATCGCCAGTTCGGCTGCCTGGCGGTCCTCGACGGCCGAACCGGCCGAATCAGGGCGCAGTTTCCGGCTGAGAATCCGCCCGGCTATGCCTTCACCGCCATTGCCGCCGCCGACCTCGACCGGGACGGGCGGCGCGAGATCTGTGCCGCCAGTTCCGGCAAGTCGGCGCGGTTCTGGAAGCTGCACTTCGACCCGGGTGCGGGCCGGCTCGACACCGTGCGCAGCCGCGAGTTCGCTGCCGCCATCTCCGAGACGTTCGTCAACGCCGGCATCGTCGCCGCAACCGACCTTGACGGTGACCGGCAAACGGAACTGGTGGCGACGCTGACTCACGAAACCCAGATTGACAACGACCCCTACTTCTATCCTTCCCGCATCAGCGGTTCGCGTATCGTCCTGCTCGACACCGGACTCGCCGAATTGAAGTCGATTCCTCTGTCCAGCGCGCCACGGGCGGCTGCGGTAGCCTGCCTGGGCCGTCCCACCGTCAAGGGCATTCTCGTGCTCACCGACCGGCTGGAGTACTATGAACCGAAGTAGTGGATGGCAGTGGTCCAGTGATCGAGTGGTCCGGTGGCCCAGTGTCTTCACTAGGTCACTCGGCCACTGGGTCACTAGACCACTTGGCCACTCTTTCGTCGTCCTCCTGTCCCTCCTGCTCTCTGGTGCGCAGTTGTTCGCCCTGCCGCCCCGCTTTGTGCCCGAATGGTCCCGGCCGCTGCCCGGTCCGCCCCGATTCGTTCGCGTCATTCGCTGGCAGCCCCAGAATCCGGCCGAACTGCTGGTCGGTCTGGAATCCGGAGAACTGCTGCTATTGAGCAGTGACGGCAACCGTCTGCTCGCCGACTACCGGTGCCGCGAGCCGGTGATTGACGCGTGTCCGGTGCAGGGCAGCGGTGGTTCGGCACAGCTCGCCGTCGCCCTCGCGCGCCGGATTCTCCTGCTGGACCGCCACCTGAAGGTGTTCAAAGAAGTACCGGTGCCCACGGACAGCCGGCTCGGCTTTCTGCGCGCCGGAGATGTCATCGGCGACCGGAACGAAGAGATTGTTGGAATCGACCGCCGCGGCGCCTGGGTCGTGACGCTGAGCGGCAAGGTCCTCCGGCATCTGGAATGCCGACCCGACGCCGCTCGCGGACGGCAATCGACGCCGACTCAGGCGCTCGTTTGTGACCTGAACTCTGACGGCCGGGATGAAATCGCGGTTTCTGACGGTAGCAGTCTCTGCGTGTTTGACGGCGCCGGCCGCCATCTCCTTGACCACCGGTTCTCGACTGCCGACGACTCGCCGCCGCCCGCTGCTCGCGGCTCGCTGTGTCCTGCGCACGGCTTTGATGCCGGCGACCTGGACCGGGACGGCCGACTCGAACTCGTGGCGCTCGAAGCTGTCGAAGGTCGTCTGCAAATCACGTGCTGGTCTCTCCCCGATTCGCTTCCCCGCTGGTCGACCCGGCTGACCTCCGGAGGACTCTCGAACGGCTCTCTGATGGTGCGGATCGCCGATTCCGATGTCTA
>Ga0315288_10001461_pt1 | contig 30605 bp, 37 predicted proteins | sample YL17G11_20_MG_FD_203454 | JGI IMG/M metagenome (GOLD analysis project Ga0315288, IMG submission 203454) | Sediment microbial communities from Yellowstone Lake, YNP, Wyoming, USA - YL17G11_20 | ecosystem: Environmental > Aquatic > Freshwater > Lake > Sediment | place: USA: Wyoming | collected... | reverse complement strand
GCGTGCGCTCGGAGCCCCCGTCGAGAAGGCCCAGGCCCCAAAGAAGACGCCGCCTCAAGGGCGGCGTCAGCAAGCATCGGTCGGCAAGCGGCGCTCACAAGACCAGTTCGCCACGGCGGAAGTCGTAGTAGTGCAAGCGACAGAGGACGTGGCACTTGTCAGCCTCCAAGAGCAAGGCTTTTTTGCCTTTGCTGTTTTTCATCTCAGACAACGGCTTGTTTGAAGGCCCTCTCACTTTGTGAACGAAGTACAACTCACCCGCGACCCTTGAGCCGCAAACAAGGCAGCCTCGTGCGTGCTTCAACTCGTCGAGAAAGTCGGCCATCTTTGTTCTGTAGGCTTGTCTTTGCTTCAACTTCAGATCGCGATGCGGACGGTGCCTCGTGCAGTAGACTTTGTACAAAGCCAAAATGGAATCCAGCTCGGCGCGGCTGCGTTTCTGCGTACTGAGCAGCAATCCTCTGGCGTTGACGAAGAACAACCCCAGCCCCGTGCGATTGCATGTGGTGCAGCCTTTTGCACGTCGAAGTCGATCGAGGTACTTGGCGACCTCTCTGCGAGATCCAAACACGTCGGCCCGCAAACAATCGGAGCACGCGGTGTCCACGCCGGAGCCGAAGTCGGCCTGCGGCTTCGCCGTCTTGCAGCACTCACAAAAGTAGTGCTGCACCCCCTCGTCGTCAAAATAGGGCCCTTTGACGGCTTGCGACAAAAAGATTTCAGAGCTAGACTTAGCCACAGATACTCCCTGAACGGCGCGTTTTGCTTCCAGGCAGCGCGCCGCTCTTTTTTTGTTGCCGCAGTTTGCCCCTTGTGGCCTTGATCTGCAAGCACTCGCTAGCCCTTGCGAAGCCTCCTCACTTATCGCTTGCGCCCACCCGAAAACCCTGTAGAGTCGGTGGAACGTCTGGGGCGTCTGTCGCGTACCTGGTTGTGAGCAAGCGCCGACCCCGAGCAATCGGGGTCGTCGCTTTTCTGCAGTACGTCGCGGTGCGCCGCCCCGCGCACCCCCCGCACCACCCCGCGAAACGAATCGAGGTTGACCGGCGCCCCGGTCGCTGGTACTCGTCAGGTGCTCACAACGGGCCCCCCACGAGGGCCCATCAACGACGGGACGCGCATGAAAATGTGGCTCTACAATGGCGCGCTTTCGCAGCCTGATACGGCTATGGAGTTTGCGGACGACGACGCGGAATGGATTGAGATCCTGTCCGAGCCCGAGGTAGTCGACAAGGCCGGCAAAACAGCCGCGCCAGCTCTGTGCGGCGCCCAGTTTCGCTCCGGTGCGACGAGCAAGGAGCAGACGCCCGACAACCTGACGTGGTCGCACGCCCTGGTCCTCGACGTGGACTATTGGGACCACCCCGACGGCGCCAAGCACCCGTCGCGTAAAGCCTTCACCCCCGACGAGCTGGCGCTCAAGATGGGCGCGCTGGGCATACGCTACATCGCGTTTTCGACGTGGTCGTCGTCGGAGACGTGCTACAAGTGGCGGGTCGTCGTCCCGTTCTCGAGCCCGATGCCGCCGACGTACTACGGGCCCCTTTGGGACGTGCTCAACGAGCACCTCGAAGGCACGATGTCCGAGGTCACGCGGGACGTCGGGCGCCTCGGTTTCGCGCACATCGTCAACAGCGAGACGAACCTCGACGCCTACCGCTGGTGGATCGGCGCAGGCGAACGCCTGGACTGGAGTTCGCTGGACCTGACGCCCGAGCAGGACTTCTCGCTGAAACGTGCGCTGGTCCCTGCGGACCTCACGCGGTCGCCCGACTGGTCATCCGACAGCGAAGCGTTGCAAGCTGCGAGGCGCTACTTCCGCGCCGTCGGCGGTGACGTCGAGGAGGGGCACCGCCACGAGACGTTGCTTCGCATCGGCTGCAAGCTGTGGTGGGACTGGGCGTTTGGCGAAGAGCAAGTCCGCGAGATCCTGCTGCTCGTGAACGGCCAGTTCCCGATGCCCAAGGGCGACGACGAGGTCGAGGCCGAGGTGGCGGCGTCCTTCGACCGGACGCTTGGTGCGCGGCGTGTGGAGCAGCCCGCGACCTACGGTGAGCAGCGCGAGCCCGTCGCCAAGCTGACGAAGACGGGAATCGCGGAGCTGGGCAAGCGGCTGAAGGCCCGCAACAAAGAATCAGACCGCGTCGTGGGCCGCGCCTTGGCGAACGTCGCAAAGGACAAGGCTTTCGGAGAACCCTCCGAAGCCAAAGCCGTCATCATGAAGGCCGTGGAAGTCTTGGCCCGCGAATACAGCCACGAGACGCCCGAGCGGGTGATCGATCTGCTGCGCGCGAGCTTGTTGTCGCAGCGGGCCATCAGCTCGCAGCATCCGTTGCCGACGGACGCGGACATCGCCAACAAGATTCGTCACACGCAGCACTCGATGCGCCAGCGCAACGACGAGCGGCAGCGCGACCACGAGGACAAGCAGCGGGAAGACATCAGAATCGGAACGAACGGCAAGCGCGACACGCCCTACACCGACAAGGAAATACGCGACCTCCGCAAGCGCGGCCTCACCGACCGCGACTGGATTGTGAAGAGCGGCAAGAGCTATCACTTCCTCGTCGACGGGCGGTACGACGGCGAGTGGGACGAGAGCAGTGCGGCCATAACAGCGTTCACGAAGCTCGCGGCGGCGTCGGCTCCTGGGGCGGGGAAGTTGAAGCTGCACTTCATCGACAAGGAAGGGAACGTGCGCGACAAGCCGTTCGTGCAGATCGTGCGGGAGTACGGTCGCACGGCGAAGAACGTCGTCTACAGCATGTTCGAGGAGAACCCACGCTTCGACGAGGTCAGTCAGACCTTCTACAACACCATCTGCGAGCGAGACACGACACTCGGTCCCCACTATGACGCCGAGATCGACGAGTGGCTGGGCCTGCTCGGCCAGGACAAGGCCGAGTTGCTGCGTGACTGGCTCGCGGCCTCCGTCGTGCTCGACAACCCCATCAGCGCCCTGCACCTTGCGACGCCCACGCATAGCGGCAAGAACCTGATCATCAACGGCTTGGCACGCCTGTGGCACGGCAACTACCAGAACCTGCGCGACTACTCGGCGCTGCTGCTGAAGGACAGCCCGCTGGTCTTCTGTGACGAGGGCCTGCCCCAGCATTGGCGTTGGCAGTTCTCGACGCTGCTGCGCGCCATGACGTCGCAGAAGGTCCACACCGCACGCGACACGGGTTTCTCGACGTTGAAGATCCACGGGCACATGCGGTTGATCTTCGCAGGCAATGACACGCTCATCCGACTCGACCACGAGCGACTCTCATCTGAAGCAGTCACGGCGACGATGAAGCGGTTCGTCTCGATCGCGCACAAGAACAACGACGCAAGGGTCTTCCTGGAGCAGCCACGCATCGCCGCGAAGCTCGCAGGCTGGGTCGAGAGCGGCTTCGCCAGGCACGTCCTCTGGCTCAACGAAAACCGCTCCATCGACACGCGAAAGCGATTCATGGTCGAGGACAACCGTTCGACGGAGCTGGTGGAGGGCCTGACGACGAAGGCCACCGACAAGGTCTGTCGATGGGTCTACACCGCACTCGCGACGACCGAGTTCAACTCGGAGGCGCTCTTCGCCAAGATGGACAAGACAGGCAACCACGCGCTCTATCTCCATGCGCCGACGATGGAGAAGAACTGGACGCTGTGCATGTCTGAGCGCGAGAGGCCGTTGGCGGTCGAGGTTCAAAACAGCCTGCAGAACTTGGCGCCCGATCGCAGCACCATCGCGATCAACACCGCGACGTCGAAGAAGGAGCGCACCAAGACCTTGCGCGTCGTCGACCTCGTGAAGTTCCGCGAGTGGATTCAGGAAAACGACTTGGACCTCGACTTGAACGATGCGCTCGAAACGCTGTCGAAGGTCCGCACGCTGAAGTGACGGATCACCCCTTGACAGCGCGCAAGCGAAGCGTAGCATGACCCCGTAGAACTTTGAACGTGTTCGCCAGAGAACGTGCCCCCTTCGGGGGTTGTGAGCGTGTTTATGCACCATGTGGTCCACGGGCCGGCTGGCTTGCTGTGCTTTGAGAAGCTCCGCATTGAGATCGTGGGCACGATCGCCCCAGGCGGGCGCCCGCGCCGCGACCAGCTCCACGTCTTCGAGAGCGACGGCTCGCTCTACACGGGCCAGCTTCTCTCGCCCTCGGCAATCGGCACGGGCGAGAAGTGCGAACGCCAGTTTGGGTTCGTCTACATCGACAAGATGCCCAAAAAGGAGACGCTGGCGCAGAAGGTCGGCACCGACACGCACGCCGAGCTGGAGGAGTGGCTGACGAACGGCACGCCGCCCAGGTCGCACCTGCTCACCAGCTCCGGTGCGCTGGTTCACTTTCCCCCGCCGAAGGCTCGCGGCCTGCTGGTGGAGACGGTGTTCGCCTTCCGCGTGACGCTGCTGCGCGCCCCCGAGGCCCTTGACGTTGCTGGCGCCCGCGAAGGGCTCGACGCCGGCGAAGACGTGTCGGCGGTCCTGTACGGCTACAAGGACGCGCAACTGATCCTGCCCTTGGCCTTGCCGCCCGTCGTCGAGGTCTACGACCTCAAGACGACGTCGTCGCTCAACTGGAAGAAGACCGTCGACGAGCTTCTCGTCGACACGCAGTCGGTGGTCTATGCCGCCGACGCCCTCTTGGAGGCCCCCGGCTCCGACGACGTGCGGTTGCGTTGGGTCTACACGCAGACGAAGGGCGCCCACAAGTCGAGCCCCACCGAGGTCCGCATGGACTGGGCCCACCTGGAACAGGTGCTGGCCAACCGCGTCGCTCGTGCTTGGCGTCTGGGCACCCTCAAAGAAACCATGTCCAAGGGCATGGCGAAGACGCTGAAGCCCAACCCCCGCGCCTGCGGCGACTACGGCGGCTGCGACTTCCTGCCTCAATGCGATGACCTCAAGGCGGCGACGGGTTTCCTGTCGTTGTCGAAGCAAAGCCGACTCGAAGAGAGCCGGAAAACACACACGGCGGCGCTGCCGCCAATAACGACGACGCTTCCAGCGTCGAGGAGCGAGACGATGACGAGCATCCTGGCGAAGATCCGATCCGACATTGCACAACGGGACAGCGGCGGCGCCGCAAAGGCCGCGCAGCTCGAAGCTATGGCCAAAAACGTGCCCGTGAGTTCGACGACCGAAGCCGCCCCTTGGGAAGAGCCCGCCGCAGCGGCAGCCCCACCTGCGCCCACGGCAGCCCCAGAGGCCCCGCCAGCGCCTGCAGCGGCGCTTCCCGCGCCACCAGCGGCTCCCGCGCCACCCGCGCCCTCGTCGAAGCTGGCGGGCCTGCGTGGCGTGCTGGCCAAGATGCGGGGTGATCCAGACGTTGCGCCGACGCCCGCGCCCCTCGCGGTCGGGATCAACCCACCCGACGCCCGCCCACCCGGCGTCGACCTGGCGCCGCCCGTCGAGCCCCCCGCCGCCGTCGCGCCGCCCGCCGAGGAGAAGCGCAAGCGCACGAAGAAGGTCGCCGAAGAAGCTCCCGCCGCGCCGCCCGCGCCGCCCGCGCCGCCCGCGCCGCCCGCGCCCGTCGAAGCCGCCCCCACGGCGTCGCCCGCGCCGACGACAGCGCCGACGACAGCGCCGACGACAGCACCGCTTCCCAGCGATTGGTCCGACATGCCGGCGTCGCTGGCGGCTCCGTCGGGCTTCATGCTGCTGCTGGACGTGGCCCCGGTGAAGGGCATGGCCTTCAGCAATATCGAGGACGTGATCTCCGCTGCACGCGCGAAGGTGGAGTTGGAAGCGGGCATGAGCTACCGCCTGATCGAATACGGCAAGGGCCCTGCGTTCCTCGCGGAGCAGATCGAAGAGAACATGCGTATCGAGCCCCCACGCGGCGCGTTCTTCGCGTCGTCCTACGGGCTCGACAAAGAGGTGGTGGACGTGCTCGTGCGTCGCGCTTCGGTCGTGATGCGGGCGACCCGGTGAGCGACCCGGTGAGCGACCCGGTGAGCGAAGAAGCCTTGTCCCGACGATGGGACTTTGGAGAGGACGAGAACGACGCGACGGCGCGTCTTTTCGGTGTTGACCCGTGCGACCTGGACAACTGGCGGTATCCGATGCTGTTTTCAATATCGCCCTATGAACTCTCGACGGTGGGAGAAGCGTGAGCCAAGCAGCAGCGTTCATGTCTAAGCACAAGACGAAGGGGGCGCGAGGGCCCCGTCGTGTTGTGCGCCGCACCGAGGACTTCCGTCGCGTCGAGGTCATCCCTCGACGGACGGAGTACCTCGACATGTCGGCAATCATGACCGAGTGGCTGAAGACGCCGACGGGGACCATGAGCCTACGCAAAGAGCAGGCGTGGGCCCTGTCGGAGATCGCGGAGGTCGAGGGCCTCTTCGGCCCGATCGGCGTGGGCGTGGGAAAGTCGATCCTGACTTTGCTCGCGCCCACGGTGCTCGAAGCGCAGCGCCCCCTGCTCATCCTGCCGGCGGCGACCCGCGACGAGAAGACGATCAAGAAAGACATCCCCGAGCTGGCCGCGCACTGGCGCCTGCACCCGCGCTTCATCCAGGCGATGTTCGACGTCGAAGCCCGCAAGGAGTGCATCCTCTCCTACGAAGAGCTTTCGCGAGAGAGCCAGGCGGACGCCTTCCACCGCATCAAGCCCGATCTGATCGTGCTCGACGAGTGCCACAAGGCAAAAAACAAGAAGAGCGCGGTGTGGCGTCGCATCGAACGCTACTTCCTCGACTACCCCGGCACGAAGATGGTCGCCGTGAGCGGCACGATCACGACGAAGAGCCTGCGCGACTACGCGCACCTGGCGAAGCTCTGCCTCAAGGACACGAGCCCGCTGCCCCATCGGTGGGCCGACCTCGAAGACTGGGCCGATGCCTTGGACGAGGGCGTCGACCCGGACCAACGCCCCGACCCCGGTGCGCTCGAGCTTTTCTGCAAGCCCGGTGACACGCCGCGCCAAGGGTTCCGTCGGCGACTGCTCGAAACCAAGGGCGTCGTTGCGACGGAGAGCCCGTCGTCGCAAGCGTCGATCGTCATCAGCGAACTGCCCGTGAAGCCGCCGCTGGTGGTGCGCGAAGCCTTCGAGAAGATGCGGTCGGAGTGGCTCACGCCAGGCGGCGACATCATCATGACCGCCTTGGAACTTGCGGCCCACCTCATGGAGCTGGCCTGCGGTTTCTACTACCGCTGGAAGTGGGCAAACGGCGTCGTCGACCAAGAGTGGTTGGACGCTCGCAAGGCTTGGCGCAAGTACGTCCGCGAGACGGTCAAGCTGTCGGGCACGAGCAAGGTCGACGGCCAGCTTTTCGACACCGAGCAGCAGGTTGCGTCGGCGTGCTCGCAAGGCCGACTGCGCCCGCCGCTCGACGAGTACAGCGTGTGGCGCAATATCCGGGGCCGAAGCAAGCCTGAGACGGAGGCGGTCTGGATCAGCGAGTACCTGGTGGACGTCGGCTTCGAGTGGCTGAAGAAGCCACACGAGGTCGGCGCCAGCGGGCTCGTCTGGACCGAGCACAAGGCTCTGCTGGAGCGCCTGCGCCCTCGCGTCGAAGCCCTCGGCCTGCGCGCCTACGGCGCTGGCCAGCACGACGTGATTTACGAGACGAAGAGCTGCGTCGTGAGCATCGACGCCCACGGCGAAGGAAAGAACCTGCAAGCGCACCACAGCCGCAACCTGTTTCTGTGTGCGCCCACCAACGCCAAGGTGTGGGAGCAGGCCATCGGGCGCACGCATCGCCAGGGCCAGCAGGCCGACGAGGTCACCGTCGAGGTCGTGCTTCCCTGCATCGAGTTTTGGGCGTCGATTGAGAAGAGCCGCAAGCAGGCGAAGTACATCGAGGCGACGACAGGCCAGCAGCAGCGCCTCAACGTCGCAGACATCGTCATCCCCAACGAGGCCGAGATCCTGAAAAGGGCGAAAAACAAAGACCCGCTCTGGGTCAAGGAGATCAGCGTCAGCGCGATCCTCGACGGGCCTCGCGTCCAGAAAAAAGAGCGCAACGAAACCCTTGACTCGTCCTCTGAGGATGACTAGAATCAGCGCACGCGCAATGACGCGCGGGTGTGAACGAGCCGCCGCAAGGCGGAAACAAAAAAGCCGCCGCAAGGCGGAATGAAAGTGGAGAAAAAAAATGGGTGCTTTCAGCAAGTTTCAAAAGGCCAAGGCTGCAAACGGTCCCCGCGTTCGCTTCGAGCTGGGCCACTACCTCACCGCCGTCAGCGGCGTGAAGTTCGACAAGACCCGCAAGGGCGACGAGCTGTTCGCGGTGAGCTTCCGCATCGTGGAGAGCAGCTCATCCGCTCCCAGCATGAACGTCGGCGGATACGCCGACTGGGCCGCAATGTCCTCGTGGGACTCATACGAGGGGCTCGTGAAGGACTTCGTCAGCAAGCTCTACGGCATCCCCGAGAGCGCGCTCAACGCACTGCCCGAAGAGGAGTTCGAGGAGCTGATGGAGGCTTTGACTGGCGCGCCCCAGGCCGCGTCTGGTCGCTTGGTCCGCGTCGAAAGCGTGGCCGTGCAGAACAAGGCCGGCGAAGACGCCGTCGCGGTGCGCTTCGTCACCGTGCCCGAAGCCGAGCAGCCCGCAGGACACGCTTCCTGAGCGCCTGAGTGAGCACAAGGGGCCCCCGACATGACGGGGGCCCCTTGTGAACCACTACACGCCGTCCAGCGCACCAGCACGAGCACCAGCGGGCGACGCCCGTGGGGGATAGCCATGTCTGACAACGAGAACATGACGGTGGCCGAGGCGACAGCCCTGCTCGTGCGACGAGTGGAAAGCGGGTCGAACTGCCCGTGCTGTGGCCAGTTTGCCAAAGCCTACAAGCGACGCATCCGGGGAAACCATACGCGATTCCTCGTCGACGTCGCTCGCTTGGCCACGGTGGAAGACCCGTGGGTTCACTACTCTAAGTGCTTTTTCGCGGGGCGCGACTACGCCTACCTGCGACACTTCGGCCTCGCGGAAACGCGAGAGCGCGAGGGCTTGTGGAAGATCACGCCCCACGGCGAGCGGTTCCTGCTTGGAGAAGAGGGCGCCGGCGTGCCCGAGTGGATTCTCGTCTTCAACAACGCCGTCGTCGCACGCGCCGAGAAGATCATGAGTGCGCGTGATTGCCTCGCCCAGGGCGGCTTCGACTACGACGACCTCATGCACGGGAGCGGCTCTTGACTCCCCTGGTCAAGTGGATCGGCGGGAAGAGGAAGCTGGCGCAGAAGATCGTGGCGCACATGCCCGACACCGTCGAGGGCACCTACTTTGAGCCGTTCGCCGGAGCGGCAGCGGTGTTTTGCACGTTGTGGAACGCGGGCCGGATCAAGGGCAACGTCGTCCTCGCCGACCACAACCGCGACTTGATCGCGCTGTACGCTCAGGTCCGCGACGACCCACAGACGCTCATCGCCAACCTCGTCGCCTACGACGACGAGTACCGCAGCGGCGACGCCAAGCAGACCGAAGCCCTCTACTACCGCGTGCGCGCCGAGTGGAACGGAGGCGAGCACACGCCGTCGAGGTTCGTCTTCCTCAAGCAGACCGCGTTCAACGGGCTCTGGCGTGTCAACAAGGCAGGCAAGCTGAACGCGGCGTGGGGCAAGTACGACGACCCCTCGATCCTCGACGAGCCAAACATCACGGCATGGCACGGAGCCTTGCAGGGCGTGGCGCTCTTTCAAGGCGACACGCTCGCGTGGACGATGCCCACCCCTGCGAGCGGCGACGTCGTCTACCTCGACCCGCCCTACGTCGGGACGTTCGACGGCTACACAGCGGACGGCTTCAGCGACGCCCAGCAAGACCGCTTGCTGACGATGGCGGCAGACTGGTCTGGCGCAGGCGCCTTCGTCGCGTACAGCAACAGCGGCGAGGCCGAGGAGCGCGTGCGGCGCTTGTGGCCTGACGTCAACGTCGAGTTCTTCTCCACCTCGTACACAGTCAACCGCGACCCCGAGGGTCGCAAAGGCAAGCTGGAGTTGTTCGCATACCGACAGGGGGTTTCAGTGAAGGAAACAGTGAACGAAACATCGGGCGGGATATTTTTGGCGTGCGTCGACTTGGAAACATTCCTCATCGAGCCAGGCGGTAGCGCGCCGCCGCTCGTCTGCGCCGGATGGACCGTCTACGACGACGGCAAGGTCCAAAACGGCATCATCACCGTGAAGGGTGAGAGCGAAGGCGACTTCCACGGCCCCGTCGACGCTTTGATTCTCAAGCTGTTCGCCGACGTTCGCACGCAGGCCGCAGCGGGTCGCGTCTCGCGCTTCGTCAACCAAAACATCCCCTTCGACTTCGGCGTGCTCTGCCAGACGTACCCTCACCTCATCCCCCACGTCTTCGCGATGTACGACGAGGGCCTCGTCGACGACACCATGATCCGCGAGCAGCTCACCGACATCGCTGCAGGGTCGCTGGGTTGGGTTCGAGGCATCGTCTCGCCGCGAGGCACGCGCATCCGACGCAACTACACGCTCAAAGACATGGCGAAGCGTCGCTTGGACGTCGACATGGACAAGACCACCTGGCGCATGGGCTACGCCGACCTCGTCGACGTCCCTCTGGCTCGCTGGCCCCAAGGCGCCAAGGACTACGCCGTCGACGACACGGGCATCGCCATCGACGTCTACCTGCACCAGCGGGGCGAAGTGCTGGCGGACATCGACAGCGGCGAAGTGCCCAACAGCCTCGAACAGTGCCGCGCCCACTGGTCCCTGCACCTCATGTCGCTGTGGGGCATACGCACCGAGGGCTCCAAGGTCGCCCGATACAAGCACGAGCTGGAACTGCGCCTGGGCGTCCTCGCCGACGCGCTTTCGGCTGTGGGCTTCATCCGGGGCGGCGGCGTCAAGAGCAAGAAGGAAGGGTCGAAGGACAAAAAGCTGATCGAGGATACGATCCTCGAACTGAACGCGAGCCCCCTGTGGCCCGACGGTCACGAGCTGGCGCGCACCGAGAAGGGCGCGGTGGCCATGACCGCTGCCGCTATGGACGACCTCTTGGAAGCCCTCGACCTCAACCTGGTGCCGGTCAAGGCCGTCGACAACAAGGAGCCGGTCGACTTCGCCCTCGACCTCGCACGCTCGCTCCCGAGCACACCCGGCGACATGGTGACCGACCTCGATGGCCACCCCGTGCCCAAGAAGCTCGCGGCGCTTGCCCTGCTGGCTTGGCACACGTCGACGCAGAAGACGCTGGGCACCTACATCCCGCCGCTGGAAGCGGGCGCAAAGTACCCAATCAACTGCCGCTACCAGCCCTTGGTCGAATCTGGACGCACGAGCTGTTCGTCTCCAAACCTCCAAAATCTGCCGAAAGAACGGGGGGTTAGAGAGTGCTACCGCGCCCGACCCGGCACGGTGTTCTCGTCGGTCGACTACGAAGCCTTGGAGTTGCACACGCTGGCGCAGGCGTGCCTCACGTTGGTCGGCAAGAGCAAACTCGCCGAGGCGCTCAACGAAGGCGTCGACCCGCACCTTCTGCTCGCGGTCCAGTTTCTTCTCAGCGGCATCACCTACGACGAGGGCAAGAAGATCCGCAAGGACGAGGGGCACCCTCGCCACAAGGAAGTCGTCCACGCCCGAAACATGGCGAAGATCGCGAACTTCGGCCTCCCAGGCGCGCTCTCGGCGAAGACGCTCGTTCGCTACGCGAAGGCCGGCGGCATCATCGTCGACCTGGACGCGGCGATGGACCTGAAGGCGAAGTGGTTCAAGGCGTGGCCTGAGATGAAGGACTACTTCAAGAAGATCGGGTCATTGCTCTACATCGGCGACGACGGAGAAGAGGTCGGCACTGCCGAGCAGCTCTTCTCCGCGCGTATGCGTGGCGGCGCGCGCTACACGGCGCTCTGCAACACGATGTTCCAAGGGCTCGCCGCCGACCTCGCCAAGGTCGCGTGCTACGAGGTCGCCAAGGCGTGCTACGTCCCCGGACACAACCCGATCCTCTTTGGGAGCCGGAGCGTCGTTTTCGTTCACGACGAGATCATCATGGAGCACCCCATCGAAACCGCGCACGAGCGTGCGATGGAGCAGGCGCGCATCATGATTGAGGCGGGCAGGGCCTTTTGCCCCGACGTGCCGCTGAAGGCCGAGCCCGCGCTCATGCACTTTTGGACGAAGGACGCCGTCTCCGTCTACGACGACAACAAGCGCCTGATCCCTTGGGTGGAAAAGTGATCATCAGCATTGACCCCGGCACCGAAGAGACGGGCATCGCCTTGTACCGGGCGGGAGCCCTCGTCGACGTGGACGTGCTGCGCGTGAAGCGAAGCGTCGGCAACCGCGAGCAACGTGCAAGCGACATGGGCCGCTTGGCTGTCGGCAAGGTGAGCACCTGGCGCGGCGCCGCCGAGCCCCTGCGCGTTGTCTTGGAGTACCCCCAGGTCTACAAGCACGGCCCCGGCTCCGAGGTCGACCCCGACGACGTGCTCTGCCTCGTGCTCGTGATCGGGCATGTCTGGGGCACGTTCCACGGCCTGAAGGGCAACACGCTGGAACTGGTGCGGCCTGCGACGTGGAAGGGGCAGGTTCCCAAGCGGATCATGAACAACCGGATCGTGAGCACCCTGACGAAGACGGAACAAGACTTGGTCCACGACAAGGTGCGAAGCAACCACAACGCCCTGGACGCAGTGGGCATCGGCTTGTGGGCGATGAAGCGACCTTGGGGTCAACCAAACAAAAAGGAGGGCTGAAGCATGACTACGACGATGGAGACGACAGCAAAAGGCGCGGTGAAGGCGCGGGCCTTCGAGGCCGCGAAGGAGAACGTGGAGTTCTTGGAGGTGGTGAAGGGGCACGTCATCCAGTCGGACGAAGAGTTCGAGGACGCTGCCGAGCTTCTCAAGGTCGTGAAGCACAAGTTCAAGGTGCTCGACGAGGAACGCACCATCAGCGTCAAGCCGCTGAACGAAGAGGTCAAGGAGATCAACGCTTGGTTCAAGCCGGCGCTCGAACGCCTGAAGGACTGCGAGACGGAGCTGAAGAAGATCATGGGCGCCTACTCGCTTTTGAAGCAGCGGGAGCAACAGCGGTTGCTCGCCGAGGCGTCGAAGGCGTCTGAGCAAGCCCTGGTGACCGCCAGCTCGCCGCAAGAGAGCGTCATGGGCCTGATTCAGCAGGCGACCGCCGCTCAAGCCCCGAAGGTCGCTGGCGTCAGCGTCAGCGTGGTTTGGAAGTGGGAGCTGGTGGACCCAGCGCAGGTGCCCGACGCATACCTGTCGGTCGACCCCGCCAAGATCGACGCAGCCGTGAAGGCCGGTGAACGTGGTATCCCCGGCGTCCGCATTTACGAAGACACGCGAGTGATCGCACGGTCCTGAACCAAAACGAGGTGACGAGTGAACAAGGAACAGATGGATGCCATGTGGTTGATCGTGCTTTACGTCGGCGCTCTTGGCGCTTTGATTGCGCTCTTGCGGACGCTCTTCGTTCCGCCCAGGGGCGGCGTCGACGAGAAGGACCGGAGCCCGTTTCAGATTTGGCTGGAGTTCTCGAGAGAACGCGCCGAGCATGAGCTGAACGCAGACCTCGAAAAGTACCGGATCGACAAGGGGCTGGCGCACCAACCCCGTGACTTCCGCACCGAGCGCGAGCGCCCATGAGCATCATCAAGCCGACAGGACGGTTCCGAGGCCAAGAGGTCATCGACGCCAACCGCAAACACCTGGAGCCGTCCGAGGTGCGTCGGCTCTTTGCGGTGTTGAAGGAGCCCAGCGTCGAGGACAACGGGAAGCACTTCGCCTTTGGGCCCTTCTGGTTCGGGTACTTCGCGGTCCAATACTACTTCGGCTGCCGCGTTTCCGAGGTGGCACTACTGCTCAAAGAAGACGTGTCCTTCGGCACAAAGGAGATACTCATTAGGCGCCTGAAGAAGCGTCAATGGGAGAAAAAGAAGAAGGACGACGAGGGGGAGGCGAAGAAGATCAGCGACGGGTTCACCGAGTCGGTCTACGGGATGCCCGACCCGCTCATGGAGGCCGTCCAGGGCGTCTTGGACGTCCACCGCGAGCTGGGCGTGCCCTCGAAGAACCCGTGGCTGTTTGGGTCTAGTAGCTCAAGGAGTTTGGGCGCGGGCTTGGACCGGATGATGCTGATCCGGCGCACCGAGGTCGAGGGCCAGACCTTCCGCGCCGTCTCCAGAGACACAGCCGACACGAGGTTCCGCCAGGCCGCGACGTGCGCCCGCCTGCCGGCGCACCTGCGACACACGCACACCCTGCGACACACGCGAGCCACCCTCGCCCTCGCCGAGGGCACGCCTGAAGAAGACGTTCGTTTTCTGCTGGGTCACGCGAGGATCGAAACGACACGGGGCTACCTGGGCGTGGCCAAAAGCCTGCGATTGAGGCTTCAGACGCGAGCGGAGCAGGTGACGGGCCTCTTCGGGTAGCTAGCCATCCGCGCTCCGACGCGCTAGAAGATTGCATGGCCCATCCCCCGCCGCAGTCTTTTGGACCCTCGCTTGGGCAAGTTGCGGCCCAGCTCCTGTCGCACGCCTTCGAGGCGTGCGAGGTCGCTGGCTGCAAGCACAAGAGCTTCGGCGTCGTGTGCTCTGGCTGCTCGCGCTTCGTTTGCCAGACCCACTACTACCTCGCCCCCGTCGTGCAGGTGCCGCCAAAGGCCGTCTGCACACGGTGCATCCTCGCTCGCGCGCACCGGGAGTCGAGCCTGGAAGCCGACTTCGTCGAGTGGAGCCCCACAAAAGCTCGCGTCGTCAACGCAAAGTGACGATGCCGCGCCCTGCCTGCCACCCTCGTCCTCGTCCAGGAGCTTTCGCATGACCCACCACTACGACTACCGTCTGCCACCCGACACGTTCCTCGCCCGTCGGGATTCCAACTGGTACATCGGCGCCGCTGCGGGCGCGGTAACGACGCCCCCGTCCTCTTTCAAGCAACAGATTGATCTGGCGAGGTCGGCGCTTATTGAACTTCGTGTCCTCGGGACCACGATTCAGAGAGCCAGTACCGATCCAGGAACTTCTTACGCCGGCGAGCTGGCTGCAAAGTTTGCTTCAGTCACGGGGCCTCGTCTTGTGTCAGAAGCTGAGAGTGCAGGAGACGTCGCTAAGTTGGCAAGAGTGCAGGGTTCAACGAAGAGCATGATTGCTGCGCTCAAGCCCGACGTAGTGCCTGCCATTATTTCTCGTTTCCTCGCTGCGGCGCTCGTCGGCCCAGTAGGGTTGGTGCTTTCTGCCGACGCCTTGAACAAGGCAAAAGAAGTGGGTGCGCAAGCCGCCGACTCTGCCTTGGAAGCTGGGAAAGAAGCCTTGAAGACCGGCGTAACAGGCGTCGTGAAACTGGGGCAAGACCTCTTGGACGCCGGTCTGGAACAAGCCGGAAAGAAGCCCTTCACCACGGCGCTCCTCGTCGGTGGCGCGGTCGGCGTTCTCGCGCTCTACTTCTACATCAACAAGAAACGGTGAAGCCGTGAAGCACTACGAAGACGACGTCGACACGGTTACCACGGCGGGCGTGCAGGCCCCTTGGCCTGGTGCGCTCTACAGCAAGCCGGTCGTGATCCACAGCCACGCGAGCACGGGCCTGCTTCGCCGCAGCTACATGCCTGAGCAGAACCTCGATGGCTTCTCAGGCCACTACTGCGGCATGGGCTCGACCGATTCTTTCGGGATGCCTCTGCAGGGCTTCGCTCCCTTCGGAGCTGACGGCATCAGCGGCAAGACCTTGGCCGTCATGGGCGTCGCGGCTCTGGCGCTCTACTTCGTTGCGACGAGGAAGCCATGAACCGCAGCCACTACATGGTCACACAATCGCGCCCTTCCTTGGGCGCGCTCCCCTTCGATTTCAACGTGGATGACCTCGTCTCGCGCGTTGTCACGAGCGTGGGCAACCGCGTCACTACGGACGTGACGCGCATCGTCGAAGTCGGCGTCGACCGCATGACCACGGCGGCTGGCGCGGGCCTCGACAAGTTCTTGGACTCGCCGGCTGGCTTGGCTCTCTCAGACAAGCTCCAAGCCAAGGCCGAGAAGATCGCCGTCGGCGTCGTCAAGAACAACCAGGTGAACCTGGCTCTGCTCGGCGTGGCGGGAACGGCGATCGTCATGGGTAGCGTCAACGTGGGCTCCAAGATGAGCCCCCGCGCCACCAAGCTGGCGTTCGCAATCGCTGGCGTGGCTGTTGCGCTTGTGGCTTCTGGGGTATTCTCTCCTGTCGATCCCACGCAGCAGCCGCCGCTGGTGAAGAAGCCACCCCCGCGACGTACCATCTGAATCTTTTACACGCGCCAAGGCGCCGAGGTGTCCGTTGAACGACTACGAGGTTGACTACGAGCTGATCCGCGAAACTCTCGTCCAGTTGGGCGAGCGCATGGAAGCCTTGGGCTTCCCGCAAGTGCTGGAAGACGTCGAGGGTTCCGGCAAGCTGGGGCGATGCGTGCGTGACCCTCGGGACACCGAGCGCGTGCTCGTCATCGTCAAGTATCTCAAGAAGCTCGCCCAAGACCTCTTGGAGGAGGAGCACGACCTACTCAAGCGCGGAAAGGTTGATCCGGCCATCGCGCAGGCGAAGGCCGCGCTCGAGGAAGCGTACCAGACCATGAAAATATGTATCGTGGACACCAAGGGCCCCGGTCAAGACTCCGGCCAGCGCGCAGCGCAGATGCAAGCCGCAAAGCGGGTCCAGCCGACGATGCGCGTCGCATCACCTCAAGTGCGCCACGCGCTCCCGGCCCCACAGGCGATCCAGCTCCAAGCAGTGGCGCAAGCCGCCCTTCGCCAGCACCACCAGCGTTTGGCTTTGGTTCCGTCACAGGTGCTCCCGCCGAAGGGCAGGTGATCGTGGACGAGGCGTTCCGCACGAAGGCCACTGTCGCTGCCCTGGGCCTTTTGGCGTTCTTCGCTGCAGGCCCGGTTTCGCGCAGGCTGCGCCGAAGTTTCCCGCAACACCCGTTTGGTTCGCAGGTGGTGATCGGTGGCTCCATTGCCATCGCCACCTACTGCATCGCCAAGGCGCTTTCCCCACCGGACTCAAAAGCCCCCGAGACGATGCTTGCAAAGTCTTGGGGCGTTTTCGGCGGCTCGTACCAGTCGATGAAGAACGCCACCGAAAACTTCGATTGAAAAGGAACACGACATGTCAAATCAAAGGCCCCTCGTCGTCGTCAACGGCACGATTCAACAGATGTTACCATCGGTGCTGACGTTGGCTTATGCAGCCAGCATCACCTTGGACTTCGACCCGGCGTTGTCGCCGTACCAGGAGGTCACGTTGGCCGGCGACCTCACCTTGTTGAGCCCCAGCGCCAACCTGGGCGGCGGACGAGCCCTGTCGCTGCTCATCATCGGCGACGGCAGCACACGCACCCTGACGTTCCCTGCTTGGTCGTTCTTGGGATCGGCTGCGCCAGCCACACTCGCAGCAGGCAAGAAAGCTGTTTTGTCCTTGACGTCCTACGGCGCTTTGGACTCTGACATTATCGCGGCCTACGCTGCGGTTCCGTGAACGGAGAACACAGTGGCCCGACACCTCAACCTGCTCGACCCGCCCTTCTTGGCTCAGGTGAATCAGGCACCTGTTCCGCCTTTCTTGGAGTCGTTTGAGTTCTCGGGCGGCTGGCCAGGCACCTACCCAGCCGACTACTGGCGGACGTACACCGGCTTCGCCACGCCTTCGGCGGCTTTCGACGAGTCGTTTGAGAACGCTGGCGGCTGGCCAGGAACCTGACTTTTCTCTTGAGCACTTGGAGCGCCCCGCATGTCTTACGCTGATTGGGATACGATCACTGGCTCAAACTTGGCCATTCTGAACAGCTCGCTGTCCAGCCCCCTGCCCTTGAGCGCAGGTTCGTTCTGCCGCCAGCTTGGCGCGGACAACGGCTTCGCGACGCTGATGGTGACGGCGGCTGTCTCCGGTGGTGCCTTCGTTGGCATCCCGATCACAAAAGCCATCCGGGCTCAGGGCTACATCCGCCGCGCCAACAACATAGGAACCTTCGCGGGCGGGTTCTTCGTGAAGTGGGCATCTGCTTTCAGCCCTTTTGCCAACGGCTACGGCATCGCATACGACGCGAGCCCGCAAGCAGCCGTCCTGTTCCTCCACAATGGTACGACGGTGCCCCTCGCCCACGCGGGGAACATCCAGACCACTTGGCTGTCTTTCCGCATGGATGTTTTCCCCTTGAGCACGACGGGCGACCAGATCGTGGTGGCACAGGAGACGTCTCCCGGCAGCGGTGTGTTCGCCAACATCGGCATCAACGGCGGCTTGCCCGACGACGGCTACTTCGTTTCCAGCGCCCTGCCCACTTACGCCCCGTGGGGCGGCGCCAGCAGATGCGGCCTGTCGACGGCTGGCCCTTACGGCCAATCGGGCAGCGCCTATCTCGACGTGGTGCAGTTCTCTGTGGCCACGGCGCCCTGAACCACGGCGCTCTGAAAGACGCCGCTCCTTCTCACACCACATCAGAAAGCGTAGGGTGACCTCATGCAGCAACTGACACCGCAAGTCATCGGACAACTCAACGAACTGCCAGGCTTCCCACCGGCCCCGACCGGGCCCGGAAACGCGCCGGCGAACCCGTACCAGTTCATCCTCGGCGACTACCTCGAAGAGATCCGCGTTCGCCCCGGCGTGCCCCTTGTGGCCAACCTGCCTGCCACAGGCAACACCACGGGTGACGTTCGCATCGTCGTTGCTGCCCAGGATTGGTACTTCTGGACCGGCGTCGCTTGGATTCCTATGGCCGGCGGTGGACCCCCGAGCAGCGCCAACCCGTCGATCACGGGTCAGGTGACCGCAGGGCTCGTCTCGGGCGAGGTCTGCTACCTGTCGGCAGCCGAGACGTGGTCCCCGGCTCAAGCGGGCGGCACGCTGTCTCAGGCGACGTCCTTGGGCCTCTACGACGGCACGCCAGGGACCATCTTCCTGTCGGCCAGCTCCACAGTGGACCTGCGCTGCACCACGGCTGGCGGCCTGCCCGCGACCAACGCCAAACTCTACTTGGCGCCGGCGTCGGAAGACGGCGGCACGGGAGCTGGAAAGGTCACGGCCACGCCGCCGACCCCGCCGCCTGGTGGAAGTGTCCACCTCCAAGTGATCGGCGTGTGCGTGAACAACTCCAGCTATGGCGCTTCCAAGGTCGTCAAGGCTATCTTCCAGCCCTCGTACCCCATCATCCTGCTCGGTTGATAGCGTCGGAGACGAGCGTCTTCTGAAGGAGAACCCGTGGCCGTTCAGAAGTCGCTCGTCGTCGAAACAGGCATCGTCCTCTGACTTTGAACGCTCGTCCGACCTATTGACCAGGTGAGCTTGTCAGACGACCGTAGCGGACCCTAGCATGGGCTCGCCACGGTCGTTCACTGAGGATATGGAAAATGGACAGCGAGGTTGTCAATGCACTGAACAACCTGCCAGGTTTTCCGACCTCGCAGACGTTCAAACTGGGCGACTGGCTTGTCGATATTGCGACGCGCCCCGCCGTCGGATCTGTTGCAGACCTTCCACTACAAGGGAATCAAGAAGGTGATGCACGCATTGTAGTGAATCAGGCGTCGTGGTACGTTTGGGTTGGAGGTTCTTGGCATGGAGCTGGCGAGTTAGGACTGCCTGACACGCCTGTTGTCCCCGGCACTTACGGCGACAGGTCGAACGTACCGCAAGTCACGATTGACTCAAAGGGACGTGTCACAGCGGCGACCGCCGTGCCGGTCGCGACCTCACACAATCTAGCCCGTCGTGTGAGCAGCCACACTGAAACAAGGGCTGGCGACTTCACTATTTTGGTAAATGCTTCAGAAGGTCAGGTGGTAGTAACTCTAACGGGGATAGACGGGGCTTTCTTCAACGTGAAAAAGATAGACAGCTCAATGAATCCCGTTCGGCTACGTCCTGCGACGGGAACAATAGACGGGGAACTTTTTGTGGACTTGCCTGTGCGTTGGGATTGCATCAGCGTACATTGCGAGGGCGGTGAGTGGTTCATCGTCTGATTGTAGACAAATAAGTGAGGTCGTCCCATGACGTTCAAGCCATACGTTGCGAAGCTCAAGGCAGCGGACAACGCAACCGAAGTTCTCAATATCTCCACCCTGCCTGAAGGTCTTGTCCTTCAGCGCATGGGCAACGTGATCAAGGCCGCTCAGATTGGCAACAGCCAGCTCTCTGACGGCGTGATCACCCAGTCCAAGCTCTCGCTCGTCACCCCGACGTCCGACAGCATGGCTTCGACCAAGAAGTACGTCGATGACGCCGTTTCGGCGATCGTCAGCGGCGACATCGCTGGCCTGCAGAGCCAGATCAACAACCTGTTGAGCAACACCGACGGAACGGCTCTCAACAGCCTCGCCGAGCTGGTGCAGGCTTTCCAGGACGCCGACAGCAATCTTCAGGGCGCCATCACGGCCCTGTCGAACGCCGCCAGCGTTGACCTGACCGCTGAGATTCTGGCCCGTACCCAAGGCGACGACGCCCTGCGTACCGACCTGAACCAGGAGATCAGCGACCGCATCGCGGCGATCATGGCGGAAGCCACCGCACGCGCGAACGACATCCTCGCGGAGTCGAACGCCCGTTCGTCGGCTGACGACGCCCTGAGCCTCTCCATCAGCGAAGAAGCCTCGGCTCGCGCCGCTGCCGACACCCTGATGCAGAGCGACATCGCTTCCGAAGCGGCCTCGCGCGCTGGTGCTGACACCGCCCTCGGTGTTCGCATCGACGACGAAGCCTCGGCTCGCGCCGCTGCCGACGTTGCCGAAGCTGCCGCCCGGTCGGCTGCTGACGTTGCCCTCGGCAGCCAGATCACGACCGAAGTCAGCGACCGTCAGGCTGCTGACGTTTCGATCAACAGCCGCATCGACACCGAGTCCGCCTCGCGCGCCTCGTCTGACGTTGCCCTGGGTGGTCGCATCGACGACGAAGCCTCTGCTCGTGGCGCGGCTGATGTCGCTCTCGGCGGTCGCATCGACGACGAAGTCAGCGCCCGTGAAGCCGCCGACATCGCGATCAACTCGGCCATCGCCGACGAAGTCGCTGCTCGCGCTGCTGGCGACGTTGCCCTCGGCCTGCGCGTCGACGGCGAAGCCGCCGCTCGTGTTGCCGGTGATGCGGCTCTGCAAGCTGCCGTCGATGCCGAAGCCGCCTCGCGCGCTTCTGCCGACGTCGCCATGCAGGCTGCGATCGACGCCGAAGCCGCCGCTCGGGCGTCTGCGGTCAGTGGCGAAGCCGCTGCCCGTATCGCTGCCGACGACGCCTTGGGCGTTCGGATCGACAACGTCCTGAGCAACCTTGACCCGACTGCGATTGACTCGCTGACGGAGATTGTTGCTGCGTTCCAAGCTGCCGACGGCACCATCAACGGCGCGATCTCGTCCTTGGCCTCCTCGGCCTCGGCGGATCTCGCTGCTGAAACCGCCGCTCGCTTGGCCGCTGACGTTGCCGAAACCGCTGCCCGGTCGGCTGCGGACGCTGCCCTCGGTGTTCGCGTCGACGACGAAGTCGCTGCGCGCATCGCTGGCGACGCCGCGCTGCAAGCTGCGGTTGACACCGAAGCCACCGCTCGTTCGACCGCTGACACCGCTCTCGGTGCCCGCATCGACGGCGAAGCCTCGGCTCGCTCGTCTGCCGACGTTGCCCTGCAAACCGCCATCGACAGCGAGGCTTCGGCTCGTTCGTCTGCCGACAGCGTGTTGCAGACCAGCATCGCGTCCGAGGAAACTGCCCGCATCGCTGCGGACAGCGCCCTCGACAGCCGCGTCACCGACGAGGCTTCTGCCCGCGCTTCTGCGGACAGCGCCCTCGACACCCGTGTCACCAGCGAAGCGGGCGCCCGCGCCGCTGCGGACACCGCGTTGCAGACCAGCGTCACCAACGAGGCGAGCACTCGCCTGTCGGCTGATACCGCGTTGCAGGCCAACATCACGGCAGAGGCATCGGCTCGTGCCGCTGCTGACACCGCGTTGCAGAGCAGCGTCACGGCGGAAGCATCGGCTCGCGCCGCTGCCGACTCCACGTTGTCGGCTCGGGCCTTCGCTCTCGAAACCTACGTCGACACGATGCCGGTGTTTGAGAACACCGCTGGCGTGTACGCCGACGGTGAACCCGGTTCGCTCGACCCCTCGGGTCGTTCGGGCTGGTACTTCAAGAACGCCGTCGCGAGCAGCAAGATCAACTGGTACCTTTTCGACGGTACCCGTACCCCAGCGACGCTGGGTGGTCTGAGCGGCTACGCGGTCGTGACGATGGATACTGTGGCGAGCGCCCAGCGCCCGTTCTTCAGCATCTACACGATGCCGACTGGCAGCGGCGACGCCCTCCCCGGCTTCGCGAAAAGCCGTCGCGTGTTGGTCACCAACCCGTCCACCGTGCTCTCGCCGGGTCTGAAGTATTTCTTCTACTTCGGCACCGACTCGGGCGCGCATCCAGAGGTTCCGTCAGCTCGTCGTATCCCGATGACCGCGTCGGCGGTCCCCGGCAACCAGTTGGGTACGCTGCTGGACTCGGAAGCGGTCTACACCGTCGCTTGCAGCAGCTCGGCGACCACGGTCAACACTGTGTCCTTCGTGGTCGAAGCGACCGGGTTCGTGACGTCGTCTTTCCGTCAGGAAAGCGCCCTCATGATCTCCAGCCGCCTCTCGCTCGTGCAGGTCGCGTCGGCCAGCGCGTCGGTCAGCCTCGCCGCTGACGTCGTGCTCGTGAGCGCCTCGGCTTCGGCTGCGGTGATCACTCTGCCGCAGGCCGCGATGAACCGGGGTCGCAAGATCCTCGTCAAGCGCACCGATGCGTCTGCCAATGCCTGCTCCGTCGCTCCCGCGTCGGGCCAGACCATCGACGGCGCGGCCAGCCACGCGCTGCTCGTGCAGTTCGACTCGGTGACCGTGGTCAGCGACGGTTCCAACTGGTTCGTCATGTGAGACAATCCCTGGGACTTGAGAGTCATCAGGAAAGGAGCGGCCACGGGGCCGCTCCCTTTTTTTGCCTTCCATGTGCTTGACCTTGCTGCATTATTTCAACAGAATAGTTACGCGGCCTTTTTCTCCCCCGTCTGAGGCCGTGCTGCGCCGTGCTCCTGACTTGTCGGTGAGCGTGGCGCAGTTTTTTTATGCTAGGGTCGCCGCATGACTCCCGAGCAGATCAAGCAGATTCTCCCACAGCTCACACTCGCCAAGGCCCAAGCGATCCTGCCGGCCATCGTCGAAGCGTGCCGCCGCTGGGACATCACGACGAAGAACCAGGTGGCTGCGTTCATCGCGCAATGCGGGCATGAATCGGCTGCCTTCCAGTTCCTGACGGAGCTTGCGTCCGGCACGGCCTACGAGGGGCGCGCGGACCTCGGCAACACGCAACCCGGCGACGGGCCCAAGTTTCGCGGCCACGGTGCCATCCAGCTCACGGGCAGGGAGAACCACCGACGCGCAGGACAAGACTTGGGCCTCGACCTGGAGAACAAGCCCGAGCTTGCCGGCAGGATGCCGGGGGCCATGCTGGTGAGCGGCTGGTACTGGCGCAAGGGCTCGTCACGCGGCGACCTCAACGAGCTGGCGAAGAACGGGCCAAACCAGATCCAACTCGGCGCCAACGACACGAAGCGGTGGAACGACAAGCGCGCTGCGCTCGTCCGCCAGGGCAAGAACGTCAGCAGCTTCGACCGCGCACCGCGAGGCTTCGACCTCATCACGCTGGGCGTGAACGGCGGCTTCAACGGCAAGCCCGAGCGTGACGAGATTTACGACCGCGCGCTGAGTGTGCTCCCCGAGAACCCGCTCGAAGGCTCGCCCGCCACCACGCTCAACACGTCGTCGACGGGCGGGTCGGGCACGTCGTCGACGGGCGGGTCGGGAGGCACGTCGTCGAGCCCGATCATCCTGCTGGTGCTCGGCGTCGCGGCCTTCATGCTGTGGCAGAAGCTCAAAAAGTAGCCAGCGGAATAAGGGTTCGCTACCCTCGCGAACATGAAGACCCGTTCCTCACGTTCTCGCCGCCGTCGCAAGGCTCGTCGCAACCCCTTGGGCCCGCTCACAGGTCAGCCCGTTCTCGCAGGTGTGCTCGCCTGGCTCGCCGTCGGCGCCATCGGCAACATGATTCTTTTGTCCGTCGCGCGCTCTGAACCCGACCCGTTGAAAGCCGCCGCGAACGTCCGATTGGTGGGCACGGGTTTGTTCATCGGCCAGATCACAGGGTCCATCGCCGCGTACCGCGCCGCGAAGACCTGAAGCCTTCAGTCGCAGCAGCACTCGTCGTCGCGACGAAGGCACTCGACGCACAAGTCGAGGCGCACGACGTCGTCCTGAACCGGGAGGCGCGCGAGGCCGACGAGGTTCGCTCGTGGTCGCGACAACTCGAACGCCACGGCGGGCGCCAAGGCTTCTTCAAAGAAGGCGGCGAAGGGTCGGCTGATAACTTCGAGGGAGGTCATGGTGCGCGTCATGGCGCGCAAGCATACCGACGTGTGAAGGCGCGTGACAAGGATTTCATTGACGCGCTAAGGTGCGTCATGGCCCCCAAGAAAAACCCGAATCCGCCCGGTACCCAACCGACGCTCGCCGAAGTCAGTCAGGTCGTGGCAGCCCTCGAAGTCCCCAAGCACCTGCGAGCTGAGTTCCTGAAGGGCTTCGGCGTGGAATGGGAGCACTTCCACACGGTCGACTACGACCTCATGGCCGTCGGCGGGATCGTGATGGATCATCTGGCCGAGGACGCGCACTACTACCGCAAGCTGCAACGCGCCCGCCTGAACCCAGCGCACAAGCGCCCGTCGGAGCGCGTCCGCGCGGCCTTCGATGCCTTGCTGTCGCTCATCCAGGAGCAGTACCCCTCGCTGTCTTGCACCCTGGACGTCGACGCGAAGGCCGGCCAACGCGACGGCCAAGCCTGCGCCCGCGCCTACGCCTTCTGCGAAGACCTCGATGACGGCTCGTTTCGCATCGCGGTGGCGGCGAAGATGAACGACGCCGACGACAGCCGGGTCGAGGGCCTCCTGCGCCACGAGCTGGCGCACGCGGTCCTGCTTCACGGCGGCGACATGGAGCACACCGAGCGGGACGCCGACGAGGTCGCGGAAGAGCTTTTCGGCTCGCCCCTCTTCTACGATGACGAAGACGTCCAGACGACCGACCAAAGCGCCCCCGGCGCCCGCCGACCCCGACCCCCGTACCTGGATGGGGCCGACGGGCGGACCCTAGACAGCGCGGAGCCCATGGGCGAGGATGGCCCCGACGCCCCCAGAGGAACCATGCAACTCAACACAGTCGAAGACATCGTTTCCGCGCTCGATGACTGCGCCGCCCAGGGCGACGCCAAGACCCCACGGCTCATCGCCAGCCAGCTCTCGCAGCAGGCCAAGCAGGTCGGTGGCGCGCAGTCGCGCACGCTCCTCACGCTCGCGAAGGCCGCACGCCACTGCGCCACGGGCGTCGAAGCCCGCATGGACGGCCAGATCGACCGCGCCATGACGTCGGAGCGCATGTGCGACGCCGCGTTGCAGGAGGCGGCGATGCCGCGCTCGCGCAGGAACCCCGAGTGGGCGAAGAGCCTCGGCAGCGGCCTCTACAAGGGTGCGCGCTACAGCGCCGAGACGGCTCACGACCTCTACCAGGGCGCCCGCGCCGCCCATGCCGCCCGTAGCGCCCCGGTCGAGCCCGAGCGCAAGAACCCCCACGCCCGTCACCCCGGCTTCGAGCAGTACGAGTTCCGCGTCGAGAACTCATTCATGCCCGCCTTGATCAACGGGGATACCTCGGGCCTCGACGAAGACGACATCGACGCGCTGGATCGCTTCTTGGCCAAGATGCCGAAGGACCGGGGCAGCCACTGGGCGGTCATCGAGGACGACGCCGGCTTCGGCCCCGGAGCCATCACGCGGCTCGGTTCCGACCGTTCGCTGGTTGCGCTCATGGTGCCCAAGAAAGCACGCGGCGGCGCAAGCGACCACAGGTCGATGGCCCCCGGATTCTACGTCCGCAAGAACCCTTCCAAAGCGCATCGCACGCACAAGATCCCCGGCGTCGGTACGCTCACGATCAGCCCCCGCGCTGACGGCGGTCGCGACGACGCCAGCCTTGAGGTCACGAAGGCGTTTGCCGACGAGTGGGACCACAGCATGACCAACCAAGCGTACCTTGGTCGTGAGGTTTCCGAAGCCGCCGAGAAGCATCGTCGGGACTCGAACTTCTACACCGTCAAGCTGAAGTACCGGGGCCGCGAGTTCGCGATCTGGCCCAGCGGCGCCGGGGTCTGAGATGGGCTCGACTTGGCTCCCCTCGCGGCGTCCAGCGACGCAGCTTGCTGTGACGGCGGTGACGTGCCCCCGCAAGGGGCCGTTGCCGTCGGAGATCAGCTTGTTGATCTGCGGACACATGCACGAGTCTCGCCCTGAGAAGTGCGCCGAGCAGACGTGCCAGAAGGCCATCGCCTTCATGCCCCAGCTCGAACAGCTTCGAGGGGTCGCTCGTGCGACCTTGCGCGTGTTCCAAGACCCGCCGCCGCCCCGCGTCGACTATGACTTGGACGTTCGCGACGGCGAACGGGTCTGAGCGGAGCGCCGTTTCGGCGGCAGCGACTCCAAGGGTTTCTCGGCCTCCACGACCGTCGCACGCAAGGCGCGCATGAAGCCCTCGGGAAGCGTCACGACGACACGGTCCTCTTGCCACACGACGACGACGTTCGTCTTGCGGTCCTCCTCGCCGAGGTCGTCGAGAAGGGGCGTTATGGGGAGCCGGATGTACCACTCGTTTGTGCTCCGCAGGTACTGCGTGCGGTAGAGCTTGCTCATGCCGCGCTTGGGTCGCTCACGCTTCCCTGTCGACGTCTCGGAGCCCGTGTAGCCGTGCTTCAGGCACCACGACTCGATGGCCGATATGTCGCGGTTGGCCCCGCGCAACTCCGAGACGAAGTACCGCACCTGGCGGCGGGTCGGCTGGATGTCGTCCAAGGCATCGTGCAGCGACTGGGCGTCTTTCGCTTTGAGGTAGGCCAACAGCAGAGGCTTTATCGCAACTTGAGAGGCCATAATCCCCTTGATAGCACCCCCGTTGTGGTGGTAAAGACCTATCATGGCTTCTTCCTCCGATTGCTCAACGTGCCGCCACCACCGAAGCGAGCTGCAACCCAAGGTGCTCGACGCGGCGTTTGACACCGTCGTCGCCTTTGCGGACCAAGACGACCGGGTCTACTTCTGCACGTCGACGCAGGGCCCCTACGCCGGCCAGAAGGTTGGCACGTTGGCCATCCTCTGCCTCTCCTTCGAGGAGCCCCGCCAGGCGAAGGCCAGCGAGCTGGACCGCCTGCTGGCTCTTTCCGCCGAGCGTGCCGCCCGCGCCGCACGGGATGCCGACCGATGAGCAAGTGGGAAGACGACGAAGCAGGAGTCCCCGAGGACGTGGACCTCCGCGACAAGCTCCTGACCGAAGCCGTCAAGGCGGCGGCGGACTTCCTTTTCGGCCTGTGCCGTAGTGAAGCGATGCAGATAACCATAGGTCCAGGCGCAATCTTCGTCTTCAAGCGAAACGAAGACGTCGAGCGTTTCATGAAAGCCTACTACTCGCTCGTCGGCCAACACGACGAGCCCGACGAAAAACCCGACCTCGACAGCGAAAGCAACTGATGACTGAACCCACAACACTCGCTTCTAAGGCTCCCGCGAAGCGACACACAAAAGCGGCAGAGAAGGAACGCGCCGCTGCCGCCGTGACGTTCTCCGCTCGCCTGCGCGAGGCACGGCAGCGCGCCGGCTACGCCACCCTGGACGACGTCGCGAACGCCTTGGGCGTGACCCGCGAGGGCTACGGGCGCTTGGAGCGCGGTCGCATCATGCCCCGCGCCGACGTGCTCTTGCGCCTGGCTCGTCTCTTCAACGTGTCCATCGACTGGCTGCTCGGCCTGCGCGACGACGTCTGAACCACCACCTACTTGAGGGATTGCAAGTGAAAACCTTGAACACCGCAGACAAAGAGCCCCGGCAGTGGATTCTCCCATGCTACCGCGCCGTCGAGTTCACGGGCCAGAACACGCTCGCGGCTGCCATCGAGTTTTGCGAGCTGCTGCGCCGCGCCGACGCCGACGTCTCCGAAGAGGAGGTGTTCATCGTCCCCGCTCAACACGTTCACGACATCGGCGACGGCTTGGCGAAGCGCCCTATGGTCTGCTACGAGGCGTTCGGCCAACTCGCCGAGGCCATCCAACTCGGGCACTCGCCTGTGGGTCACCTGTACCGAAAGATGCAGGCAATCGAGAAGAAGCACTCTGTCATGTTTGAGTGCTACAATAGTTGGTCAACCAGCGTCGTCGAACAGGACTAGAGCAGGCCATGAAGCAGAAGATCCCCGTCACTCTCATCGTCGAGTTCTCTGACGCTGCCATGCAGCCCGACGTCGACGAAGCCCTCGTCGACGCGATCAAGAGCTTGCGCGGGATGCTCAACTTCATCCCAGCGGTGAAGGGCAAAGCCAAGAACGGCAAGACCGTCTCTTTCAAGATTACGGACATCGAAAAGTGACCAACACCGCGACCGCCCCGACCCCCGGTGACTTCGCATCCTTGGCCATACGCGCACGCGACGCTGCTGCCGACGCTGCCGACGCCGGCAGCAGCGCCATCCGTTCCGCCAACGCCGCCGAGGAAGCAGCCGCTGTTGCCGACGGCGACGGTGACGCTGCCACCCGTGCCGCTGCCGACGCCCGCAACGCCGCCCACGAGGCCGACCTCGCTGCCTACTACGCGCACACCGCCGCCGAAGCTGTCTGCGCTGCCGACGCCGACCTCGCCGCCTACGACACAGCCACCGCCGCCCTGGCCGAAGCCTATGCTGCAGCCGACTACGCCGTGGCCACGGCCAACGCCGCCGACGCCGCCGCACGCGGGATCGCGCTACTTTTTGATTGACCACCCCACGCGCATCGGCCTACCGTCGGCATCATGAGCACACCACACTTCGCCGCTGCGCTGAAAGCAGCGCGCGAGCAAAAAAACATGACGCAAGAAGACCTGGCGAAGCTCGCGGAGCTTTCGCCCGACATCCTGTCGCGCCTTGAGCGCGGGGTTGGCGCCCCTGTGCTTGACCAGTTTGCGCGCTTGGCGAGAGCCCTGGCGGTGACCTCGGACAGGCTGTTGGGGCTCGATGCTTCACCCGCCGCCGAAGAGCCCGAGGACGATGCCGCCGACCTTCGCCGGCTCCTGCGGTCCTCGCGCCGCTTGTCGCCCCGCGAACTCAACTTGGTCGCCCAGCTCGCCGACGCCCTTTTGTCCAAAGGATCATCAACGTGAAAAAAGACGATTTCGACCTCACGGTCAAAGAACGCGAAACCATCATCAATCAGGTCGTCGACGTCGCTCAGGAGCGCCCGACCCAAAAGGCCGCGCGCATGGGCCTGTTCTTCGCCGCCGGCATCGCCGCCATCACGGGCGTCGACAAAGAGACGTTCCTGAACGCCTGCGCCGACGACTACGATGCCGCCAGGGAGGCGCCGTGACGAACGCCGCCCCGCCCGCCGCATCCACCGCCCCCGCGCTCGCCCCCGCGCTCGCCCCCGCCCCCTTGTGGGCCCTGTGGCTCAACTTGCTCTCCTTCGAGCTGAACGGGAGTATGGTCATCCTCCCAGATGAGGTTGCACCATGATTCCCGCTACAAAAGCAGAACTCGCCACAGCCGTTCACAATCGCCTGCAACTGTCCAAGCGGGATTCCGCCTTGGCCGTCGACGCCGTCGTTGAGGCGATGATCCAAGCACTGACCGAGGGTCGCGAGCTTCGGCTTCTGAACTTCGGGCGTTTCACGACGCGCAAGAGGGGGGCTCGACCAGGTCGCAACCCCAAGACGGGCGTGCCCGTCGAGATCACCGCTCGCACCGTCGTGCTGTTCCGCCCGTCGGAGGCGCTCAAACGAAGCGTCGACGAGGCGACCGCGCCGCCGCCCGCTGAAGGGTGAAAAAATGGCCCCCGCGAAGTTTCCTTCGCGGGGGCCATTTCGTTTTCGCGAATCGCAGGCGCTAGATGCGCTCACCGTTCGCTCCGACGAGGGCGCTCTCGGGGCGAAGGATCGCCGAGGGTTTGATCAGGTGCTGGATGCGCGTGTCGGGGATGCACATGGTGTCGCCCTTCGCGGTTTGAATGATGACGCAGTCGTCGTGGATCTCGAGGATGCGACCTTCGACGAGGGGGAAGGTGATGCCGCTGCCGCCTTGGCCGGCGGGCATGGGGATCGAGAGGGCGACGACGACGTCGGACTGCAAGAACGAGCTTGGGATCTTCACTGTGCTGCTCCTTGGGTAGGTACCGGCACGCGGCGACCGGCCACGACTTCGTGTCACGTCTTGGCTTGCCTGTCGAGGGGGGCGTTGCTCGGGTGCGTGAAGGGACAAACGAAAACGCCGCCCTCTTGTGAAGGGCGGCGTTTTTGTTCCTTGGCGCTTACGCGCCAGGTCTTCAGCGCGAAGCCGAGTACGACAGGGCGCAGCGGAGCGAGACTTCGCCAGCAGCGGCGGCGCTCATCACGAACGTCGGCTTGAAGGCGACGTCAAGAGCGAGCTGCACGACGGGCGTGGTGGCAGCGGTCGACTGAACCGAGACGAAGCCTCCAGCAGCGGCCCAAGCGTTCATCATATCGGCATCGCCGGACACACCAGGATAAGCTGTGCTGAAGAACTGGAGCAGTGGGCCTTGCTCGCACAGGGCCATGAGGGAGGCATTGGAGATGG
>Ga0315288_10001460_pt1 | contig 30610 bp, 50 predicted proteins | sample YL17G11_20_MG_FD_203454 | JGI IMG/M metagenome (GOLD analysis project Ga0315288, IMG submission 203454) | Sediment microbial communities from Yellowstone Lake, YNP, Wyoming, USA - YL17G11_20 | ecosystem: Environmental > Aquatic > Freshwater > Lake > Sediment | place: USA: Wyoming | collected... | reverse complement strand
GAAAGGACATTAAACGAATTAAACCTTTCAGATTTAGACCATGTTTATGATGAAAATATTTTTTCTACATGGTTTAATATTTATCCGGTAGCAAATAAAGATTATTTTTATCCGCTAATTGATTATGGACAATTTGATGGCAAAACGCCGCTTGTTGATTGCGAAGCCGGCGCGCATGATGTTAAGATTACTGATTTGCGGCCTGCGGTTTATTTGCAACGCATAATTAAACAAATGGTTTATGATAGTGGGTATACATTACAAACAAGTTTTTTTGAAAATCCAACATTAGAAAAATTGATGATACCATTTACCAACAATGAATTTATTCATTCTGTTGAAGGTGGAATTGAGATAGATGGTTTTTGGGGATATGCCGCAGCCGAAACAAATATACCGGCCGGCACAGATGGCATTTTTATTATTCCGGTTGATGTTGAAGTTTTTGACCCATTAAATCAATGGGACAATACTTTGTATGAATATATTGCAGCATCAAATCAGACAACCAAATGGTCTGCAAGTTTTGAAGTAATTTTTGACACTCCAAGTTCAACATTTGTTGCACCGGAAGAAGGATATTTTATTGTTGAAAGGTTTGATGGTTTTTCATGGACACAAATTCAGCAATTTCAAATTGTTAGACCAAATTCAAGATTTAAATTTCAAGCACAATACACCGGAACGCAGACATTTGGAATTGGCGAAGGGTTGCGTTTTAAGTTTAACAAGCAACAAGAAACAATCAACATAAGTTATAAGATGCAGCGTTTAACATTCGACACAAGCGCAGGCGGAAAAACAATTGAGGTTGGCGAATTTGTTCAATTAGCACCAAATTTACCGCCAATAAAACAACAAGATTTATTCAAGTATTGTTATCAGATGTTTAATTGGGTTGTATTTGTGGATGATATTACCGGCGTTGTAAGGATTGAAACCTATGATGAATATTATAGAAACGGCGGACAAAAAGATTTCAGTAAAAAAATATCTTTAAAACCAAATCCATCAATCAGTTATTTGCAAACTAATTTTAATCGAAAATATGATTTTAAATACAAAGGCGATGACAAAGATTTTTGGTTGTTACAATATAATCAAAGACAAACATTGGCAAGGCAATTTCCATTTGGCGATGGCAAATATTATTTAACGCAGGATGGCGAAGCAAAAACAATTGGCGAAGTTGGATTTTCGCCAACAATAATTGAAAAAACTTTTAATGGTACTGCGCCAAATTATATTTATTTGCCTACAATGTGGGAAGACACGCGACCGGTTGTATGGACAACGCAAAGAATGCCGCGAATTTTAATTAATGCCGGATTAATTGACATATCAAAATTGTCCGATGTTTATACGCAAATATCAATTGAAACATCGCCATGCACCACAACGCAAATTCCTTTATGTTATTTTCAAAAGGTACAATATAACGATTATGCAATTGATGCATTCGATTTAAACCTTTCATTTAATACGCCATTAGGAATTGGATTTATGCCAAAAAATTTGGTTGATACATATTATAAAAATCCTATTGACCAATTGAATATAAGCGCATCATTAGTTGCGTATTTTAATTTGTCTGCGCGCGACATTGCAGAATTAGATTTTTCGCAATTATGGTACATAGAATATTTTAATTCATTATTTAGATTGAATAAAATAATTGATTTTGAGCCAAATGGAAAAGGATTAACAAAAGTTGAATTAATAAATGTTGGCGTGAAATATGATTACGGCGATGAATTTGCAAAACTATATCCAAATGTGCCGACATTTGGTTATATTATAACAGAAGCAGGCGAAGAAATTTTAACAGAAAATAATTTTAATATAATAATTGAGTAATAATAAATAAAATGGCAACTAAAAAAATATCACAACTAACAAACGCCGCAGCATTCGCAGGGACAGAACAATTTCCATTAGTGCAAGCCGGCGTAACTTTAAAAGGAACGCCAAATCAGATGGCAACCTTTATGCAGACCGCATTAAATTTAAGTCAATATGTAACAAACGCTTCGTTAGCGAGTACATTGGCTTCTTATGTTACAAACGCAAGTTTAGCATCTACATTGGCAGGCTATGTTACAACCGGCACATTGGCAAATTATGTAACAAATGCTTCTTTAGCATCTACATTATCTTCTTATGTAACGAACGCATCATTAGCATCCACATTGGCAAACTATGTTACCAATGCTTCTTTGTCTTCAACATTAGCAGGCTATGTTACGAATGGTACATTAGCATCAAATTTAGCAAATTATGTTTTGACAACAACGCTAAATAGTACATTGACAAATTATGTTTCTTTAGCAGGAACGCAATCAATTACGGGAACAAAAACATTTAGCAATGCAAGTACAAAATTCTATACGAATTTGGGTATTAGTCCATCTTCATCGGGCGGTGGCGCGCCGGTCAATTGGGTTTCAAGATTTGGAAATTTTGTTCAAACGCAAGTTTTAGATGCCGGTATTAATACCGCAGGCGCAGCATGGTTTCAAAATTATAATTCAACAGATGATACAATTTTTAATGTCATTGCATTTAATCCGCAAGGGGGCGATGTTGTTGTAAATAGAATTACATCGGCAGGCTTTAAATTTGATGTGAATGGTACATTTAGAAATGCAAATAGTGCGTATCTTGCAACAACCGCAGGCGGCGCAGTTGGTATCGGATTAACAACAATTGATTCAACCGCACAATTGCACATGTCTTCAACAACAAAAGGCGCATTGCTTCCAAGATTAACAACCACACAAATCAATGCAATTACAACACCGGCAAACGGATTGTTATTATACAATACCACATTAAATCATATGTGTTGTTATCAAGGTGGCGCATGGGTTAAATTTTCACATTCTCCAATGTAATTTTAAAAAAAATATGGATAAAGTTCAACAATTACAAATCTTGCATGGTGCATTTGATTTGGCAGTACAAAAAGGCGCATTCAAATTAAATGAATGCGAAGCAATATTAGATGCATTAAAAGCATTTGCGAACGATATTGCAGAAGAAAAAGAAAGTAAAATCATTAAAGAAAAATAAAATGAAAAGAGGAAATAAAGTTAGGTATAAAAAGCATTTGCAATTTATAGAAATTGAAAATTTAGATGAATGGGAAATTGATGGTGGTCAGCCAAATAATAATGTTCAAAAAAATGAAGCTATTATAAGCTATACTAAACAAATTGGAATAGTTAATTATCATGATAAAATAGTTTATCATCGTAATAGTTTTAATGATTTTACACCTATTCAAAAAAGACATTTAAAATGGGCAGTAGGTAGAGCAAAGAATAAAACAAAAGATAATAATTGGTCATTAATGCAAGGTTAATAAAAAATGGCAGACGAAAAATCAATTGTTTATAATGTGTCCATTGAGTATGGCGCATTAAAACAATCGCAAGAAGATATACAAAAAAGAATTGTTGAATTGCGTAATCAGCAAAGCAAATTGGATGCATCAACAAAAGAAGGTCAAAAGGCTATTCGCGAGAATAACGCTGCGTTGTCTGCATTAAATTCGCAATACAAAACAAATCAGAAGGCACTAAATGATTTAACAACTGCCGAAAAAGCAAACACAGATAGCATTAATTATAACAATAATTCAATTGCTCAAAATCGCGCATTGTTAAAAGAAATGACTGCGGAATATATCCGCATTCAAAATCCAACAAAAGAACAAACCGCAAAGCTAAAAAAATTAACCGATACATTAAAAGAACAAGAAGCCGCCATTGGAAACAATGTGCGAAATGTAGGTAATTACAAAGAAGCATTTAAAGATGCATTAGGTGGCGTTTCAATATTCGGCGTTGGATTGGATAAACTTGGAAACAAATTAAAAACAAATCCAATTGGAATTTTAGTTACTGCGCTTGGCGCATTATTTGTTTACATGCAAAAGTTTGAAGCAGTATTTGATTTCTTTGAACGCGCATTGGCCGGAATATCCGGTGCATTTGATGGCGTATTGGGGAATTTAGGTAAATTATTGCAGGGCGATTTTAGCGGATTTGCAGATGGCATAGCAAATTCGGCGGCCGAAAGTTATAATCTTGCGCAAGCAACACAAGATTTAGAAGATGCCGAAAGGGATTTACAAGTTCAACAAGCAATTGGCGATGCGCAAGTAAAAAAATTAATTATCAGTTCAAAAAATAGAACGATAACAGAACAAGAACGAATCGCGCTTTTAAATAAGGCTTCTGATATTGAAAGGAAAAATTTTGAAAGCAAGGTTGGTATTGCGAAACAAGAATATGCAATTGCTGCGCGTGAATTGGCATTAGCAAAAAGCAATGGTACTGCAAAAGATGCTATTAGACAAAAGGAAGTTGATGCAAAATTAAAATTGGTTGAAATATCTTCGCAAAGCGCAGATGTTGAAGAACGAATTTTAAACAGATTAAATAAATCGCAAGAAGATGCAGAAACAGATAGGCAGAAGGTTGAAGATGCAAGAAAAAAAAGGATTGAAGATAGAACAAGAAGGGAATTGGATGCATTAAAAGCGCAGCAAGAAGCTACCGCAATTGACAATACAGAATCATTAAATATTTTAAAACAAAATCTTGCTAATAAAGGCAGAATAACAAAAGAAGCGCAGGAGCAATATGATAAAGATGTTAGGGCGTTAACAGAAATAAATCTAAAATTACAAATTGAAGATTTAAAAAAATTCAATAACGATAGAACAAAATTAAGTAAGGAAATTGCAAAATTAGAATTGCAAATTACATCAAATCGAATTGATGCGCAAATTGACCAAAACAAAAGATTGGAAGCAGATGAAATAACGCGTAAACAAAAAGCACAATCGCAAATTGAATATGTCAATGACAAATTAATGGCAGATGCAAAAACAAGATACATGGTTGAATTGGATATGGCCAATGGAAATGCAGATGCAAAATTAGCAGCGCAGCAAAGATATGCAGATGATGTCTATGCAATTCAAATACAAACATTAAATAATCAAATTGCATTATTAGAAGCAGACACAAAAAATGCGACAACAAACGCCGCAGAAATTGCAAAGATGCGTATTGCATACCAAAATTTGGTAACAGACCATGGAATTAAAAGCATAGATGAAATTGATGCAGCTACAAAAAAATCCGCAGATGATTTAGAAAAATCATTTAAAGAACGCGCCGAACAAGTTGCGCAAGTTAGTCAAATGGTTTTAGGCGCATTACAAGATGCAAACCAACAAGCGGCAGAAAAAGAATTAAATACATTAGAACAAAACACAAAAGCAAAAAGCGAAGCATTAAAAAGCCAATTAAATAAAGATTTAACCGCAATCAAAGATAATATTGCAAAAGGTTTAATTACTAAAGAGCAAGGGGATGCGCAAGAAGCAAAATTGCAAGAAAAAGCAGATGCAAGGCAAATTCAAATTGAAAAAGATGCGTTAAGCCAACAAAACGAAATTAAACGCAAGCAATTTGAAACCGATAAAAGATACGCAATTGCGCAAGTGATTATAACAACCGCATTGAATGTTATTAAAGCATTTCCAAATATTTTTGCAATGATAGTTGCCGGCGCGCAAGGTGCAATACAATTATCAGCAATAAAATCGCAAGAATTTGTACCGGCATTTGCAGAAGGCGGATTGGTTGAAGGTTTCGCAGGCGGCGGATTATCCGGCACAAAAGTTAAACAAGGAATGGGAATGCCAATTAAACGAAGCAATGGCGATAATTTATTGGCAACAATTAAAACCGGCGAAGTAATTTTAAATCAACATCAACAAGCAGCATTAGGCGGCGCAAGAACATTTAAAAGAATAGGCGTTGCCGGTTTTGCAGATGGCGGAATGGTTGGTGCAAGCAGTATTTCCAATGAAAGCGACAGAGTTGTTGAAGCAATCAAAAATTTAAATTTAGTTGTTTCTGTTTCCGAAATAACATCAGTACAAAACAGAATTCAAGCAATAGAAACCGCAACATCATTATAATGGCAAAAGCAAAAGTTACATCGCAAAAAATAAAAGTTAATTTCGGCAAAAGAAAAACCGGAAGGGCAGCAAAAGCAAAAAAATTTCAACCAAAAAAATATAAAGGTCAAGGAAAATGAACATTGAAAAAGAATTTTATACAAGAATTGATACAACCTTTGGCGAATGCAAAGAGGTTGCGTATCATTTAGCAGAAAAATGCGCATTAACAACCGGCGATATGGAGCGTTATTTAATTAAATGCGAATATGAAGAACAAAAAAATGTAAAAGGCAGAAATAAAAAACCATTAATGATGGTTTATTCTGATTTGGCCGAAAAATATAGCAAAAGTATTCATGCGATTATCTATATTATAAAAAAAATCTAATTGTAAAAACTTTACAAAAAACCATTTAACATTAGCTTTACTTTTGTTTTATGGAAATTTATAATTTACTAATCAATAAAGATATTGGCACAGACAAAGGCGAAATTTCGGCCGATTATGTACGAAGCCAAATTGATGCTGCAAAGAAAACCAATGCAACAGAATTGAAGTTAATTATAAATTCGCGTGGCGGAAGTGTTTATGAAGGTTTTTCAATCTATAATGATTTAAAAGATTCCGGAATAAAAGTAACCGCATACATCCATGGATTTTGTGGAAGCATTGCTACATTAATTGCATCGGCGGCCGGATATGTTGAAATGTCAGAAACCGCGCAATACATGATACACAATGCAAGCGGCGGCGCGCAAGGTACTGCAAGTGAAATTGAAAGCACCGCAGAAGCGTTAAAACAAATAGATACAATTCTTGCACAAAATTATTCAAATAAAACCGGCAAAAGTGTTGAAGAAATAAAAGTTCTAATGGACAAAACAACATACATGACACCGCAAGAAGCAAAATCTTTAGGATTTGTTGATGCGGTTAAAATGCCGGTAGCAGCATTCGGAAATTTTAATCCAAATATAAACATGAAAAAAAATAATATCGGCTTCAATGCAAAGTTAGCTTCTGCATTCAAAGCAATAGAGGAAGCATTGACCGGCGCAGAGCCAAAAAACTTTGTTGAGCCATTAGCAGATGGCGTGACAATTGTTTATGGCGAAGGCGAATTGGAAGTAGGCAAAGAAGCGTATCTTGATGAAGCAATGACAGAACATGCGCCGGAAGGCGAACACGCATTGGCAGCAGGAAAAATTATTGTTGTGGATGCAGCAGGCGTTATTATTGAAATACGCGACATTGAAGCAGCAGCACCAACAGAGCCAACAGAAGCAGAAGCAAAAGTTGCGGAATTAACTGCGCAAGTTGATGCATTAGTTGCGGAAATTACTGCATTAAAAGAAGAAAAAGAAATTGTTGAAACTGCAAGCGCAGATTTTAAAGCTAAAATGGAAAAAGAATTTAAAGCATTAAAATCAACAATTACAAACGCAGGTATATCAATTAAAGATAATGCACCGGCGCATAATAAAAAAAGTATTTCTGCCTTTGATTCGTTTGCAGAAAAGAAAAGAAACGATTATAAATAATTTTTAAAACATAAAAAAAAAATAAAATGGCAGATGTATTAAATGTGGATGTCGCATGGTGCGGACAACAAGCAAATGAAGTGTTGGTTATTCCAACATTCAACACACCGGAATTAACAAGTGAATTTCGTATTATATTAGATATTAAATCAAAAAGACAATTAGCATTGGATAATATCCTTTCGGGCGTAGTTAGACCGGATGTTGGATGTGGTCGCGATGTAGCAGGAAATGTAGTCAATGTATTTGATAAAGAATTGGCAGTATGTGATTTAAAAGTAAACTTGAATCAATGTGCTAAAAATTTAGCAAACACATTTATGGAAGAATGGTTAAAAACCGGAAACGCATTAACCGATTTAACCGGAACAGAAGTTGAATCATATATTTTAGACAAAGTTAAAAACGCATTGCGTTTAGATGTTTACGATATTGCTTGGTTTGGCGATGTGAATTCAACAAATGACACATTGGCTTCATGTAATGGTATTTGGACAAGATTGGTTGCCGGTGCAAACGCATACGAAATCGAAAAAGTTACAATTCCAACAACATTAATTGATTGTACTGCATTAGATACAATGCGTGCAATGTATGATGCGGCATCTGATTTATTAGACCAAATGCCGGAAGCAGATAAATATTTTGCATTAACGCGTGAATTATACAATAACTATTTAACATGTAGAGAAGATGCATGCTGCGGCGATAAATCATGGGACATGGTTGAAGCAGGTGCAAGAATGTTAATGTTTAGAGGTATTGCGGTTTACAAAAAATCAAGATGGTCGCAAATCATTTCTGCAAACAATATGCTTCACACACATCGTGCGGTTTATACATACAATCAAAATTTAGTAATTGGTACAGATGCAATTTCTGATACTAACACATTAGATTTTTATTATGTAAAACAAGACAAGATGAATTACATTGATGCAGAATTTAAAATGGGAACGCAATATGTTTACGGCGAATTGTCTGTAATTGCGTTATCATAATTATTAATTTAAAAAAAAGGAGATAAAGATATGCCATGTGGAATAGTTAGCGGTTTAGCTTGCGCGACTTGCGAAGATTTACAATCAGTTGGCGGTATTAAAGCAAAAAATATTTATGTAGGCTCGCTATCAGATTTAACTGATAGTGGGTTTACAAAAGATGTTGAAGGCGTTGTTACTGCAATTGGATTGCAGCCTTACAATTACTTGTATAAATTTTGTGCTAAAACAAAAAGCGCGGGAGCATCACAAGAATTAGTAACCGGCGAAAATAACATCAAATCATTTACTCAAACAATTACCGGTAAATTTCAACAACAAACACAAGATGCAAAAAATGTGTGGGACAATTTGAAATTATTAGATGATTTGTTCGTAGTAATTGAAAAAACAAACGGAACATTTGAATTGTATGGCGAAGCAGCAGGTTTAGAAATTACTGCATTGACAAAAGCAACCGGCGTATTAATTGGAGATGACAATAGTTGGAATATAACTTTGTCACAACCAATGGGCGGCGAGCAATTGTTAGCACCGGATTTCTTTGTGACAAGTTACGCAGCAACAAAAGCATATTTAGAAAGTAAATTAGTTTAATTTCTAATAAAAATATTGCGCAGACAAGTGGGGGCGTGGGAAAAGAAGTTTTAATAGTAGGCTTTCTTTAGCAGACATGAAGTTAAGACAATTAAGGAAATATAGCCCCGCCCAACGAAGTAAAGGAAACGGCGGAATGAGAGCTACGGCTTGGAAATCGGAAGGCGCAAAATAGCAATATGGAAAGGGGGTACAGAGTACCCCTTTTTTTTTGTAAAAATTTTGCATTTAAATATTTATCATTACATTTGCTTCGGATGCGGTTATAAATTAACATTAAAAAAAATTTTGGGGAAAAGCCGCATCCATTTTACAAATGGAAATCCAAGAATTAAAAAATTATTTTGTTAGCAATGGCGGAATGCAGGTTGCAAAAAATAATCCTAATTGGCAAATTTTATTTGATACCTATCGTAAGCAGACCGGCAATAAATTAATTGTTGGTTGCGGAAGTTGTTACGCAAAAGCATGGAGATGGCTGCAAAAACAATAATCTATCAAATATATTTTGATGATAATAGCAAAAAAAACATACAAAATTTTGCTATTCCTTATGATAATACATGGTACAATGGTAAGGCCAATCAACCGGCATTTGAAAATCATATTATTTTAGATTTAATTGCAGCAAATGCGCATAAGGATTGCGATTATTTTGGCGTTTTATCATGGCAATTTGAAAAAAAGAATTCGTATTGGTTGAAAAACCTTTTTAACGATATTGAAAAATTTCCAAGCATGGAAACATACACATTTTATAAAGCGCATACACAACCTAATTTATGGCGCGTAGCAGAACAATGGCATGCAGGTATAATACAAACTGCGCAGCATATTTTTAATCGTTTTAATGGCCTTAAAATAACCCAAATTGAAATGCCAACAATTTATCAAAATGCGCATTTAACAAAATCTGATATTTATGAAGATTATGTTCAAACATGGTTACGGCCATTAATGGAAATCATGGCAGATACTGAAGATATTTGGTTGCAAGAAAAATTATATGCCGATACAAAATATAAATCATGGTCATTAAATAAAACAAAATTGCAAAATGTTACCGGCGTTCCTTATTATCCGATGCATTCGTTCATTTGTGAAAGGTTTTTTTCTACATATTGCGCAGTTAAAAAAATTAAAATTAAACATTTATGCTAAAAATTAGATTAGTCAGCAATTATGCTGATAGTAAACGATTAACAAGTGAAGTCATTAGACAATTTGCACCAAAAGAATTTAAAATTAATTTTGAATTTGTTTACGATGATACTTATGATGTATTGTTTATTTTTAATAATTGGGATGGCGATATTAAAGTAAGCAAAGAAAATATTTTTGTATTATCGCAAGAGCCAACATGGAGTTTAAATTTTGTGGATTGGAATGATAGATGCGCAGAATTTATTTCGCCAACAAATAAACAATTGCCAATGATGTTTAATTGGAGCGGATTGGATTATGAAGATGCAATAAATTTAAAAGTTGAAAAAACAAAACCATGTAGCTTTATTGTTGCGCAGCACCAACCGCAAGATGGCACATTGTATGAATTCAGAAATAATTTAGTTCATCAAATTTTAGAAACAGATTTACCGATTGATATTTATGGTAAGGATTGGAATGTATTTGATAGCAGGTGGAAGGGCGCAATCGAAAATAAAAGTCAAGGATTGTTAGATTATCATACATCAATTTGTATTGAAAATTGCGTGCAAGAATTTTATGTAACTGAAAAGTTTTGGGATATAATTATTTGCGGTGCAATTCCAATTCCATATCATGCAATAAAAGAAAATACAATTGATAATTTAACTGCATTCATTGAATTGTTTACTTTGGGCGATAGCGCAAGCATGGTGCAAGAACAAAAAGATTTTTATTTTTATGAATTAAATATATTTAATTATATTTTAAGCAAATGCCAAAGATAATAACATTTGGAACGGCAAGGTATGATAATGCAATGAAAAAATTGCGCGCATCTGCGCAGGATTATGCAAGTGTTATTACCTATAATGAATTTGATGTTATGGATTTATTAGAATTATATCCGCAACATTTTTTTAATAGCAAAGGATTTGGGTGGTGGCTTTGGAAACCTTTTTTAATTTCTAAAACATTAAACGAATTGCCGGCGGATGATTATGTCATTTATTTAGATTCAACAATTGAAGTGTTAAAAAATCCATTTGAATTAATAAAAACTAAAGAAGATATAATTCTTTACAATAATGGCCAATTGCATCATGAATATTGCAAGGCGGAATGTTATTATAGCATGGCTATTTATTCCGCATTAGACCAATTACAAGCAAATGCAGCAATTCAGATTTATAAAAACACAGAAGCAACGCAAACATTCTTAACAGATTATTTTTTTGCTTGTTCAAATCTTATGCTTGTAAACGATGAACATAATAATGAAATTCAAATAACAAAATTTAAAGAACATCGCCATGACCAAGCAATTTTAACAAATTTAGCAATTGAAGCAGGAATAAAATTAAATCAATCGCCATGTCAATTTGGTAGCAAAGGAAATGCATATTTTAACCATCATAGAACAATTTAAAAATGAAAAAATTAGTAAAATTAGCTTTAGAAAATAAAGCGCAGCAACATCCAAAAGAATTTGAAAAGTTGTTAATCTTTTTAGATACAATGTCAAGTAAAAAAATTGCAGTAGAAATAGGCAGTTACGATGGCGGTTGTTTACATGCATACAAAGAAATATTTGAAAAAACAATTTCAATTGATTTGGAAAATCTTTCGCTATTAAAAGAAGTTGTTTATATTATTGGCGATAGTCACAATGCATTATCAATATTAAAAGAAACAATCGGCGGTAAAAATACAAAGATTGATTTTTTAATGATAGATGGCGACCATACTTATGAAGGCGTTAAATCGGATTTTGAATTATATCATAAATTAGTTAGGAAAGGCGGCGTAATTGCTTTTCATGATATTTTAGATACGCCATTACATCGCGAATTATTTTGCAGGGTTGATTTGTTTTGGGATGAAATAAACAAAGATGATAGATTTGAAGCATACGAAATAATTGAAAGCGATGGCGCGTGGGGCGGCATTGGAATTTTGGTTGTAAAATGATTGACATTGTAATAACTTGCAAAGACAGATTGCCGCATTTACGCAAATGCCATGAAACGCTATTAGAAGCGATTGGAGCGCGTAAAGATATAAGGGTTATAATTGTTGCGTATGGCGATATATTAGCCTTTAAATGGGCGCAAAAGAACGCAATTGGCATAATGGTTGAAGCAAAAGGATTTAATCTATCTGCGGCGCGTAATATTGGTGCTGCGGAATGTAAAAGTGAATGGATTTTGTTTGCGGATGCCGATACATTATTTGAAAAAAATTTTTTTGATAATTTAAATTTGCAATCCGGCCATTATTATACCGGCGAGCCGCATTGTAGTGGAAATTGCATGGTAAAAAAAGAAGATTTTATTGGATACGATGAAAATTTTATTGGATATGGCGGCGAAGATACCGATTTATACATTGGATTAACAAGAAAAGGATTGGTTAAAAAACAATTAATGAATTTTAATTACATAATGCACAATGATTTTGAAAGGTTGCGCAATTATAAAGGCGATAAAAAATGGGAGCAACAAAAAAGAAACATTTTATATCTTATGAAAAAGCATCCACATGAATTTATATTTCCGCAATATGTACCAAATGAAATGAAAGGAATTTTATTATGATAGAAAAAGCATTAATTATTAGTTTACTTTGTTTTGGATTTTACCAAGTTACAAGATTTGGACAAATCATGTTTTTCGTACAAAGAATTGCAACAAAATTGCCGGCAATTTTAGGAAAACCAATTTGCTTGTGTTTAACATGCATGGCATCGTTTCATACTTTGTTTTGGTATCCAATTTTTTATGAATTTAATTTACAATTAATACCGGTTGCGATTATTGCTGCCGGATTAAATTATTTAATCGGAATTTTATCTTCTTATTATGAATAAATTAGCAGGGATTTGGAATGTATGGGATGGCGATGAACATTTGCGCCGGTCAATTGAATTAATCAAACCGCATTTAGATGCGGTAATTGTTATTTATCAGAATATGAGTAACATAGGAGAGATTTATGAGCCTAATATACCATTTGATATATTAGATTTTAATGAATTTTATATTCCAAAATTAGATGCATCTGCACAATGGAATGAAACATACAAAAGAAATAGAGGTTTGCAATTAGCAAAGATGATTGGATGCACACATTTTATTCAAATGGATTGCGATGAAATGTATTTTTCGCATCATTTTGAAGCAGCAAAACAAATTGTTTATGAAAAGGATTTGGATGCATCTTATTGTAAGTTGAAAACATATTATAAATATCCAACAAAACAAATCGTTCCGGATGAAGATTATTTTGTGCCATTCATTCACAAAATTTATCCGGAAACAATAATGTGTTTTGATAGAAGATACCCTGCATTTGCTGACCCAACAAGAAGAACAAACACATTTGAAGTTCATGAAGAAATAGAATGGTTAAGAATGCATCATTATTCTTTTGTGCGCGAATGCATTACGCGTAAATTGCGCAATTCAAGTTCATCATCTGCGTTTGTTGGACAATATGAATTATGGGATAAATTTGAAACAACCGGCGAAATGATACATTTTAAAAATCATAAAACAATAGATGTACCAAATCATTTTAATTTGTAAAAAAATTGCAAAAGTTTAGGATTAAATATCAATAAATTTGTAACAATATGGAATTAACCCAAATATCCGACAATTATTTTTTATTCCAAGCCAAAGCACCGGCAGATTTAACAATTTTCAACCAAACAGATGATGTTTCGCGTGGGATAATTCGTTATGGATTAAATAATAATTTTCCGCAAGAAATAATTAAATCAGTTCAAACATCGCCAATTGCAAATTCTTGCGTTGAAACACATGCAAAATTTTTGTATGGCGATGGTTTAAATTTTGAAACGCCAAATAATCAACCAAGCGAATTTGCTGAAAAATTAAAATTAATTTTTAACGATTCGTTTTATCAAAAGGTTTGTTATGATATGGCATATTTTGAAAGTTTAGGTTTGATTTTAGAATTTAATATAAATGGATATTTAACAAGGGTTAAAAGTCAAGATTTTTCAACAATAAGATTAGGCGTTCCAAATGATAAAGATTCTGAAATTACTTATGCTAAATTGTCAAGTAATTGGCAGCAAGAAAATAAGTTAAAAAGATACAAAGCGGTTGCAATAGATTTATTCAATGACATCCAAACAAAATCTAAAATTTATAATTTTAGCATCAAGCAATTGTATGATGATTTCCAAAAATGGAATGGCGCATTAAAGTATATTCGCAGATATAAGCCCGGCCAAGTGTATTATTCGCAACCAAAATATGCATCCGCATTAAAATGGATTTACGCAGATGCGCAAATTCAAAACTTTCATGCAAACAATATTGATAATTCATTTGCACCGGCATTTATTGTTTATGTACCATGGAAATTGGATGGCGTTGATGAAAATGGCGTTGCAATGAAAGATAGTTTGCGCAATTATATTGAAGACAGATTAACCGGCGCAGATAATGGCGGAAAATTTGCAATATTAGATGGCGCAGCAAAAGAAGGTAGTATTCAAATCGTTCCATTTTCGCAAAGCACATCACATGAAATGTACATTGCATTGTCAAATTTAATTCGCGACCATATTGCAACGGCATTTCAAATTCCGCCGGTATTGGCAGGAATTCAAGTTGCCGGAAAATTGGGTACTGCAAAAGAATTGGCAGATGCAACATTATATTATCAAAATGCAATTATCAAACATGACCAAAATTTATTAATGTTTGAATTAAATAATTTAGCAAAAATGATGGAAGGTTATGATGGCACAATTATTTCGGTTTCAAATTCTATTCCATTGGGATTTATTGCGGATGCATTTGCTACATCATTCACAGAAGAAGAAATCAGAAGCGCATTTGGATATGGCGCAAAAGAAGTTAAATTAAACACACAAGCAACAAACATTATTGATAATATCAATGCATTATCGCCATTGGTTGCAAATAAAGTTTTAGAAAGTATGTCGCAAGAAGAAATCAGAAGCCTTGCCGGATTGATTGGAAAAAAACCATCTGATGTTATTACACCTTTAAATCCATTGCCATGAGTTGTTGCAAATGTCAATTTATCCAACAAGAAAATTTCTACGGCATAGTTCCATTGTCAAGAAATGTTGAAAGTCAAAACATAGATATTGCGATTAATAATACGCAGGTAAAATATATCAATCCATTGCTTTGTCAAGATTTATTTGATGAATTATGTCAACAAATTGATGATGGCGAATTAACTGCGGCAAATGAAGCATTGCTTTGCTATTTAGAAAAGGTACATGTTTGCTATGCTTACGCAGATTTGTTATTTTTTCATTCTGTGCAAGTTACCAAAGAAAGTGTTGTTCGTAAATTTACAGATGAAAGCGAATTTATTGATTTTGATACGAATGCAAAGCAAGCAGATTATTGGACAAACATGGCAAGAAATTATGCTAATGAAATGTTTGAATGGATGAAAAACAATATTGATTTAAATCCTTTATTTGACCAATCAAAATGCAACGATTGCGAAGACCATGCAGAAAATCAAAGAAGTACATGGGGGATAAGTTAAATGATAAACATTTACCAAAATCTTGACACCAAATTAACCTTATTTCTTGAAGAAAAGCACGATTATTATTTGTTTGTGTTTACAAAAAACAATGGTTGCACAGAAGTAAAAAATATTTATACTGCAATTGAATGCGATTTCTTTTCTTTTATTGTTAATGAAAATTTAGAGGTTGGCACATGGATTTTAAATATTTATGGGCAAGATAATTATTCAAATTATAATCCGGAAAACGCAGTATTGGTTTTTGAAGATAATTTGCGCGTAAATGGTTTTGAAGATACCGGAGAAAATTTTCTAATTACGCAAGATTGTAAGTATTTTATTACCGAATCCGGCGAATTTATTATTTTAGAACAATGAAAAATTATTTTTTAAATAAAATAAATTTGATTTTAACATTTTTAGCGGTTTATTTTGCACCGGCATATCCAATTATGATTGGAATTGGGTTTTTGGTTACTATGGATTTTATTACCGGAATATTAGCAGCAAAAAAACGCGGCGAAATAATCACATCTAAAAAGATGCGACCAACAATCATGAAAGGATTTGGATACATGGCATCAATCTTAATTGCATTTGTTATGCAGAATGTTTTTTTAACAGATATGGAAGTTATGAAAATTGTTAGTGGATTAATTGCGATGATTGAATTAAAATCTTTAGATGAAAATTTAACATACATAACCGGCAAAAGTATTTTTAAACAATTCTTAAAAGATAAATAATATCTTACCTTTGTTTTAAATCTTAAAGCCATGATAAGTAAACACATATCAGAAGAAGAAGCATTTAAAAGCCAAACTGCCATAAGACATGGCATAAAAAATCAAACAACAGATGCAGAAACATTAGCTAACATGAAACATGTTGCGGAAAATGTTTTTGAGCCAATTAGAAAACATTTTAATCGGCCAATTGGCATTTCATCTTTTTATCGTTGTGAAAAATTAAATAAAAAAATTGGCGGTGCAAAAAATTCGCAACACATGTCCGGCGAAGCAATTGACATTGATGCAGACATATTCGGCGATTTAACAAATAAAATAATTTACGATTTTGTAAAAGATAATCTTGAATTTGACCAATTAATTTGGGAGTTTGGCGATAATAATAATCCTGCATGGGTACATGTATCGTTAAAAAGAAATGGTAAAAACAGAAAACAAATCCTGCGCGTAAAATGAAACAATCAAAATGGCTAAAATACATAGAGCCAAACAAAAGTTTGTACAAAAAATTAAAAGGAAACAAAACACATTTTGCAAATGCAATTATTGATGCGTATCCGGAATTGAAAAAAACAGATTTTGGCGGCCTACATTGGTTTATTAAACAATATTTTAGTGGAAATGGATTTGAAAATTCAGAGCCAATAAAAAAAGAAATAAACATTGAAGATGCAATTCAAGAAGATAGAAAATTTCGCGCATTAAATTCCAAATTGCAGGACATAACAAAAAAGAATATTTATTTGTTAGAAAAATTAACTGCGCAAGAAAAATTATACGATGATTTATTAAGCATAAAAGAGCCAATTGAAGTTTTTGAAATACCAATTGGCAAAGAATGCAAAATGAATCGAGCAATTCCAATTATAAGTTTATCTGATTGGCATTTGGAAGAAAATGTTTATGCCGGTCAAGTAAGCGGATTCAATGAATATAATCTAAAAATTGCAGAACGCAGGGCGTTTACGATTTTTCAAAATATTTTAAAATGTATTAAAAAAGAAAGCAAAGATGTTCAAATTGATGATTGCATTATTTGGTTGGGCGGCGATTTTATATCCGGTTACATTCATGATGAATTAATTGAAAGTAATAATTTATCGCCAATTGAAGCAACAAGATTTGCAAAGCGTTTATTGATTAGCGGAATTGAATTTATATTAAAGCATTCAAAGTTAAATTTGATTTTACCATGTTCGGTTGGTAATCATGGCAGGACAACAAAGAAAATGATGGCATCAACCGGATACAAAAACAATTATGAATTTGGTATGTATTGCGATTTGCAGGATTATTTTAAAAGGGAAAAGCGTATTAAATTTCATATCCCAATTTCCGATGATTGTTATATTGAAGCATTTGGAAAAACATTGCGTTTTTTTCATGGCGATGCATTAAAGTATGGCGGCGGAATTGGCGGTTTATCAATTCCATTGATTAAATACTTACACAGAAAAGATGAACAAAGAAAAGCAGATTTTAATTTCCTTGGTCATTTTCATCAATTGTTATATCCAACACACGCAAGTTGTGTTAATGGAAGTTTGATTGGATTAAGCGCGTATGGATATAAAATTGGATTTAAACCGGAACGGCCTGCGCAAGCATTTACTTTATTAGATGAAAAAAGGGGATTCACAATTAAAATACCAATTTTTGGCGATGAAAAATAATTCAGAAAATCCGGATGATTTAAATATTGATGATATTGATGAAATGTCAGATGAAGATATTTACAAAGAATTATATTTTTTAAAAGAATTTTTATGGGAAGTTGAAGAAAATCAATTATTATATTTTCCAAATAAAAAGGTTGAATGGCAAACAGAATTAATAAAGTTAATTGACCAACGATTAAAATGGTTGAATTTTGAGGATGAAGATGAATAAAGAAACAGAATTAATAGCATTAGAAAAAGAAATAGAACAATTACAAGAAATTTTAAATAAAAGGAAAAAAAAATACGATGAAATCAAAAATAGCATTAGCAGCAATTCTAATTTTTTTAGTTGGATGCAAAGCCAAAGAAATAAAAACAATAAATAAAATTCAAACAGATAGCAGTAGTTATGTAGAAGTTAAAAAGCAAATTGAAATTTTAACTTTACAAACAGATAGTGGATTAATTATTGAGGAAGAAATAACCGATTATGAAATTACCACAGATACGGCAGGAATAAAAACAAGTGTGCCAATTAAAAAGATTAAAAAGAAATTGCACAAATATAATCGCGAAATAAAAGCCGAAGAAAAACAAGAAATTAAAGCGCAAGAAAATGTTGTAATTAAAAAAGAAATCAAAACGCAGCGAATAGAAAAAGAATCATTTAAAATGAAATGGTTTTATATTATTTTTTTAGTTGTTTTTTTTATTTTGATATTATACATTTTTTGGATTAAGTTCTGATAATTATTACCTTTGATAATTCATAGTGTTTTAGTTTTAAATAGGTTCATTTGGCCGGTATTTTACCGGCCATTTGTTTTTTATGGTAATTTTATTTTAAATTATTTTCTGCGTTTTTGATATCATTAAGCCACAAATTAAAAAAAAGTAAAAAAAAATATTGTTTTTTAATTTTATTGTGTATCTTTACTTTATGCGATATTGCATACACAACCAAAACAAAACAAAATGAAACCTTTTATTTTAAACAAAAAATGGAATAGAAATAATTTATTAACTATTTCAGAAACCAAGTTAATTAAAGATTTAATTTCTGAATATTTAAAAGACCCTAATTGCAGACCATATGATTGGATTGTAGGTCAAAAAATTTCTGAAATAGAAAAAGCATCTTTTATTTACACATTAGTAAAATAATTTTAAATGGGGCGCAGCATCCATAACTGCAAAAAAACAAAACAAAACAGAAATGGCAACACAAGTTAATTATCAAAAAATTTGGGATTCAAATGATTCGGTCAATCGGTCATTTTTTTTACAAATCGAATTAAAATTACCAATTCAAGAAGCGGAAAAAATTTCCGCATTGAAATGGAATCAATTAAATTTAATCTATCAAATTCAAATCAAAGATTGGTTAAATAAATAATTCATCATGCGCCGGTTTCGGCCGGCGCATTTTTTTAAACTAAAACAAATTTAAAACTTTATTCAAAACGAAAATGAAAAATTCAAGTATCAAAAAAGAAATAAGCAATTTAATCAATAATTTAGATGGAAAAATTCAACATCTAAAACAAAAATTGGACAATAATTTTATAGCTGAATTCCCATTTATTGGCGAAGATATTTTTAAACTAAAATTTGAACAACAAGAATTGATTTTTAAACTATCTTTTTTAAATGATGACACAATTGATTGGTCAGAACAAAAAAGAATTCAAATTATTATTGAAGATTTAGAGCGTTTTTTAAATTATAAAAACAACATAAAGTCAAATAGCAGCGCAACATTGCATCGCGAGGTTTCAACATGGAAATATGCGGCCATTTTAGAGTTGAAAAATTATTTTAATAATTTTGTTGAAAGCGAAACAGAAGTTGAAACCGAAGATGTTGAACGCAATGAACATGGCGATGAATTTGTTTCAAGTTGCAATAAGTGTGGCAGGGATATAAATTCAGCAGAATCAAACAGACATGGCAATTGTAAAAAGAAATGCCAATAACATATCCTAAAATTTAATAGAAAAGACCGGTTTATGCCGGTTTTTTCATTTATATGCATTTTTTTTGAAATTATTTTCGGCCTTTTTGACCATTTAAAGCCGGTTTTTGCAATAAAAGTTAAATAAAGTAAAAAATAGTTTTGTTTTTTAATGTGTTTGACTATATTTGTTTATGCAATAGGGCATAAAAAACTAAAAACAAAACGAAATGAACAATCAAATTAGAAAAATGTACAGAGCAATGGACAGAAAACAAATTGACCGACAAGTTTGGTTTGACTTTATCGCAACGCAAGATAAAGCCGAAGTGAAAGAAGTTGTTAATCACATGATTAATGTTGAATACAGATTAAAAGATTTTTGTAAAGGCCATTTTTTTACAACAAAAATTCGTTCTTTTATTAATGAATACATGTATTCGGATGTAAAGCCTTACGAAGTTGTAAAAGTAATTTCAGAAAATTGCGTTGAAGTTCGCGAATTGGATACAAATCAAATCGTATTTCCAAAGATATTTCATGTTGGCGGTTTTTCAGCGCATTGCGCAGATAATCACAACCAAGATTATGAATACATTTCAGTTCCAAGCAGACCGACAATCAGATTAAGAAAGGGAAAAAATGGTTGGGGCAAAGGAAGATTTTTAATGGCCGATGCACCATACAAGCATTACGATTATAACTTTTAATTTATTCTGCGCCGGTGCAATGCCGGCGCATTTTTTTAAACCAAAAAAAATTTAAAACTTTAGACAAAACGAAAATGAAACTATCAGAAAAAATTCAAAACGAAATTAATGCTTTAAAAATTGAGCATAACAAGAACACAGATTATCGCATGATGAATTATTACAACTGCGTTGATGATTATTCATGGGGCGGCAGATGCGACCAAGCGCAGGATTTTGAAATGTCAAGAATGCGAGGCATGCTTCATAATGTTTTAGAGCAGGAAGAAAATGGCGGATTTTGCAAGGAAATTGCGTATGCTTATGAATTGCAGGACATGGATGGCAATGTGTTATCAAAAAGATTAGTTAATGGCAAATTTGGATTGTGTTTTATTATTCAACATTCTGAAAACAATGTGTCATTTGTTGGCGCAACAAAAAATCAATCAACCTTTGCAAAAAAAGGTTTTAAGGTTGTTACAAAAATCTATGAATTTAAAGTTATTTATACCGGCACATTAAATTCAAAATTTGCCAATCGTTCTGTTGAATTAATTTCTTTATCTGAAACCATGCAAGATAAGGTTGATTATAATATAGGGGCAGATACATCACTTTGGTTATTCCAACAAAATAGTTAATTTTAAAAAGGGGCGCAGCATCCATAACTGCAAAAAAAACAAAAACAAAAAAAATGTCAGAACAAACAAAAAAAATCGAAAAACTTTTATCCTTAAATTTAAACTTGGATAAATTTTATGCAATTAGGATTTATGAAAATTTAATTACATTACAAGGCGAAGCAAAAAAAATTACAATTACTGAATGCGAAGCCGCAGGATTTGTATTTAGATATGAATACAACTATTTGGAAGCCAAAAAAGATGGCGTTGAAATTACATTATCATTTAACCTTTAGACAAAAAAACATGAACAAGTTCAAAGACAAAAACGATTATATTGACAAATCAACTATTGTTGATTTGGCAATTTTTACAATCTTATCTTTTATATTTATGTTTATTTTATTTACATTGCGAAACTTTTAATCATGGAAGTTTCAATCATAGAATTAAAGCGCAAGGCGCAACAATTCATATCAGATGACAGATTAACTGAAATAGAGGTTTATGATGTTAAATCAAATGACAATGGTTTAAAATACATTGCCAATATTGATATTGCCGGATTGGAATTTGATGTTTTATTTTATTACGCGGATGTTGTAAATTATATTGCAAAAAATTATTCAACAAGGATTAATAAATATTGGAGCGAAGAATATTTATGCATCATTGAAACAGATGATGAAGGCAATGAAATTTATTGCATTCCGGTTAATGAATATTTTGCGGAAAATTCTTTTTTAATTGTAACAGATTTATTAACTTTAATTTTAAAATAATGAAAAGAGTAAAATTTAATTTAAGCGGCAATTGCCAAACAAAAATCAATGGATTGGAATATAGTATAATCCAAGTTGATTCAAACATGTTTACTTTTGTTAATCACTTAACAAATGAAACAGAAGTTTATCCAACACTAATGCATGCGATGGCAGCAATTAGAGCAATAAACGAATTGCAATATCCTGCGGTAAGTAAATACAAAAAAACGCAGTCGCATAAAGTTGCAAAATTAACTATTAATGAAACTTTAGAAATTGAAGAAAATGAAATTTACAAAGTTAGGCCATTGATATCATATTACAAAAAAACATACAACAAGTTGTTTACCATTGAAACAAAATTAAATGACAATTTAAAAACTTATTTAATAACGCGATGCAAATAGAAATTAAATACAACAACCATTTTGATGAACAAGGTTTGCCGGTGGTTAAAAAAATTAATGTTCAATCTTCTGTAGGTTTTTCGCCACAAGAAAGAAACATTTCATTACATCAATGGGGCATGAACATAAGATGTCAATTGCAAATGATTGAAAAGAAAATTAGCAAATTAGAAAAAAGGGACAATTATTTATTATTTAACTATTAAAAAAAACAATTAAACATTATGAAACAATTAATTGAAATTCAAAACGAATTAAAAGCACCAAAAAACCATTTTAATAAATTTGGCAATTACAATCATAGAGTTGCCGAAGATATTTTAGAAGCATTAAAACCAATTTGCGCAAAGCATGGTTGTTTATTAACCAACAATGATGAAGTAAAAGAATTATCCGGAGTTTTATTTATTGAATCAACATGTACTATTATTCACAAGGATTGGCCTGCGCCAATAAGCGCAAAAGGAAACGCAGGAATCGAATTAAATCGAAAGGGAATGGATTTGTCGCAATCGTTTGGTGCATCAAGCAGCTATGCTTTAAAACGCGCATTGGGCAATCTGTTTTTGTTAGATGATTCAAAAGATGCGGATTCGACAAATACACATGGTAAAGATGTGCCGGCAGAAATAAAACAAAAAAAGGATTTAATTCATGGAACGCCGGCATACAATCAATGCGTTTTAAAATTAAAGAGCGGCGAAATTACCATTGATGATGTTTACGAAAAGGTTAATGTTTCTGCCGCAGTTTTAAAGCAAATCCAAAGCGATATTAAAAATGTATAGTCAGCAAGAAATTTTTGGTTTAATAAATAGTTTATTAAGCCATGAAAAGCATTTAAGTTATTCTGCGTTGTCATCATTTAAAAAATCGCCATTAGAATTTTTACATTATAAGTTTCAACAAAAAGAGCAAACGCCGGCGATGGCGTTTGGCTCAATGGCGCACAATTACATTTTAGATTTTGGTACATTTTATGATAGTTATTATTTAATTAATGACAATGCGCCAAAGAAGCCAACAAGCGTTCAAATTAATGCAAAGAAACCAAGCGATGATACATTGTATGCAATTGAATATTGGGATTCATTAAAAAAAGATGCAGGCAATAAATTAATAATTGACAAAGATGTAATTAATGAAATTGATTTAATTGCAAATTCATTAAAAACAAACAAAACATCTTCTGCGTTATTAAATGAATGTTTGGAATTTGAAAAAGAATATAATTTTATTCATGATAATTTTAAATTCAAAAGTTTTATTGATGGCGAAAACGATAAAATTAGAATTGATTTAAAAATTGTCCAAAGCGCAGAGCCAAAAAAATTTCAACGCGATGCAATTTTGTATGGATATCATATTCAAGCGGCGATGTACGAATTGGCCGGCGGCAAACGCGATTATTATTTAATTGCAGTTGATAGAAATGGCGGCGTATCTGTAAATAAATTATCAGAAGATTTAATCGCTTATGGTATGAATCAAATAAATAATTTATTGGAAAATTTTAATCGCTGCATATTACAAGATGCGTGGTTGGAATCTTATGAATTTTATTCTAACAGAAGCGATGGAGCATACGAATTTGAATTACCAAATTATCTTAATATCTAACAATTTAAAAAACAAAAAAATGTCAAAAGAAACAAACTATGTTGGCCAAGGAAAAACATTTGAATTTTCATGGGGTACAAAACAAGCATTAAATCTTAATCTTGAAAAGATTATGCAATTGCCGGTTGATAAATACGGCAACATTAAAGTTGATGTAATGAAACGCAAATCGCCGGATAAATTTGGAAACGATTTGTCGGTTGTTGAAAACACTTATGTGCCAAAGCCAAAAGAAGTAAACGCAGAAGATGATTTAACATTTTAAACTTAAAGAAATGATAAAAGAATTCAAAACATTATTTATCATTATATTGCAGATAGCTTCGGTGCTATTTGCAATATTAATGTTTCCAATTTTATTTGGTATAATCTTAAATATGTTCAATTTATGGTAACTAATTTTGAAGATTTTACTTACGAAGTAAACAAATATGAAAAACGCGCTGCGGATTATATTGAAGCATTGCTACGCAGCAACGGCGGAATTTATTCAAATAGACAATTAGCTGAAAAAATTTATGTGCGTTCCGGCGAATTAAAAGAATATAGGTTTTCCGATAGTCGCATTCGCGCCATAGTCAATTACTTACGCCGAACATCAGTACCAAACATGGTTGCTAATAGCAATGGATATAAAATTACTGATGACACAGATGAATTAAATAAATATCATCAATCATTATTAGACCGCATAGGCGCAATGCAGGTTATTGCAGACCAAGTAAGTTTTCACATTAAAAAAACAAAATGATAAGTTTAACAATTATTGGCAAAATAGTAGAAGATTTGAAATGTAGTGGCAAATCCCACATTCAAATTGCAAGGGATTTAAGCGTTTCTGTTGAATTTGTATATGATTTAATGCTAATGTATTATGGCGTTGGCGATAGTGCCTTAAAATCGTTTAAAATTGATTTTAGAGGGGATGAAGTTGATATTGGTCAATACCTTAACAATAATTTGACATTTGTTGAAAGAAACAAGGATATTTTGGTAATTTAAATAAATTACTAATTTTACGAATATATTACGAATATTATACGAATTTCACTAAAACAAAACAAAATGAAAGAAACATTCTATTTTTCGCATGATTACAATGCGCGCAGCGATGCAAAAATTAAAAGATTAATTTATTGTTTAGGAATTCAAGGTTATGGCATTTATTGGGCGTTAATTGAAGATTTATACAACAACGATAATAAAATGGCATGTGATTACGATTTAATTGCTTATGAATTACGCGTTGATGCCGGAACAATTTTAAAAGTTGTAATGGATTTTGATTTATTTGAAATTTATGATGGGTTTTTTAGCAGCATATCAATTGAAAAAAGATTAATTGCAAGAAATGAAAAATCAGAAAAGGCGCGTTCTAATGCAACAAAGCGTTGGAATAATGCAACCGCAAAGCCATTGCATAGCGAAAGCAATGCTATAAAGGATAATAAAGTAAAGGAAAATAAAATAAAGGATATTAAATTAAAAGATAAAAAGAGTTTACACCTTTTTTCTGATAGTGAATATTTTGAATATGAAAAATTTTGTTTAAAATTACCGGATTGGCCAAATGATAAATGTAAATTTTATCATGAAGCGGCCATTGGATATTCTGAAAGCAAAGGCGCAAAATATTTAGATTGGATTGCGGCGGTAAAAAATTGGGACAGAAAACAACCATTTAATAAAATTAAAAAACAAAACAACTATGAACAAGGAAAAAGCGAGCGTGATGAATTACGCAACAGAGCCGAACAATTTATTGCCAACAAATTATTCGGCAGTTAGACAAATAATTGAAACGCCGCCAATATCTTTGGCGGTAATAGGCAAAACAGAAGGCAACGAATTGGTTAATGCGTTATTGATTAGATTGGTCGAAGGTTTATGCAGTAGCTATAATGTAGCAAAAAACATGGATGTAAATCAAATTCAAGAATGCGCCAATTTGTTATATCAAAATTATTATCATTTTAGTGTTAATCATTTTAAAACCGCATTTGATAGATTTAAAATGAATAAATATCCGGATATAAAAATTTATGACCGGTTTGATTTAAGTATTGTTTTTTCTATTATAGAAAAATTTGATGCAGAATTAAAAGAAATGCGAACAAAGGTTGAGCAAGAAAAATTACAAGCGCAACAAAAGGAATGGAATGAAAATGCAGTTCCAATGCCGGATAATATTCGTATTGAATTGGATAAACTAAAACAAAAGTTTATTAAACCTGCATTTGTAAGCAATGCGCCGCAACCAAAAGAATGGTCAATGACACAAAAATGGCTAAAGGAATTTGATGATTTGTATAGACAACAAGGTAAATCAGATAATGGCGTTCGGTTTGTTAAAATTGGAAATGAATTTTTTAATCAAACTAAATATCTTGAATATAAACTTTCATTAGAAAGTTAATTTGATTACATTTGAATGTTTTGTTTTGAGTTCTACCGCAGTCATCATTTATTTGGTGCTGCGGTTTTTTTTGTTTTAATTTGCTGCATGCAAAACTATTATGAATTAACCATTGGCGTATCTTCTGTCACAAAAAAAATAAAAATTGTGACAAACGAAATGGATTGTAATAATTTTGAATTGTTTGATTCGCAATATAATCGTAGAATAAATAGGGAATTATTTGGCAAAGGGGTTTCAAAACCATTTAAGATATTGAATATTAAATTATTAAAAGAAAATTTAGGATTATGAGTTTGTTTTTTTTTGTTTTAGTTGCAATATGCAATGCCTGCATGGATGTATTATCAACAAGATATAATGTTTCCATATTTGGAAACCTTAAAAACAAACAATTTTGGGATTGGCGATTAAGTTGGAAAAACAAATGGAAGGCCGGCAATATCCGCAAAGGCGAAAAGTTTTTATTTTCATCAACCATTTTGTCATTCTTAACAGATGGTTGGCATTTGTTTAAAGCATTAATGATAATTTTTATTTCTTGCACAATTATATTTTATAAACCAATATTTGGATTGTGGGACATTGTATTATTTAATTGTGCGTGGGGGATTACCTTTGAATTATTTTATTGCAAAGTTTTAATTAAATAAAATATTAACAAATTAAATTTTAAAAATATGAAAAGCAAAACAACAGAGTTTATAATTGAAAAATTAGCATGTTTACCATTTATTTTATCCAAGAAAATTAAAAGTAAAATATTAAAAAATATAATATTGTTTTTTAATGTATTTTGGTTTTTAATAATAATGACATTGTTTATACCTTATTTTGTTTTTGATGCAACAAGGCAAATTTATTTTTTGATACAAGAATTTGAAAAATAGATACCTATTATGTTTTTATTTAATAGGTAGAATTAACAAAAGTCAATAAGCATAAATATTTGATGGCCTTTAATGTCCTGTTTTTTAACAAATTAAATGGACAAATTGCATGAAACTTTATTAAAAATTTATGCAAACATTTAACAAGCACCAAAAAAACATTTAACAAAATGTATGGATATAATATGACAAACAAAAGAAAAATGTAAGCCTTTAGATTGACTAAAATTATGGAAAATAATTTCTGATTTTAGCCTTATAGTGGAAAAAATAGGCGCAATGGTGGAATAAAATAAATTTGTGGCTCATTTTTGATACGAATTTATACGCATTTACACGCAAATGAGCTTTAAAAGGGATAATTATATGCAATTAAGGTTGTTTAATGACAAGTTAAATTCCCAAAATGGGAATTAAATAAAATTTTATTTAAAAAAACAAATATGAAAATGTTAGAACAAATTTTAAAATGGTTTCCGGATGATGATTTATTAAAAGCGGATGGGTATGATGATGCTATTATTGGAATTGATGATAGTTCATTAAGATTGATTTATTCTGTCAAAAAATGCATTGACATTTTGATTGCAGATGGGTTAAGCGAAGATGATGCAATTGATTTCTTTAATTACAATACAAAATGCGCATGGGTTGGCGAAAAAACGCCAATTTGGTGCAATGATGATTTATAAGTTATGGAAAACAAAAACAAAATAAGGCAAAAAAGAATAAATGAAATTTATGAAATAACTAAAAAAGAAATTTCAGATGGTCACATGGATATCCGCGAATATGTACAAATAATGTATTATTTAATAAACTTGGATGAAGATTATGAAGCAGCCGAAGGCATAAGATTAGCAATTGCAGATTATGGATTACAACTAATAATTCCGGAAAATGAAAATGAATTGGATGAATTAAATTTATTTTATTAAAAATGCAAAAGCATACAAAGGTTTATTTTAAACATTTTGGCTTTGATTCAACAGATTTTATTCCATGTGAAACATGCGGAAGCAAGGCAGTTGATATTCATCATATTGATGCGCGCGGTATGGGTGGAAGCGATAAAAATAACATTGAAAATTTAATGGCATTATGTAGGGATTGCCATAATAAATATGGCGATATAAAAGAAAAAAAAGAATGGCTAAAGGAATTGCACAAATACAACCTTTATCGGTAAACGAAGCATGGCAAGGCCGAAGATATAAAAGCAAGAAATACAAAAACTATGAAACAGAATTGTTTTATTTATTACCCCCAATGCAAATTCCTGCCGGCGAATTAAGCATAGAAATTGAATTTGGTTTTAGCAATTCAGCAAAGGACATAGATAATCCGGTTAAACCATTTTTGGATATTTTACAAAAAAGATATAATTTTGATGACAAACAGATTTATGAATTATACATTATTAAAAAAATAGTTTGTAAAGGAAAAGAATATATTGCATTTAAAATAAACAAATATGGATGTTAAATTAATGCCGATTGAAATAGTCAAGATTGATAAAATAAAAATCAATCCGGCAAATCCAAGGATAATAAAAAACTATAAATACAAAAAGCTATTAAAAAGCATAATTGAATTTCCGGAAATGCTATTTTTGCGACCAATTGTTGTTAATTCTGAAATGATTGTAATTGGCGGCAACCAAAGATACCGCGCATGTCAAGAAGCAGGATTAAAAGATGTGCCAATTATTATGGCAACTGAATTTAATAAAATGCAGATTAGCAGATTTATGATTACAGACAATGTATCATTTGGCGATTGGGATTTTGACATTCTTGCGAACAATTGGGATAGCGAATTAATTGATGCAGCCGGATTGGATTTATGGCAGCAACCGGATGAAACTGATTATGGCAAACCGGATGATATTCAATTGAATAATTCAGATACATCGGAAGGCACAAAAAAAACAATTAAAATAGAATTTGAGCCGGAGCATTATGATGAAACCAAAGAGTTGATTGATTATTGGGTTAAAAAACAATTATACATTGGCGGATTTATAATGGAAAAGTTAAAAGAAGAAAAATACAAAGATATTTAAACCATTACAATACATAAATGGACATACAAAAAAAGGCTATGCTTGAAGCATTAGAAAAAAATTTGGGAATTGTTACCGGCGCATGCATGCAGGTTGGTATAGCAAGAAGCACACACTATTTGTGGATGGGTAATGATTCTGAATATAAAGCGGCAGTTGAAGAAATTGACAATTTAACTTTAGATTTTGCCGAAAGCCGATTACACAACAAAATTCGCGATGGCGATACAACCGCAACAATCTTTTTTTTGAAGACAAAAGGCAAAAAGCGCGGATACATAGAGCGAGTTGAACAAGAAGTAACCGGCACAATGGATAATCATTTACAAATATCAATTGTAAGGACAGACCACAGAATTAAAAAAGCAGAAAACGAAATAGATTTGGAATAATGTTTGAAACAACTGAATTGTTTGATGAAAATTTGCAAGCAGATACCAAAATTGTTGTAAACCAAGGCGGCACATGGTCATCCAAAACATATTCTATTTTACAAGTTTTATCATACATTGCATTGACCGATGCCGGTTGTTTGATTACAATAGTCGGTCAAGATATTCCAAATCTAAAACGCGGTGCGCTGCGTGATTTTCAAAACATTTATTTGGATGCGCCAATAATTGAAGCAGAAATTTTAAGTTTTAATAAATCAGAACGCACATTTCTTTTCCGCAATGGCAGCACAATTGAATTTCAATCTTATGATAATGCGCAGGATGCCAAATCCGGCAAACGCGATTATTTATTTATCAATGAAGCCAATGGAATTGATGTAAACATTTGCAAACAATTGATTATCAGAACAAAAAAGAAAATTTTCATTGATTTTAATCCGGATGCGGAATTTTGGGTGCATGAAGATTATTTAAACAATCCGATTGCAACATTTCTTTATTCTGATTATCGAAACAATCCACATGTACCGCAATCTATTATTGATGAAATTG
>Ga0315288_10001459_pt1 | contig 30614 bp, 35 predicted proteins | sample YL17G11_20_MG_FD_203454 | JGI IMG/M metagenome (GOLD analysis project Ga0315288, IMG submission 203454) | Sediment microbial communities from Yellowstone Lake, YNP, Wyoming, USA - YL17G11_20 | ecosystem: Environmental > Aquatic > Freshwater > Lake > Sediment | place: USA: Wyoming | collected... | reverse complement strand
GAGGGTTTCTACAACCGGAAGAGGCGACATTCGACCCTGGGACACCTGAGCCCAAAGGAGTATGAGCAGGCCGCGCTGAACTCGAAGGAGTCTACCGAACCGGCGGCGTCACAGATGGTTGCGTCCTAGCCTTCGGCTGTCCACCAAACCGGGGCAACTCCAACGCCCGGAGACCACCTCCAGCCTCGCATCAATCCGTTCCTTGAGCTCCGGCACGTGGGAGATGATGCCGACTAGACGGCCGCCTTGCTGGAGGTCGATGAGGGTGCGGACGGCGAAGTCAAGCGCCTCGGGGTCGAGGCTGCCGAAGCCCTCGTCGATGAAGACAGTGTCTAGGCGCAGGCCGCCGGTGAGGCTCTGAACGGTATCGGCCAGGCCCAGGGCCAGGGACAGCGAGGCCAGGAAACTCTCGCCGCCGGAGAGGGTGGTAACCGAGCGGTTGGTGCCAGTGTAGAAGTCGGAGACTTCAAGGTCCAGCCCGCCGGCCGCCCGGCGGGCGGCGCCTTCGCGTGAGCGGAGCAAGTCATAACGCCCCTGGCTCATCGCCCGCATCCGGATGGAGGCCTTCCGGAGCACCTCGTCCAGAAGCGCTCCCAGTACGTAGCGCTCGAAGCTCACGCGCAGGGCGTTCCTGCCTGACGCCACGTCAGCGAGACGGCCCATCGTGGAGTACCGTACGTCGAGGGTCTCCACATCCCGGGCAAGAGTGTTCAGATCGGAGGCCAGGGACTCGAGTTTCCGAAGGTCGGAAACGAGCTCGCCGGAACTGAGGGTGGCACTCTCAACCTGGTCGGTCGCGTCCTTCTCCTGCGCGGCGAGAGAATCCAGGTCCGGTGCGACGATCCCCTGAGCGGCGGCTTGGGCCGTCTCGGCCCGCTTCCGGGCTGCGCCTGAGGAGGTTTCGTGGTCCCGTATCCGCTGCTCCAGCGCGTCCGTTTCCTCCGAGGTGCGGAGGGCATCGTTGAAGTCCCTGACGCTGGCGAAGCCCCGGGCCGTGATGTCCCGAGCGAACAACTGCTCCTCCCTGTCAGCCTGCTCGTGGGCCTTGAGGGCCGTGTCTCTGGCCGCCTTCAGGGTGGCTTCCGTACCGGCCACTTCGCTGTTGGCCCTTTCGGCCTCCGCCCGGGCGGTCTCGTAGGCCTCTTTCAGGCTCTCGCTCCGCTGCCTCGCGACGCGAATGGCTTCTTCAAGAGCCCCTGGGCCGCGCAGGTCCTGAGGGATACCGGCCTCGCGTTCCGTCAGGCTTGCGTGTGCGGTGTCGAGGTCGGTCTTGGCCTCGCGGAGGGCCATTTCAGCCTGCTCTCGCTGCCCTCCCGGTCCATCGATGGCGGGCAGTTCCTTGGCGAGCTTATCCTTTCGGTCCTTGAGCTCGCTCTGGCGTCCGGCCGAGGCGTCGGCCTGGTCCAAGTTGACTTCCAGTTCGGTCACCTTGGTGACCAGCAGGGTCTCTCCACCCGCAGCCACCTCGCCCAGAGACTCTAGGTGCTCTCGCCTGACCCGCAGGCTGCCCTCGAGCTGGGCCACTTTGGTGTCCTGCTCCTGGGCCCGCTGGCGGGCCTGGTCAAGATCGGCCTCCAACCGCTCCACGTCGGACCTCTTCCGCGTGACTTCGTCCTGGTCAGGGAGGTCGGCGGCTGCCCGGGCCGGGGCCGGGTGTTCGGTAGCGCCGCATACTGGGCAAGGCTCCCCGTCGGCCAGCCCTTGAGCCAGGATGGCGGCCTGACCTTCTCGGCAGGCATCCTCGAGGGCTCGTACCTCGTGGCGGGCTTCCTTGAGGGCGCTCTCCCGCTGAGCTTGTTCCGCCTTCCGGGCGGTCAGAGCCTCGGTAGCCTGGGCCAGGCTGCCTTGCAGAGCAGCAATCTCACGGTGTGCGCCGAGGGCGAGCCTAAGGGCTTCATGTTCGTGGCGAAGGACCTCGGCCTTGGTCGCGGCTGCCGCCGCCTCTAACAGGGCCCGTTCGTTCTCCTCGCACTCGGCCCTGAGGCGGGCGACCCGGTCTCGCAGATCGGCGGCCTCTGTCTCCCGAGCCACGTGGGTCGCCGTCGCCCCGCCGAGTTCCTGTCGCAGGCCATCGAGGCCCTTGACCGCGGGAGCCAGACCCTCAAGCTCCACGAGACGCCGGGACGCTTGGTCGCGCTCTGTCTGCTTGGCCACCTCCGCCTCGAGGACCCGGGCGGCACGTTCTCTCTTCTCCCAGGCCTCTTGGTGCCGCTGCTCGGCCTTGGAGGCCTCCAGTTCGGCCTGACCGGCCTCGGCCCGGCGCTTCTCCAGGTTCAGTTGGGCCGGCGCCAACGTAGCGGCGACCCTGGAACGTGCCAGGGTCCCCCGCTGGATTTGGATGCCGGCAGCCTCGGCCTCCAGTTTGGACAGGGCCATCCTGGCTTCGGCAAGCTCCTTGAGGATCTTGTCGGCTTCGCGGCCTTCCTCCAGACGGGCCTGGGCGGCCTTGGCCCCTTCTTTCAGTTCCGCTAGGCGGTTGTTGAGCTTGTCCAGGTCATCCCGGAGCGTAGCGAGCTTGGTAGCCAGCTCTTCCTCGGTCTCCACGGCGGCTTGCCCGAGGAGCAAAACGCGGTCGCCGCGCGCCCGGGCAAGGGAGTCTTGAAGGTCTTTGGCCCGGGCCTTGAGCTTGTCCTCGATCGCCTTGTAGACCTCGGTCTTGAAAAGGACCTGGAGGATCTCCTGGCGCTTGGACGAGTCGGTCATGAGGAAGTCCATGAACCGGTTCTGGGGGAGCATGATGACCTGGCGGAACTGGTCGCTGCGGAAGCCCAGGAGCCGCTCGATCTCGTTGGTGACGTCGGTGGGCTTGGTGGCCAGGACGTGGAGGCTAGCGGACGCGCCGGGTGGCGCGGGCGGGGCGGAGGCAGCTTGGGAGGGCGCGTCGGCCCGGATGGCGGCGAGGTCGGTTTCGCTGGCAATCTCCCACAGGGTGGCCCGGTGTGGTTCGGGAGTGGTGCCGGCGGCGCCGCGGCGAGTGGGCCGCTCCCACTGCGGGCTGCGGGTGACCCGGTAGCGACGGTCGCCGAGGGCGAAGTCGAAGGTCACCTCGGTGGGGTCGGACGGGCCGGCGTAGTGGCTCCGCATCTGACGGCCGTCGCGCTGGGCGCCGCTGGTGTCACCGTAGAGGGCGAAGCACATGGCGTCGAGGATTGAGGTCTTACCCGACCCGGTGGGGCCGTGGATGAGGAAGAACGAGCGGTCGCCCAGCTCCGAGAAGTCGATGACCTGCTCGCCGGCGTAGGGGCCGAAGGCCTTCATGACGAGGCACAAGGGTCTCATGGCTAGGCCTCCCTCTCCGCGCGTCTGACGTCTTGGATGACCTCGTCGAGGGCGGACTGCTCCTCGGCGGTGAGCTCGGCGTCGGTGACGTCGGTGAAGAACGTGCGGAAGAGGTCGCGCTCGCTCATGGTGCGGCGGAGGTCGCCGGCGCCGGTGGCGGCAGCTGAGCCGGCGGTGCCGGCGGGTCCCAATTCGTCCGGCCGTCCAACCCGTAGGATGTTGGGGTAGACCTCACGGAGGCGGGCCATGGCGTCAAGGACGGGGCCTTCGTCGAGCAGGGTGACGAGGAGGTAGTCGTCGGGGCTGCCGTCTGCGGCGCCGGTGACCGACGATGCCCCGGTATTGGCGGGCTCAGCCGCGGAGGCCGACGCTTCCCGGCGAGTGGCCGCCGGCCCGTGAAGAAGGTCCGCGAAGCGCCCCGATATCCGCCTGACGTCCCGGCGGGGCCGGAGGGGGACGCTTTCCCGGCTGGAGGTTCCGTCTGCCCCCAACTCGACCACGTCGACCGTCTTGGTGTGGTCGGCCTCGTCGAAGGAGTATTTTAAGAGCGACCCGGCGTAGCGGATGTTCCCGCCCCCGGACTGCTGCGGGCGGTGGAGGTGGCCGAGGGCTACGTAGGAGAAACCTTCGAAGGCAGCGGCCTCCACGGTTCCGGCCCCGCCAACTGTGAGCGGGCGCTCCGAGTCGCTCGGGGTCGCGCCGGCGATGAAGGCGTGAGTGACGAGGATGGCGCGTGTCCGGGCGCGGCCCGGACACGCGCCAGGAGTGCCCGCATCGCCTGGTCGTGGTCCCGGGGACCGTTTTCGCTGTGGCCCAGCCACTCCCGGGCCACAGCCGGGTCGGCGTAGGGGACGGGAAAGACATCCACGACTCCGTAGCGGTCCGCGAAGGTCAGGGGTGCCCCCATCCCGGTCAGGTTCCCCACCACATGGAGGTTCTGCCGGCCGAGGAGCCGCCGGGCGAAGGACAGGCGCTCAGGCCCGTCGTGGTTCCCGGCGATGAGGACCACTCGGGTTCCGACCTCGAGGACCAGACGGGAGAGCACGTCGCTAAGCAGTGTGACTGCCTTGAGCGGCGGGACGGCCCGGTCGTAGACGTCCCCGGCGATGATGACTGCGTCTGGCTTCGCGCTACGGGCCAGGTCCACGAACTGGTCCAGGAGGTGGGCCTGGTCGTCGGTGAGGTGCACCCCGAGGAAGACCCTGCCCAGATGCCAGTCCGCCGTGTGAATGAAGCGCATGGCTGCCGCCCCCAAGCCAATCCAAGGTTCAAGACTGCTCCTAGGGCATGAGTTCAAGACGGGGCAAGGCGTGCCCTGCCTGGAGGGGGGAAAGGTCCGGGTCCGCGGGAGGGAAGGGGTGGGGGCGGGAGGGGTAGCCCCTCAGGGTGCGGGGCAGCGTGCGAAAGAGTGCACGTCAGGGAGGAACTCAAGCGCACGCGGTGCGATGGAGTGCCCTGCCAGCGACACCTGCGAGCTTCCATTGGGAGGAGTTGGCGACCTAGCAGCAAATTGTTGCTTCGCTGTGACGTGACGCCTGGGGAAAGAGCTACTCAAGGTGCGGGCGGAGCGCGGTCCGTGAGGTTTCCCCCGACCGTATGTGTACCGGACACCGACCACCAAGGGCCGTAGCCGCCGCACCGGCCGTGAGTTAGCGCATCAGCCGAGGAGGAAGGGAACAGATGACTACGACTGATCTGGTCCAGTATCTGGCAAACGTCATCCATGTGGTGCGCGCGGACCGCGAACTGTCTGCAGCAGAAGTTGCCGCTCTGGGGGCCGTAGCCGCAGATGTGAGCGCGACCAAGAAGGAGTCAAAGGATGCGGAGCGCCTTGCTGGCGAACCCGAGTTCCACGTCAGGCCGACTGAGCGGTACTCGGACCAGATCAGAAATCTGGAGGATATGTACTTCGTGGCCCTTTCGGACGGAGCTTTGGGCGAAGCGGAGAAGTCGAGCATCGCCGCTTTCGCCGCGCAACTGAGCCTCGCAGAGGATCAGATAGACCGGATCGCCTCGTACGCGCAAATGCGTGCTACGCCCCAGGCGGCTACTATTGCCTGCTCCAAGTGTGGCGCGCAGTGCCCGACTTCGGCCAAGTTCTGCCCTCAATGCGCCTCTCCAGTTCAGGCGCAGACTCAGGTGCCCTCGACTAGGCTGGAGTTTGACCATCCCAAGTCGGGCGCTGCAATCGAGTTCGCCGAATCCACAGTGGCAACGTTCGACTCGGTTCTCCAGGCAGCGAAAGCGTCCCCCTCCTATCAGGAGATTGAGCGGAACAAGAAGAGATGGTTTCTTGCGGCGTGGCCATCCGGGAAGATTGCCGACACGCTCCAACTTGTGGCGAACCTAAAGGGTGTTAGGAACCGCAAGGTCTACGTCGATGGCGCCGAGCGCCCGTGGGATGAGGTCTTTGGGTTTCTCTGGTGCAGTAATCAACGCGAAGCTGCCTATAGGCCGGTGGAGTACTGTTTTGGGGCCGACGAGAAACGTCCTAACCTATGGGGATGCAAGCAGCTGGGTATGGACTGGGTCCAATGGGCTGATTGGTTCACGTACGGCAAGTGGCTCGGTCAGGACACCTTCCAGTTCGACAAGGATCGCGTAGCTCACGAAGTGGAGACCCACTTCCATAAGCTACGCTTCTGTCCTCACATTCGGCACGATCTTGTGCAGGTCGTTCTCGCCTTGCTTCCCGACCGGGTCAGAGTCTCGGAGCGCGAGGGGTGGAAGTACAGAGAGAACTACCAGCAGCCCCCAAACTCCATCAAGGTTGTTCAGAAGACGTCCGAAGGCGGGTCTACGTTCACCCACGAGTTCTTTGCCGACGGCGTCGTACCAACTGGTTTTGAGGTGGCGAAGACGATTCTCCGGCGGGCGCTTTCCCAGTGCGGCATCACAGACGTCGATGTCCGGACTATCCTCCCATGACCTTGGCAGATCGGGTCCAGGGGCAGGTAGCCGACCTCGTCCAGAATCAACAGCCTCGGCTTGAGGTAGATGGCCAGGCGTCGGTCGAACCTCCCCAGATGATGCGCCTTTCGCAGGTCGGCGACCGGCCGCCGCAGGCTGATAAGATAGGCGGCCTTTAACGGTCTCTAAGACGTGCCGCCCCGTGGATTCCCACACGCATGCATTGTAGACGCCGAGCAGGAATGGCACAGGCGCTTCGCAGGATCGACCCCGCATCATTGACTGCTCGCCCAGTGGGAGTGCCAAGCAGGGCACTGCCAAACGCCCCACGAACGTGACGCCCGGTTGCGAACAGAGAGGTGCACAATGGCTTCACACAGTGCGCCCGCAAAGAACCGGCAGGGAGTTGACAGGATGCTATAGATTTGGTAGCATTGGCGCAGTGAGGGAGGATGTGGTGGAGATGGATATGGCAGTTGAATGGTTCAATGCCAAGCTAGGGGCGCCTATGGTTTCAATTGGACCCAATGGGATGACTTTCACACCTGCGGCCAGGGCACTCATCGGCGACCCCCGTTATGTCAAGGTCGGGGTGAATGTTGCCACTCGGAAGGTTTGTGTCCAGGAGACCGACCAAGGCGACGACTGTGCAATGGAGTTTGCAGCCCGAAAGGATAAGAACGGCTATGTGCGCCTGGCCCAGCGGGACATCGCCCGCTTCATCCTCTCTAAGCTGGAGTCTCTGACTCTGGAGGGTACCCGGAAGTGCGTTGCCAGCTGGAATAGAGACATGGGCATTCTCGAGGTTTGCCTTGAGACCCCCGCGAGGCCCGCGCGTCAAGGGAGGCGGGGGAGCCAGGCCCGGGAGGCGTAGAATCCCATGGCAAGATGGCAGTGTCCTTTGAGCTGGAGGTGCCGGTCGTGGACAGCAGAGAAACTGCGGGTATCCGGGAGACGCTGATGGCTTTCGAGGCGTATCCGGCGCAGACATACTCCAGCATTGATCTGAACCGATTGACCCTCTTCACGTTGGATCTTCTCCAGCGCAAGGCCATCCCAGCCACTCTGGCCAACGTGACCGTGGCGGTCTACAGGCTCTTCCCACTGCGATTCGCACTTGAAGGCTTCGAGTACCCGGATTCCAACCGTGTGAACAGGGCGCTGAACCTCCAGCTCGGACCGAAGTACAGGAACTGGGTGGTCGGGTATAGCGGCGGGCGAGGTAGGGACCGGGGCTTCGAGTTGACCGCAACGGGCCGGGCGGTGCTTGAACAGACCAACGGGCTCTTGGAGCCTTCGACCCGTTGTACCGGGGGCGTTCCTGGAGACGACCAGCACGACGAGAATGAGTTGCTTCTGGTGCAAGACAGCGAGCTGTTCCTCCGGTACTCGAGGGGATCCAGAGAGCCGGCTGAACCTCGGCTGGTCTATGACATGCTCCAGGTGCTACCGTACACTCCCAAGGATGCGGTGCTGCGCAGGGTTCGGCTGCTCAAGGGCATTGCGGACGCCTCCCTGCGCCAAGACCTGCTGGAGTTCCTTGACTGGGTGCTGTCGAGTCACCCATCGGCCTTCACGCCAGGCAAGAACAGAGTGATCAGGCGTTGACCAGTTCCGTTCTTGAGCGCGAATTGGACATCGACGTTAGATACCTCAGGAGAGCTTTCCACAAAGCTGTCGGCAGAAGCATCTGCAAGATCTTGGCGGAGATCATTACGAACTCCGACGACAGCTACAAGAGGCTTGAGCGCGACCCGACCCGAGCCGGACATCGTGGTCACGGCCACGGGGAGATTACCGTCTACTTCGATCGCCCGAAGCGCCTCGTAAAGGTGTCGGACAGTGCCGAAGGACTGACCTTCGACGACATGGACGTGAACTTCACGAGATACGGCCGAGCTTCGGGAGACCGTGCTCATCGCTACGGTACCAGGAGTCTTTTTGGCAAGGGCCTTCGCGATGTGTTGTTCACCCAGGAAAAAGGCAACGTCCGAAGCGTCAAGGGCAAGCACGCGGCACTCTCTCAGTTCCGGTATAAGACCAACGATCACGGCGTGGAGAAGCCGAGCATTCGGATACAGCCGGTGCGCTTGACTTCTGACATTAGGAAAGGCTGGGGCGTTGCAGAAAACGGCACTGCTGTCGAGTTTAGGCTACGGAAGGATGTTTCGCTCCCCCAGCATGCAGCTCTAGCGGCCGCTCTGGGGAATTTCTACATGCTCCGCCTGATCAACAACAATCCAGAGCGTGTTGTCCGACTAGTGACACGGTACAATGAGGAGCGCACTGAGGTTGCGGAACTTTCATACCTTCCCCCGCAGGGAGCGCTCTTGTACGAAATCGCTGACCGGGTCACCTTTGAGGGAGTTGCCTATGCGCTGGACGGCAGTGTCCTCCTTGCGGACATCCCACTGAAGCAGGTTGAGGCCGGCTACGAGGATCGTGACGGAGGCCTACTTGTCACAGACGAGGATGAGAACGTGCTTGACCTGACGCTCTTCGGATACGATGGCAACCCGCACGCGGCACGTCTCTTCGGTACCCTCAAGGTTACCGGGTTGGGAGCGCTTATCGAGGACAAACTGAACGCCGAGGTACCCGAAGAACTGCTGACTGAAACCAGGGAGGGTTTCGACAGGCGATCAAGCTTCTACCGCTCTCTTCAGCAGGTCGTGGACTCCGCACTGAAACCCCTTGTCGAGAGCTTGGCGGCAGCCACGGATGCCGATCATAGCATCCCAGCCCGCCTCCGACAGCGGCATAGGAAGGCGTTTGACCAACTCAACGACCTCTACAGGAGAATAGTGGGGGGCAGGCCAATGGGCCCCGGGCCCCTTTCGGACGATCAGACGCCGCCTGTCGACGGACTGGCTTTTCAGCCTGCAGCCGCTGTGGTCACGGAGGGAACAGTCACCCCAGTCAGACTGCTTCTCAATCTAGATCTCCTGCATCCGGGTCAGGCTGTCCGACTCGCCCCCAGTCCTGGACTACAGGTGTTTCCACTGACGTTTGACGTCTCAACCGCCGGGAAGAAGGGCTCCCTGGCGTGGAAGATCATTCGAGTATTGGCCAACGATACCGGGCGCTTCTCCCTCACTGCACAAGCTGGAGATTCGGTCGCAGGTCTGGACGTGACTGCGGTGCCGAGGGATGTAGAGGTCCGTGGTCCAATGTGGTTTTCTCCTTCGCTGCTGCATGTCCGGCCTGGACAGAAGCGGAGTCTGGCTCTGTACGTCAACTTGGAGGTCATCGGCCAAGGCTCGGCGATTTCCATCGTGGCGGATGGAAGCCCGGATATAAGAGTCTCCGGTGACACAGTGCTGGTGGGTGAACCGTCCCTGGGATTCCTCTTTAGAGCTTCATTGCAGGTATCTGGCGGAAGCCTGGGAGCAAAGTCGCGTGTTGTGGCCACGTTCGGGGAGATCAGCGCTCTCGCCGACGTTGAGGTGGTGTCAAGGAACAGGGAAATCTCCGGCCAGAGCGGCTTTTTCCAGGGCTACCGCTTCAAGCACTTGAACGACAGGTGGAACCGTCCGGCCTACTTAGCTGACGATGGTTGGATAGAGATCAACCTGGACGAACCCCTCAACAAGGTGTACTTTGGGGAAACCAAGGAATCCGCTGTCTACGCCGTTATCCATCTGCCCCATTCGCAGCTGCGCCTGGCGGATCTGGTTCTTGACGAGGCTCTGTGGAAAATGGTGATGGAGGCGTACGAGAGCACCCTGACACACAGAGTCGATCCCGTGACGGACATCAGGCTGTATGTCCTGGAGCGGAAGGCAATGGTCGGTCCCGGAGTGTACGAGTGCTTTGTAGACATCCAGGGGTTGCACGCGCTAATGGCGGAAACGCGGGACTCGGCCACTGAGGCGGCTGCAGGGCAGCAGTCCTAGGCTCGCCGCAAGCTGACCTACGGGTCGCGCTGAAGTAGCTTCGAACCCGGCTCGGGTTCGTAGACAGGAGTTCCCATGGTCCGGACGCGGAGCTTCCCCTCGGCTGCCAGCCTTACTCTCCGCTCTGCTACGTCCAGGTACTCCGCGCGGATGTCGGATCCTGCGGCTCTGCGGCCATGAAGGACAGCTGCCACAGCGGTTGTCCCCACACCGATGTAGGGATCGATGACGAGTTGCCCCGGTCTTGTCAGAGATAGCACGAGCCTTTCAATAAGCTCAACTGGGTACTGGCACGGGTGCACCGTCTTCTCTACGTGGTTGAACTTCACGTTGGGCACGTCCCACACATCCCCGGGGTTTTTCCCGAGGGGATGGCCAGAGTACTCACCAGCCTTGGGACCCCGCCAATAGCGCTTGCCAGGATACTTGGCGGGGATACGCACAGGGTCGAGGTCGAATTGGTAGTCGCTTGGAGCCTTCGTGAACCATAGGATTGTCTCGTAGCGACCTGAAAAACGGCGTCGGCAGTGCAGACCGTGCCCGAAGGACCACACTACTCTGTTTCGCAGGTGGAGCCCGAGCTTCTTAAAGGCCGGGTACAGGAGAATGTCCAAAGGGTAGACCTCCCCGTTTCTTACGTAGTTTCCCGTCTGCCAGCAAATGCTCCCCCGTGGGGCCACAATGCGTGCCGCATGTGCGATTGTCTGCTCCTGCGCCCCAAGGTAGTCTTCCGGCCTCACACGGGTCTCGTAGCTCTTTCCCATATTGTATGGCGGTGAGGTGACAACCAGGTGGGCCTCATGGTCTGGAATGGAGGCCAGGAATTCCAGACAGTCTCCATGGTAGAGGGTGATCTGAGTCTCTGGTGAGTACGTCCTCCCGATCGGACCAAGGCTTTCGGTGCTCATCTACCTCTCGCCCCCACTCAGCCTCCGTGCAGGTGCTGGTCGCCACCCCATTCGAGCTCATTGGCACAAGATCCTGCGACCGCGAAGCCGCCGGCTGGTGGCCGACCTCTGGGAGTCTCTTGCCCCTGCCGGTGTCCGGGTTCCCGGCCTGCCGGAGCCGTTTTGTCCGGGTGGACAAGACGTTGCTTGTGACCTACGACCGGACCGTCTATTCCGTGCCGCCCACCTACGCTGGCAAGTCGCTACTCCTCCGCGCGTTCTGGGACCGCATCGAGATCTCCGACAGGGAGCGCACGGTGGCCACCCACGAACGACGAGCCCCGGAGGCTGCTCCACGCAGCTTGAGCACTACCTGCCGGTTCTGGCCCACAAGCCCCGCGCCGTAGCCCACGCGGCCGTGATCGCTCACGGGGAGCCGGCCATCGCCCGCTACCGCGATGGCTTCCCACCCCGGCGCCTACCGGGAGCTCGTGGCCGTGCTGCGGCTGGCCGAGACGGTCCTCGACCGACCGCCGCAGCTTCTTCTCTGGTTAGCGCTTCAAGGATAGCATCCTGGTCAGGTAGCCCTCCAGCCACGAGGGTACGGTCGCCCAGTCAAAGCCAAACACATCATTGCTCTTCATGGAGTTGTGGAATCTGCACAGGATGAGTCTGTTATCCAGAACGGAGGGACCGCCGAGCGAGTTCGGCCAGCGGTGGTCTGCTTCGCATTTCCCTCGAACGCGCGGCAGGTGGTTGAAGACGCACTCCACGCCGGTGTACTCCACCGCCTGGCATCGGTCGCTCATCATTATGTCATCCGAGAACTCACGCGACCTCCATGGTAGGCTGCTCGCTATGGGCTTCCCGCCCCGGTAGTAGAAGTCCGGGTGGATGAGCGCCAGCAGCCTAGGTAGATTGGCCTCGCGGAAGCCCTCCTCGATTGCCTCGGTGCACTCCGCGATCCAGACTCGATCACGCTCTGCAGGTTCGAGATCAGCCGAACGCGCGAGGATCCTGAAAAGACTCTCTAAATACGCTCCGGCAGCCTCCTTGCCCACGGTCTCCCTCACTTGTCGAGTCTGATAGTTGTTGAGTTCATTGTGTCTCGGCTGTAGCTCATGGTTTCGACCACGATACGGTGACCGGACGCAAACCCCGAGACATCCAGCCCCGACCGCTTGGTCGCGTCGTTGAGCTTCCGGGCAGGGTTGACGTTCCGATCCAGCACATCAAGCACATGCAGGTTGGGGGTGTCGGCCTCAATGCGGATGACATCATGCGCCACGCCACCGTGAGACAGGTGAAAGGGTGTTAGCCCGTCTGTTGGGCTGAGACGAGCGGAGTATGTTTCACGGTTGGAGACCCGGCCCGCAGTGGTTCGCTGGTAGGCAGTGATTCGGAGGACTGCACCCACGCCTTGGAGGAAGTCGGTCAGCAGATGCCCGCCCAGAACCTCTCTGTCGTTGAGTGCCGCGTCAAAGCACTCAAGAGCCATTACCTTGGAGGGCTTGCCATAGCGGCTCGACAGAGCACCTGCCTCGCGCACGAACGGAAGTCTCCAGTCACAGCGGTCAAACTTCGCATCCACGAAAAAAGCCTGCCACTCATCCACGCTGGCGCGTGCATTTCCCGCGGCCAGATGCCTAAAGAGGGCGCTTAGGAAGGCCTCAGCAAGTATCTTGTGCGGGTTCTCGGTCGAGTTGAGCTTTGACCCGCTAGTTCGATGGCCGTCGACCCTCTCGAAGGCCCTCAAGGCCAAGACAACCTGCTCCGCTAGAGCTCGAGGTTGAAGCGTCCCCCTTCTGCCGTAGAAGTTGGGGGCTATGATCGAGACCCACTCAGCCACGTCGAAGGAAAAGGCGTTGCGAGCGCTCGATGGTATGTACGGGTTGAACTGGATCCGGTTGTTGAAGGGATTTGACTGACCAGCAAAAGACGCTTCCTTACAGAGGAAGATCGCGGTGGACATCGAGTTGATGTACGCCTCCTGGCCGTAGCGATCCAGACGGAAAGCGTACTTCATCCACTCCGCATGAAGGGGCTGCATCGGTGTGGCACCGGTAGTCACCTGCGCAAAGATCTCTGCCAGGAAAGGAGGGGTGTACAGACCCTCATCGGAAAGGAGCACAAACGGAAGCGGCTCGTTACACTGCGTGGATTCGAGCAGTCCCTCTATGCGGTGCTGGCCATCCAGAATCCACAGCGGTTTCGCGTTCCCTTCACAGTGGACCACCACGGTGAAGTACCCGGGAAGGGAGACAACCTCACCGCCGGGGCCTCGGATGGCCTTGGGCTCGATCGACACGCTTGCGTCGTCCGAGAGGTTGGGGACGGCTACCCCGATGAGTACCGGGTTGGCCATGAGGTTGTCCTTGTCCGATCGACTGTACGTTTGTCTGATCTCGGCTGTCTTCTGCGGATCGAGAGGCCGCTGCCACTGGTCGATGGGCGGATTGGACACGTCTGCAGCGATCCGGTGGTGCGGCTTGTCTGGGGCGAAACTAGGGACCGCGGCGATCTTCTTGAGATCCCTAGCGGACAAGAAGCCCGAGTACATTGGATATGATCGCCCGTTAATTGCTGCTACTCCTCGTATCGTATCAACCTGAACTTGGGCCATCTGTGCGTCACCGTCCCTTCAGGAGCCCGTTTTCCTGCATTGTCGTACGCCGGTTTGGCGCCAAACCCTTGCGCGAAGCGGCCGAAGGGCTAGGGGGACGAGTATGCCCAGGCAACTCGTCGGAGTGCGGTCAGCAAGGCTCGCGGTACCGCGTTCGGCAACTGAGGCCCCGCCGGAGGCCAACGCCCCAAGAGCGCCCCCAGGAGCTCCTTGGCTTTGCCGTCCGCGTCCGTTCGGCCCAAGCGGATGAAATCCCCAAGCTCGGTCAGTGCGTCTGCCACGCCGATGCCTCCTTCGGGAGGTACTGGTCCAGCCTCTGGCCTCTGCTTCAGGTAAGGGACTTTGTGGGAATTCGACACACGGCCGGCTGGTCCCGCAAGACGCCCATGCCGCGCCCTCGGGCGGCCAGCTCTGACCGGCCCGAGCAGACGTTGGTGACGTCGGCACGCGGATGGCAGGCCGGAGGCCAGTAGGGGGGAGGGGTAAGGGGTGGCGCCTCCGGGGTCCGCGCCCCGGCTGAGAAGGATACTAGATTACCTCACGGCCATCAGTCTCCGTCCACCGCGATAGGCAGGGGGCCACTGGTTGACTTGGTGGCCTTCTCGTAGCCTATCTGCCAGAAGTACATGTCCACGAGTTTTATCAGGGGGTAGAAGACTCCACTGCTCTCCTTGATGCTGGCCTGCTCCTCGAGGAGCTCGGGCATATTCTCTTCGCAGAATCCGAGAACGCGCTCCAAGAAGCTGTTGTTAAGGTAGGAGTAACTGAACCCCTTGCCCTTGAAACCCTCGACGAAATATCGGTCACAGGCGGGTAGACACCCGAAGGTCCCCAGAATGACCTTGGTGACCAGCGTATCCGTCGCCTGCCCGGACGCCGCGTCTAGGGCGAACGGCCTGTAGGCCTGCCTGATGCCGGCGATTAGCTCGTCCACTTGAGGGATGAGTCTGAAGTCTGTCTCACTCGCTCCGAGGTCCGTGTCCCGTAGCTCGTCGAAACGGGTCTCAGCTACCAGGTCGATACCGCTGCGGTGTACCGTGTAGGCATGCTGCAGCAGGAAGCTGGATCCGCGGTACATTCCCCAGCTGGCGAGGTAGAACGCCAGTTGGAGCGCGGCGTGGTCGCGACTAGCTGCAAGACCGGTTCGTCGGGCTTCCCGGAAGTAGCCGTAGCAGTGGTCCCATGAGCGGTAGCGGTGATGCTCGCCGACGGCGGCGTCATAGTAGGCTCTTATTGCACGATGGATGCTCACAGTGTCTGCCTCCCGGCGTTGGACCCGTAGCGCGCGGGGAGGAGGTGGGCCACCTTCCAGAGCTGGGAGTGAACCCGAGGGCCTGCGGGTAGACTCTAGCGCCCACTTCCGGTAGAGCGAGATGTACGCCGGCGGGATATCGACTTCGTGGGGGTGGGTTCGACCGCCGATCCTGGTCGGATGCAGGTGGTCGCCCGGACGCCAGAGGCGGTAGGTGCCGGAGTGGGGCCGGGAGAGGTAGTTGTAGGCGGTCCCGGTGTTGAGCGTAGCATTCGCGACGCAGTGCGCTACGATGTGGGTGATGATGCCGGGGCGCGTGTCACCGAAGAGCTTCTCGACTTCAGCCGCCAGCGCATGACCCGAGAACTCAGGTCTCCCAGCCTCATGCAGGGCAGCCGCGGCAAGCCAGACCTCCACGCTGATCTTGATCGGTATCGACCGTCCCTCCAGCATCTGCGGCAGGTCGCGTCGCACAAGACGAGACTCAGCCCGCATACTCCTCCGTATGCCTACAGTTGGGGTAGCTCGAGCATCCCCAGAACCTGGTTCCCGCATGGCTCCCGCGCCGTGCCTCGCGCAAGACCAGGTCGCTGCCGCAGCGGGGACACCGTCTGACCCTTGTCGAAGGCCGGGTGCTCTCATAGGCCGCGGGATTCTTGCCTGCACAGGTTGGGGAAGCCGGCCGCAGGGGCTGCACATGCGCCCCGGCCACGGGTCGCGGCTGGACAGCGCGAATCATCTCGTCGAGCCGGCGCCCGTCGATCAGGTAGACGGAGCTCCGCGAAGCGAAGGTCTCCGCTTCCCGGGTGAACACCCCCGACGTCACCACGATGCCACCTTGCGCCGAGTGGGCAGTCACGAGGCCGAGCATCTCGCGGACGACCTTGACACCTACCTTGAATGAGCGCCACTGCTTGCACTGGACCAGGTAGACGTTCCCGTCCCTCCTGATGGTCAGATCAATGCCGCCATCCGCACCACCGTAGAGGTTCTCCTGAACCGCGTAGCCCTGGCGCCTGAACGCCTCCGCGAGCAACTCCTCGAACTGCTTCCACGACAGCGATCGGATCGAGTCGATCCCACTCTGCGCTTCCAGCATCCGGCGCTTCCGGGATGACCGCATGGCCGAGACGGCGCCGGGGACGAGGAGGATTGCCGCTACCAGCGCCGCGTACTGCGTCCCGACCGTCGCGAACGGCTTAAGAAGCGAGTCATGGGCAAGTTGGGCTGGCAGCACGAACTTCAGCCCCACGTAGACCCCTGCGGCAACGCAGACGCTGACCCACCATGGCAGCTGCACCAGAATGTCCAGAACGCCTTCGTCTTTCCTAGCGATCGCGGATCCCTCCTTCCAGTGGGCTAGGGGTACGCCAGGAGGTTCCAGGCCACCACGGGCTTCCAGACAGAACGTCCCCACCATTTGCCGCCGAGGGCTCCGAATCCTTCCAATACTACCTGTGGACACATTCCCGCAATTGGGACTCCGCCAGGGACGCCAGGCTTTCGGTTGGCTCCCACGGTCGAACGGGGGCTGGACGGCCATAGCGGGGGGGACGGTGATGGGGTGGAGACGCCCCCAGCGCCAGTTACGCGGGTCCGCCTTCGACCGCCACTGAGCTGGGGCCCGACAGCCGGAACACACATCCCGGTTAGCATTGCGAATGTGCCGCTCAGTCCGCCTCCGCTCGGCCTAAGGGCATTCCCCGTGACTCCACACCCACCGCCCGTCTGTCAAACGGTGCCAGCCGGTTGGAAGGGCTGCCGGGCCGGCCGAGGAAAGGACAATCAATGGTCCGCGCCTGGGCCGAGCGGCAGGCGGACCTGCAAGTGCGGCGCGACTGCGAGCGGTCTTGGAGGGAAAACGTTGGCCCCGGTGGTTGAGGTCGATGACCAGACCTTCGGCAAGTTGGTCCTCGAGGCGCTTGTCCCTGTTCTCGTAGACTTCCGGGCCAGCTGGTGCGCGCCTTGTCGGGCTCTGGAGTCGGCCCTCGCGGACATTGCCGACGAGCGCGTCGGCTTGCTCAGCGTCTGCCGACTGGACGCGGACATGAACCCCGTAACGGTAGCCAGGTACGGGGTCATGGGGCTGCCCACGCTTATCCTGTTTCGCGGCGGTCAGGTCGCCGGACGGACCAGCCAGGCCCGCACCCGGCGCGACGTGGAGGATTTCCTGGCCTCCACGCTGTCCGGGTAGGCGACGGCCAGGATTATGCTAGCGGGGAGGCCTTGCCGTGGACTTCGGTCAGCTAGTGGACTTCATCGAGAACCGGATGCACATGAGCCACGTCTATCAGCCACTGCTCATCCGCAGTCTGGTCGCGGCCGGCGGGACGGCCACGCTCCGCCAGTTAGCTCTGGCGTTCCTGGTGGAGGACGAAAGCCAGATCCTCTTCTACGAGGACCGCATCAGGAAGATGCCAGCCAGGATTCTCAAGAAGCACGGGGTCATCAAGGAGCACGGCGACCTCATCTCCCTCACGGTGGGCCCGCTCAACTACGGCCAACGCTCGAAGATCCGGGAGCTCTGCGAGCGGAAGCTCCAGGCTTTCCTCCAGCAACGCGGGCTCGACGCCTGGGCCTCACGGATGATCGAGACCGACCCTGTCCCGCCCGCCCTGCGCTACCAGGCCCTCATGCGGTCCGCGGGCCGGTGCGTCCTCTGCGGCGCCACCAAGGAGGAGACCACCCTCCACGCCGACCACATCCTTCCGCGTTCCAGGGGCGGCAAGAACACCATCGACAACCTGCAGGTTCTCTGCGCCACCTGCAACGAGGCCAAGAGCAACCGCGACACCACGGACCTCCGGGCCGGACTCCTGGTGGCGGAGACGGCGGCCGACCCGGCCTGCCCTTTCTGCGGCCCCGACCTCCGTTCGAAGGCCGTCGCCCGCAGCGAACTCTGCTTCGCGGTTCCGCACCCTCGCTCTCCCGTGGCGGGCCACCTCCTGGTGGTGCCCTTTCGGCACGCGCCCGACTTCCTGGCTCTCACCGCCGACGAGCGGCGCGACTGCGAGGATCTCCTCCGTGCCCTCGGCAACGAGTCTCGGAGCGCCGACCGGGGCATAAGGGGGTTCACTGTCCTGTCGGGCGGCGCAGCGGGTAAGGCTCTCGCCACTTCTCATGCACATGTTCACCTGATCCCTGAACGCGACGGGAGCGAGTTGGCAACCATCGTGGGAGATGGAAGAGGTGCTGGGTCAGCGGCACTGTGCCCCTGAGGAGGGAATTGGCTCCATGGCTGTGCAGCCATGGTGGGCGACGAGGGAAGAGGAAGGGAGACTCCAAAGTGAGTCCCGTCTACGAGGTCACCGCAGAGTGGACAGAGCGATACTACGCCGGTCTTTGGATCGAAGCTTCTAGTGAGGAGGCGGCCCGCGCCAACGCGAGGCTAGTGTAGCGCAAACGCCCGGAGGATCTCCTGAGGAACGCAAGGTTTTGCACATCCAGGCTGATCAGGCACCCCCGGTGAGTCGTCATGCCCCTCCCCCAAACGCCATCCCCCTCAGCTCCACGCTCACCCTCCGCCCGCCGTGCAGGAGTTGGGCCCTCGACACGTCCCTTCCTCGCTCCCTTAGCGCCCGCCACGTCTCCGGTCGCAGCGGATAGACCAGGGTCGCCGTGACTTCCTCGGCATCGTAGAGAGCGGCGTAGGCCAGCACCTGGTGCAGGTCGGCCCGATGCTGCTCACGGGTCTCTTCAGCGAACCGGTGCCAGCCAGCTTCATCGAGTTCAGCCAAGTGCGCCTTGTACTTGGCGTCCACGATGTGGACCGAGCGGCCCCGCCGGACGACAATGTCCGGGACCAGGTGCCCCAGGGACCGGTGCACTGGGTCGGACCACTCAAGCGGAAACACCGTCTGGCTCAGCCGACCAACCCGCACTTCTCCGCCCACCTGCGCCGTCTCTCGCCGGACGACCCCTTCCACGTACGCTTCCCAGAGACGGTCAAGCGGCAGGGACCAGGCCAGGCCGTCGAGTTCCCGTCCTCCGCCAAGGCCCCGCTCCTCGACGACCCAGGCCAGGGCTTCCATGCCGCGGCGGAAGACCTCGTCGCTGAGACCCCGCCCGCCCAAGCTCCGGCGCAGGTCCTCCTTCGACGGCGCCAGAGGTATTGCGTCGCTGAGCAGCTCGATGAGGCGCACGGCCAGACCGGCCAGGGCTGTCGCCACTGGGTCCGTGCCACCCACGAGCACCAGATCCGTCCTCACTCGTTCCAGGACCCACCGGGCAATCCGTCTGATCTTCGGGTCCTGGCCGAGGTCGGGGAACCGGCAGGGTAGACGCTCCCACTGCCCGCGAACCAGCCCTTCGGTCAGGTAACGGGGCCAGACAATGCGACCCCTGGGCTGCCGCAGGAAAGCCTCCTCCTCACGATAGCCGCGTCGGAGCGAACGGAGCAGGGCCTCGATCCTGGCCAGCACCGGGCCGGCCAGGACCCAGGGCGGGACCTCGCGTCCGCTTCCCGGGACAAGCGGCAGGCTGAGAAACTCGGGCGAGGCGGCCCAACCCGTCTCGAGCAGGACCCGGCCCATCCCTGCCCAGTCGAAGCGGGGCTTGACGATGAACCCCCCGGCCACGTGTCCGGTCTGGGCCGACCTCAGGGGAACGGCGCCCACGCGCCCGCCGGGGGCAATCCGAACGGCGGCTCCTCCGGAGGAGGGAACGACCTCGAGGCGCGCCTCAAGGGTGGCCAGGGCCTCCTGGTTGAAGCGGACAAAGGGCTCCACGAAAGGGCCCCAACCGGGCTCGCGTTGGCTGGGAGCGAAGACGGTAGGATCGATAGTGACCGGCGGCCCGTTGTCGACAGCGCTGAAAAGCTTCTTCTGCTCGGGGGCCTTGGTCGGACCCCATCTCCGGCTCCCCTGCCTGCGTCTGCCGGCGGCAGCCTGACCGCGCGGGCTACTTCTTGCGCCCATGGGCCTCGACCGCATCCTCGACCTCGTTCCGGACAGCCTGCAGTTCCGCGCCGCATGGGCCGAGGAAGCCCTCATGGAGATACTCATCAAGGAGAGGCAGAAGCTCGTACTTGAGCCGCTGCCGCAGTTCGGCTTCGTCCTCGGCCAGGAAGTAGGAGTGGCCGGGGAGGAGGACCAGGGCCTCATCCGGAGCGTGCTCCACGAAGACGTCCTGGAGTTTGTCGAAGACCTCCAGGGCCAGGGGGAGTCCCTTGTCGGCGACGGCGGCGACCACGCTTCGGTCCGGGGTGATGGTTACGAACGCGAAGCGTCGCCTGACGGCGAGGTCCATGCCGGCGATGCTCCGGTCGGCCGTGTTCATGGTTGCGTCGGGTCCCCGTCGGCGAAGGCCCTGGCCAGGGCCTTCAGGTCGGCCCCGGCGCAGAAGCAGCCGCCCGCCCCCGTCAAGACCGCGGTTGGGTGTTCGGCAATCTCATCCATCTCTCGCCGCCTCCTCGGATCGAGGTCTGCCGTTTCCCGGCACCCAGATCTGCCGCTTCCTCGCATCCGGGTCAGGGTTTTGACGGCGCTCGGGTTTCCACCTTGGCCCGCTGCAGTAGCCTGAGGTAGCACCGGGCCACGCTGGGCCAACTGTGCTCCCGGACGTGGCAAGAGGCTCGCTCGACGATGGTCGGCAGCCCGGCAGCCATGGCCTGGTTGGCGAGCGCCCAGTGGCACCCGTACTACACCCGCCGTCTGGCCGGGCGACCGGCCAACGCGGTCTTTGATGACTGGGCGGCCGGCGCGCGCGAGACGCCTGAGCCCACGCGGAGCCGCCCAGGGCCAGCACATCACGGATCAGGGAGGCCCCCTCCAGGTGCTTGCCGTAGTACCGGCCGCCGAAGAGCGCCTCCACGCTCGGGTCTCCGTTGTCTGTGGGGAACTCGCGGCCGGTGTTGACAACGGCCGCGACACAAGGCGCCTGTGCGGCTTGGAGCGGGACCCGGACACATGGGCAGTAGGCTGGGTTACTCGGGAGTGGAACTAAGCCATGTTGCAAGGTCTCGCGAGATGGCGTCTTGGTCGACGTCGCCACGGATCACCTTATCGGCGATTGCGCGGAGGCCTCGTGCCCCCCTCTCCATGGCGAGGCTGTCAAGCTCTCCTACGACGGTCGCGCCGCCATCTCGCGGGGCGAGACGAGTGGATCTCACGTGCAAAGGAGTCTCGACGTAGACAAGCTTGAGAGGTACGGGAGCGAGGAGCCTGCGAAACGTTGGGAGTGAGAGTGTGGCGCACCCCATCGACTACCGCCGCGCTACGGCTACGGGCATCATCCTAAGAACACCGGATCGCGTCGGGAACCCGCGATAGGCACCCAGCCGCGCCTGTCCTTCTTGCCGCACCATATCGGCGGCAAAGGCGTGACATCCCGCAGCCACACCAACGTGGCGAACCTGCATCTCTCCTTGCTTGACCAGAACGCAGGGTCTTCCACACAGAGCAGTCGGGCATATGAGCGTCGAAGACGCTGTAGCACAGCAGGCGTCAGCTCAAGGAACTGGCACTCGCCGGCGGTACTGAACCCGACGACGGGACCGCCCGCCTTCTTTAGCAGCATGAGGTCACCGGGCTCCACACAGCGGTAGGGAGCTCTCCGCGTGACCGAGAAGCGCGATTCGACCGTCTTACGGCCGGCTATGACGAGGCTCAAGAACGGCTCGAGCATGACTACCACGTGGACCCGGACTCCGCTGTTCGCTGCTTCCGCCGCGCAGGTCCGACGCAGGTCTTCGACTAGAGCAATGTCCCAGGCCATGTCGAGAGCCCCCTACGGTAGGCGGAGTTCTCCAGGGTCTCCAGACGCACAACAGCAGTGATCCTTTCAATGGCGGCCTGGCGGTTCCCTTCCTCCTCCGGAGCGTGGCATGGGGCTAGCGGCGAACGGCGCGTCAGTGCTGAGGTCGTCTGACCAAAGGGATACACTGCTTCTCCAGTCGCCGTACGATCATTTCGCGCATCATCCAAAGCGCCCACTCCGGAACAAGATCTGGCTGCCCGCCGGTCAGGTCAATGATGGGCGGTTCCGTGCCGGCGTAGTTGGCCACCAGAAGCCTGCGGCTGTCAAGGACGACCGCGCAGACCCGCAGACAACCAGGACTACGGCTTCTCTTGGTCACTGGCTCCACAGGCTCGGCTGGCTGTTGAGGTCAGGAAGCCTCCGACGTATGAACTCCATAACCAGTCCCGAAAGGTACTTCAACTGATCCTCTGTCAGAGGTCGGCCCACTGGAATCCCGTGCCAGATCTGAATGCACTTGCGGCAACAGGCTGCTGTCGCGTGCTGTCCGTAGTAGACGACGTTGCCCTCCTTGGGCGTCTGCCGGCCGTCAAAGAGCGGCTCCGCCGGTCCAACGGACTTAGCAAGAAGCTTGAGCGCCTCAGTCTCTAGGCCGCTGTAGCCCAGGTTGCGAGCTTTGGCCACAGCACGAGCATCAAGTGGCTTAGCCCAAAAAGCAGCCCGGACTTCCTCGAGCTGAAGGGACGACATTGTGTAGTCGACATCTCCCGGGTTGCGCCTATGAACTCTAGCCCAGTCAACAAGATCCGCGCTGCAATCGCGGCAAGGACCTATGCGGCCCTCCTTTTTCATCTTTCGCGATGGCCGGAAACAGTGAAGGCCGTGCTCGCAGTCTGAGTCCGTGCACTTGATGTCCAAGGGCTTGAGCCCTATCGGGTTACCCGCCATCTCTCTTCCGTCAGCCTCCTATCGTGGCGCCGGTGCCGCTGCCCGAGGCGCTTCCGGAGACACCGCCGGCATCCCGAATCGGAAACCACACCAGGCTCGCGCCGCCGGCCTTGGCCCCAGGCGTCGCCTCCGCTGCGGGCTCCCGCCTAGCAAGCGTCGCCACGCGTCGTCCTTCTGGGTAGCACTTCCACGCGGCCAAGGGGGAACCTCTGCGGTGGGCCAATGCAAGGACGTGTGGGGTTTCCGATCTGTGCATAGTACTGTCGAGGAAAAGGAGCGTGGGCGGTGTGGACAGGCGGCGCCGGGTGCCTTACAATGACCCCAGGAAATGCCATGGAGAGGGGGTCTTCATTGTGGCGCTTCAGGCAGTGCCCCGCGCGGGATGTGGCCAGCGAACCCCTTCCCGATCGCGCGCCAGGGCATCGGTGACCGAGCCACAGACGACTACCGGCCGGGACGGTTCTCGTTCGCAAGAGGGTCGGAGGGCTAACCCTTTTGACGTCCTGCCAAGGAACTTCCGGTCCTACGACCTCCTGTGGAGCGTCTACCAGTCAAGTCGGCGATGACCTGCCTGCGTTACCCGGATCAGCGCTTTCATCCCACCCCTTCGGATTCATTCTTTCTCGATACGTCTTTCGTCATTGCCGGGATAGGCAAGAGGCCGCACTGCTACAGCCTCCTCAAGAAGCTTCTTGGACGCCCGCTGTATCTATCTGAGTTGGTCCGGGCCGAAGCTGTCCACGTGCTGACCAGAACCTTTGTGGGCCACGACTTTCGGGCGCTCTTCCTCGAACGGCAGGGAGATCTGCTCAAGCCCGAGGCTGCCCGGAGCCTTCGGAATCTTGGCCTGGGCAGGAAAGGGTACAGTGAGCGGCTGATCTTCGAGGCCGTGTACGTCGAAGCTCTCAAGCAGGGGACGTCGGCCGAGAAGGCCTGGCTCGTCCCGTACCAGGATCTGGCGACCGCCGCAATCCAGGGCTTCATAGACGGCAGTGATGCGGAGACTCTAGCGGTTGGCAGTGAGGACAGGCTTGCCGCCCACAGCCTGATGCGCGAGGTGGCGCTGGATAGCTACGATGCTCTACACCTGGCCGTGGCGCATCGAGCCGGCTGCACCCATTTCGTCACTCGTGACAAGGATTTCGCTGAAGCGTCCGGGTTGTGCCCCGTCACTGTCCTTCAAGTGGCCTGAACTCAGGGGTGCAGCGCAGGGCGGCCGCCGTGGCCCAACTCGGCTCTTCAGGAGCCGGGGGAGGCCTTGCCGTGGGCTTCGGTCAGCTCGTGGACTTCATCGAGAACCGTATGCACATGAGCCACGTCTACCAGCCGCTGCTCATCCGGAGTCTGGTCGCGGCCGGCGGGACGGCCACGCTCCGGCAGTTGGCCCTGTCGTTCCTGGTGGAGGACGAAAGCCAGATCCTCTTCTACGAGGACCGCATCAGGAAGATGCCGGCCAGGATCCTCAAGAAGCACGGGATCATCAAGGAGCACGGTGACCTCATCTCCCTCACGGCGCGCCCGCTCGACTACGGCCGGCGTTCTAGGATCCGGGAGCTTTGCGAGCGGAAGCTCCAGGCCTTCCTGCAGCAGCGCGGGCTCGACGCCTGGGCCTCACGGATGATCGAGACCGACCCGGTCCCACCCGCCCTGCGCTACCAAGCCCTCATGCGGTCCGCGGGCCGGTGCGTCCTCTGCGGCGCCACCAAGGAGGAGACCACCCTCCACGTCGACCACATCCTCCCGCGTTCCAGGGGTGGCAAGAACACCATCGACAACCTGCAGGTTCTCTGCGCCACCTGCAACGAGGCCAAGAGCAACCGCGACACCACGGACCTCCGGGCCGGACTCCTGGTGGCGGAGACCGCGGCCGACCCGGCCTGCCCTTTCTGTGGCCCCGACCTCCGTTCGAAGGCCGTCGCCCGCAACGAACTCTGCTTCGCGGTTCCGCACCCTCGCTCTCCCATAGCGGGCCACCTCGTGGTGGTGCCCTTTCGGCACGCGCCCGACTTCCTGGCTCTCACCGCCGACGGGGGTATAAGGGGGTTCACCGTCCTGTCGGGCGGCGTAGCGGGTAAGGCTCTCGCCACTTCTCACGCACATGTTCACCTGGACCGCGATGCATCCCGCCGGCGAGTCTGAGGCGCTCTTCCGAATGGACGCTCAGACAAAGGACTCTTCGGTCATCAATGTCTTCTCCATGTCCAACTACCTGAGGCAATGCACCGGCGATCGGCTTGAGCTGGAGATGCCGCGGACCCATGGCCAGCTGCGCTGGCTCACTGAACTCTTTCCGGGCGGGACCGGGGGTTAGTCGAGAGCTCCATGGCGGGGAACTGCAGGCCGCCATGGGGTGTGGCGGTAGGCATGGATGAGGAGTTGAACTTCCCGGCTGCGCCGGATCTACTGCCCCGGCACCTCGTAGATCTCCAGCCTCCGTTCCTTGCCCACCCTGACGACGCCGGCCGCCAGCCGGCCGTCGGGTGAGAGCCGGAACTCAATGCCATAGCCGAGGGTGAGGAAACGGAGGTCCATGTCGCTCGGGGAGATGACCCACAGGCTGCTGCCCCCGACACCCCAGTAGGCGAGGAGGCCCAGGCTTCCCTCACTCTCGGCTGAGGGGAAATGCCAGGAGCCGAGCCAGCGGTAGTCGCCCGCCCCCGAGAGGGCTAGCGAGCCCACCATCTTCCCTTCGGTATCCAAGGTCTCAACCCGCCGGCCCTTGTCCGGGTCGTCCTTGAGTCGCAGGGCGCCGAACCCGGGAACCCAGGAGACATCCGACGTCGGATCGTAGTCCGAGTCCGGCGAGCCCAGGTTCGCGGAGGCTTCGCTGCCAATCTCCCACATGAACCATCCGGGGCGAACGTCCTCGCCGGCTCTGAAGTGGATGATCTGCCCCGGAACAATCCAGCCTAGGTCGGAGTAGTGGTCCAACACTTTCAGGGGCACCGGTTCCTCCTGGCCGGTCGAGTCGAACTTAGTGAGCTTCTGCACTGGCGAAGCTCCCTCAACCCCCGGACCCTGGGCGCAGGGCACGAGAAGGTACTTGCCGTCCGGGTACCAGAAGGGGTGCCCGCTGCCGGGGCCGTCGTTGAGGCACAAGGCCTCGGGCGCGTCCTGACCGGTTTCCACTACCCACAATCCCTCATTGTTGACATAGGCCAGCCGGCTGCCGTCGGGGCTGAGGGCCAGGTCCTCGGCCTGGGAGGCTAGGCTCGCGAGGTCCTCGCCGTTCCACTGCACCCGGCGGAGTTGGCCCTTGTAGCTGTCGATGAAGTAGAACCACTCCGCGTCCGGGGACCAGGTGCCCGAGCCGCACCCGGTCGCGGATACCTCGGCGACCGCGCCGCTGGCCCGGTCGACCAGGCCCAGATACAGTCCGGGCGTCGGGCCCCCGGTGTGCGCGGCGATGGCCAGCCGGCCGCCATCGGGGGAAAAGCGTACCGAGAAGCTGGAACTCGCGTCACGAGCCCCAACGAGGCTATAGGTCTCGACTGGGGTCGGCCGGTTCCCGGTGGCGGCGGCCTCATAGACCACTAGCTGCCTCGAGGCTTCGGGCTGGCCGGGGCTGGCGGCCAGAACCTGGCGCATGAGCTCCGCCCCGCGGGCCGGGTCGGCCTCGAGACTGCCGGCCACCACGCCTCTGAGGTAGAGGCCGAAGGGGGCACCCGGGTCGATCGCCGCACCTTTGTCCAGGAGACGCAGGGCTTCCGTCGCCGCGGCTGCCGGGTCAGAGATTGCCTTTGGGTCCGCCAGCCGCAGGGCCGCCGCCCGGAGGTAGACGTGGGCCGCCAGGGCGAGGTCGGGCTCTCCGCTTGGGTCCACCGACTCGGCCACCGGCAGGGCCGCCGGGGCGACGTCCGCCAGGTGCCACCAGGCGTGTCCGTCGCTGGGGTCAAGCTCTGCCACGCGACGCCAGAGGCGCTCACGGAACGGATCAATCATCCCGGGCAGGTCGGCCAACTCGAGCAACAACTGGCGGGACTCAGCCATGGCGTCGAGGAGCCCCTGCTCTTCGGCGAGGAAGGAGTAGCCTATGATCTCGTGGAGGCGGTCGCCCATCGGTTTTCCCTGGTGTTGCCGGTACCTGAGGATCCCCAGGCCCCAGACCGGGTCGGGGTCGAGGATCGAGTTGGGCAGTAGCTTCTCGGCCGAGGCGTAGGAGGAGAGCGCGTCCTGCCAGCGCCCGGCCAGTTCGGCTTCGCGGGCCCGGGCCAGGAATTGGGCGTACTCGGGGGGAGGGTCCGTGGGCCGCACAAGGTTGTCGAGAGTCTCGGCCAGATCGCGGAGATCCTTGGTCGTTTTGACGATGACGACCCGCACGGCGCCTGAGCGTGTGTACCCCCGGTACTGCCTGTAGTCCTGACGGCTGTCGGGTAGGCCAACCGCAGTGGAAATGAGGTAGGTTGCCTCCTCCGCGGTGCGCCCCGGGGCGAAGTAGAGGGCCGTCGCGTCTAGGAGCAGGTGACCGTCTTTGGAGGGGTAGCCGCGGGCGCTCCACTTGGTCTCAAAGCGGGCCAGCCGCTGGCGCGTCGTGTCGGTGATGCCGTAGTACAACTTGAGCACCGGCCTTCCCGCGAGACTGTCGACAAGCTCGGGCCAGGCCTGGTACCAGGGCGTGGCGGGGCCTACCTCGGCCTCGCTGCCGCCGATGATGCCTTCGATGGCGGCGACGGCACTGAGGCGGACGTCTAGGCCTGGCTCGACGGTCAGACGGGCGGCGGTTCCCCGGTAGGCCGTGACCGAGACCGGCTGAGCCAGGCGAAGGCTCTCATCCACTATCGGCTCGAAAGCCTGGACGTCGGCGGCAAGCTCGTAGAGCGGGCCAGCCACAAGGCGTTCGAGGGAGACCGGTGGAGGGGGCTCGAAGGGGGTAGGGTCGAAGGGGGTGGTGCTTTCCTGAGAACCGGAACCGGCCCCGGCCCCGGGGCCGACGCTCTCAGAGCCGGGAGCCGTGTCCGGTCGTCGGCAGCCTAGCGGCGAGACGGCCAGCCTGGGCCCCAAGGCCAACAGCGTAAGCAGTGCGATCACGGCGGCCCATTTCCGGTGGCTTGGCCGAACGGGCATTCGCATACCTCCCCTACTGGCGGGGATTTCCACATCAGCCTGCCGCAACCTTCGTTGGCCGGAGGCGTTGTTCCAGAGGAGGGAACGCCGCGCGGGGCGGGAGATGTTCCTGGAGCAGACCGCCCAGCCGGTCTTCGCCAGCCGACCGGAGGCCCAGAGTTTCCTGAGCATCACGAGCGCTGCCGGATTGGCTTCGGGCTCGAAGAGAACGATGGACAGGTCTGCAGCCTTCACCGAAAGTCCCATCCTCCAACTGGCGGCACGGTCAGGCTCATGGCCATGGTCACGCGGAGCGTGTCCGAGTGCCAGACGGACCGGAGCCCTTCCACGATCTCGGGGCCGACGCTGCTCCCCGCGTTCCGGGCGGCAGGGTCTCCGTTGACCCTGATGCCCAGGAGAAAGACCGACTGGGTGACGAGGAGCGTCCGGCGCTTGGGCCAGCGGTCGATGAGGGCGCCTGCGGGCAGGATCAGGATCGCGAGCGGGACCACCTGGAAGACGCTGACCGTGGCCAGCAGCAGGGAGGAGCTCGTCAGTGTCCAGACGAGCCAGGTCAGGCCGGCCGACTGCATGGTAGTGCCGATGAGGGAGATGGACTGCCCGACGAGATACCGGCGGTGGTCTTGGTTCTCAAGCGCGGGGGCTCGCAGAGGCTAAAGCCTCGCGCCTATGGCCCAGGATCGGGATGAGAGGTCCCTTATCGGTCTGCTAGCGCCCTGAGGAACTCCTGAAGGGGCGTGGACAAGACGAAGACCGTCTGAGACGCTCCGCACTGGACTCGAACCAGGCTCAGTGAAGGACTAAAGCCTACGGACAGAGGGTCGTCTCCCGGACCCATCTCCAGCGTGGCCATCACCTGGGGGTAGCTCTCCCACTCGAGGTGGTGGGGGCTTTGCCAGGGTCGGCTGGCGATGCCGTGCCAGCCAGACTCCCCAAACCTCCTCCCGGTCAAATGCCTCTGTGGGGTTGCCCATCACCGCTCCGGAGGCTGGCACGCCGAGGCAGGTCTCAGGCAGTGGCTTGTCTCCCAGTGCGCTACCAGGCCCTCATGCGGTCCGCGGGCCGGTGCGTCCTCTGCGGCGCCACCAAGGAGGAGACCACCCTCCACGTCGACCACATCCTCCCGCGTTCCAGGGGTGGCAAGAACACCATCGACAACCTGCAGGTTCTCTGCGCCACCTGCAACGAGGCCAAGAGCAACCGCGACACCACGGACCTCCGGGCCGGACTCCTGGTGGCGGAAACGGCGACCGACCAAGGCTGCCCCTTCTGCGGCCCAGACCTCCGTTCGAAGGCCGTCGCCCGCAGCGAACTTTGCTTCGCGGTTTCGCACCCTCGCTCTCCCGTGGCGGGCCACCTCCTGGGGTGCCCTTCCGGCACGCGCCCGACTTCCTGGCTCTCACCGCCGACGAGCGGCGCGACTGCGAGGATCTCCTCCGTGCTCTCGGCAACGAGTCTCGGAGTGCCGACGGGGGTATAAGGGGGTTCACCGTCCTGTCGGGCGGCGCAGCGAGTAAGGCTCTCGCCACTTCTCATGCACATGTTCACCTGATCCCTGAACGCGACGGGAGCGAGTTGGCAACCATCGTGGGAGATGCAATAGGTGCTGGGTCAGCGGCACTGCGCCCCTGACAAGCCCCTGGTCGACGCACTCGGCACAGGACTTGCCTGGTTCCCGTGCAAGGCGGTGGGGACGCCCGGTGAGCCGTCAGACCCTCCCCCAAACCCCTTCCCCCTCTACCTCGCCGGCTGGGCCCCGGCAGGGCGAGGCAAGGTCGGCGGCGAACGGGAGATAGACCAAAAAGGGTGGTAGACCAGAAACGGAGGCGCCACCGTTGTCCGAGAACCTCGATGTCGCGCGAGCCGCCTTGGGCCTGGCTCTATCGCCCACGCGGGCCCAGGAACAGAGCTTGAAGGAGGAGTTGCGCCAGAAAGGCATAGCCGGCGCGGCGGCCGACATCGGCGGTCAGTTCCTCGCCAGCATCCCCACGGTGATAGAGCGAGCCATTGTCGCGGCCAAGCGGGAAGGGGTCATCCGGGACGAGCACCCGCACGTCGGCGCCGTCGCCGGAGCGGCCCGGGAGGCCCTGGCCCAGATCTTGCTTCGGGCCGCCGGCCTGGACGTCGGCGGCAAGATCGGAGTGGCCAGAAGCGGCGAGCACCTGGCCGTGGCGGTCTTCTTCGGCGTGGGCCTGGTTCACCTCGACGACGTCGCCGTCGCGGTAGCCCACCGGGCGGTGGCCAAGTAGCGGGGAAATTGTGCTTGTCTCGATGCTCCCGCCCTGCTATAATAACTCCAAACTTGTAGGACGGTAGAACGGTAGGGGAGAGCGAGCCTTTCTGGCGACCATCCCTTGGTCGCCGTTTCTGTCTCTTTTCCCCCCAAAACCCGCCTGGCGATCCCACCCGCCGCGGCGGTCGTCCACCCCGTTCCCCGTCGCCCTTGGGGGAGTCTACATGCCACTGGTCAGTACCCGCGGCGCGACCACCTGCCCGGCCAACGAGCCGGAAGCCGTGTCCGCCGCCACCAGGGAACTCCTGACCGCCCTAGGCCGGGCCAACCCGGCTCTCACGCCGGAGTCGACCCTGGCCGCCTTCTTCACCGTCACTCCCGACCTCAACTCCGCCTTCCCGGCGGCGGCCGCCCGATCCTTGGGCTTCACCGGCGCCGCCCTCCTCGGGGCGCAGGAAGCGGGCGTTCCGGGCGCGCCCGCGCGCTGCGTCAGGGTCCTGGTCCTCTTCGAGACCGACGACACCGGTCGCCCCACTCGGGCCCGGCACGGGGTCCCGGTCTATCTCGGCGAGGCCGCGGTCCTGAGACCGGACCTGACCCTGGCGGCCGCCCCATCGGACCGGGAGGGGGGGCGGAGATGATCGTCGTCATGAAGCCGAAAGCGCCCCGGACGCAGGTAGACGCGGTTATCGCTCGCTTCGAGGAGTTCGGTGTGGCCGTCCATCTCTCGGAGGGGGCGGAGCGGACCATCGTCGGCGCGGTGGGCGACCTCCGGCGGATGGAGCCGGACGACCTCCAGGCCATGGCCGGCGTGGAACGGGTCATC
>Ga0315288_10001458_pt1 | contig 30643 bp, 24 predicted proteins | sample YL17G11_20_MG_FD_203454 | JGI IMG/M metagenome (GOLD analysis project Ga0315288, IMG submission 203454) | Sediment microbial communities from Yellowstone Lake, YNP, Wyoming, USA - YL17G11_20 | ecosystem: Environmental > Aquatic > Freshwater > Lake > Sediment | place: USA: Wyoming | collected... | reverse complement strand
TGCGCCGAATTTCTCGATCATGGCCTTGGTCAGGTCCCCGGCCTTCAGGTTCTTCTTGCCGAAAAACTCGGCCACCAGCTTGTACATCTCTTCCGCGACTGCGTTTACGTCTGCCATGTTTCCCCCTAAAACCGGATGTGCGCCGAGCGGGCATAGCTCAGGCCCGCGTGCTTGAAGTCGTCAATGTGATAGCGGGTGAAAGGGATGCCGGTCAGCTCGAAAAACCTCGGCCAGCCGATGCGGTCGATCCACTCGCCCAGGCGCTCGAATTTCTTGGCGTTCTTGGCGTACACATCGACAATGTTCACCACCGCCCGCACCACCTCGGGCCAGCGCGGCGGGTTGTTCGGCAAATACGGGATAGCCAGCTTGGAGAACTTGGGCGCCGAACGCGCGTTGCTGACCTTCCCGCCCACCCAGATGGAAATGCCGTCGTTCTCCGGGTCGTTCATGGGCATGGCCGGGCAGACAGTGTAACAGTTGCCGCAATACATGCACTGCTCTTCCACCACCTCGACCGACTGCTTGCCGTCCACCGTCTTGGTGCGGATGGCGCCGGTGGGGCAGGAAGAGATCAGCGTCGGCAGCTCGCAGACCTTCGACAACACGTCGTGCTGGATCTTCGGCGGGCGCCGGTGGATGCCCAGGATGGCGATGTCGGAGCAGTGGACCGCGCCGCACATGTTCAAGCAACAGGCCAGCGCCACCCGCAGCTTGGCCGGCAGGTCCTCGTGCGTGAAGCGGTCGTACAGCACGTCCATCACCGCCTTGACGATCCCCGAGGCGTCGGTGGCCGAGGAGTGGCAGTGCACCCAGCCCTGGGTGTGGACGATGTTGCTGATGGCGTTGTTCGTCCCGCCCACCGGGAAGCCCAGCTCGTTCAGTTCCTTCTTCAGCGCCTCGATCTTCTCTTTGTTGTCGAGCAGGAACTCGACGTTGTTGCGGCTGGTGAAACGGAGGTGCCCGCCGCAGTACTTGTCGGCCAGGTCGGCGAACCTGCGCAGCGTCTGCACGCTGAGCAGGCGCGGCGAGCCGGCACGCACGGTATAGATTCTGTCGCCCGACTCGGCCACGTGGCAGAGCACGCCCGGCGCCAGCGTCTCATGGTAGACCCACTTGCCGTAGTTCTTCTTGATCACCGGGTGCAGGAACTTGTCATAGTGAGGCGGCCCGATATCGGTGATTCTCTTGGCAGCTTGTGCGCTCATCGTTTCGTCTCCTCAAACCCTTCGCTTCCACTGACCGCTCCCTTACGGTCGCGGCTCTGTTGCAGGCGCGGCTCTGTTGGCCCTAGGCCCCCGCCGGTTCCGGCTCCGCAGCGGCTTCTTCCTTCTGGAAGAAGATGTAGGGGTTGTCGCGCGGCGCCGCCACCATCTCCGGCGCCGGATCCAGCCCAATGGCATCGAGGAAGTTCGCCATCCCCACGCGCTGGATCAGTTCTCCGACGCGCTCGCGGTTATTCCCGTACTCGTCCCAGAACTCCCAGATGCGCCGGATCAGCTCCTTCAGCGTGTCCATCAGCTCGTTCTCGGGCACGAAGGGCACCAGCACCGAGCTGAGCAGCGCGCCCTGCACGATCGGCGCTTTCGAACCGATCAAGAGGGTGGCGCCGCGCTCCTGGCCGGGCCGCAGGGCCTTGGGCATCACGTTGATGCAGTGCATGCAGTGCACGCACTCGCGGTTGTTGATGGCCAGCTTCTGGCCGTCCCATTCCATGCAGCGGGTCGGGCAACGGTCACAGACGTCCTTCCGGATGTCGAGCCCCGCCCTGGCGTACTGGGCCACGGCCGCGTCGTCCTGCCGGATGTCGTCCTTCCAGGTGCCGATGATGGACAGGTCGGCACGGGCGATCGAGGCCACGCAATCGTTCGGGCAGCCCGAGCACTTGATCTTGAACTTGTAGGGGAAGGGCGGGCGGTGCATCTCGTCCTGATACTGGCGCGTCAGGTCGTCGCAGGTCTTCAGAGTGTCATAGCAGGACCACTCGCAACGCGCCGGCCCCACGCAGCACGACGGCGTGCGCATGGCCGAGCCTGACCCGCCCAGGTCGAAGCCGGCCTCGGTCAACTCCTTGAACGCCGGCTCCAGCTCGCTTGTCTTCGTGCCGAGAAAGATGATATCGCCGGTCGAGCCGTGCATGTTGGTGAGGCCCGAACCGTGGCGCTCCCAGATGTCGCACAGCGTCCGGATCGCGTCGCTGGTGTAGAACCAGCCGGCCGGCTGGTTCACGCGCATGGTATGGAAGTGGGCCACGTTGGGGAACTTGTCGGGCAGGTCGCTGTAGCGTCCGATCACACCCCCGCCGTAGCCCAGCACGCCGACGATGCCGCCGTGCTTCCAGTGGCCTTTCTTCTCTTCATAGGACAGCTCGAGCTGGCCCAGCAGGTCGTCGCAGACCGGACTTTTCTCCCCGGCCTGCTTGATTTCCTTGACAAAGCTTGGCCAGGGCCCCTTCTCCAGCTCGTCCAGCAGTTTGGTTTTTGGCTTTTGATCATCGGCCATATGAATTCTCCTGTCGAACTTCACGTTCCGGGTTCAACATTCAGCGTTCGTGACAACCGGGCTCGTTGGGCCTGGAGACCTGAACGTCGAATGCGTTATCGCCATCGCCACCGTCCGGTACGCCAGGTGCGCGAACTTGGAATACGGGGCATACAGGAACAGGGCAAAGATCAGGACCAGGTGAATGAAATAAACCACGTACATCACCACGGCCGCCTGTGCCAGCCGCAGCAGTTCCGACCCAATCCCGGTGGCCACAACGGCCGCCAGCACCACCAGGAAGAACCAGTCGAAATAGGTGCCGGCCGCGCGTTTGGCCGGGTCCATGAGCCGCTCGGCCAGCAGCAGAAGCACGCCGGCCAGGATCACGGCCGCGCAAGCATTCGCAAACAGTTTTAACGGGTTGGTGAGCGCCAGCGGGGTGCGCATCACACCGAGCATGGTACCCATGCCCACCGCCGTGCCCATGAACGCCAGCCCGAGAAAGCCGTAGAGCGTGAGCAAATGGCCGAGGCGCCGTTGCCTCTGGGCGCCGCACTGGGCGAAACGCCGGTGCGTGGCGATTTCCACCACAGCGGCCACCAGGGCCGCGGCGACCAGCCCCCCGCCGCCCCCCGCCCGCAAGGCCTTCGCGAAGCGCGCCATACCGACCGCAAAGGCTAACAGGACAAACCCGCTCACGGCAAAGAATAACGCTTCCAGCACCGGAATCGGGAAAACGTTGGCGAATTCCGCTTCCGGCGTGGCCGCTCCCCTGGGCGCCCAAAACGCGATGGCCAGAAAGATCAAGGCCGGGAGCACGAACAGCAATACCAGTGCCTTGGGATTGGCAACCAGGCTGCCGAGGGCGGCGGGAAATGCGAAGTGCTTGATGGCGGCGCGGCGGATGGCGCCGCAGACATCGCTGGGGCGCGCCCCGCGCGGGCACTGCGCCGTGCAGTCGCCGCAATCATGGCACAACCATATGGCCGGATCGCCCATCAGGCGGTCCTTCTGCCCCCACTGCGCCGCGATCATCTGCCGGCGCGGAAAAGTCTGATCGTCGGCCGCCAGGGCGCACACTGCCGTGCAGGTGCCGCACTGGAAGCACTTCTTCAGATCACCGCCGCCCGAGGCCATCACGTCCTTGATAAAGGAAGTGTCGGGTTGTACCAGCACTGCGTCCGCCATGGAGAGATTAACCACGGATCCCGCAGGGCGGGATCGGTGGCGAATTCATTCCTTTCACATGCCTTTATACGGGTTCGGGCCGGCCTTGCGGAGGCGGTCCATGAACCCCTCGATCAACGCCGGCAATCTGGCCGCTTCGTCGATCGCCAACTGCGTCAACTGCAGCCGCTCCGGTTCGAGCTGCAGGCGCTCAAGCGTTTCCTTCACGTTTTCCAGCCGCTGGTTGGCCAGCTCGCTGCCCCGCGTGAAATGGCACTGGTAGTCGTCACCGTACTTGCAGCCGACCAGCAGCACGCCGTCGATGCCGCGCGACAGGGCATCGGCGATCCACACGATGTTCAGCGAGCCGAGGCACCGCAGCGGGATCACCCGCACACTGGCATCGTACCGCAGGCGGTTCATGCCCGCGATATCCAGCGCCGGGTAGGCGTCGTTCTCGCACATGAAAACCAGGGCGCGCGGCTTCTCTTCGTCTTCTTCGGGCACCTCGATGGCCTTGATCATCGAGGCGATCATGTCCACCGAATAGTTCTTGAACGAGACGATGCGCTCCGGGCAGGCCCCCAGGCAGATGCCGCAGCGGCGGCAACGGTAGGGATTAGGCTTCGGCGTCCCCTTCTCGTCTTCGTCCAGCGTGCCGAACGGGCACTCCTCGGTACAGCGCTTGCACTGGGTGCAGCGCTGGAGGAAAAAGGCGGGATAGGTGATATCGCCGGCGCGGGGGTGCACGGCGCGGCCTCGCGCCGCCAGCTCCACCGCCTGGATGGCCTTCAATGCCGCGCCCAGCGCATCCTCCTGCGCCGCGGACGAATCCATCGGCGCCCGCACCGCCCCGGCGGCATAGATGCCGGTGCGGCGCGTCTCGTATGGGAAGCAAATGAAGTGCGAATCGGGGAACCCGTAGCGCAGCACGGGCAGGTCCGGCCCCTGGCGGTAGGTGAGGTTCAGGATCTGGGTGCCGGCGTGGTGCTTCAACTGCTCGGCCGCGCGGGCGGCGTCGGCGCGCTGCTCGGCGGTCTCGGCCTTCACCGACCGCACCGTGGCCTCTTCCAGCGCGCGGATGGCCTCGCCGTCGGCGGCGTTGGGAACCATCCCCGCCGCCAGCACCACGAGGTCAACGTTGAGTTGGATCTTCTCGCCCAACAGGCTGCCGGTCACGGTAACGGCCAGTTGCCCGTCCGGGCCTTTTTCCACCCCGGCGACTTCGCCCTTGGTGAGGAAGTTGAGGGGATGATCCTGGGCGGCGCGATAAAACTTCTCATACTGCCCCGGCGTGCGCAGGTCCTTATAGATGATGTAAACCCTGGCTTCGGGGTTCTGCTCGCGGATATAGGTGGCCTGCTTGAGCGTGGCCATGCAGCAGACCGAGGAGCAATAGGGCAGATGGTCTTTGTCGCGCGACCCGGCGCACTGCACGAACAACACGCTTTCCACCGGGCGGCCGTCGGATGGGCGCGTGATGGCGCCGGCGGCGGCCATGCGCTCCAGTTCAACGTTGGTGACCACGTCCGGTGTCAGGCCGTAACCGAGATGACCAAGCCGCGCGGCGTCGTACGGCTTCCAGCCGGTCGCCAGAACGATGGCGCCCGCGCGAAGTAGCACAGCCTTCAGGCTGTGCTCCTCGGCGGACCCGGGCGTCTCGGGTGCGACACAGCCTGAAGGCTGTGCCACTGTCACGTCGAACATGCCCGGCTGGCCCTCGGTCCTGGTGATCTTCGCGGAGGTGAAGACGCGGATGCGCGGGTGAGCTGTGACGGCGCTGATCTTTTCCGCGATGCCGTCGGAAGCCGGCTCGGTGTACGGGGCCAAGACCGGGAAGCGCTTCTTCAGCGTGGCGACAAAGCCGCCCAGTTGCGCTTCCTTCTCAACCAGCACCACCTGGTAGCCGGCCTCCGCCGCTTCCAGCGCGGCGGTGATGCCGGTCATGCCACCGCCCACAACCAGCAGGGTCCTGGAAACAGGCTCGGCCAGGGGCTCGGGCGGCTCCGTCTTCCGGGCCCTGACGACACCCATGCGGAGATAGTCCTCCGCCATCATCTGGGTGTCTTCGTCGTTGGGTTTCTGACACCAGGCGACATGCTCGCGGATGTTGACGCGCTCGATGATGGCCTGGCCGTCGAGCCGGAACGCTTCCTGCTTGACGCGCGGCGAACAGGCGGCGATCACGGCCGCATCCACGGCGCCGGCGGCGAAGTCCTGGCGGATCTGCTCCACGCCTTCGGGACTGCACAGGAACGGATGCACGCGGGACACCGCAGCCTTGCACTCGCCCGCCGCCAGCTTCGACAGCTTGGCGGTATCGAGCGCCTGGCCCATGCCGCATCCGCCGCAAATGTAGACTCCGGGCTTGTTCATGTCCCCTATGGCAGTTGTCAGTTCTCAGTTGTCAGTTTTCAGTTTGCATTCTTTCAACTGACAACTGAGAACTGCATTGCAGCGCCTTCAGGGCGGCGCCGGTGGCGTCGCGCACCACGGCTGAAACCTCGGCCGGCCGGTGCACACAGCCGGCCGCGCACACCCCCGCTCTGCCGGCGCCGTTGCCGGCGAAGCCAAATTCGTCGCGAGCCAGGGCCGCCGGCAGCCCCGCCGTCTGCGGCACCATGCCGGTGGCCAGCACCAGCAGGTTCACCCGCCGGGTGAGCTTCTTGGCCTGCAGAACGTCTTCGGCGGTGATCAAGAGGTCGCCCGTGGCCGGGTCTTCTTCCACCTTCGCGACCTTGCCCTTGATCAGTTGCAGCTTGGGGTCGGCCGCGGCCTTCTGATAGAAGTCCTCCAGCAGTCCGGGCGTGCGGATATCGATGTAGAAGATGGCCACCTGCGCTTCCGGGTAGAGGCTTCGGATGTAGCTCACCTGCTTCAGCGAAGCCGCGCAGCAGACAGCGGAGCAGTAGGCCAGATGGTTCTCGTCGCGGGAGCCGGCGCACTGGACGAAGGCCACACTCTGGGGCGGCTTGCTATCGGAGGGCCGCAGAATCTTTCCGCCGGTTGGCCCGTTGGGCGCCGCCAGACGCTCCAGGATCATGTTGGTGACGACATTCGGGTATCTGCGGAAGCCGAGGTTCTCGAGCCTGGTGGCGTCGTAAGGCGCCCAGCCGGTGGCGGCCACGACGGCGGCCACCCGGATCTTCCTCCGCACCGGCTCTTGCGACAAATTGATAGCGCCATAGGCGCAAGCCTCGGCGCAGGCCTTGCAGCCCGGACTACAGGCCGCGCGGTCGATCACGTAGGCGGCCGGGAAAGCGCCGGGATACGTCAAGTAAGCCGCCTTGGTCCTGGAGAAACCGAAATCGAAGTCGTTGGCCCGGTCTTCCGGACAAACCTTAGCGCAGTCACCGCAGGCCGTGCAGGCATCGGTCACGAAGCGCGGCGACAGACGGATGGTTGCCTCATAATCGCCCGGCCGGCCGCTCAGCTCCTCCAGCTCGGCCAACGTCAGCACTTCGACGGCGGGATTATTGCGAAGGCGCTGGAAGTTGATCTCCAGGCCGCAGGCGGGCGGGCACAGCTTCGGGAAATACTGGTTCATCTGGGCCACACGACCGCCCAGGTGGGCCTTCTTCTCGACCAGCACCACCGGGCAGCCGGCCTCGGCCGCCTCAATCGCCGCGGTCAGGCCCGCGATGCCCCCGCCGATCACCAGGATCGGCTTGCTGTTCCCCGCTGTAGTTTCCCCCATGGTGTTTTAACCACGGATGAACACAGATAAACGCAGATCGGCAGGCGATCCCATCTGCGTTTCGCTGCCTTTAGCTGCGTCCTATTTCTATCCGTGTTCATCGGTGTTCATCCGTGGTGAATTTCTCTTGGTTTGGCCTCGACCACCGACGGCTTGATCTTCATCGTCTTCTCGCGGAACAAGGCGAACCGGAGCCACTGCATGGCCAGGTCCAGCAATTCCGCGTCGTCGGTCCTGACGGCTTCGACGCGCGCTTCATCGATCTCGAACAATTCCAGGAATCTGGTCTCGAACACGAACCGGCGGAAGCGGTCCAGCTCGAAGCAGGCCATGTAATACATGTCCAGTTTCTCGGGCGCCAGCGCCTCCTCCTGGTCCCAGAACTCGTGAAGCATGAGTTCCTTGAAGGAAGCGTTCATGGCCTCGTACTCTTCCAGCCCCTGCTCCGCCAGGTATTCGCGCACCGTGCGGGCCCGGCCCAGGCCGTGCCCATGACAAATGTCTTCCCGCAGCAGAAAATGGAAAGCGCGGTCGGCCGGGGTGGCATTCCGCGGCTCGGCCACACCCAGCGGGTACATGCGGCAGGCCCACGGCCGGTTGGCGTACACCGAACAGCCTGTCTCGGTCACGAACGGGCACTTCTTGGTGGCCTGGTCCATCCTCAACAAAACAGCCGGGAATTTCTGGTCCTTGGTAAAGGGTGAGATGGTGTGCTTGTCGAGGAATTCCGAAGAATCGACCCCCAGGGCTTTCTTCAGCCGCGCGACGTCGTAGGGCGTGAGGACGATCGAGACGTCCCGGCAGCAGGTCGTAAAGCAATCGAGCGCCTGGTCGCATTGAAAGGTGATCGGATCATCCAAACTCAGCCTGGGATAATCCCGGATGATAGCCTGTTCTGTGGTCGCCATTTCATGGCCCTAATCGGAAACGATGCGGTCCTTCAACGCCTGGCGCGACCAGACGGGAAGTGGCCCGGCCTGGCCGGTCTCCGGGTCCAGCCGGTGCCGGTAAGAGGCGGCCACGTTGTAACGCTCCGCCATCCACCTCCAACCGCGGACGAAATACGGGCATTCGTCGTTAAAACAGACATACTGAAACTCGCCGTGCCAACTGCTCCACAGCGGGTTGGCCCACCGGTTCATAGTTTGGCCGCAATGTGGGCAAACGGGATTCATGAAAGTTTCAAGTTCCAAGTTCCAAGTTCCCTGAGCAAGCAACTTGAAACCTGGAACCTGGAACCTGGAACTGGCGCGGGGGCGGGCTTCAGCCCGCCCCCGCGGCTGGGTTACGCGCCCGCGGCCTTCTTCGCGAAGATCTGCTTGATCGACCGCCTGAGCATCTGCCATTGGCCGCTCTGCGGATCGTACTTGCAGTTGGCGAAGACGTGCCACTTCTCCTCGTCCATGGCCGGTTTGTCGGCGCGGAAGTAATAGCCGGGCCAGCGTGTCTCCTCGCGGAACAGGACGGTGCGGACGTGGGCTTCCGCCTGCCACATGCGGTGCACGTTCTCCCAGGCGCGCATCAGTTCGTGAAGGTTGCCCGCCGCCAGCTTCTGCGAGTCTTCCCGAAGGAAGGCCAGCAGCTCCAGCGCCCTCTCCAGAAGAGTCTTGTTGGTCTTGAACTGGGCGGTGATGCCGCCCGCGTACTCGTCCATGATCTTCTGGAGCCGGAACATGAACATCCGCGGCTTGATGTAGTTCTGGTTGATGTCGGGATCGGTGGTCTCGTTGTGATGCTGCTCAAAGATCTCCAGGGGCCTGAGGATCTCGGCCTTGACGGCCTCGATGGCGGCCTGGTCGATCTTCGGCGCGGCGCTGTTTTCCACGATGAACTTGATGGCGCTCTTGGCGGCGATGCGCCCCTCGGCGTGGGAGCCGGAAGAGAACTTGTGGCTCGACGCGCCGCTGGCGTCACCGGCGCAGAACAGCCCCTTCACCGTGGCCATGTTGGTGTAGCCCCAGAAGTAGTCGGGCTTGGTTTCGGGAGTCTGGAGGTCTTCGGGGCCGCTGACCCAGGCGCCGGAAGCGCCGGAGTGCGAGCCGATGAAGTAAGGCTCGGCGGCCGCGATTTCTGAGCTGCGTTCCTCGGGCTGCACGTTGGTGGCGGCCCACAGCAGCGCCTGGGAAATGGTCATGTCCAGGAAGTCTTCCCAGGCCTCCGACTCCAGCTCCTTCATTTTCTTCTTGTAGGCCTTTTCGTCGCTCTTGTAAGCGTCGCCGATCTTCTGGATGGCCTCTTCGGTCCTCATGTGGATCGGTCCCTTGCCCTCCATCACGTCCAGCATGCCCAGGTAATTGCGGAGGTTGGCGGGAACCGGCTTCACGCGGCCGTAGGGCGCCCAATTCTCCAGCTCCGGCCTGCGCTCGACCATGTAGTCGCCGCCCGCCGAATTGGTGGCGCGGGCCTTGAACAGCAAGAACCACGCCCCCACCGGCCCGTAAGCGTCCTTGAAGCGGACCGGGATGAAGCGCACTTCCTGGCAGGTCATTTCCGCGCCGGCCGTGATGGTGAAGTAAGCCGACGAACCGGAGTTCCACGGCGGATACCAGGCGCGGCCCATGCCCTCGCCCGAGCTCCGGGGCTTGAACACGTGCACGGCGCCGCCCATGGCTACCAGCGTGGCCTTGGCCTTGAACACGTAAAACTTGTTCTCCCGGATGGAGAAGCCCACCGCCCCGGCGCAGCGCTCGCCGTCCATCAGCGGCCCGACGATGAATACGCGCTCGAAGATCTGGCCCACGCCGCTCTGCAGCAGGGCGTTCTTGGCCGCTTCGGCCACCACCACCTTGTAGGACTCGCCGTTGATCATGAGCTGCCAGCGCCCCTCATGAACATAGGCCCCCTTCTCGTCCGTCCAGATCGGCAGGCCCCACTTCTCGAACAGGTGCACGGTGGAATCGACGTGACGGGCGATGTTGGCCACCAGGTCTTCCCGGGTGATCCCCATCAGGTCGTTGCGCACGTAGTTGACGTAGTCCTCGACGGTATTGGCGCCGTCCCTCAGGCCTACGTATTGGTTGATTGCCGACAGGCCCATGGCCACCGCGCCGGAGCGGTCCACGGCTGCCTTGTCCACCAGGGTGACTTTCAGGCCGTTCAGCTTCGCCCAGTGGGCCGCTTCCACCGCGGCGCCGCAGGCCGCCATGCCGCCCCCCAGGATGAGTAAATCGGTTTCGACGATGACATTCTCAAATTCGGCCATTTCTCTGCCCTCCGTTCAACTTTCCAAGGTGAAGACCGCGGGCAAGCCCAGCGACTCGGGCTCGGTACACAACTCCGGGCTGCCCAGGTCACCCTTGGTCGGGTAGCCCCCATCCGGCGCCGCCGATCCCTCCGGCGTCGTCCGAATCGGGAATTTAAAGCGCTTCAGCATACCGTTGCGAAACTTCACGGTCCACATGATCGAGTCGGTGGAGCGCAGCGGCGTGGCGCTGGCCCCCATGGGGACGAAGTCCGCGTACCCGCGTACCTCGACCGCTTGCGTCGGGCAGATTTTCACGCAGTTGTAACACTCCCAGCACATCGATGGATCCTGGTTGTAGGCCTTCATCTTGGCCTTGTCCAGGACCATCAAGTCGTTGGGGCAAATGTACTGGCAAGCGGTCTTGTCCAGCGCCTTGCACCCATCGCACTTCTCGGCAATCACAAAACTCGGCATCCGCTCACCTCCTCATGTCCTTCCCTCGGGTAGTCACCTGAATTGCCAACGCTCGCTTAGGCCATAAAAGCACAAGGACGCTGGAATCTAACATCTCACCGCGCGGCAGTCAACATTGCATATTTCAACAGTTTACGCAGGATTAAGGACTCGCCCGTCACATTTATTCATTTTGACTCATCTGCCTTTTATTTGCGGCGGACAGAGGACCGATTTGCCCATGATCGCTTGGAGCCGCATTATTCACGGGAGGTTAGCAGGCCGCAATTGGGGCTGAACTATCGTGAACCGAGGTCGAGAAGTGGACACTATGCTCACGAACGCTCGTGTCGGAAGACAGCGGCCTCAGGATCCGGTCGAAAACGTCGTTTCTGGGCTGGTCCGCTCACTTCGCAGACGGCTGCTTGCCTTGCTGTCTTCGTGTCTTGGTGGCGAGATCTACCCGCCGCCTTTGGGGAACTTGCCCCAGGGCACGACACCGCACTTCGCCGCCCAGCGCTCGTACCTCTCCGTCATTTCACTGAGGCGCGCCGGCTGGTTCTCGGCCAGGTTGTTCAGCTCGGTGCGGTCGGCTTCCAGGTCGTACAGCTCCCAGCGGTCGGGGTGGCGCGACACCAGCTTCCATTTGCCCTGGCGCACAGCGCGGTTGCCTTCATGCTCCCAGTAGAGCGCGTCGTGCCCCGGCCGCCTGCGTCCTTCCAGCAGCGGCAGCAGGCTCTGGCCCTCCAGCGGCGTGATCGGCTTTCCGTTGTACGTGTCCGGGTACCTGGCGCCGGCGACGTCCAGGCAGGTGGCCATGATGTCGATCAGGTGGCCGGTGTCGTGGCAGAGCCGGCTGCCCTGCTTGATCACCGCGGGCCAGTAGGCGACCAGCGGCGTGGCGATGCCGCCTTCGTGCACCCAGTGCTTGTAGAGCCGGAAGGGCGTATTGCTGGCGTTGGCCCACGGGCGGCCATAGCTGGTGAAAGAATCGGCCGGGCCCGGCGGCGCCTGTGTCTCGCCCCTGATGTTCTCCTCGGCGCAGCCGCCGTTGTCGGACAGGAACAGGATCAGCGTGTTGTCCTGCTGGCCGAGATCTTTCACCTTGGCCAGCACGCGGCCGATGTTCCGGTCCATGCGGTCGATCTGCGCGGCGTAGACGGCCATACGCAGGTCCCGCGCATCCTTGTCGGTGACGTCGTCCCAGGCCGGGACCAGCGAATCGCGCGGCGTCAGCGGCCAGCGGCGCTCGACGATGCCCAGCTCGAGCTGGCGCGCATGGCGCTCGCGCCGCAGCGCGTCCCAGCCCTTCATGTACTTGCCCCGGTACTTGGCGATGTCCTCCGGCCAGGCGTGCAGCGGCCAGTGCGGGGAAGTGTAAGCGAGATAGAGGAAGAAGGGCTGTTGCCGGCCTCCGAACTCGCTCAGCCACTTCAGCGCGTACTCGGTGAAGGCGTCGGTCATGTAGAAGGGCTTGTCGGGGTCGGGGCGGAAGGGCTGGTCGCCGAGCGCCATCTGCCGCTCCGGCTCGGGCTTCCAGTAGTTGGCTGCGCCGCTGATCAGCCCGAAATAGCGCTCGAAGCCGCGATCGGTGGGCCAGTGGGGGCGTTTCTCGCCGACGTGCCACTTGCCCGACATCATGGTGTGATAGCCGGCCGGCCGCAGGGCTTCGGCGATGGTGACGCAGCGGTCGTTCAGATAGCCCTGATAGGCGGGCGTGCCGCGGTCTGCCACCATATGGCCCACCCCGGTCTGGTGAGGATAGAGGCCGGTCAGCAGCGAGGAGCGCGTGGGACAACAGCGCGCCGTGTTGTAGAAGTGCGTAAAGCGCACGCCGCCGCGCGCCAGCCGGTCCAGGTTCGGCGTGGCGATCTCCGAGCCATAGGGCGCGATGTCGGAGAAGCCCATGTCGTCGGCCATGATGAGGATGATATTGGGGCGCCTGCGCGGCGCGGCGGCCGCCAGCGCGTGCCGGCCGGCCAGCGCCGTGGCTCCGGCCGCCCCCATCATCCCCAAAAACGCGCGTCGATCCACTGCCATCGTCTCCTCCTGCGAGCGCCCATCTTACCCCAGAAGCCCATCCGCAGATTGCGCGGATTAACCCTGGAGAAAGGAAAGATAAAAGTGGTGACCGTGCTAAACTGGCTCGGTGGGGCGGAAACCATGAAGCAGGTGAAGATCATCGTCGAGAAACACCCGGACGGCTATGTGGCCTATCCTTTGGGGATCAAGGGCGTGATCGTCGGCCAAGGCGACAGTTACGAAAGCGCGTTATCGGATGTAAAATCCGCGATCCGTTTCCACGTGGAAACCTTCGGACTGGATGTTCTCGACATCCATCCGCCGATCCTCGAAGCTTTCGTTGCTGAAACGGCAGTCGAAATCTGATGTCGAAATTCCCTGTTGACGCGCCCAAGGACAGGGTAATCCGCTCCTTCCAGGGGCTGGGGTTTCGGTTGGTCCGGGAGCATGAGCACATCGCCATGCTGCGAGAGAACGCGGATGGAAGTCGAACACCGCTCACGATGCCGAATCACGCCCGATTGAAGGCATCGACGCTTCGCACCATTTGCACCCAAGCCGCCATTCCACGAGAGGAATTCCTCGCTGCATACGAGCGCGCGTAGCGACCCCTCCCAGATCTTGCTTTTCGAGCCAGCCAGCGCCCAGCAATATGTCAATGCAACTGACGTGCTTGTGGTCCTCCAGCGCGGCCTGAGCCGCACGGGCCACTCGGTGTTCCAGTTTCTTCTTTGCGTCCCTTGATTCCGTGGTGTCAATCGAGCGGAAGATCGTCGAGCAGAATCACTAGGCCGGCGAGCTTGGAATCTTTCCGCGCTGCGGCTACCAACCGGCGATCGGCGGTCACCAACGGGAGATCATGCCTCAGCGCGAGCGCCAGATACAGGCAATCACAGACGGGGTGCCGAAGCTCAATCGCAAGCCGTAACGCGTCATCAAGCAACTCGCTGGTTCTAGTGAGGGCAACGGGCGCCCTTAGCAAGACGACGAAGTCCTTGAGCGCTCGATCCTTGGAAAGCTCGCCCAAACGGACCTTCTTCCAGAGGATATTGGCGCATTCCACGTGCAGCAGGCCGGGCGCCTGCAAGGGAATCGCGGAGAGGGAGCAAGCGCGGTCACTACCGGCTTCCGCCAAGACCCACTTGACGGCCACGTTCGCATCGACGACGGCCGCCTGCATCATCTCTCATCTCGCATCTGACGCAGCAAATCGGTGCTGTCGGTCCGTTGCCTGGGACAGGTTCGGCGCAATTCGTCGGCACGCGCCCAGAAATCGCTCGCGGGGGCCCGCAAGGCTTCTGCGAGGATCAATCGGTGTTCCGCTTCCGCCGAGCGGCCATGGCGAGCCGCCCGAATCCTCAGAGCACGCACAATCTGGTCAGAGACTTTGCGAACGGTCAATTGGGCCACAAAACTATCCTCCGCTCTATTGTAGGCAATGATAGCAATGAAGGCAATGCATGCCGACTGAGATGCGCGGATGGCGCAGGTTTCTCCGGGTTGAATCCGCGGAATCTGCGGATTGGATTCTGCGCTATGCTGTGGGCGCTCACCAAGGAGGAGGTCATGGCTTTCCGCTGCGGTTGTCTGGCCGTCACAATGGTACTCGCCGGCGCCCTTTCCCCGCTGCACGCCCAGGGGCAATTCCAGGCGGGGGCGGCGCGAGTCGATATTACTCCGGCCAAGGACGCGGCGCTTCCGCTGGCCGGCTACGCCGGGCGCACCGAGGGGTTCAAGGACATCCACGACCGCCTCTACGCGCGGGCCATCGTCGTAGGTGACGGCAGCGCCACGGCCGCCATCGTCACCTGCGACCTGATCGGCCTCAACGAAGCTCTCTGGCAGCGCATCCAGGCGCGGGTGTCAGCCGACATCGGCATTCCGCCGGACCACCTGCTGCTGGCCGGCACGCATACCCACGGCGCGCCGGCCATCGCCGCGCTGGCCAACGACCCGGATCCGAAGCGCGCCTCCTACGTGAAGGTTGTCGAAGACGGTATCATGGCGGCGCTCCAGCAGGCCCGCGCCAACCTGAAGCCGGCACGCGTGGGCGCCGGAGCAGGCAAGGCCGACGTCAGCATCAACCGCCGCGCCCTGATGGCCGACGGCACCTGGTGGCTGGGAAGGAATCCGGAAGGTCCGTCGGACAAGACCGTCGGCGTGGTCAAATTCGAAAGCATTACCGGCGAGCCCATCGCCCTGCTCATCAACTACGGCGTGCACGGCACGGCGATGAGCCAGGAGAACTACCAGCTTACGGCCGACGTGCCGGGCGCCACCTCGCGCTATGTCGAGCAGCATTTCGCCGAAAAGGCCGTGGCCATATGGACCAGCGGCGCGGCCGGCGACCAAAACCCGATCTACGGTCCGGACGGCAAGGATTTCCGCGGCCTGGCCTCGATGGGCCGCATCCTTGGCGAGGAAGCGATCCGCGTGGCCGCCGGCGTTCGCCTCTCGCCGCCGGCGCGCATCCGCGCCGCCCAGACGCTGGTGAGTTGCCCGGGCCAGCGCCTGCCCGAGGGTTACAAGCGGCAGACGGTCACCCGCGCCGGCTTCCTCGACGCGCCCCCGGTGGACATCCGCCTGTCGCTGCTCATGGTGGACAAGATCGCGCTGGCGGGCGTTTCCGGCGAAGTGCTGACCATGATCGGGCAGCGCCTGAAGCGCGAATCGCCATTCACCAATACCATGATGATCACCCACGCCAACGGCTCCAGCGGCTACCTGCCCGACGACGCGGCTTACGAGCGGATCAGCTATGAGATCCTGACGGCCAAAGTGAAACCGGGCTGCGCCGAAAGCGCCATCATCGACGGCTTCCTCCGAATGATGGACAAGTTTTAATCCGGGTCACCTTGACAGCGGGAAGCGCGCGGGATACGCTCCCAGACACTGACGTCCAGGGAAGGTCACACCGAACTGTGCCAGGCGAAAAACCGCCACCGACGGAATGGGATCGCCGCGCGTTTCTAGGCGGCGAGGGCATCGGCTCGTACGCCGCCGGGCTGTTGGGCACGCTGCTGGGCAGCGATGCCGCAGTGCTGTCGGTGCCCGGCGCGCGCGGCCTGGTGCGCGTCTCCCGCCGCGCCATGGCCTGCGACTTCACGCTGTTCTTCCCTGCCCAATGCGCTTCGGCCGTCGATGCGGGCTGCGCGGCGCTGGATGAAATCGAGCGGCTCGAAAACAAGCTCTCCGCCTATCTGGCCGACAGCGACATCTGCCGACTCAACGCCGAGGCATATGATGCGCCGGTGACGGTGGACCAGGAGGTATTCAGCCTGCTGGACACGGCCGGGAGGTTGCATCGCGAGACCGCCGGCGCCTTCGACATCGCCGCCGGAAGCTTGATTAAGGCCTGGGGCTTTTTCAAAGGCCCGCGACGCCTGCCGGGCGAGGCGGAGCTGCAGGCAGCCCTTCAGGCCAGCGGCATGGCCCATGTGGAGTTGGATGCCGCGGCCCGTTCCGTTCGTCTTCTCCGCCGGGGCGTGGAAGTCAACCTCGGCTCAATCGGCAAAGGGTACGCCATCGACCGGGCGCTGGATCTGATTGCGGGCGAGTTCCGGGCATCCGCTGTGTTCATGCTCGGCGGCCAGAGCAGCCTGAAAGCGCTGGGCGCGCCGCCGGACGAGCCGCGCGGCTGGAAGGTCGAGATCGGCGATCCGTACAATCCTCGCCGGCGGATTGCTTCGGTGTGGCTGAAGAACCAGGCCTTGGGGACATCCAGCGCCGCCAACCAGTGGTTTGAAGATGGGGGCCGCCGCTACGGCCACGTGCTCGATCCCCGCACCGGCCGCCCGGCCCAGGGGATGGCCAGCGCGTCGGTGCTGTCGCCGACGGCCGCCGAGGCCGACGCGTTGTCCACCGCCTTTTTCGTCATGGGGATCGAACCTGCCCGCCACTATTGCCAACAGCACCCGGAAATCGGTGCGGTCCTGGTTGCCGAGCCGCAGGCCGGGCAGGCGCCGGAGGCGGTCCTGCTGGGCCAGGTGCTCGGAAATGCGCGACCGGCCTGATGGCCGGCGGCGGCAACACAGGTAGCCGCCGCTTTCCTCCTTGTCAGCCTGTTCCACAGACGGTACGGTAACAATGGCCTCCGCTACCGTTACGTTACGGGGGCCGAACCGTTAGCGCGCAGTTGATAACGCATCGTTCGCGCCTCTCGCGGCCCGGCGTAATTCACTGCCGCGCAGCAGTTTGGACGGCGCACCTGCGTTAGTCACCGTTTGAAACTTGACGCCGGCTCGGGATACAGCGTCGAATGGGCATGATGACAGGTACGATGTGCGCTGTTCCCTGCGGCAGTCAATCACGGTGGAAGGCACCGGGCCAACGGGAGCGCGCCGATTCACGCCGCTGGTTTGGCGGCGGCGTAGGGTACAATTCAGTTGTCATGGTCTTTCCGGCCCCGCCCGGCCGGATGTCCGGTTCGGCCGGCTTCGGCGGCATTGCGGCCGCCAGCGAGGAGTACCTCGGTGAATAGGGGAACCAAAATCGCCCTCATTGTGCTTCGTATCGCCATCGGCTGGCACTTCCTGTACGAAGGTGTCAGTAAGTGGTCGGTCGAGCCGTGGCAGAGGCCTTTCAGCTCCGAGCCCTACCTGCAAGCTTCGATCGGGCCGTTCCGCGACACGTTCCGGGGTTTGATCTCCGACAAGGACGGCTTAGCTCGTCTGAAGAAGGAAGCGCTCGAGGCGGCCATCGACCGGCGGTACGACCAGGTTCTCGACCACTACGCCGGCGCCAGGCCCTTCACCGATTCCCAGCAGACCAAGTTGAAGGGCACCGCCAACGACCTGAAAGCCTCGCTGGCCGCCAGGCTCGACGACCCCGACTTTCTCAACCGCCTGTCGGAGCAAGAGAAGAAGCTCAACGACGCGGAAGACCGGTTGCTTGATGCCGGCCTGACTCCGGAGCAGCGAGCGGCGGCGCAGAAGGCGCGCGACGAAGCGCGCAAGGCCATCGCCAAGGCCGTCGGCAGGCCGGCCACCCTCTGGGACAAGTCGCTCAGCCGCGAGGACCTTCACAATGTTGTCGTGCAGGCCGGCGAAGAAAGTCGCTTCCGGCAGCGGGTGGCCGACTATGAATTCATGCTGGGGCGGGTGCAAGAGGACGCCTCGCGGCTGCACGCGCCCTTCACCAGCGAGCGGCTGAACGCCGACCGGGCCAAGCTGGCCAAGACGCGGATGGAACTGCTGGCCATCGCCATCGCGCCGCTGGTGGAGCTCGACGCGGCCGCCCAGAAACTGGCCGATCTCGAGCAGATGAAGGCCGGGCCGCTGGCTCCCCAGCCCAGCCAGACCCGGCTGCTCGACTGGATGACCGCCTGGGGGTTGACCGCCATCGGCCTGGGCCTGATTTTCGGCCTCTTCACCCGGCTGGCGGCCCTGGGCGCGGCCGCCTTCCTGGCCATGTTCTATCTGGCCATGCCGCCCTGGCCCGGGCTGCCCGAGCCCAGCCTGACCGAGGGCCACTACTTTCTGGTGAACAAGAACCTGATCGAGATGATCGCCGTGCTGGCGCTGGCCTCGCTGCCGACCGGCCACTGGTTCGGGCTGGATCCATGGGTGGGGCGGCATGTGACCGGGCCGCTGCGGCGGCGCTGGAGGGGGGAGAAGGCGCGGCCACCCGCCGGGGCCGCCGGCAGCCGGCCGGGGCCGGAGCGCGCCGCCGGCGCCTTGAACGCCTCGTGATCGTTTATTGGATTCTTCCTGCAGCCTGTGGTCCGCAGCCTGCAGCCTTTTGAAAGGACTCTTGCAATGGTGCTTACCGAACAGCAACGCCAGATTGGGAAGGACAATTTCCGCGACGCGCTCGAGTACTCCCGGCGGAAGTTCCTGGCCGGCGCGGCCGTGGGTCTCCCCTCGGTGACCGCGTTTTATTGGGGCTACAGCAAGATCACGGGCAGCCCCGTCAAGGTCGGCTTGATCGGCACCGGCGACCAGGGCAACGCCCACATCCGCTCCGCCAACCCGGAGTTCATCAAGATCGTGGCCTTCTCCGACATCCGCCCCAAGAGCCAGAAGACGGCGCGCGTCTCGCTGGAATCCAAGTACGGCGCCGATGCGCGCCGCATCGAGATGTACGAGGACTACCACAAGCTGCTGGACCGCGGCGACATCGAGATGGTCATCATCTCCCTGCCGCTCCACTTGCACGCGCCTTGCGCCGTGGAAGCGATGCAGAAGGGCAAGCACGTGCTGTGCGAGAAGCTGATGGCCAAGACCGTGCTGGACTGCAAGCAGATGGTGCGGGCGGCGCGCAAGACCGGCAAGTATCTGGCCGTCGGCCACCAGCGCCACTACAGCTACCTGTACGCCAACGCCCTGGAAATCGTCCGCCAGAAGGACGTGATCGGCGATATCAAGCACATCCGCGCCTTCTGGCACCGCAACCAGACCGGGGGCGGCAAGCCCGGGGCCGAGACGGGCGAGTTCGACGGCTGGCACCGCAGCATCGCCGAGGAAGACAAAAAGGTGGAGTTCGCCAAGTACGGCTACAAGAGCCTGGAGGAACTGGTGCGCTGGCGGCTGTACGCCCGCACCGGCGGCGGCCTGATGGTCGAGCTGGGCAGCCACCAGCTTGATGCCGTCGGCATCTTCCTCAGCGAGGTGCTGGGCCACAAGGACCCCAAGGCGCCCCGCGAGCCCGTTCACCCCCTGGCCGTCTCCGGCGTCGGCTCCACCTCCTACTTCACCGACGGCCGCGAGGTGGAGGACCACATCTTCCTCACTTACGAGTTCCCGCAGAACACCGTGGTCACCTACTCCTCGATCTGCACCAACGAGTTCGACCAGTACGGCGAGCTGGTGTTGGGCACCAAGGGCACGCTGGCCGTGCTGTCGGAGAGAGACGTCTACCTGTTCAAGGAGAAAGCGCCCAAGGACACGCGCATCACCTGGGCCGAGAAACGCATCGGCGAAGCGGTGGCCACCTCGACCTCCACGGCCCAGTGGGTGGTCGACGTCGGCATCCCCGACACGCTCGGCAGCCGCGGGTACCGCGAGGAGCAGGAGCACCTGGCCTGGCTGATCCGCAATGCGGGCCAGGGGCAGCCGCGCTGCAGCGGCGAGGTGGCGCTGGGCGACGCCGTGGTCACGCTGGCTTCCAATGTGGCCATGCGCGAGAAACGCCGCATCGAGTTCAAGAAGGAATGGTTCGACGTGGGCTCCGATGCCGGCCCGGAAAACGGGTAATTCCGCAACCGAGGGCGGGAACGGAGATAAGCGCGGAACCGCGCAGAGGAACGCAGATTGATGTACGTGTATCTGTGTTCATTTGCGTCCCACTCCCGCGGGCTCTATCGGGTGGTAAGCTTGGCCATGCGGGCGCGCAGCCGGGAATAAAGCCGGTCGCTGACCGGCTTCGGGATCTCGTAGGCCTCGTGGCCGTGCGCGGTGACGATCTCCAGGGTGTGGCGGGTGGAGTTGTACAGCACCTCGCACTTGCGGCAAAAGGCGGTGTGCTCCACGATGGCCTCCCGGACGGCCGGCGGTACGGCCCCGTCAATGTAGTCTGAAAGCTCTTCCAGAAACTGGGTGCAATCCATCCGAGGGGCTCCAACCAAGATACTCCTTGGATTATCTGCGACAGGCGCGGGATGCAATTTTTGTGCGCTCCCGGCCGGTCCCTGCTGCGCCTCCGCATGGCGGTCCCTGCGCGGCAACGTGGGGCCCTCCGCCACGGGGTTCCCGGCGGTTGTGGTCGGGGGTAAGATAGTAGGAGGCCCATCTCTTTTGAGATGCGGGATAGCGGCTCTTTTTTGAGGACGAGTGGCATATGAAAAACCGCAAGCAGCATCGCGACGACTACCGGGCACGCACGCACCTGATCCACGGCAGCTTCGTGACCGGCAAATGGGACTACGCCCACCACGTCAACCCGCCCATGACCGCCTCGGCGTCTTTCCGGCTTTCTTCGCTGCGCCGGGGCCTGGAGGGCTTCGCTCATTTCGCCGAAGAGGCGGGCGAGAACCACCCGATTTATATCTACGACCGGCTCGACGAGCCGACCCGCGGAATGCTGGAAGAGAACCTGGCCTACGCGGAGGGCGGCGAAGTGGCTGTCTGCTATGCGTCGGGCATGGCCGCCATCAGCGCGGTGCTGTCGGTGCTGGCCGAGCGCGACACCGAGATCCTGGCGCACGAGACCCTTTACGGCTGCACCTACAGCCTGATGACCAACTGGCTGCCGCGGTTCGGCGTGAACACCACCTTCGCCAACCTGATCGAGCCTGCCAACGTCGCGCGGCACGTCAAGCCGGGCACGCGGGTGGTCTATTTCGAGACGCCCGTGAACCCCACCATGGACCTGATCGATATTGCGGCCATCCGCCGCGAGGTGGATAAGATCAACGCCGGCCGCCCGGAGGTCCAGCGCCTCAAGGTGGTGGTCGATAACACCTTCGCCACTCCCTACTGCCAGCGCCCCATCGAGCACGGCGCCGACTTTTCGGTCAACAGCCTGACCAAGGACATCGGCGGGTTTGGCACCAACGTGGGCGGCGTGGTGGTCGGCCCGCGCAGCTATTACTACAGGCTGATGCTGTTCCGGAAGGATTTCGGCGGTGTGCTCTCGCCGCAGACCGCCTGGGGCATCCTGGTGTACGGCCTGCCCACCCTGGCCACCCGCGTGGTGAACCAGCAGAAATCAGCGTTCCGCGTCGCCGAATTTCTCAAGGGCCACCCGCAGATCGAATCCGTCCGCTATCCCGGCCTCGATTCCTTCCCCCAGGCGGAGCTGGCGCACCGCCAGATGGTGTCGTCGGACGGCGCGTTCGCTCCGGGCAGCATGATTTATTTCAGCGTCAAGGCCAACGGCGACCCGCTGCGGACCGCGGAGCGCTTTGCCGATTACCTGGCCGAGAAGTCGTATTGCATCACGCTGGCGGTCAGCCTGGGCAACATCAAGACCCTGGTGGAGCACCCCTATTCGATGACCCACTCGGCGATGAGCCACGAGGAGCGCATGCGGCGCGGCGTGCGCCCCACCGGGATCCGGCTGTCGCTGGGGCTCGAGGATTACCACGACATCATCACCGACCTGAAGCAGGCCCTGGCCGCCTGCGCCGCGCAACCCGCCGGCGAGCGGGTGCTGGCCGAAGTCCCGCCCCGCTAGCTGGTTGGACCACCAAGCCACCAAGGGACGTGAACCTTGGTGTCTTCGTGCCTCGGTGGTGAATCTATTGCTGGCGCGGGCGGCGCTCGAGTTGGGAATTCAGCTCGCCGCCGATCAGAAGAACCAGGCTGGAGAGATAGAACCAGAGCATCAGCAGGATGACGGTGGCCAGCGCCCCGTAGGTGGCCTCGTAGCGCCCGAAGCGCGAGACATACAGCGAGAACATTTTTGAAACGCCGAGCCAGGTGGGAATGGCCAGCAGGGCGCCCGGACTGAGCCACTGCCAGCGGTGGCGCACCCGCGGCGCCACGTAGTACATGATGTCCAGCGTCAGCAGCAGAAACGCCAGCGCGATCGTCCAGCGGATGGCGATCCACAAGAAGACGGGAATACTGAGATACTCCGCCAACACGTCCCGGAACGTCTTGCCGAACACCAGCAGGAGCGCCGAAATCACCAGCAGGATGCCCAGGCCCACGGTGAAGCCGAGGGCCAGCAGGCGCTGCTTCCAGAACGGGCGGCCTTCCGGCGGCGGGACCTTGTAGGCGATGTTGAGCCCGCCGATGATGGCCCCAAAACCGCTCGATGCCGACCACAGCAGCGCGATGACGCTGAGAGAGAGCAGGCCGCGGCTCTTATGCGTGAGCAGGGTCTGCAGGTTGCCCCACACCAGCTCCAGCGCCTGCGGCGGAATAATCGGCTCCAGCAGCGCCATCATCCGTTCCACACTCCCCGGGTCGGTCAGGTACGGCATCAGCGTAGCCAGCAGCAGCAGGAAGGGGAACACCGACAACAGGAAGTAGTAGGCCATCTGCGCCGACTGCCCGAACACATTGTCGTCGAACGCTTCTTCGAGCACCAGGCGGGCGATGGTCTTGTTCCGGATGGGGCGGGGCGGGACGACGCGCGGCTGTTCGGAAACGTTCATGCGTAGGAAGTGACGAGTGACCAGTGACAAGTGACAAGCCTGCCTCGCGGCGGCTCCGACTTGTCACTCGTCACTCATCACTCGTCACCAAGAATGCGTCGCCGCTACGCGGCATGCCTGGCAGGCTCCGGCGCCGCCGCGGCCGGCCGAAGCCGGGCCAAGAACCCCTTGCGCCAGGCCAGTTCGAGGAGGTTCAATAGCAAAGCCAGCGCCAGCAGATACGGCCAGAGCGCCCGGCGCTCCCGCACCTCGCTGCCTTCCGGGTCCAGCAACTGCTCCATGGAAGGACGATAACGGCCGCCGGTCAGGCGGCTGATTTCCTTCAGGAGCGCCGTGTTCACGTCGCGGTCGCTCAACTCCTCGGACTCATAGTAGAAGCCCGCTTCGGGCAATCGCATCTCGCCGCTTCCCAGGAGAATGCGGTAGAGACCGCGCTCTCCGGCCGGGATGCGCGCTTCGTAATGGCCGGGCGCGGTCTCCTCAACCTTAACGGAACGGGGCTGCTCGCCCGAATCGGGCTCGCCGGCCGCGGCCACGGCCACCCGCGGGTGCTCCGGCCAGGCACTGGCGAAGGCGGCATCGGCCACCACATCATAATAAACCACCGCCTCGCCTTCCCGCTCGCCCGGCCGCACGCCGGCGCGCACGGTGCGGCTGCGGTGGCAAACATCGCGAATGATCTGCGGCCACAAGGCGCCGTAGCCCTCCCAGCGGAGCCACTCGGCCGCCCAACGATTCCTGGCATCGGAAAGGAACGCCGTCACCCGGCCCAGCCCGTACTGCCAGCGAACCAGCAGCGGCTCGCCGCTGTCGGCTTTCAGGATGGTTTCCGAGCCCGGCCGCGGGCGCGCCTTCACGAAACCGAGCAGCCGTGGAGCGTGCTCGAAGTCCACCCCGTCGGTGAATTCCACGGGACGAGCGCGGCGCGCGTAAAATGGCCGCTCCTTGATGGAGGAGACGGAAAGCTGCCGCACCTCGTTGCTGATGATCTGCGGGATGCGCTCGGCCTGCTCGACGAAGTAGGACTTGCCGCGGGCCTCGCGGGCCAGCGTTTCCAGCAACTGCCGGTTCACTTCCTGGCCCACGCCGAGCGTGGAGATGGTGACGTGCTCCCGGGCGGCCTGCTGCGCCAGCGGGCCGAATTCGCCGGGCGTGGACCAGCCATCGGTCATCAGGATGATGTGTTTGCGCCCGGCGCTCTCCTGCCGGATGGCCTGAAACCCGGCTTCCAGGGCCGGATAGATGCTGGTGCCGCCGTCGGCGACGATGGATTCGATCAACTGGCTGATGCGCGCCATGTCGCCGGCCGGGCTCATCGGCACCACCCAGCGGAAGGCGCTGTCGAAGGCGATCACGCCGACCTTGTCGGTGGGCCGCAACAGCGCGATGGCGGCGCGCCCGGCCTCGCGGGTCATGGCCATCTTCGCTCCGTCCATGCTGGCCGACTTGTCCAGCACCAGCACCACGGCCGTCGATTCCTGGGGAGCCGGGTCGGGGTCGGCGCGCACCGGCAGCAGCTTCTCCAGCCCCTCGCGGGGTTGCTCGGCCAGGCGTGAGTTGGCCTGCCCGGCGATGAAAACCAGGCCGCCGCCGACGGAGACGTACTTCTCCAGCGCCTGGTGCTCGGCCGCCGGCAAGACGTGGTCGGGATAGTTGTCCAGGATCACCGCATCCCAGCGCTCCGGGGGCGCTGGGGCGGGAAACACGCGGGCCAATTCCACGTCGATCTGGGCGCGCTTCAGCGTTTCCGGCAGGTAGCGGGGCGGCTCCGGGCCGCCGCTGACGTACAGCACGCGCGGCCGGCGCACGGTGATGGCCTGGGAGAACAGCGTGCGGTCCTCGCCGCCCGCCAGGATGCGCGCTTCCAGCAGGCTCACGCCGCTGCCGGTGATCCGCGCGTCCACGTCCACCTGGTTGCTGCCGCCGTGCAATTGCACAAGCGCGCTGCCGATCTGCTTGCCCTGGCAGAGCAGCGCGATGCGGGCCGGCGGGGCCGGCGGCGACCGCGGGGCCTCCAGCGCCAGCGAGACCGCAAACCGCTCGCCCGAGAATACCTGCTGCGGGACGGCCACGCTTTCCAGCCGCAGCGGCAAGCGCGCGGCGCCGCCCGCGCCGACCGTATAGATCCGCACGCCCCGTTCGCGGGCACGCACCGCGGCGCTCAGCGCATGGCCCCGCGTCTCGTTGCCGTCGCTGATGAGCAGGATGCGGCGGGCGCCGCCGGCCGGGAAGGTGCTCAGCGCCAGTTCCAGGGCCTTTTCCAGGTCGGTGGCCATCCCCGCGCCCTCGCCCGAATCGGGCTCGCGGGGGCCCAGGCTGACCAGCTCCCGACGCCGCGGAATACTTTGCAGGCGCGCGTAGTCGGCAAAGGTAACAAGCTGAAACTCGGCGTCGGAGCTGCTCCCGGCCAGATCGCGCACCATGCCCTCGGCCTGCTCCAGCGCGCCGGCGGGCATGCTGGCGGATACGTCGGCCACCACGGTGACGGAAAGCCGCGACCGCGGCCACGGCACCCGCGGATCCGCCAGCGCCATCACCAGCATCGCGAAGACAGCGCACTTCAACGCCAGGCAGACGCGCGGGCCGCGACCGCGCAGCCACGGCCACAGGACCGGCAGCAGCAACAACAGAACCAGATAATAGGGGCGCTCGAACATTTCGTAGTTAAGAGTTAAGAGTCATGCGTTAGGAGTTATGAGTTGGCGGTGAACTGGGGGGCGTTGCCAACTCATAACTCTTAACTCTTAACTTCTCTGCAAAGTGCCATTCCGCCCACAGCGGAACCAAAGCCAACAACACAAACAACGGCCAGAGCCGGCGGGCCGGGCTGATGGGCGGCGCGGCCTGCAGTTCCGAGGATTCGTCCGACGTCGCAAGCCAGCGTTGAGCGGGCAGCGGAGGCAGATTCACGGCCAGTTTGAACTCGCCCTCCGGGCCGGCGATGCGATACAAACCCGCTTGAAAGGCGAGCAACTGAAGCTGGTCGCCGGCGCGGGCAAACGAGATTTCGGCGCCGCTGGGCGCGAAGACGCGGCTGGCCGGCCCCGCGACACGCACCTCGCCGGTGGTCCCGGCATCCGCCATTTCCTCCACGGCGCCGGTCATCCACTCGATGGCTGCCGCCATGAGCAGGGGGAAGGCGGGCTGGAACGGCAAATTGGACTGGCGCAGGTCAAAGGCCGCCAGCACCTGCTTGTGGCCGTTCTGCTGGCGCGCCACCAGCAGCGGAACGCTGTCGGACCAGGCCAGCACCACGTCCCGCGCCCCGATGGCCAGCGGCGCCGCCGCGGTCACGCTGACATCGCGAGTGCGCAGCCAGCGAGTGACGGGATGCCGCGGGTTCCAGGCGGTCAGGCGCATCTCAGCGGCGGGCTGGCCGCGCCCGGCGCGCTTCGCCGCGCCTGCCGCGCCGCGCCGCTTGTCTGCCACTGCGCCTGCCGGCAGGAACACAATCGAATCCGTGTCCGGATCCGGCGGCGGCGGCACGGCGTCGTAGATCGCCACCTGCGGCACAGCCGCCGGCCGTCCGCCGGGGGGAAGGAACTCGGTGACCACGTACGGGTTGGTGGCGAACACCGGCTTTAGAATCTTCGGATCGCGGGTGAATACGGCGGCATGCACAGGGCGGAACACCGGCAGGTGAGCCAGCGCCCGGTTGTCGGCCGCCAGTGCGTCGGGCGGGCTGATCTCGGCTTCGAGCAGGCCGCCGTCGGCCCAGGTGAATTCGGAATGAGCCGGCTGGCCCTGGCCGGCAGCCAAGCGCAACGTCTGCCGCTCCAGCACGCGCCCGTCGATGGAGATGGTCAGGGTGGTGTCGGCGGCCCGGCGGCCATAATTGTGAACCTGGGCCAGCAGGCGCCAGCGGTCCGGCCGCGCCGTGTCGCGGCGCAACGCCAGGCGTGTAATGCCGCGGTTCTCAACCGGCCAGTCTCCCACTCTGCGCACCAGCAGTTGCGGGCGGAAGGCCGGCGGCGCCTGCTGCAAGTCCCGGCGGAACTGCTCGATCCGCCTGGCCTGCGGTTCGTCGAGCAGACCCGGGCCGATGTAAACGATGGCGGCGCGCCGCTTGCCGGCCACCGCCGCGCGGGCCAATTCCAGGGCGCGAGGCAGATCAGCGGCCGTGTCGGAGGCCCGGAAGGCCGCGATTGCTTTATGCATGGCCGCGCGGTCGGCGGTGAAGGAAACCAGCGGCGAAGCGTCCGCATCCGCGCTCACGATGAGGACGTGGTCACCGAAGGCCAGGCGGTCAACGAAATCGTCGGCCTCCCCGCGGATGCGCTCGATCCAGGGCGCCTGCCCGGCGGGCCGCGACTGCGACCACGCCGACGAGTCCAGCAGCAGCGCCACGTACCGCCCCTCAAAATCTTGCCCGGCCGGCCGCAGGTCGGCGAGCGCCAGAACGATCAGCAGCAGAAAAAGAACCTGCGCCAGCAGCGCCCAGGGCTCGCCAATGCGCCGCTTGCGGCGCGGCCGGCTGCTGCCCTCGATGCTGCGCCAGAACCGCAGCGTCGAAACGCGTTTGGGTCGGGGCCGCGGATGGCGAAGGTAGAGCCACACGGCCGCCGCTGCCAGCGCCGACCAGATCAGCGCGGCCTCCAGCGGCGAGATGGCCAGCCAATTCATAAGATCAGGCTTGAGACCTGAGACCTGGGATTCGCGCCTCCTCAGGTCTCAGGTCCCAGGTCCCAGGTCTATTCCACAACGCGGTCGCCCCGCAGGCCCCGCAGGACAAAATCCTGATAAGGGACCGAGGTGAGGGCGCGGCCGTAACGTCCGCCGTTGCGAGCCGCCAGGCGCTCCAGGCGGCCGCAATACTCCAGAAAGGCGCGCTCGTAAGCAGCGGCAGCCTCCGGCGAGGAATGCACGCGGCGCCGCTCGCCTGTCTCGACGTCCTCCAGGATCAGCTCGCCGTAGGAGGCGGGGCGCTGCTCATCCGGCGTATGAACGTGCAGTAGGACAAAATCGTGGCCGGCGAAGCGCAGCATCTCGACGGCGCGCCTGGCGCCCTCTTCGTCGAAGAAATCGGAAAGAATGACGGCCACGCCCTTGCCCGTGAACTGCCGAAGGAATTGCTTGACGGAAGCCAGCAGGTCGGTGCGGCCGCCGCAACCCAGGCCGTTCAGAAACTCCATCACCGGCCAGAAGCGCTCGCGCCCTCCCGCTGCCACCAGCGGTTTCCGGATCGACTCGGCAAAGGGGATGACCACCGCCGTATCCAGGCGCAACAGCGCCAGGTAAGCGAAGGTGGCCGCCAGCCGCTGCGCGTAACGGAATTTCGGCTCCCCGGCCGGCTCGCCCGATTCGGGCTCGCCCGATTCGGGCTCGCAGTCCATCGACCGGCTGGTGTCGATCAGCACGCGAACCGGAATATGCTCTTCGGTCTGGTAAATCTTCAGGAACAGCTTTCCCAGGCGCAGGTACGCGCTCCAGTCGAGGAAGCGCGGATCATCGCCGAAGCTGTAGCGGCGGTAGTCGGCGAATTCCAGGCCGGGACCGTGGTTCCGCGAGCGGTGGTCGCTGCCGATGGTGCCCGACAGATCCTTGCGGCACAGCAGCGTCACCTCCTCCAAAGTCCGGAGAAAGTCGCGATCCAGTAGAAGCGGCGAAGCCATTTCTTAGTCCCCAGGCCAAAGTCCAAGGTCCAAAGGTCGAACAGCCGGCCGGCTTGGCGGTTGGACTTTGGAGTCGCCGCGGCGACGACCTTAGACCTTGGACCTCACTTTGGGTTTCGGTGCCACCACCAGCGCGTCCGCGATTTCATCGAGCAGGTCGTCCGCCGTGCGGCCGTCGGCCTGGGCGTCGAAGGTGAGAATGATGCGGTGGCGAAGGGCGGGCAACAGCAGCGCGCGGATGTCCTCGACGCTGACATTGAATCGCCCGTCGAGCAGCGTCCGCACTTTCCCGCCGAGAATCAGAGTCTGCGCGCCGCGCGGCGAACTGCCGTAGCGGATGTATTTCTTGGCCAGCGCGGCGGTCTGAGAGCTTTCGGCATGGGTGGCCATCACCAGCTCGACGGCGTACTCCTGGACGTGGCGGGCCACCGGCACCATGCGCACCACCTGCCGCATTTCCATGATCTGTGGTCCGTCCAGCACCGGCTTCACCTCCTCGCCCGCTCCGCGGGTGGTGCGGTTCAGGATGTCGTGCAACTGCTCGCGCGCCGGGAAGGGCACGCGCAGCTTGAACAGGAAGCGGTCGAGTTGCGCTTCGGGAAGCGGGTACGTGCCTTCCATCTCCAGCGGGTTCTGGGTGGCCATGACGAAGAACGGTTCTTCCAGCAGGTGGGTCTTGCCGGCCACCGTCACCTGCTTCTCCTGCATGGCTTCCAGCAGCGCCGATTGCGTTTTGGGCGTAACCCGGTTGATCTCGTCGGCCAGCAGCAGGTTGGTGAAGATGGGGCCGGGCTGGAAGCCCAGCAGCTTCCTTCCATCGCCGCCCTCCTCGACCACGGCCGTGCCGATAACGTCGGCCGGCATCAGGTCGGGCGTGAACTGGATACGCGAGTACTTCAGCGCCACGGCCTGCGCCAGCGTGCGCACCAGCATGGTCTTGCCCAGCCCGGGCACGCCCTCCAGCAGCACGTGTCCGCCGGCCAGCAAGGCAATCAGCACTCCTTCGACCACCTCTTCCTGACCCACAATCACCTTGGCAATCTCGCGGTGAACCTGGGCGATCTTGCGGGCCACCTGTTCGGTCTCCAGCCCGTCTCGTGCCGTGCTTTCCGCCTGCCTCGTCAAAGCGTCCACTACTCCACCCTCGTCGACGGCAATTTCGGATTGCGGATTTCAAGCGCCAGGGAGGTTTGAAATCCGCATTCCGAAATCCGCAATTCCCACCCGGTAAGGCCAATTGTGAGACACGACACTAGTTCGGATTCTTGCCTGCGCGCTCGAAATACCGCCGCACGTAAACCCGGTAGCGGAGCGGGATATCTTCCCGCTCCGCGCCGCTCATCGAAGCGAACGTGTTCGGGGCGACGTTGCGAGCCTCGGTGCTCACGGTGGCATCGCCGGCACGGGCGCGCACCTGCGCTTCGCCGTAGAACCGCTGGGCGTCCAGCGGCACCCTCTCGGGAATGAGCCGGCCGGGCAAGGGCTGGTTCCGCGCCATGCGGTCACTGCCCGGTTGCGTGCCGATTCCGGCGTTCGATTTCTGGCCGGGCTGTTGCTGCTCTCCGGAGCCGTCCCGCGCGCTCGCCTGACTGGAATCCTGGCCGGCCTGGCCCGAGCGTTCGCCCGCGGCATGGCCCGGTTGCGAGGACGGCTGGGCGGCCGCCTGGAGCTGCGATTCGCCCTGCGACTCCTGCCCGCGGGAAGCAGCGGACTGGGCGCCGGTCGCGCTGTTCAACAGGTTCTTGATGGCCTGCACCACCGACTGGGCCAGCGAAGGGCGCTGGCTGCCGCCCGTCGGGCTGCCCTGCTCGCCGTGCTGCGCGCCGCGGCTGCCGTTCTGTGCCTGCTGCGCCCCCTGACTGTCCTGGCGGCCGTTCTGCCCCTGGCCGTTGCCCTGCTGCCGGTCGCCTTGCTGCTCAGGCGACGGCGCCTGCTGTCCCTGCTGTCGCTGGGCATCCTGCTGGTCGCGCGAACCCGCGCCG
>Ga0315288_10001457_pt1 | contig 30663 bp, 37 predicted proteins | sample YL17G11_20_MG_FD_203454 | JGI IMG/M metagenome (GOLD analysis project Ga0315288, IMG submission 203454) | Sediment microbial communities from Yellowstone Lake, YNP, Wyoming, USA - YL17G11_20 | ecosystem: Environmental > Aquatic > Freshwater > Lake > Sediment | place: USA: Wyoming | collected... | reverse complement strand
CCGTGCAGCGCCTTCGCCTGCGCGTCCTCGCCGCTGCGCGTCACCTTGATCAAGGCGCCCTCGACGCTCGCCTGGGTGCGCTTGGGCAGTTCAAAATCGAGCTTGCCCTTGGGGCCTTCCACGAAGACGCGTGGCCCTCTTAACTCCACCTTGACCTTCGGCGGGATCGTGACGGGTTGTTTGCCAATCCTAGACATAAACCGGGTTGAGTTACCAAACGTAGCAGAGCAGTTCGCCGCCGACGTTCTGTTTGCGGGCCTCGGTGCCGGACATCACTCCGCGGGGAGTGGACACAATCGCCGTGCCCAGTCCGCTGAGCACGCGCGGAATCTCGGTCGCACCCACGTAGCGGCGCAGGCCCGGCTTGCTGATGCGCCGGAGGCCAACGAGGACGCCTTTGCGGCCCTGGAACTTGAGTTTGAGTTTGAGCAGCTTCCGCAGCCCTTTGCCTTCCACCTGGCAGTCGGCCAGATAGCCCTCGCGCTTCAGAATCTGGGCGACGCTCTCCTTAAGCTTGGAGTGCGCGAGTTCCACTTCCGGCCGCAGCGCGCGATTGGCGTTGCGGAGGCGGGTGAGCAGGTCAGAAATCGGATCGGTCATAGCTTACCAACTGGCTTTGGTGACACCGGGGATGAGGCCGGAGAGGGCCATCTCCCGGAAGGTGAGGCGTGACACGCCGAACTTGCGGAGGTAGCCGTGCCGGCGGCCGGTGACCTGACAGCGGTTGACCCGGCGGACCGGACTCGCGTTGCGCGGGATCTTGGCCAGCGCGGCGTAGTCGCCCTTGGCCTTGAGTTCCGCGCGCAGGGCGGCGTACTTCCGCATCATTGCCTCCCGCTTCTTTTTTCGCTCCACCCAGGATTTCTTCGCCATAGTTTACTTGCCTCCGGCAAACGGCATGCCCAGCAGTCTCAATAGATCGTGCGCTTCCTCGTTGGTCGGGGCCGTGGTTACAATCGTGATATCCATCCCCTGATGTCGCTTGATTTTGTCCAGATCGATCTCGGGAAAAACACTCTGGTCCGCCAGCCCGAGCGAGTAGCTGCCCCGGCCGTCGAACGCGCGGACCGACACGCCGCGAAAGTCACGAATGCGCGGCAGGGCGGCGGCCACCAGGCGGTCGAAGAACTCGTACATCACATCGCGGCGCAGGGTGACGCGGCAGCCGATGGCCTGGCCTTTGCGGAGCTTGAAGTTCGCGACGCTCATGCGCGATTTGTTGATCACGGGCTTGCGGCCGGTGATCTGCCCCAGGTCCTTCGCGGCGTCATCCACGGCGCTCTTTTCCAGGGACGCGCTCACGCCCATGTTGATGACAATCTTTTCGAGGTGGGGCACCTGATGGAGGTTATGGTACTTGCGCTTTTCCATCAGCGCCGGCCGTACCGTCTCGATGTATTTTTGATAAAGCCTCGACTTCATAACCGTCACTTCGCCGGCACGCCCCGTTTGGCAGCCCGCGCGTCAAATTTCGCCGCCAGCATGACGTTCGAGAGGTGGATCGTGCCTTCGCGCTCCACGATCTTCCCCTGGGGGTACTGCTGGCTCTTGCGCATGTGGCGCTTGATCATCTTGACGCCTTCGACGATCACGCGTTCCTTGTCCCGCAGGACGCTGATGAGCTTCCCCCGCTTGCCCTTCTCGGTGCCGGCAATGACCACCACCTCGTCGCCTCGCTTCACATGAAACTTGCGCATAAACTCAGATGACCTCCGGCGCCAACGAGATGATTTTCATGAACTTCTTGTCACGCAACTCGCGCGCGACCGGCCCGAAGATGCGGGTGCCGCGCGGGTTACTCTCGGCATCGATGATGACGATCGCGTTCGAGTCGAACCGCAGATAGGAGCCGTCGCTCCGGCGGATGGGTTTCCGGGTGCGCACGATCACGGCGTTCACGACCTCGCCCTTCTTGACCGTCCCGTCCGGGGCCGCCTCTTTGATGTGCGCCTTGATGATGTCGCCGACGCGCGCGTAGCGCTGGTTGCGCCCAAGCACGCCGATGGCGGCGGCGCGCTTGGCGCCGGTGTTGTCCGCCACGTCCAGGATGGAACGTATCTGCAGCATAGAGTCCTCGCTTCCCTAGTCGGTCACGGCGGCGGGCGCCCGGTTGCGCCTCACGACGGCGACCAGCCGCCAGGATTTCAACTTGGACAAGGGGCGCGTCTCCTCGATGCGCACCTGGTCGCCGACCTGCGCCTCGCTCTTCTCGTCGTGGGCGTAGAACTTCTTGTAGCGGGTCACGACCTTTTTGAACCGGCGATGCTGGAACCGCCGCTGCACCCGCACGACGATGGTCTTGGCCATGCGGTTGGACACGACCTCGCCGACCCGTTCTTTGCGTTGACCGCGCGCTGTGTTGACCTCAGCCATAGGGAAATCAGGCAGCTTTGTGGAGCAGTTGGGAAATCCGGGTTTCCACGCGGGCGATGTCGCGACGCAGCGTGTGCAGGCGGGCCGTCTTTTCCAACTGGGCGCTGGCCTGCTGCAGGCGCAGGTTGAACAGCTCCTGCCGCAAGTCGCGGCTCGTCGACCGCAACTCCATCAACGTTTTGTCTTTCAGTTCCGACATCTTCATGGCTTCAGTTCCCGCTCAAGGTCGTTCAGTGACGCGAAATGAACTTCGTGCGGATCGGCAGTTTGGCCGCCGCCAGCCGCATGGCCTCGCGGGCCAGCTCGCGCGGCACGCCGTCCACTTCGAACAGCACGTTGGCGGGGCGGATCACCGCCACCCACGACTCGACGCCGCCCTTGCCGGTGCCCATGCGGACTTCCAGCGGTTTCTTGGTGACCGACTTGTCCGGGAACACCCGGAGCCACACCTTGCCGCGCCGCTTCATGAACCGCGTGATCGCCACGCGGGCGGCTTCAATCTGTTTTGTGTCCAGCCAGCACCGCTCGAGGGACTGGAGGCCGTACTCGCCAAAGGCCACCTTCTGACCGCGCGAGGCGATGCCGCTGCGGTTGCCCCGCTGCATCTTGCGGTACTTCACTCTCTCGGGCATCAACGCCATAAGCAATCCTCTTCTCTCAGGACCCTAGTTGGTCGCCTCCGCGGGGGCCGCGGCTACCGGGCCGCGCTTCTCCACCTTGGTCTCGCCCGTGCAAATCCAGCACTTGACGCCCAGTTTGCCGTAGAGCGTGTGGGCCTCCGCAAAGCCGTAGTCGATGTTCGCCCGCAGCGTGTGCAGCGGCACCCGACCTTCGTGGTAGGACTCGACGCGCGCCAGTTCGGCGCCGCCCAACCGCCCCGCGCACCGAATCTTGATGCCCTCCGCCCCAAAATCCATGGCCGTCTGCACGGCCTTCTTCATGGCGCGGCGGAAGGAGATGCGGCGCTCGAGTTGCAGCGCCACGTTCTCCGCCACCAACTGGGCATCGATCTCGGGCTTCTTGACCTCGACGATCTCGACGTAGATTTCCTTGCCGGTCATCCGGCTGAGCTCCTCCTTGATCTTGTCGATCTCGGCGCCCTTGCGGCCGATGACCACGCCCGGCCGCGCCGTGTAGATGGTGATGCGGCAACGCGTGGCGGCCCGCTCGATCTGAATCCGCGGCACGGAGGCCGACTCGAGCTTCTTCTTGAGCAGTTTGCGGATTTCCTGGTCCTCCCCCAGCAGTTTGCTGAACTCTTTCTTGTCGGCATACCACTTCGAGCGCCAGTCCTTGTTGACGGCAACACGCAGTCCGATTGGATTCGTTTTCTGTCCCATAGGGTCACTCGTCGGACAATACAATCTTGATGTGGCAGCTCCGCTTGAGAATGGGTCCGCTGGAGCCGCGGGCCTTCGGAATGAAGCGCTTCGCCGTGGTGGCGGTGCCCGCCACGGCCTGCTTGATGCGCAACTTCTCCGGCTTCACGTTTTTGTTGTTCTCAGCGTTGGCCAGCGCGGACTTGAGCGTCTTGGCCACGAGCCGGGCACCCTTGCGCGGCACGACGGCCAGCACGGCCTGGGCCTGGAGGGCGTTGAGCCCCTGAATCTGGCGCACGACCTCGCGCATCTTCTGCGCGGACATCCGGACGTTGCGGGTGACGGCTTGGACTTCCATTGGCTTACTTGGCCTCCGCTTTGGCCGTGTGGACGCCGTGCTTGCGGAAAATCCGCGTCAGTGAGAACTCGCCGAGCCGATGGCCCACCATGTTCTCCGTCACAAACACCGGGTTGAACACCTTGCCGTTGTGCACGTTGAAGGTGAGGCCGACGAAGTCCGGCGTGATCACCGACCGGCGCGACCAAGTCTTGATCGGCACCTTGGAACTGGCCGCCTTCGCCTTCTGGATCTTGTCCATGAGGTGGTCGTCCACGAACGGACCCTTTTTGATCGAGCGTCCCATAATACCTATTTCAGTTTCATCGGCCGACCATCCCGGCGCACGACGATGAAGCGGTCGGAGTGCTTACGGCGCTGGCGGGTCTTGTAGCCCTTGGCCAACATGCCCCACGGCGACATCAAATGTTGGCGGCCGCCACCGCCTTTCGATTTGCCCTGGCCGCCGCCGTTCGGGTGATCCACCGGGTTCCGCGCCATGCCACGGCTCATCGGCCGCCAGCCGCGATGCCGTGCCCGACCAGCCTTGCCGAGGACGACCTTCTCGTGATCGGCGTTGCCCACCTGGCCGATGGTGGCGTAGCAGTTCTCGTTGATGCGGCGAATCTCGCCCGAAGGCAACCGCACGTGCGCGTAGCCGCCGCCCCGCGACATGAGCGTGGCCGCGCCACCGGCGGACCTCACCACTTGCGCGCCGCGCCCCGGCACCAGTTCAAGGTTGTGGATGGAGAGTCCCACCGGCACCGACCTGAGCGGGAGGCTGTTCCCGATTTCCGGCGGGGCCTGCGGTCCGCTCTGGACCTTGGCACCCACCTGGATGCCCGCCGGCGCGACGATGTACCGCTTCTCGCCGTCCTTGTATTCCAGCAACGCGAGCCGCGCCGTGCGGATCGGATCGTACTCGATAGCCGCGACGCGGGCTTCGACGCCGTGCTTCTCGCGCTTGAAGTCCACCAGGCGAATCTTCTGCTTATGCCCGCCGCCAATGGCGCGGGCGGTGAGCCGCCCATAGCAGTTCCGTCCGCCCGTCTTCTTGCGGGTCATGACCAGCCGTTTCTCCGGCCGGGTCTTGGTGATGTCCGCGAACGACGCGATCGTGATATAGCGCGTCGAGGGCGTCAGGGGTCTGAATGATTTGACTGCCATAACTCACTCTCCTGACTAGGTCAGGACGATCTTGTCGCCTTCCTTCAAGGTGACGATGGCCTTCTTCCAGTTCCGGGTTCGACCGGCCTGAGCGGTGCGCTGACGACGGTCCTTGCCGCGCACCCGCAACGTGTTCACGCGCGCCACCTTCACTTTGAACAGTTCCTGGACAGCGTGGCGAATCTGCTGCTTGTTGGCCCGGCAATCCGCCATCACGGTGTACTGGTTGAACTTCTCGGACTGAGTCGTCCCCTTCTCAGTCACGCGCACGGTCTTGATGATCTCAAAAGCGTTCATGGGGCGTCACTCGGCCAGGCGCTGGTCGACCTGCTCGAACGCGCCGCGGGTGAAGAGCAGCTTGTCATAGCGCAAGACCTGATAGGTGTTCAGTTGCTCGCTGGTCGTCAGTTCGACCTGTGGCAGATTGCGGGAAGCCAGCCGGAGGTTGGGATCCAACGCCGACGCCACAACCAGCGCCGAGCCATCCACCTGGAGGGCGGCGAGCACTCCCACGAACTCCTTGGTCTTCGACGACGCCAGCTTGAGGTCGTCCAGCACGATCACGTCACCGGCCTTGAGCCGCTCACTGAGGGCCTTTTGCAGCGCCAAGCGCCGGGTGCTCTTGGATACCTTCTTCGAGAAGTCGCGCGGCTTGGGCCCGAACACCACGCCACCGCCACGCCACAGCGGGGACTGGAACGAGCCGGCGCGGGCGCGGCCGGTACCCTTCTGGCGCCACGGCTTCTTGCCGGTGCCGGCCACCTCGCCCATCGTCTTGGTGCACGCCGTGCCCATGCGTTGGGCGGCCTGATACGCGACCACCACGTCGTGAACCGCCTGCGTGCCCCGCTGGTTCTCGATGACAGGGAACCGGACTTCCAGCTCGCCTTGAATCTGGCCTTGGATGTCTCTGATTGAGTACTTCATGGCGAGGTCAGTCCTATGGCTTGGCGGCCGCCGGTTTCGGGTACTTCTTGGACTCGCGGATCACCACGTAGTCCCCGTTTGCTCCTGGGATTGCGCCCTTGATCAGCAGGAGATTATCCGCTTCCCGAACCTGGACCACCAGGAGGTTCTGGGCGGTGCGCCGGACCTGGCCCATGTGGCCGGGCATCTTCATGCCGCGCATGACGGTCCCGGGGAAGAGGCGCTGGCCGATGGCACCCGAGCGCCGGTGCCACCCTTTGGCGCCGTGGGTGCTATCGCCGCCGCGGAAGTGATGCCGCTTGACGACCCCCTCGAACCCGCGACCCTTCGTGACGCCGATCGCGTCCACGTAATCCCCCACCGCGAAGAGGTTTGGGCCGACGACGTCGCCGGGCTTGACGCTAAGCGTGAAGTTGCGGAACTCGCGCACGCGCTTGACGGGCACCGACTGGTGCTTCTTGAAGTGGCCGTTGAGCGCCTTGGAAACCCGGGATTCCTTCTGGTCGTCGAACCCGAGCTGCACGGCCTGGTAGCCGTCGGTTTCCACCGTCTTGCACTGCAGGACGCGGTTGGGGCCGGCCTGGACGATGGTCACGGGCACAACGTTGCCCTGCGCGTCATAGACCTGCGTCTGACCGAGCTTCTTTCCGAGTAAGCCAAGCATAACCTAAATCTTGATGCTGATGTCCACCCCGGCAGGGAGGTTCAGCTTTTTCAGTTCGTCCACGGTCTTGGCCGTGGGGTCCACGATGTCGAGCAGGCGCTTGTGGGTGCGTTGCTCAAACGTCTCGTGCGACTTCTTGTCGGCGTGCGGCGACCGCAGCACGGTGAACCGCTCGACCCGGGTGGGCAGGGGGATGGGACCAGCCACCCGGGCGCCGGTCCGCTTCACGGTCTCGACGATGTCGTGCGCGGACTGGTCAATGACGCGGTGGTCGTAGGACTTCAGCCGGATGCGAATCTTTTGTCCCGCCATAATCAAAGAACAAGGTTAAGGGTTAGCTGCGCTGAGGTTTGGGTTGGGCCGAGTCCACAATTTCGGCCATGATTCCACTGGGCACCGGCTCGAAGCGGAACGGTTCCATCGAATAGGCCGCGCGCCCTTTGGACAGGGAGCGGATCGCCGTCGCGTAGCCGAACATCTCGGACAGCGGCACCACGGCGTACAGAATGGCTGAGTTGTTCTTCGCCTCGAGGCTGGCGATCTTCCCGCGGCGCCGGTTCAAATCGCCGAGCAGATCGCCCTGATACTCTTCCGGCGTCGTGACCTCCACCTTCATGATCGGCTCCAGGAGGATGGCGCCGGCCTTCCGGACGGCCTCCTTCACCGCGAAGATGCCGGCCATCTTGAAGGCCAGCTCGCTCGAATCCACCTCGTGGAACGTGCCATCCACGATCGCGATCTTCACGTCCACCATCGGGTAACCCGCCAACACGCCGCCCGCCAGGGCTTCCTCGATGCCGTCCTCCACCGCCGGAATGTATTCCTTCGGGATCGCGCCGCCGACGATGTTGTTCTCGATCTCGACGCCTTTGCCCCGCTCGTTGGGTTGGATGGTGACGAGCGCGTGGCCGTATTGGCCGCGACCGCCGGACTGCCGGATGAACTTGCCTTCACCCTCCGCCGCTTTGGTAATGGTTTCGCGGTAGGCGATCTGGGGCGCGCCGGCGCTGGCTTCCACTTTGAACTCGCGGAACAGCCGGTCCCGGATGATCTCCAGGTGCAGCTCGCCCATGCCGGCAATGATGAGCTGGCCGGTTTCCTCATTGGTGAAACAGCGGAAGGTGGGATCCTCCTCGGCCAGCCGCTGCAGGCCCTCACCGAGTTTTTCCCGGTCCGCCTTGGTCTTGGGCTCCACCGCCATGGAAATGACCGGCTCGGGGAACGTCGGCGGCATGAGTTCCACCTCGAAGTCCTCGTCGCACAGCGTGTCGCCGGTGGTGATGTTCTTCAAGCCGACCAGCGCGGCGATGTCGCCGGCGTACACCGCGTTCACGTCCAGGCGCTTGTCGGCCTGCATCATCATCACGCGGCTGACGCGCTCGCGTTTGCGGGTGCGCGGATTGTAGATGATGTCGCCCTTCTTGAGCTGGCCGCTATAGACCCGGAAGAACACCAGCTTGCCGACGTAGGGATCAGTCCAGAGCTTGAACGCCAGCGAACAGAACCTGGCGTCGTCGTCCACCGCCACCTCCACCTTGTTCTCGGTGCCGGGCTCATGACCCACGGCCGCGGGAATGTCCAGCGGCGACGGCAGGTAGTCCACGACCGCATCGAGGAGCGGCTGCACGCCACGCTTGCGGAAGGCCGAACCGCCGAGGACGGGGACGAACTCAATCTGGCAGGTCAAGCGGCGAATCGCCCGCTTGAGCACGATCGGATCGATCGGTTTGTCCTCGATCACCAACTCGGCGATCTCGTCATCCTTGTTGGAGACGGCATCCACCAGTTCGGCGAGGGCCATTTCCGCGCGCTCGCGCTCCTCGGCCGGGATGTCGGTGACTTCGTACTTCACGCCGAACTCGTCCGCCTCGTCGTACACGAGGGCCTTCTGATTGATGACATCGATGACGCCCCGGAGGTGGTCTTCCTTGCCGAGGGGGAGCATGACGGGGTAGGCGTAAGCCCCAAGCTTCTTCCGCATCTCGTTGACTGCGTTTTCAAAGTTCGCGCCCGTGCGGTCCATTTTGTTCACGAACGCGATCCGCGGCACCCGGTACTTGGTGGCTTGGCGCCAGACGGTCTCGGACTGCGGTTGGACGCCGGCAACGCCACAGAACACCGCCACGGCGCCGTCCAGCACCCGCATGGAGCGCTCGACCTCGGCTGTGAAATCGACATGGCCGGGGGTATCGATGATATTGACGCGATGCGGCAAGCCGGCGAACACCTTGGCTGTGCCGTCCTCCTTCGGAGTCCAGTAGCAGGTCGTGGCCGCGGAGGTGATGGTAATGCCACGCTCGCGCTCCTGTTCCATCCAGTCGGTGACGGTGTTGCCGTCATCCACGTCGCCCATCTTATGAATGAGCCCGGTGTAGAACAGGATGCGCTCAGTCGTCGTCGTCTTGCCGGCATCGATGTGCGCCGCAATCCCGATGTTGCGGGTACGCTCCATCGTGTACTGCCGGTTCGGCGAGTTCACTGATTTCGGTTTGTCCACGACAGTCTGCATCCAAATTCGAGAGACTAAAAGCGCCCCGATCTGTGTTGCCATTCGGGGCGCGCTCAACGTCCAGCCTTTCTACCAGCGGAAATGGGCGAAGGCCTTGTTGGCTTGAGCCATCTTGTGCACTTCGTCCCGTTTCCGAATCGCGTTGCCCTGACCCTGGTAGGCTTCCAGGATTTCCGTGGCCAGGGCGCCTTTCATCGCCACGCCTTTCCGAGAGTTCGCCAGGCCTACCAGCCAGCGCATGGCCAGGGCGAATTGCCGGTCCGACGGCACTTCCAACGGCACCTGATACGTGGCGCCGCCCACGCGCCGGGCTTTGACCTCCAGCCTCGGCTTGGCGTTGTCCACCGCGCGCTGCAAAATCTCCAGCGGATCGTTGCCCTGGTTCTTGGCGGCGATCTCGTCGAGCGCGCCATAGACGATGCGCTGGGCGAGGCTCTTCTTGCCCCGCTGCATGACCACGCTCACCAGGCGCGAAACCAGGGTGCTGTGGTACTTCGGGTCCGCCACGAGCGGACGCTTTACGGCTTGACGACGACGAGACATAACCTAGTTCGTGGGCGCGGCGGCGGCCGGCGCCGCCGCTTTGGATTCCTTCGGCCGTTTGACGCCGTATTTGGAGCGGCTGACGCGGCGCTTCTCCACCCCGGCGGCATCGAGCGTGCCCCGCACGATGTGGTAGCGCACGCCGGGGAGATCCTTCACGCGGCCGCCGCGAACCAGGACGATCGAGTGCTCCTGCAGATTGTGTCCCTCATCCGGGATGTAGGCGATGACCTCATAGCCGTTGGTCAAGCGGACCTTCGCCACCTTGCGCATGGCCGAATTCGGCTTCTTGGGCGTACGCGTCATGACCTGCAGGCAGACGCCCCGGCGGAAGGGCGCGCCCTCCAGCGCCGGCGACTTCGACTTATAGCGCAGTTTGTTGCGTCCTTTGCGGACAAGTTGGTTGATGGTCGGCATTGCTTATGGCCTGAATAAACCCGATTTCCCAAGGCTTTCCGCAGCTTTTTGCGGCCCCCGGGCAAATGGAATGCGGATGATAACAAAGGGCTTTTCCCGCGCAACAAGTATTTGGGAGTTTCTCATGCCGCACCCTCGTGGCTCAACCCAGCAGCGAGCTCTCCGCGACCGGCGCCACCGGCTCTTCCGGCTCGACCTTCACGAGCGGCTTGAGCGCGACTTTGCGGTGCTTGTCGAAGCCGGTTCCCGCCGGAATGATGTGGCCCATGATGACGTTCTCCTTGAAGCCGCGCAGGTAGTCCACCTTGCCCATGGTCGCGGCCTCGGTCAGGACGCGCGTCGTGTCCTGGAAGGAGGCGGCGCTCAAGAAGCTCTCGGTTTCCAGGGAGGCCTTGGTGATGCCAAGCAGGACCGGCTGTGCCTCGGCCGGCTTGCCTCCCATCTTGTCCACCCGCTCGTTCTCTTCCCCGAACACGATCTTGTCGATCTGCTCGCCCCAAAGGAACATGGTGTCGCCCGGCTCGGTGATGCGCACCTTGCGCAGCATCTGGCGAACAATGATCTCGATGTGCTTGTCGTTGATGGTCACGCCCTGCAACCGGTACACTTCCTGGACTTCGTTCACGAGGTGCTCCTGCAACTCCTGCGGACCGCACACGTCGAGAATCTCGTGCGGCACGATCGGGCCTTCGGTGAGTTGCTGTCCCTTCCGTACGAAGTCGCCCTTGAACACAATGACGTGTTTGCCAATCGGGATGAGGTGTTCCTCTTCCACGCCCGTCTGCGGGTCCTTGATCAAGATGCAGCGCTTGCCGCGCACCGTCGGGCCAAAATCCACCAGCCCGTCGATTCGTGAAATCTCGGCGGCATCCTTCGGCCGCCGGGCTTCGAACAACTCCGCCACGCGCGGCAGACCGCCCGTGATGTCCTTCGTCTTGAAGGTCTTGCGCGGGGTCTTCGCCATGAGCGTCCCGGCAACAATCTTGTCGCCTTCGGCCACGACGATGTGCGCGCCGGACGGGATCGGGTAGCTCGCCGCAGCCCCGCCCGCAGGGGCTTCGATGAGGATCTGCGGGCGGAGGTCTTCCTTGTGCTCGATGATGACCATGGCCTCCTGGCCCGTGGTTTCATCCATCTCCTGCTTCATGGTCACGCCTTCGATGATGTCCTGGAACTTCACGCGGCCGGCCCTCTCGGAGAGAATCGGCACGTTGTAGGGATCCCACTGCACGAAGGTTTCGCCCTTCTTGACCTTGGCGCCGTTGGCGGCGGCGATGACGGCGCCGATGACCACCGTGTGGATCTCCAGTTCGCGGCCGTCCTCGGCGAGCACCGAGATCGAGCCGTTCTTGTTGAGGACGATGTTGTTCCCGTCCTCCAACTCGACGACGCGCACGTCGTTGTAGCGGATGGCGCCGTCGTGCTTGGCCTTGATGAGCGGTTGCTTGAACACCTGCGAGGCGGTGCCGCCGATGTGGAACGTCCGCATCGTGAGCTGCGTGCCGGGCTCGCCAATGGACTGGGCGGCGATGATGCCGACGGCTTCGCCGAGCTTGACCAACGCGCCGGTGGCCAGGTTGCGGCCGTAGCACTTGGCGCACAGACTGTGCTTGCTTTCGCAGGTCAGCACCGAGCGGATGCGCACCTTCTCAACGCCGGCGGCCTCGACCTGCTTGGCCTTGATCTCGTCGATCTCCTCATTCGCCAGGACCAGTTTCTTATTCGGATCACGCGGATCCGAAATGTCATCGCAGGCGTGACGGCCGACCAGCCGTTCGTTGAGCTTCACCACTTCGTCTTCGCCTTCGAAGATCGCCTGCACCCAGATGCCGTTGGTCGTGCCGCAGTCGGGTTCACGGATGACGACGTCCTGGGCCACGTCCACGAGCTTGCGCGTCATGTAACCGGAGTCGGCGGTCTTCAGGGCGGTGTCCGCCAGACCCTTGCGAGCGCCGTGCGTGGAAATGAAGTACTCGAGCACGGTGAGCCCCTCGCGAAAGTTTGAGAGAATGGGCTTCTCGATGATGTCGCCGGAAGGCTTGGCCATCAGACCGCGGACACCCGCAAGCTGACGCACCTGCTGGCGGTTGCCGCGCGCGCCGGAATCCACCATAAGCCAGACGGGGTTGTATTCCCGTTTGCCCTGGTTGTGCTCCAGGGTCTTGATCATGACGTTGGCGATCTGGTCGGTGCAGTGCGTCCAGATGTCGATCACCTTGTTGTACCGCTCGCCCGGGGTGATGACGCCCTTGCGGTACTGCTTCTCCACCTCGTTGATCTGGTCCTGGGCGGCCTTGATCTCCTTGTTCTTCTCCTTCGGGACGATCATGTCGTCGATGCCAATGGAGACGCCGGCGCGCGTCGCCTCGTGGAAGCCGACTTCCTTGAGCCGGTCCAGAGTGGCCACGGTGCGCTCGTTGCCGCAAACCTTGTAGCAGTGCCAGATCATGTCCCCAAGCTGGGGCTTGCCGATGAATTTGTTGACGTAGCCCAGTTCCGACGGCCAGATCTCACTGAAGATCACGCGGCCCACCGTCGTGTCGAGGGTCTTCTTGGTCGCGTCGCCATAGACGGTCTTCCGGCCGAAATCCGGGTTGGCCATCTGGATCCACTCGTGCTTCCCGATCGCGCCGTCAGCGTAGGCGAACAGCACCTCGCTGCGGGAGCCCAAGAGCTTGAGGCGCCTCCCGCCGGCAGCCGGCAAGGGCTCGCGCGGATTGGCGGTGAGGTAGTAGCAGCCCAGCGTGATGTCCTGCGTGGGCGTCAGGATCGGCTTGCCGCTGGAGGGGCTGAAGATGTGCAACGGGGCCATCATCAGCAAACGGGCCTCCATCTGAGCCTCGACGGAAAGCGGCACATGCACGGCCATCTGGTCGCCGTCGAAGTCGGCGTTGTAGGCGGTGCAGACCAAAGGATGAATCCGGATGGCCTCGCCTTCGATGAGCACCGGCTCGAACGCCTGGACCGACAGGCGGTGCAGCGTGGGCGCGCGGTTCAACAGCACCGGGTGACCCTTGGTGACCTCCTCGAGGATGTCCCACACCTCGGGCGACTGGCGCTCGATCATCTTCTTGGCCGAGCGGACCGTGTGGACGTAGCCGAGCTCCTTCAGGCGCCGGATGATGAACGGCTCGAACAGCACGAGCGCCATCTTCTTCGGCAATCCGCACTGGCTCAGCTTGAGCTCCGGGCCGATGACGATGACCGACCGGCCCGAGTAGTCCACGCGCTTGCCGAGCAGGTTCTGGCGGAAGCGCCCGCTCTTACCCTTGAGCATGTCGCTGAGCGACTTCAGGGCGCGGTTGCCCGCCCCGGTGACCGGCCGGCCGTGGCGGCCGTTGTCAAAGAGTGCGTCCACTGCCTCCTGCAACATGCGCTTTTCGTTGCGAATGATGACTTCCGGCGTTTTGAGCGAGAGGAGGTTCTTCAACCGGTTGTTGCGGTTGATGACGCGGCGATAGAGATCGTTCAGGTCCGAGGTGGCGAAGCGACCGCCCTCCAGCGGGACGAGCGGGCGCAGGTCGGGCGGGATCACCGGTAGGACAGTGAGGACCATCCATTCGGGACGGCTCTTGGAGCTCAGGAAACCTTGGAACAGTTTGATCCGCTTGGCGATCTTCTTGCGGATCTGCTTGCTCTTGGTTTCCTGCATCGCGTCCTGCAGCAGGGCGATCTGTTTCTGCAGGTCCACCAGGGCCAGGGCTTCCCGCACCGCCTCGGCGCCCATCTTGGCCACGAAGGCGTCGGGCCCATAGGTCTGGCGCGCCTCCCGGTACTCCATTTCGCTAAGGAGTTGATGGAGTTTGAGTGGCGTCTGGCCGGGGTGGATCACCATGTAGTCTTCGTAGTAGATCACCCGCTCGAGGTTGCGGGCGGTCACATCGACGATGAGGCCGACGCGCGAGGGCATGCACTTGAAGAACCAGATGTGCGTGACGGGCACCGCCAGCTCGATGTGGCCCATGCGCTCGCGGCGCACGCGCGAGAGGGTCACCTCCACGCCGCAGCGGTCGCAAACGACGCCGCGGTGTTTGATGCGTTTGTACTTGCCGCAGGAGCATTCCCAGTCCTTGACCGGGCCGAAGATGCGTTCGCAGAACAGGCCGCCCTTCTCCGGCTTGAAGGTGCGGTAGTTGATCGTCTCCGGGTTCTTGACCTCGCCTTTGGACCACGAACGGATGGCTTCAGGCGAGGCGACGCTGATGGCGACATGGTCCACCAGATTGACGGTATCGAGTCCCAGCAGCTCGCGCGCGGATTCTTTGGTGCTGATCATAAGGTTGCCGAGGCGAAAAGTTCAGGTCTTAGCCCAGCGCCGTCAGGACCGTGGTGGGCGTGTGCGGCTGGTCGATCGGGTTCGAGTACCCGACCTTCACGTCGAGGCCGAGGGACTGCATTTCCTTCACGAGAACGTTGAACGACTCGGGCACGCCCGCCTCGAGGGCGTTGTCGCCCTTGACGATGCTCTCGTAGATGCGGGTGCGGCCCTGGACGTCGTCCGATTTCACCGTGAGCAGTTCCTGCAGGGTGTAGGCGGCGCCGTAGGCTTCCATGGCCCAGACCTCCATCTCGCCGAAGCGCTGGCCGCCGTATTGGGCCTTGCCGCCGAGCGGCTGCTGGGTGACGAGCGAATACGGCCCGACGGCGCGGGCGTGAATCTTGTCCGCCACCAAGTGGCCCAGCTTCATCATGTAGATGTTGCCGACCACGATCTCCTGGTCGAACGGCTCGCCGGTGCGGCCATCGAAGACCGTCGTCTTGCCGTGCTCGGGCAGTTTGGCTTCCTTGAGGTAGCGGCAGATTTCCTTTTCCTTGATGCCGTCGAACACGGGCGTGGCGAACTTGAGCCCGAGAATCTTCGCCGCCCAGCCGAGGTGGGTTTCGAGCACCTGGCCGACGTTCATGCGCGAAGGCACGCCCAGCGGGTTGAGCACGATGTCCACCGGCGTGCCGTCGGCGAGGAAGGGCATGTCCTCTTCCGGCACGATCTTGGCCACGACGCCTTTGTTGCCGTGGCGTCCGGCCATCTTGTCGCCCACGGAGAGTTTGCGCTTGGAGGCGATGTACACCTTGACCGAGCGGATGATCCCGCTGTCCACCTCGTCGCCGGATTCCATGCGCTCCAGCTCTTCGTCGTACTGCATCTGGAGATCGTCAAACTTCTTTTTGAAACTGCCGATGATCTCGTTGATCTTGTTCCGGATGGGCGAGGGATCGATCTCGATCCGGTCGTACACGCCGGCCAGTTTGCGGAGGAGGGTTTTGGTGATCTTCCGGTTGGCCGGGATGATGATCTCGCCAGTTTCGGAGTTCACCACGTCCAGCGGGATTTTCTCGCCGAGCAGAATGTTACTCAGGGCTTCGGTCAACTGCTCGCGCAGCTCGTCCATCTTTGACTTGTATTCCTCCTCGACCTGCTTGGCCTGCTTCCGCGATTCACTGGCGGAAGTCCGGGAGGCTTTGTCCGATTCCTTCTTGGACGATACCTTGACGTCCATGACGATGCCATAGGTGCCGGACGGCACGCGCAGCGAAGTGTCCTTCACGTCCGCGGCCTTCTCACCGAAGATGGCGCGCAACAGCCGCTCCTCCGGCGCCAGTTCGGTTTCGCTCTTCGGCGTGATCTTGCCGACCAGGATGTCGCCCGGCTTGACCTCGGCGCCGATGCGGATCACGCCGTCGAGGCCCAGGTTCTTGAGCGCTTCTTCGCCCAGGTTCGGGATGTCCCGCGTGATTTCCTCCGGGCCCAGCTTGGTGTCACGGGCGTTGACCTCAAACTCCTCGATGTGAATCGAGGTGTAGATATCCTCCTTGACGATGCGCTCGCTGATCAGGATGGCATCCTCGAAGTTGTAGCCGTTCCAGGGCATGAAGGCGCACAGCACGTTGCGCCCGAGCGCCAGTTCGCCTCCGCTTGTGCACGGGCCGTCGGCGATCACCTGCCCCTTCTTCACGCTGTCCCCGCGGGAGACCAGGATTTTCTGGTTGATGCAGGTGGCGGCATTGGACCGCATGAACTTGCGGATGCTATAGACGTAAACGCCGTTCTCCGGATCGTGCCGGATCTTTTTCTTGCCCTCCGGCAGCTTTCCGTCCTTGGTGACGATGACCTGGTTGCCAGTGACAGACGCCACCTTGCCGCTTTCCTCCGCCACGAGGACGGCGCGCGAGTCCCGCGCCACGCGATCCTCGAGCCCGGTGGTGACGAGCGGCGCCTCCGTGACGAGCAACGGCACCGCCTGGCGTTGCATATTGGAACCCATCAGCGCGCGGTTGGCGTCGTCGTGCTCCAGGAAGGGGATCAAGCCGGCGGCCACCGAAACGAGCTGCTTGGGTGAGACGTCCATGTAGTCCACCCGGGCGGGCTCGACATCGATGAAGTCGCCTTTGCAGCGGCACGTCACGCGGTCACTCAGGAAGTTGCCCTTGTCGTCGATGGGGGCGTTGGCCTGGGCCACGGTGTACTGCTCCTCGCGGTCCGCTGTCAGGTAGTCCAGGTGGCCGCTCACGCGGCCCTTCTCGACGCGGCGATAGGGCGTCTCGATGAAGCCGAAGTCGTTCACGCGGGCAAACGTGGCCAGCGAGGCGATCAAGCCGATGTTCGGCCCTTCCGGCGTCTCCACCGGGCAAATGCGGCCGTAGTGCGACGGATGGACGTCGCGAACCTCGAAACCCGCGCGGTCGCGCGAAAGGCCGCCCGGCCCCAATGCGGAGAGACGGCGCTTGTGCGTGAGCTCGGCCAGCGGGTTGATCTGATCCATGAACTGAGAGAGCTGGCTGCGGCCAAAGAAGTCCCGGACGACCGCGGACAGCGCCTTGGGGTTGATCAGCTTCTGGGGTGTCATCGTGTCCACGCCTTGGTCGAAGAGCGTCATGCGCTCTTTCACCAGGCGTTCCGTGCGCGCCAGGCCGACGCGGCACTGGTTGGCCAGGAGTTCACCCACGGTGCGCACGCGGCGGCTGCCCAGGTGATCGATGTCGTCCAGCGACCCCTCGCCCTTTTTGAGGCGCAGGAGGTACTTCGTGGCAGCCACGAGGTCTTCCTTGGTCAGGATGCGCGAGTCGTTGTCGGCCTTGAGGCCGAGCTTCTGGTTGATCTTGTAACGGCCCACGCGACCCAGGTCGTAGCGCTTGGGATCGAAGAAGAGCCGCTTGATAAGCGCGCGTGCGTTGGCCGCGGTGGGTGGATCGCCCGGACGCAACCGGCGATAGATGTCCTTGAGCGCCTCCTCCTCGTTGCGGGCCGGATCCTTCTTCAGGCACTTGATGATGATACCGTCGTCCACGGTGGTATCGACCACGCGGATCTTATGGACGCCCAGCTCGGCGATCTGCCGGATCACCGCCTTCGAGAGCGGCTCGAAGGCACGCGCCACGACGATGCCCTTGTCTGAATCCACCGCGTCCTCGATGAGCACCTTGTTCTGCAGGTCTTCAAGGTTTTCCGCGACTTTCATCGACAGCTCCTCGAGGTCGTAGAAGAGCTTGAGCACGTCGGCGTCCGAGCTATAGCCCAGCGCCCGGAAGAAGGTCGTCGTCAGGAATTTCCGGCGGCGCTTCTTGCGGTCGAGATAGACGTACAGCAGGTCGCTGGTGTCGAACTGGGCTTCATACCAGGAACCGCGGTCGGGAATGATGCGGAAGGAATGGAGCATCTTTCCGTTCGGGTGCTGGGTGGCTTCGAACGCGAGCCCCGGCGAGCGATGCAACTGGCTGACGATTACGCGCTCGGCGCCGTTGATGACGAACGTGCCCTGGGGCGTCATCAGGGGGAGTTCCCCCATGAAGACCTTCTCTTCCTTGGTGCCCTTTTCTTCCTTCAGCTTGAAGGTGACGTGCAGCGGCGCGCCGTAGGTCAGCCCTTCGCGGAGGCATTCCAACCAATCGAGCTTGGGATCGCCGATCTCGTAGCTGTCGTAGCCCAGCACGATCTTCCCGTCGTAGCTCTCAATGGGAAAGACTTCGGTGAAGACGGCTTGCAGGCCCAGGTTCTTCCGCTTGGAGGGCGGGATGTCCTGCTGCAGAAACTCGCGATACGAATTGACCTGGATTTCGATCAAGTTCGGCGGCGCGATGACTTCTTTGATCTTGCCGAAGTTAATGCGTTCAGCCGTTCGCGATGGCATGGTACCCTTTGCTCGATAGCCGGCACTGGTCCGGACAGTTATTGGCAATAAACGACAACCCACCGGTTGTCCCGGTCTGCTCCAGGAACCGCCGGCATTCTACTTTGACCCCGATCTTCCCGCTGCGTTGATGCAACCCTGACCATGGCTCGGTTCGGATTGCGTCCCTGTGCCGGGCGGCGGCCTCTCCGCCGCCCGGCGATGATGGTCCTACTTGAGTTCGACTTTGGCCCCGGCGTCTTCCAGCTTCTTCTTCGCCGCATCCGCCTCGGCCTTCTGGGCGCCTTCCAGGACGGGCCTGGGCGCTCCTTCCACCAGCGCCTTGGCATCCGCCAAACCCAGGCCGGCCTTCACCTCGCGCACGGCCTTGATGACGGCAATCTTCTTGTCCGCCGGCGCCGAGGCGAGGATGACATCAAACGAGGTCTTGACCTCCGCCGCGGGCGCCGCCGCGCCGCCGCCCGTCGCGGCCGCTGCGACTGCCACCGGCGGCGCCGCGGTCACGCCCCACTTCTCTTCCAGCGTTTTCACCAGTTCGGCGATCTCGATCACCGTGGCGTTGCTGAGTTCTTCTACGATCTTTGCTTTGTCCAGTGCCATGTTGCCTTTCAGTCTCGTCGTCATCCGCGGCTCCGGATGAATTACGCGCACGGCCGGTGAGCCGACGATTTACTTTGGTTCGTGGGTTGTTGCATTCCGCGACGCCCCAATGCGGCGGCGGGAAAGGGTTTTGGGTTAGCCGGCTGCCGCGGGTTGCGCGGTCTTGTCCGCATAGGCCTGCAGGACCCGGGCCAGTTGCGCGGCCGGGGTGTTCATCAGCCGCACCAGCTTGCTCGCCGGGGCCTGCAACAGCCCGAGCAACATGGCCCGCAGCACGTCCATCGACGGCAGGTCCGCCAGGGCGAGGAGCGCCTCCGTGTCGAGCCGCTGGTTGTTCAGAAATCCGAACTTCAACTTGGGTTTGTCCGAGTTCTTCTGGAACTTCTTGAGCACTTTCGCCGCAGCGGAAATGTCCTTCTGCCCGGTGACCACCGCCAGTTGTCCAGTGAGCGTGCCCAGGTCCGGCAGGCCGACTTCCTGGGCAGCCACGCGGAGGATGGAGTTCTTGACGACGTGCACTTCCGCCCCTTCCGTCCGCAACTGGGAGCGGAGTTGGGTGAACTGCCCGACGGTGAGGCCCTGGTAGTCCACCACCACCGCAAACGGCGAAGCGTTGAGGCGGGCGACGTACTCTTTCGTGATGAGTTGCTTCTCTGCGCGCATGTTCGAGTTCTCGGTTTCGCGTCGGGTTACGCCGCCGGGTTGAAATCCTTGAGGTCCAGGGCCACCGGCGGGCTCATGGTGGCGGACAACGTGCAGCGCTGCACATAGACACCGCGCGCGCCGGCCGGCTTCGCCTTGAGGATGGCTTCGACGACGGCCCGCGCGTTTTCCACGATTTGCTCCGGGGAGAACGACAGTTTGCCGACCGGCACGTGGACGTTGGCCGCCTTGTCGATCTTGAACTCGACACGGCCGGCTTTGACTTCCTTCACGGCCTTGGCTGTGTCCTCGGTGACGGTGCCGGTCTTGGGATTGGGCATCAGGCCGCGGGGCCCGAGCACCTTGCCCAGCTTGCGCACTTCGGCCATGGCTTCGGGCGTGGCGACGGCGACGTCGAAGTCCACCCAGCCTTCGTTGCACTTCTTGATCAGGTCGTCGTAGCCGACGTGCTCGGCGCCAGCCGCTTTGGCCGCCTCGGCGGCGGGACCCGGCTTGGCGAACACCAGCACGCGCACCGTCTTGCCGCTCCCGTGTGGCAAAGCGACGGTGCCACGGACCATCTGGTCGGACTGCTTGGGGTCCACGCCGAGCCGGCAGGCCAGCTCGATGGTTTCGTTGAACTTGGCCTTTGGGAACTTCACGAGAATCCCGACGGCATCCTTGAGTGGATACGCCTTGTGGACGTCCACCATCTCCAGCGCTTTCTTGTATCGTTTGCTTGGCATGTCTGTCGTTTGCGGTGTTGGCGAGTGTGTCACTCTCCCGCGCTCTGGTTTCTATCCCACTACATCAATGCCCATGCTCCGAGCCGTGCCCGCAATGATGCGGAACGCCGCCTCTTCGTTGGCCGAGTTGAGGTCCTTCTGCTTGAGCTTCACAATGTCCAGCACCTGCTTGCGCGTCACCTTGCCGACCTTCTCCTTGTTGGGCTCCTTCGAGCCGGTGGCGATCCCGGCGGCCTTCTTGAGCAGCACCGCGGCCGGCGGCGACTTGGTGATGAACGTGAAGGACTTGTCCTGATACACGGTGATCACGACCGGGATCACCGTGCCAGCCTGGTCCTTGGTGGCCGCATTGTACTCTTTGCAGAAGCCCATGATGTTCACGCCGTGCTGGCCCAACGCGGGGCCGACGGGCGGCGCCGGGTTGGCTTGCCCGGCCGGGATCTGCAATTTGATCTGCCCAACAACCTTTTTCGCCATGGCTTACGCTTTCTCCACTTTCCAGTACTCCAACTCGACCGGCGTGTTCCGCCCGAAGACGTTGACCGTGACTCGCAGCTTGCCCTTGTCTGAATCGATCTCTTCGATCACGCCGCTGAAGTTCAGGAACGGGCCGTCGTTGATCTTGACCGTCTCGCCGACCTCGAAGCTGACCTTGGGCCGCTCGGTGTCTTCCGAGGCGGCGATCTGGGCCTTGATCGTCTCGATCTCCTCCAACGACGTGGGTGTGGGCCGGTCGCCCCCCACAAACCCGATGATGCCCTGGGTGTCCCGGATGAAATACCAGGGCTTCTCGACCACCTTCTGGTTCTCATCTAACAGCACTATGTCAATGAACACGTAGCCCGGATAAAGCTTGCGCGAGGTGACCGTCTTCTTGCCGTTCCGGATCTCCGCCACCTTCTCCATGGGCACCAGAACTTCCTGGATGTAGTCCTGCATCTCCTCGGTCTTGATCCGCTTCTCGATGCTCTCTTTGACCTTCTGCTCCTGGCCGGACAAGGTGTGAATGACAAACCACTGGCTGCGCATGAGATGGCCCTTCGAGTTTCGTCGCTAGAGCATCAGCCCGATCAACCTGGACACGACCAGATCCGCCACGATCGTGAACGCCGCCAGGAGTGCCATCGCCACCATGACCACCACGGTGGAGCCCTTGAGCTCCTCGAGGGACGGCCAGGAGCATTTCTTGAGTTCCTCCTGGGTCTCGCGGACGTAGGCGTTCAGCTTTAGGAGATAGCCTTTGCGCCACAGAAAGGCGAACACGCCCCCGATGACGACAACCCAGATCAATAGTTTGACGTACCAGTTACTCACAATCGTTTCATGGCGGAGGGGGAGGGATTCGAACCCCCGATGGCCGTTAAGCCATTACGGTTTTCAAGACCGTCGCAATAGACCGCTCTGCCACCCCTCCGGAAACCACGGCTGGCAGGGCGGGAGGGACTCGAACCCCCAACCGACGGTTTTGGAGAGCGCTACTCTACCAATTGAGCTACCGCCCTTCGCGCCGCTGCATGTGCCCTTCGTTTCAAGTTTCAGGAGTCGGTGAAGCCGGCGCCCCGGTCGCCCGGCTCATCCCTCGCCACTCTTGCATGATCATTTCAGGCGACAATCTCGGAAATACGACCGGCTCCGATGGTGCGGCCGCCTTCGCGGATCGCAAAACGCTGCCCCTTTTCCATGGCCACGGGCGCGATCAGGCCAATGTCCACCGACACATTGTCGCCGGGCATCACCATCTCGACATTCGGCGCCAGGGTAACCATGCCCGTCACGTCAGTGGTGCGGAAATAGAACTGCGGCCGGTAGTTGGTGAAGAACGGCGTGTGCCGTCCGCCCTCTTCCTTCGAGAGCACGTACACCTCGGCCTTGAACTTCATGTGCGGCGTGATCGAGCCGGGCTTGGCCAACACCTGGCCGCGCTCCACTTCTTCCTTCTTGGTGCCGCGCAACAGCACGCCCACGTTGTCGCCCGCGGTGGCCTTGTCCAGCAGCTTGCGGAACATTTCGATGTCTGTCGCCACGGTTTTCTTGGTTTCGCGCAAGCCCACGATCTCGACATCCTGCATGCGGTTGAGTTCGCCGCGCTCAACACGACCGGTCACCACGGTGCCGCGGCCTTCAATGTTGAAGACGTCCTCGATGCACATGAGGAACGGCTTGTCCACCTCGCGCATCGGAAGCGGTACGAACGCGTCCACGGCGTCCAGCAACTGCTGGATGGAATTCTCGGCCTGGGCGTCGCCGGCCATCGCCTTCTTGGCGCTGCCGCGGACGATCGGCGTCTTGTCGCCTGGGAAATCATACTTGTTGAGCAGATCGCGCAACTCCATCTCGACCAAGTCCAATAGCTCCGGATCGTCCACCAGGTCCACTTTGTTCAGGTAAACCACGATGGCGGGGACGCCGACTTGGCGGGCCAGCAACACGTGCTCGCGCGTCTGCGGCATCGGACCCTCGGAGGCGTCCACGACCAGGATCGCGCCGTCCATCTGCGCGGCGCCGGTGATCATGTTCTTGATGAAGTCGGCATGGCCGGGACAGTCGATGTGAGCGTAATGGCGGGCGTTGCTTTGGTACTCCACGTGCGACACCGCAATGGTCACGGTCTTGGTTTCGTCACGGACGGTGCCGCCTTTGGTGATGTCGGCGTAGGAGATCCGCTGGGCCAGACCCTTTTTCGCCTGCACCTCGACAATCGCGGCGGTCAGGGTGGACTTGCCGTGGTCGATGTGGCCGATCGTCCCCACGTTGACGTGCGGTTTCGTTCTCTGAAATTGTTCTTTTGCCATTGCGTTTCCTGCTGTTGCTGGTTTCTCTGTTCAATCAGGCCCGGGAAAGCTCGGCGTCCGGCGGCCGATCAACCTGGAGCCCATGATCAGGGTTGAACTGATGACCTCGTCCTTACCAAGGACGCGCTCTGCCAACTGAGCTACATGGGCGGCCAGTTTTTCCTGCCTGCAAAAGACAACAATACACCATCAACCCCATTGTCTCTTGTCGAAAAACCGTAGGGGTTAACGACTTCTCACTATCTTACGGTCCAGTGACCGGCAGAAACTAGGAAAGCGCCCCAACCCTGTCAACCGTTTTTAGCAGCTATTTCCGCGCCTTACGCCGATGACCCGGCTCCGGAGCCTCGCCCCCTCCTCCCCAGCAGGTTCGGTCAAACGGAAGGCGTTCCGAAAGTGCAGTTTGGCCACTTTCCCAATACCCTCCAAGCCGTGCCGGGCAGCGAAAAAGCGCGCGGCCAGGTCCACGGCGGTCGAAGCCCCCTTGGGAAAGCTCAGGCCGTATTGTTTCCCCAGGGAGGCCAGTCGGGTCACAAATTCATCCCGCGCCAAGATCGACGCCGCCGCGACCGCCAGGTCCTCCTCGGCCTTGTGGCGCTGGACAAGCTCGATCTGTTTTCCACGGCTCATCAGTGCCCGGGCAACCGTGCCCTTGCTCGCGGCGAACTGGTCGCTGATCGCCCGTATGGGCGGTGGCCGCATCGCGCTCTCGCGCTCCAGCAGGTTCTCAATCACTCGTGCGTGGCCCCAGGCGAGGATGGCGTTCACCGTGCCCAGCTTCGCGTGGAGCCGGTTGTACGCCTCATTTCCGATGGGCACCACCGTGGCCACGCAACCCGGGGTCTTCCGGATGGTCCCGGCGAGCTCGGCAATCCTCCGGTCGCTCCCGATGGCCTTCGAGTCCCGGATGCCGGCCTCCGCCCACGCTTTGACGATGGCGGCGTTCACATAAACACCCGCGACGCACAGCGGCCCGAAAAAGTCGCCCTTGCCGCTTTCGTCCACACCGAGACGCGGATCGAACATCTCGGGTTTGAGGAGGGCTTCATAGCCCAGTTCCGCTTGCTTCAGAATCTCCGGCTCGAGCACGAACTCGATGAAGTCATGCGTGCCTCTGCCCTGCACCACCAGTTTGTTGCTCTCGTAGAACACCACGGTGACCTGTTCCTTGTGCGCGGCGAACCGCGCATAAGGCACCGACGCAAACGTGTAGCCGTGGCTCCGTAGATGTCGCTCGAGGGCGTCAGCCTGGACCGCGTCGAGTTTCCGTGTGTAAGAAGTCAAGGGCGTCACAAAAGTTGGCCGATGTTAGCCGGCTGCGGTAGTCTGCGCAACCGTGCAGCGCGAAACCAGAATCCGCCGCCGACCGAAGCCGCCGGACGTGCGCGGCCTGGTCCGGACCATCCTGAAATGGTTCCGGCGAAACGCGCGTGACCTGCCCTGGCGTCGGACGCGCGATCCTTACGCCGTCTGGGTGTCGGAGATCATGCTGCAGCAGACTCAGGTCAAGACCGCCATCCCCTATTGGGAACGCTGGATGCGCGAGTTGCCGAACCTGCAATCGCTTGCCCGGGCGCGACGACCGAAGATTCTGAAACTGTGGGAGGCACTCGGCTACTACACCCGCGCCCGGAACCTGCACGAGGCCGCGAAGCTCCTCGTTCGAGAGCGGAGCGGGCGATTCCCGACGGCGTTCGATGACGTGTTGGCGCTGCCGGGCGTTGGGCGCTACACAGCCGGCGCCATCTGCAGCATCGCCTACAATCAGCCGACACCCGTGCTGGACGGGAACGTCACTCGGCTTCTTTCCCGGGTCTTTGGCACCGGGAGCGCCTTGGCCTCAGCACTTTGGCCCCTGGCGGAGCAACTGGTGCGGACCGCAGCCGACGAACCGCCGCGGGGCCGGCGCAACTGCGCGGACTTGAACCAGGCCCTGATGGAGCTCGGCGCCGTGACGTGCACGCCGCGGCATCCGCGCTGCCCGGAATGTCCGTTTAAGCGCCACTGTGCCGCGTCCGGCGATCCCGCCCAACACTCCGCGGCCTTCCAGGAGAAACGGCCCAAGCCGACGCGCAAACATGTGGTCGCCTTCGTGGTCGAGCGGAACGGCCGTTTCCTGGTCCAACAGCGTCCGGCGAAGGTTGTGAACGGACAGCTCTGGGAGTTTCCAAACGCGGAAGTCGGCGCCGGACCTGCCGCCTGCCAGCGCGCGATCCGAGGACTCTTCGGTTGGCGTGGGCGGAAGGTCGAGGGACTCCTCAGCATGAAACACTCGATCACGCGCTATCGGATCACGCTCGACGTATATCGGCTCACCGTTGGCCAGCACCCCATTCGCCTGGGCACAAGAGCCCGCTGGTGCTCGCAGAGACAACTTCGTCGGCTCGCCTTTTCCAGCGCCCACCGGCGAATCATCGATTGCCTGCAGGGCGACGCCGAATCTCACCCGCTGGCAACTTGAGACCGACGCCGGTCCAAACGAAGCTGGCCTCCCTCCGCGAACCCCACCTCCGTCATGCGGGGTCAGTCAACTCCCTTTGGCAGCAGCCGCGAGATCACGACCAGCAGGGCGATCACGACCAGCCCCTGCACGCCCCAGAAGAGGATGCCTTTCACGCCCGCCACCGGCGGCCCTTCCATCCAGGAGCCTCCCTTGAGCTGCCCCTCGAGCCCCGGCTTCGCCATCGACTTCTCCGCCGCCAGGAACTGCACCGCTACCAGGGCCAAGTCATAGCGCGGCGGCACCGCCTCGCGGTTCCCGTAGTACAGGAGAAGATCGGACGGATCGGTCACCCTGAGAAGCAACCGGGTGACCGGAAATGAGAACTGGAACCCGTGCAGGTCGATCGCCGGGTTGTCCCCGTTGTCCGTCTCGAGGAACACGCGGTCGCTCACCGGTGGCGAGGACAGCCTGAGTACAAAGCGGTTCCGCCAGGGTGAGGCGCGCGGCCGCCAGCGTCAACAGGAGGCGGGTCAGGCCACCCGCACCTCCTTCGAGATGAGTTCATGCTCGAACGCGTACTTGACGGCGAAGACCACTCCGAAAAACAGCGCCAGCCCACCGATCCACGCGATCAGCTTCACGCCCATGAACTGCTCACAGTCGATCGCCAAAGCGGGTTTCGAGGGCGGCGGCGGCAGAGGCGGGATCGGCGCGCGCGACTGGAGCAGGACAATGACAAGCCGACAAACGGTCCCTTCTGCGGCCTCTCTGCGCCTCTCCTGTCAACCGGCGAACGTGGCGCCGCCCCGTTCCAAGTCCGGTCGGGACTCAGATCTCGTAGTCCTCGGAGTGGCTGACCTGCTGCTGCAACCGCTGGGCCCGGTCGCAGAGTTCGGCCACCGTCACCGCTTCCAGAATCCCCACGATCGCGTCGCGAACGTCCTTCATCACGCTGCGAATGCCGCACTTGTCCTCGTCCGGACAAGAACACTTCCTGTAAAACCGCTCGCTCACGCATCCGACAGGCGCCAAGGGCCCTTCGATGGAGCGGATCACTTCCGCCAGGGTGATCTGCTCCGGTGGCACGCGAAGCCGGTAGCCGCCCGCCAAGCCTCGTTTGCTCTCGACGATGCCTACCGACTTCAAGTCGTTGAGGATCTGCTCCAGAAACCGTTTAGGGATCCTCTGCTGCTCAGAGATCGCCTGAATGCGTACCACCTTCCGATCGCGGGAGTGATAGTTGAAGCCCAGGACAATCAAGGCACGCAATGCATACTCACCACGCAGTGACAGCTTCATAACGAAGCCGACTCTACTATCTCTATGAGATGAATCAAGAATCATACTCCACTTATTTTACAGCGTGAATGCGATCATATGGGTAATTAATCTGAAGTAATTGCACTTTCTCTATTGACATACTGTAGATTATTTCTACTGTGCTCCTGACTTGAACCGGCGTGATAACAACCCACAAGCCGAAGACTAGCGAGATCGGAAGCGGCGACGTCGATTGGCTCGGGATTGTGAAACAGCATGTCCAGTCGATCCGATCCGGGGTCGTGCAGATCGTTCTGTACGACACCCGAGTCGTGCATGTGGAACGGAGGGAGAGAACCCGATTCGACGCTGGAAAGACCGCCAACGACGCGCGCGCAGACAGCGAGAGCGAGACTGAACGATAACGGTGGGACGACTGACCGAGCGAGTGGGAGGCCCTGCCACCGAAAGCGAAAGCCGAATGAAACTGATACAAATGAGCGTGATCCTCGCCGTGCTGGTTGCACCAGGCGCGAGCGGCCCGGTCCGGGCTGGGGACGCAACCGAGATCAACCAGCTCAAGGAGCAGATTGAACAACTCGACCAGAAGGTGAAAATCCTGGAACGCAAACGCGAGTTGGAGCGAGAGAGCGCAGCCGAGAAGTCTCGCGAGGTTCCGCGCGTCAGCCTCGGCGCCAACGGTCTCTCGGTCACCTCCGCTGATTCCAACTTTGTTTTCAAGATCCGTGGATATGTGCAGTTCGACTCCCGGTTCTATCCGGATCGGCAGTCGGACAGCGTTCTGAGCGACACTTTTTTGATACGACGGGCGCGTCCGATTTTTGAAGGGACGGTTTACCGGAAATTGGATTGGCGCGTGATGCTCGACTTCGGCGCGCAGTCGTCCCTTTCGTCCGCCAACAACGCGCTGCTCCAGGAGGCCTACCTCAACGCGCGGCTCTGGGAGGAATGCCAGATCCAGGCCGGCAAGTTCAAGGAACCGGTCGGCCTAGAGAGGCTGCAGTCGGGCGCGAACCTGTTGTTTGTGGAGCGCGCGTATCCAACCCAGCTCGTTCCGAACCGCGATGTCGGCGCGCAGGTTCAGGGCGATCTGCTCGGGAGCCGCCTCAACTACGCGGTGGGAGTGTTCAACGGTGTTGCCGATGGCGGCAGCGGTGACTTCGATACGACCGACGACGATAAGGACATCGCTGGAAGACTCTTCAGTCATCCCTTCCGGCACACCCACATCGAATGGCTGGAGGGCGTGGGGCTGGGAGTGGCAGGCACTTTTGGCGATCAATCCGGGCCAATGCGACCTTTTGTGTCTGCGGGTCTTCAGCGATTCTTCACCTATCGAGCTTCCACCGCCGCCGCGCAGCCAAACGTCGTGGCCGACGGCAACCACTGGAGGCTCTCGCCACAGGCCTACTACTATTGGGGCCCTTTGGGTCTGCTGGCGGAGTACGTCATCTCCAGTCAGGAGGTGGTTCAGTCTGGCGGAGGGGCAGGCGCCGGTGAGCGTGAACGCCTGGCTCACACCGGTTGGCAGGTGGCGGTTTCCTGCTTCGCCACCGGAGAAGCTGATTCATTTAGGCCGGTAGTGCCGGCTAAGCCGGTCACGTTTAGCCGCGACGGCGGGTGGGGAGCCCTGGAACTGGTCGCCCGCGTGACCCAACTTGAGGTGGATGACGGAGCTTTCCCGGTTTACGCCGACCCCGCGAGCTCTGCCACGAAGGCGACCACGTGGAGCGCGGGCGCGAACTGGCACCTCAATCGGAATGTGAAGCTCTCCCTGCAGTACGACCACACGGATTTCCGGGCGGCCGCCGGTAATCCGCTTGCCGCGAGCGACGAGCATGTCATCCTCACTCGGATTCAATTCTCCTTCTAAACCGACTGCCAAACCATGCATCGCCACCTGATGAAACCAGCCCTTCGGATTCAACGCCTGCTCCTCGCCGGCCTGGCCACGCTCGCGCCGGCGCTTTGGGCCAAAGACGTCAGACTCCTTAACGTCTCCTACGACCCGACACGGGAGCTGTACCAGGACTTCAATGCCGCGTTTGCGAAGCACTGGAAGGAAAAGACCGGCGACACCGTGGTCATTCAGCAATCCCACGGCGGCTCCGGCAAACAGGCCCGGTCGGTCATCGACGGCTTGCAGGCTGACGTGGTCACCTTGGCGCTCGCGTACGACATCGACGCCATCGCCGAGAGAGCGAAGCTGTTCCCGGCTGACTGGCAAAAGCGGCTGCCGCACAACAGCTCGCCCTACACCTCGACCATTGTGTTCCTGGTTCGGAAGGGGAATCCGAAAGGCATCAAGGACTGGGATGATCTCGTGAAACCGGGCGTGTCCGTGATCACGCCCAACCCAAAGACGTCCGGCGGCGCTCGTTGGAACTATCTCGCGGCGTGGGCTTTTGCCGCGCAGAAGTTCGGCAACCACGAGCCGCAGGTGCGCGATTTTCTCGCGCGGCTCTTCAAGAATGTGCCCGTGCTCGACACCGGCGCCCGCGGCTCGACCACGACGTTCGTGCAGCGAGGGATCGGTGACGTGTTCATCTCCTGGGAGAACGAAGCCTTCCTGGCCATCAAGGAATATGGCACGGACAAATTCGAGATCGTCGTCCCGTCGCTCAGCATCCTGGCCGAACCGCCCGTGACCTGGGTGGACCGGGTCGTGAAGAAGCACGGCACCGAGGCCGTGGCGAAGGCCTACCTCGAGTACCTCTACTCCGCAGAAGGACAGGAGATCGCGGCGAGGAATTTCTATCGCCCGCGGCTGCCGGAAGTGGCGAAGCGGCATGAGCATTTCACCCAAGTGAAACTGGTGACCATCGATGAGGCCTTCGGCGGCTGGCAGAAGGCGCAGCCCTTGCACTTTGGCGAGGGCGGCGTGTTCGACCAGCTTTTCAAGCCCTAGAATCATTGCTGCTTCCCGGAGGCGTCCCGGGCGAAGAGCGTCTTTCCACAGCCAACCCTCGATGGCGAATCCAACCCGCAAGAAACCCTGAACCAAATAGAACCCAATGCCCATACATCCTGACATCCTCGGCACGGTGGGACGCACACCACTGGTGAAACTGAACCGCATTGCCCAAGGGGTTGAGGCGACGATCGCTCTCAAAGGCGAGTTCTTCAACCCGCTGGGCAGCGTCAAAGACCGCATCGGCGCCGCGATGATCGCGGCCGCTGAACGAGAGGGACGCCTGACGCCCCGAACGACGATCATCGAACCAACCTCGGGCAACACCGGCATCGCGCTCGCGTTCGTGGCAGCGGCCCAAGGCTACAAGCTCATCCTCACGATGCCGGAAACGATGAGCCTGGAGCGGCGGATTCTGCTCGCCCTGCTCGGGGCCAAGCTGGTCCTTACGCCAGGTCCCGAAGGCATGAAAGGCGCCATCCGGAAGGCCGAAGAACTGCACAAGGAAACCCAGGATTCCTGGATCCCGCAGCAGTTCAATAACCCGGCCAACCCGGAGATCCACCGTCAGACTACGGCCGAGGAGATCTGGGCCGACACGGACGGGCGGGTGGATATCCTCGTTTCGGCGGTAGGTACCGGGGGCACTATCACCGGCGTCAGCGAGGTCATCAAGTCCCGCAAGAAGACCTTCCAGTCCGTCGCGGTCGAGCCGAAGGATTCGCCGGTCATCACCCAAACGCGGAACGGCGAACCGCTCAAGCCGGGACCGCACAAGATCCAGGGCACCGGGGCCGGCTTCGTTCCTAACACTACAGCGACATTTTCCACTTGCGCCCCATGCGGAGGTCCATTAGTGTGAGTGG
>Ga0315288_10001456_pt1 | contig 30664 bp, 32 predicted proteins | sample YL17G11_20_MG_FD_203454 | JGI IMG/M metagenome (GOLD analysis project Ga0315288, IMG submission 203454) | Sediment microbial communities from Yellowstone Lake, YNP, Wyoming, USA - YL17G11_20 | ecosystem: Environmental > Aquatic > Freshwater > Lake > Sediment | place: USA: Wyoming | collected... | reverse complement strand
TCAACTATCTTACTCCTTGAGGTATGCCCTGCCAGAATCGAAATAGAGCTCTTTGGGACGTCAAAATAGGTTGCCAGAAGCTCTACAACCGCCTGATTAGCGCGATTGTTCACTGGCGGCTCTGTTGTATAGACCGCAAATTCAAGGTTAGAGATCTTTTTAACCATATTTCGAGAGGATTTTGGATGAACTTTGATAGTTAACTTCATGGAAATTGGTTAGAGGAAAGTTGAAATTAGTATTGAAATTGGGAATTTGAAACCAGTTAATACTTTTTATGGAAATCTACCCAAGATTCGTGAAGCCGATATAGTTGACGATTTGCTATATCATATTCTTTAATTAATCCCTTACACAACTTGATATTCATATAGCTTGCATAAACATCTATGCAGACCGAAAGATGATGGATCATTTCGTTGCTTTCGCCAATTGCATCTTCCAGATATTTTTTCCAGCTTTTTTGTTGATATCGCTTTGCGAAACCTTCTGCCACTAATGCCGGAGCAGCTTTGGAACACCTTCTAAGTTGATCTGTTAGGTCGTACCTCTCTTCTTTAGGTAATTTTGGAATTATCTTTTGGAGAACTATTAACATATTTTCATATAATCGTTGATAAACTTCTAAGTCCTGAAAACTTCTAATCACCTTTTTCTGTTTGCTATTTTCCATACCGATTTCTAATTTCCATTGACTGTTTTCACCTGAACTATTCCACCTTCACCTTTTCAAACACATCCGGTGGCACTATTTCATACCAAAATTGCCCGGGGAGAAACTGAATTTCGTCACCAGAACTATCGTAAAACTTCGTTCTTGCTTTCAAATCCTGCTTTTTCCAGGTGGCCTCAATCTTCTGTCCTCCATAAAAGACATAAGCTTTGCCTTCACCAATGGTATCAAAAGTCCAACTATCCTCATTGATTCGAGTTACTCCCGCATGTCGTTCGACTGATTGGACAATAATATTGGTTGGCGCCAGCTGATTGCCGGTGTTTCGATCTTTATGGGTAAAACCGCCTAAAGAGCGCAAATAAGTTTTACTGGTGGGATTATAATCATATTTAACCCGATACGAAGCCGAGGAGAAATCGATAGTAATTGATTGGGAGGCGGAACTTTCTTGGACTTTTTTTAAGAATTTAAAGGAGGTAAAATCGGCACTCATATCGTACCCTTTTTTCTTCGCCGCCTCATAGAGTTTTACCGTAGAGGTATACATCGTGTGCTCAAGCGCTTTACCTGCTTGCGGCACTCGCCAATAAGCCGACTCCCCAAGGCCAAATTGATCTAAATCCAATGCCCCTTCTAAAGGAATTCGATCTAAAGCGTCGATATTGCCGCCAACATGGGCCAAAAAAGCATTATACTCCCAGGCCCAATCAAGGAAGAAAGTCCTCATCGAACGAACCGGACCTACCTTTTCTACTTCGCGCGGCCCATAAATAGCCATGTACCGCGTAATTCCCCCTTCGGTAATCGCCTCATAAATAATACTCGCTTTGTCAAGGCCAATTTGCGGCCGTGCATCAGGGTGGTTTTCAATAATAATCGCTAAAGGGTGGCGGTTAGCCAGGGTTTTTTCGACTTCGGTGCCGTCTAAAGGATTGACCGTTAGATCGGGTTTGGGCGTCTTTTTGCTAAAGAGTGGCAAGCCCGAAGGGCCAGTATTGGCATAAAATGCCCGATAGCCACTATAGCCGGCCGCTCCCAAAGCCAGACCGAAGATTAGACAAAGCGTCACAATAGTAATTTTTTTCTTTCGGCTCATTTTATCTCCAAATTAGTAAACGATCGATATTGTTAATATTTAATATTTTTGTTTCGGCGGTTTTGTTAGCATCAATCACGTAAACGCCATCATTTTGTCTAAAAAAGGCGACCCGATCGCCCTCAGGGGAAAGTAAGGGTTGAGAGGAATTTTTGCTGCTGGTTAGCTCGGTAATATTGGTGCCATCGATCTCGGAAAGATAAATATCCGACGATTCATTGTCATTTATTTGACAAACTAAATGTTTGCCTTTCTCGTCAATATCAAAAGATACGACATGTTTTGGAGAAGTGATGTTGGTAATCGTCGCGGGAGTAAAACTACCCTCTTTGAAACGAAATAGGTTGCCGTCGGAAAGATAAATTATTTCTGCCGTCTTTTCCCAGGAGATTTGGCGGACTTCGATTTCTATCTTTTGCGTTGCCTGCGGTGCCGTAATTGGCTTAATCTCGCAATAATTTTTTTCTAAATTGCTCGTACAGTAGATAATTTTTTCTCCATCGTTATTCCAAGAAAAATCCAAGATATGGCTAGCAGAAGTTGGGGTTGCATCGGCAATATTGCCAGTGATTAAATCCTTAACCAAAATCGAGTCTCGACTTCCGCCCCGGCCAATAAAAGCCAAGCTTCCCCCCGTTGGGGAGTATTTAGGGCGGAAAAAATTAACGTAATCATTTAAAATTTCGTAACTTAAATCTGTTATTTTTTGTGATTGGTTATTTTTTAGTTGAAATTGCCAGATATCATTTGTCCCGTTTTTATTGATAGCGGCATAGGCAAACAGAGAATTGATGCTGTTGAAATCAAGGTAACCAGTTGAGCCAGTTGATTGAATCCGAGTTGAGCGCTCGCCAATTTTTGAGGCAATATCAGGATTTAGAGCCCAGAGATTAGCGGCCTCTGAGTAATAGATCCTCTGCGCCGTGATTATCTCAACCTCGGCCGGTTCGGCCCCAGAAGAAATAAATCGATTGAGATATTTATAATAGAAAACAATTCCGATGATCACGAAAATAAGAAAATAACCTAAAAACAACAACCAGGTTACCTTTTTCATTTATTTTCCTTAATAATTGAGAAGACAATTGTAAACTGGGAGCCGACATTTTCCATCGAGTCGGCATAAATTTCCCCGTTCATTCGCCGGACCAGCTCGCGAGTAATCCAGAGCCCGAGACCAGTTCCGGGAATATCCATGGTTTTTTCGTTTTGAATCCGGTAAAACTGCTCAAACAAACGTGTCCGGTCTTCCGGTGCCATGCCGATGCCGGTGTCCTTGATCATGGTTTGCAATTTGCCACCCTCAATTCGATGAAAGATTTCAATCCCGCCTTTGTGAGTATATTTGATGGCATTGCCGATCACGTTATCGAGAACCTGACCAATTCTTTCACCGTCAGCGAAAATCATTGGTTTCGGATCGGGCAATTCCTGGTATTTTATATAGAGTTTTTTCTCATCCGCTTTAACCTGAAGCTCACTAATAATCTGTTTGATTGGTTGGGAAATATCCAACGGCTGCATATCGAATTGAATCCGTTGTTGTTCAAGCCGAGAGACATCGAGGAGTTCATTGACTAAGGTATCTAAGCGTTTTACATTAGCGTAAACCTTTTCTAAGTGAGTTTTAGCTTTTTGATCAACGCTGCCGGCCACGCCCTCGAAAATCATTGAAAGATATCCTTTTATGGCCGCCATCGGGGTTTTAAGCTCGTGAGAGGCAATCGAAATAAAGTCGTCTTTCATCTTGTCAACTTCTTTTAAGCGTCTAAACAAAACTGCGTATTCGAAAAATCTAAAGTGGTTAATCAAGAGCAACAAGACAAAAAAGATCGTCGCCACCAAATAGATCATTGAATTCGATAAACTCTTCCGGGTGAGGGCGTCGACATCAGCAAGTGACACTCTTAGATTAACAACTGCCTTTTTTGTGCCTAAAGGATCGCGAAGTAAGGAGGCCACCGACCAGTACCTTTCGGCCGTCCCTTGTTCCGAATCGCTAACAAGCGTGGCGGTGCTTTTTTCATTAATCCAGGCAATCGTATTTTCTTCCGACTTTAGGAGCAACCCGTAATTTTTAGGATCTGAGCTGGCAACGACTAAGAAACCATCAGATTCAGGCTTCATCACGGTAATCTGTTTCAGCTCGGAATTGGCCTTAGCAATTAGATCAATCTTTTGTTGGAGAAGATTAAAGTCGTCTAAAGAATCGGCCACCGTCGCGGCAAAGATCGATTCCGCCAGAACCGCCTTTTTTCTCAGTTCAGAATCCATATTTCCTTGGGTCGAACGGATGTTAGTAAGAGTATTGATGACAATCGCCACCGGGATAAAAATGATTAAAATCAAAGAATAGACAAACTGAGAATTATTCTTAATAAAGGTAAAAAAATCCTTTGGCATTTAAATTGCTTTCGTTGGTGCGGGCGCTTGTGGGTTGAATATTTCTTTTTTTCTGAGTCTAATGACAATTATAATCGCGATGCTCAAAAGGACTAAAGCCCCAGCGATTAGCAGGTAATTTTTGATTGATTTTGCCGGGTCAACCAAATCTAGTGAAGCTCCTGTGGGGTTATCGGCCGAAGCTTGCGCCCGAGCGATTGAGAAAAAATACGGCCCGGCTGTTTCTTTAGCCTCATCTTGGCCAACTTCAATTACCACTTTATGCTTACCCGGCTCAAGGGGTTTTTCAAAAGTATAAGTCCAATTGCCGTTAGAGTCGCTCGTTGTGTTGATAATAATTGGATCTTCTGAATAAATGGAAATCGTGACGCGGGAGTTAGCGTTTGCGTGGCCGCTAAAAAGCAAAAATTTTTGTTGATTTTTACTGCGGCGGTTCTCAATTTTCTCCAATCGGGTATTTTTGTTTAAATCGGCCGTAAAAGTAATGGCGGAAATAATTTCTGAGCCGGCGACATTATCAGCTAAAACGATTGATGAGGGCTTAGCAAAAGGAATAAGCGTCTTCGGATCAATTGCGGCGATTTTGATGGTGTTAGCATCAACTTTTTGTTGAGTTGTTTCGCCTTTGGGATTAATTACCGTCGTGATTGGTTCAGATGATGAAGCCTGAGTATCTGACGGCGGATTCGGCGTAGGGCTGGTAGTCGAACTTGGTGTGGTCGATGTTTCCTCCGTTGAGGGAGCATTAAGAGTCGAAAGAGTCACCTGGATTGGGGTGGAACTTCGAATTACAATGTCTGGACTGCAATAGATTTGGGCTTTTGCGGTCAGGGTATAAATACCATCAACGTAGCCTCCGGTCTGCCAGACAGCATTAAAATATGGACTGCCGGAACCTTTCGTGGCAGTGCCGACAAAAGAAGTTTGACCGCTGGATGTCGCTACGTAGACGTCAATTGAGGTGATGGCAACTGGATCAATATAAATTGAGACCGCGACTGAGCCACCGGCCGTGCCGTCACGGATAATTTGGGAATTATTTGTTGGGTGGACAATCTGTGGCGAAGGTAGCTGCGAGCAACTAGTAACAATGTCGGTCGCTGAAATTTTCTTCGGCGAAATTAAGATCGTAAAAACCAACGCTAAGGAGATGACTAATATCTTTTTTAGCACCTTTAGCATTTAAATTGCCCTCCTATTATTTTTTTAAAATCTCGACTGCTTTTTGTAACAGGTCTTCATTGTCCTTTTTATAACCGAGATTTTTTCGCGCCTCCGAGGCGTCCATCCATTTTGCCTCTTTTATTTCCAGGAGCTGGGGTCGTAATTCGGTCTCGGAAGCCGCCCGCATCAAGTAGAAGTAAACAAACTTATGGATTAAAATCTCTTTTTCTTTGAACCAGTAATCAATCTTATCGATTAATTTAATGATCGTAACCTCTTCGATGCCCAATTCTTCGGCAATTTCGCGAGTAGCCGCGCGTTCCGGTTTTTCTCCTTTTTCAATCCTCCCTTTGGGAAAAGTCCATTGACCATAGCCGTCCATAATTAAGGCAAACTCAAACCTATTCCTAGGTAGCTTACGAAAAACAATCCCACCAGCGGAAAATTCCATTTTCATTAGGTTAGTTTAAGCGAATTGATTATCAGGTTATATATATCTCCGCCCGCAGCCATCATTTCCGTTGGCGCTGTATAAGTTAAAATCATAATTTTCTCCCCGGTCTTGATGTAGGTTGCCACCGCCTGGCCATTATTCGATAGTTCCTGCTGATAGGCGGTTTTTCCATCAACCGTAATCGCCTTGGATGGTTTTGTTTCGGAGGTTGCCGCCGCATTGGCCTCAACCCAATCCTTGAGTTCTTTACCGTTGGAATCCTGAAAAACGATGCTTACCTTATCTCCAGTGGCTTTGGCAGTTAAACTTTCCTGATTTGAAGCCAGGACAATTTGATCTGCCTGATTATCGGAGGTGCTCGAAAACCAATTGCTGGGATATTCTAGAGAAAAGCCATATTTAGTTGAAGCATATGATTTTTCCTTTCCGGTCGTGGCTGTCTGGCCAATATCAGCGGAAGGAGAAGTATTGACCGTTGAAGCCGAGGTTTTAACCCGATCGACATATCTAAAGCCCAAAAAACCGCCAAAACCACCGACAATTAGAGCCAAAATCGCTAAAATCGTGATTGTTCCGGCCGCGCTTCCTGGGGCTTTAATCGGAGGTTGAGGACTACGCGTCTTAGAAGGTGCGCCCGCCATATTGGCCAAGTTGGGATTGAGCGGGACGGCATTGGCCGCCGGGGGCGCTTGAGGAGTGTCGGAGACCTTGTCTGAATACTTATTAATCGGCACATCATATGAAGGTGCGCTGGTTGGCGGCGGTGCACCCACGGCCTTAATATTGACCGAGGAATCGGTTTGCATTGGCGCAGGCGAAGGAGGAGCTTCTTTCGGAGGCTCCGGATTTTCCGGCGCGGGTTCGGAAATTGTCGGCGTTTTTTTATCTTCCAGCTCAACGCCGATGTTCGGCCGACCAACGCCAAAATCCGGTTCGGAAGCTGAGGGCGGTCCCAAATCCGGCGCAGGGGTTGGCGGAGCAACGTTTTCGGGTGGGGTCACAGGCGTTGGTGCTACTGGGGCCGTTGCCGGAGATTGAGAAGGTGGACTCGGAGGAACAATAGCTGACGGTGGTTGGACCGGTTCGGGTGGGACAGGATTGGGAATGGTTGGCGGTGGCGAGGTAGGATTAGAACTTGCTTGCGGTGATGGCGAAACGGCGCCGGCATTTGACGCCACTTGATTTAATTGGACATCACTTACGTCATCGCTATTGGGTTTTCCAATATCCATAAAACCTCCTTTTAGTCGGTTTTTTGGTCCTTGACCATAAAACTCCTTAGGAATTACCTAAAAGTATATCTGATCATATTTTATCACAAAAAACTAAAGCAAGCAAAGTAAGTAAAAGCTGAAGGCCTCTTGACAAATTGAACCACATTGTCTATAATTATTATCACGAACAAAGCCTTGTGCTTTGTACTTTCCCCCTCCCCGTGCTTCACGCTGATCGAGCTGTTGTCGGAGCCCGGCGATCCTGTTGAGACCTCTGGCGTTGAGGCCGGGCAAAGGCGGGGCTCCCCCGGTTACTTAGGGGGAGCCCCGCCGAAACTCAGAAGTTCAAGGTGAGCATGAGCTCTGTGGGGACCTAGTGTTCCAATCCCTCTTGCGAGGCAAGGGACACGGCCCTCTTTCTTTTTGAGAACGATTATTAAAACATCCCACCAATAATTATCGCGATATCGTAACTTGAACTCTGGGAGAACTTTTGCGTTGTCGCCTTATAACTTTTCAAAAGATCAGCAATTTGGAGGGCGTATTTTTCCACCGTCGCATCATTGGGAATATAGTAGATAATCGTTTGATTATAGGTGTTAACTGCGGTCTCGGTCGAAGAAACATTAAAACCATTTTTGGTGAGTATATCTTTCACTTTAGTTGCTTCTTCAAATCGACCGGTACTATTGAGTATTTTAATGCTGATATTCGCTTGGGTTTTAACTGTAATACTGCTTTTTGCAGGCGAAGGGGAAACTGAAGCGGTAGTGGAATTATCAAAAAATTTTATTTTTGCCCAGCTGCCGCCAAAGACAAAGATAAATGAGAAAATCACCAAAATCAATAAATACAAAGCACTCAGCGACTTTCTTTTTGAGGTAGCTTTCTTACTTTTGGGGATAGGTCTGGGAGGCGGCGGCAGAATATCCCAAATTTTAGCCATCTTTTCTCACATCCAATTTATTTGCTGTAGATAAGTTTTATGAGGTTTGAAATGAAATTGAAAACCTACACGATCTTTGCCAACAACCTCAATTTGTTCTTTAATTTCCTCTGCGTTAAGCAAGTTTAAATAACCGATTTGCAAAGGATTAAAACCCATTAGTTCAGCCACCAAGGTATCAACCGCGACTGCATTGGTCGAAGAAGCGGCAAAATGAGTTTCGACTTTAGTCCCATCATACGGGCCATTACCTTCCATGCTTTCCCAGCCATCGATAATGGCCAAATGGGGATGGGTATGCTCATAAAGCATGGCAATTGACTTATTTATTCCCTTAAAACCCGAATGAATTTTGGCTTTATCATTTTTCAAGATTGAGCCGACGGCCATATTTTTGATCGATAAAGTAACCACGACCGTATCATGGGTTTTGGCTGGGCCGATCGAAATCCGCATCGGCGACTGAACTACCGTATTGGAAACCTGGATGGTGACTGGCTTTAGTTCATTATCGACGACGTCAATGAAAACCGCGTCAGAGTAATTTAGATCTAAAAATTCCAATTTCGGAAAATCCATTTTTAAACTATCATATTTGTAATTGTGAAAGGCCTCCATCGTACTTCCCATGGCTGAGCCCTCACCCAGAACAATTCGGCCTTCCCAAAGGGAAGTGATAAAATCTAGGGTGGCTTTAAGCCCATCAACGTGGGTGGCGCAAAGTTGCTTATCAGCGGCAAGACAATTTGGTTTGACCAAAATATAGTCCTCTTTCTCATCCAAAAGGGCAATTTCGTCTTCAATTTCTTTCTTAATTAAATCGAGAGATCTAAAAATGGTTTCGTAACGGTTATTTTCGCTGGCTAAGGAAACTTTGACTTTGTTTTGCATCTTTGCTTTCTAGATAGAAATTTTGAATCTGATACTAAAAAACGCCAGGGCTTTTTCGCCCACTTGCCGGCATAAGCAACGCCAATCCGTGGGGTGCTAATAATCTGATTTTTAGGGATTATTACTCCCCTATCTTCAATATAGATTGGGCCTTTGGTTAAATCAATCCCTCGACTTTGCTCGGGATTGACCTTGAGCGGAGTCGTAAGGTCAAGGCCGTTTTGAGCACGCGTTAAACCAAATTTTCGACACAATTTTCCCGGCCCATCGCAATCTTCATATTCGAGCGCGCGGATGAGAACTGCTTCGGGATGATCTTTTTTTCCGGTAACGATATTGAGGCAATGATAGATGCCGTAGATGAGATAAATATAAATATGACCGCCGTCCAAAAACATCGCTTCGTTACGCTTGGTTTTGCCTTTCGAGGCGTGACAGGCAAGATCTTTTTGGCCGACATAAGCCTCAACTTCGATGATTTTGGCGGATTTGTTCTTATAAACAAGGTATTTACCGAGAAGGTCTTTGGCGACCGGTAAAGTCGGTCTTAAATAAAATTTTCTGGGGAGGATCATAGCTTGATTTTAACATTTATTCATCTAGATAATGCGGCGGGTATAATGGTCGGCCCGCCCCCGCAGTGCGGGGGCGGGCCTTTGGTCAGTCCGAATCGAGATCTCGGCCAAGATGAGTCAGAACTTCGCGGGCGAAATCTCGAAACGGAACCCTCGCTAACCGCTCATGGTCAAGCCCTTGGAGCATCTTGGGGTCTTCGACATCTATGCCTAACGCGCGAGCGGTCGAGAGGGTCTTTAGCAGTCCGTTCGACAGGATTTCAGGCGGCGCTTCGGTCTCAATCATCGCCGACCTCCTCGAACGGAGATACCAAAAAACCCTCGCGTCCAGGCGAAGGTTTTTTGGCTGATGCTTTATCTAGCTACAAGCTAACTACCCTCGGCTGGCGCCGGAATGAAGGGCAATCATCTTATTGGTAGCTAAATAAATCATCTTGACTATATCTTATAAAAAGTGATTATGTTTGTCAAGAGCTATTGACTTGAACCCTGATTCGTGCTATACTTATTAAGTTTTGAACCTTAAAACAATCCGCCAGCTGGCGGACTCTCCTTGGAGGAAATCTGGTTGCGACGGACTCTAATCGTGGCCAGTTTCCCTCTCAAGGAGAGGATCTGACCCGGAGCAGTTGCAAGTGGAGGCGTCGGATGAAGAAGGTGCTATTTCACCTAGTGAACTTGGGTTCGCTCGGTTATGCGGTATCAATGGTGACCGAGCTGTCGTCAATATGGCGATTTGCTCTGACAATCTGGGTGGCGATCTACTCTGGTATTGCCATTCGTCACCTGCATAACTGGCTACTCAAGCCAAGCCCAAGAGCGCTGAGGAGCGCGGCCGTATCGAGGCCAGTAACCACTACAGAACGGAGGAAGCATGGCGCAACGCTGGTGTCCGAAGTGCGGAGAGATGCGTTCAGTGAAGGGGCACAACCGCAAGTGCAAGACTTGCGGGGAGCCGACACCGAACCTGAGCTGGCACGCGCAGCTTTGGGTCCCGGTGATAGCCGGGATTCGGCTGAAGCTGAAGCGGGTTTGGCTCGCGTTGCGGCCGAAGCGGTCGGCGCGGGAAGCGGCGTGAGGATCTGATGAGTGATAGACAGTATAGCCGTTGGAGCGGCTGGTGGATCCCGGGTTTCTATCTCGGGCTCATCGCCGGCACGATCGCCGTAACAGTCATCTTCACCAGAAGGATTCGTACGCTCTTTCGATCGTAACCGGGCCGCAAAAGGCCCAAGGACAGTGGCGCTGGCAGTTTTGCGCCAGCGCCTTCCGCTCCCCTCTCTGATAGAGATATCGGGGATGGAAGCGGGAACGCAGACACCCCCGCAACCCTAAGGTGCGGAAGAGGAGAAAACGATGAGGGTGTTGAAGGTCGCGTTGGCTGTAATCCTGATAGGGGCAGGGGTTTATTTCGGCCTACCTCCGGATTACACGCTTTTCGAGAGGGTGCTATCGGCGTGTGCTGCCGCAGCCGTCGTTGGATACGCCACGTACGTGACATCACGAACACAGCGCGGAAGCGCGGGGAGGAAATGAGATGCCTTGTCATGGTGGAGGAGTACGAATGCCTTGTCCGTTCTGTGAGGCATTGATCATCCAGAGTGTCATTGATTCTGCGACGATTGAAGTGACACTCGACGCACATTCCACACCTCAGGGCAAGCGATGCCCGGGCGGAACCTGGACCCGCAAGTCGGGATGGGTTCGTGCCCAGGAGAAGTAGTAGCATTCAGGGTGGTCGTAAGGCCCAAAAACAGGTCGGCGCTGGCAGATTTACGTCAGCGCCTCCCACTCCCATCTCGGACTGAAAAATCGTCGGAGGTGGAAGCGGGATGCAATCTATCGCCTAGATGACCAAAACGCTGTGATTGGAGGTTCAGATGTTGGAGGATACGCTTGTCGGGACGTCGTTGAGCGACCCTGTTGAAGCACTAGCCGGAATGCTCGCGTGGAACAAGCCGAATCTGAGGCCGGTTAAGACAATGGTCATGGAGGGTATCGAACGATGCCAGCCGGATATGGCCGGCATCGGCGAGATCGTCCTGTACCTGGGTCCGGTGAGTGTTGGGCTCAAACGACCGGTGCCAATCGACTGGATGCTCGTGTCGCATTCTGGTGAGCTCTTTGACGAAGGTGACGGCACTCACGTTGTGCTCGAGCTCCTGGATGGCTACGAAGTGGTCGTCTGTCGAACCGGTGCGACGCTCTACGTCTTCATCCAGAAGTAGGGGTTCGAGTCCGGAAGGTCATCTCGCAGTAACCTGAGGCCGATAGGCCTCAAGACAGCCGTCGTGGCGTAAGCTACGACGGCTTCGTCGTTATAATAGACCTATTCTATCCTATGTTCTTCGAACTCCACCCTCTTATTCCACACCAACTCCGCAATTTGGCGCTGGCGAGGAGTCAGTTGAGAATTAGAAGTTTTAAATTCAATAAAAACTATCTTATTATCCTCAAATTGAATGCCGTCGATAGGCGTGCCTAAAAAGCGGAAATTTTGCGGATCGTAAGGGTAGTCCTTTAAAAACGGCATAAATTGCTCTGACATCTTGCCGTATTTAGAAGAAAGCGAATTTTTCTGAAATGAAACTTCAGCGTGACGCGACGCCGCCCTTCGCCAAAGAGCAAACAAAATTAGAACAAGCCCTAATAAAATTAAAATTATAATTGTCGATGTCGACATAGACCTCCTTTATCTCGAGCGCAGTCGAGAGATTTCAAAAATCTTTGATAGTATAAGCGTAAAACACGAATACTATTTTAAATATTTCAGCTTTAAATATTTCAGCGAAACTTTCGGATAACACCTCTCACCCTCCCCTGTATCAATACCTTTTTTACTCTAATCGGCCCGTAATTTGAATTAGCCGGCTGAAGACGAATATGGTCTTTTTCGCGATAATAACGTTTTAAAGTCGCGTTTTCATTGTCGAGCAAAGCAACCACAATATCGCCGTTATTCGGACTATTAGTTTGCTCAATAATAATATAGTCACCATCAAAAATCCCGTCGCCGATCATTGAATCCCCGCGGACTTTTAAAGCGAACACATTTTTTGCCATCATATCTTTAGGAATATCGATAGTTTCGTTGGTACGGATGGCTTCAATCGGTGCGCCAGCGGCGATCACGCCCAGTAAAGGGATCTCAAAAGTTCTTTCATCCCAACGAGGGGTCAACTGCAAAGAGCGGGCTTCGTTATAGTCTTTGGTCAGATAACCCTTAATTTTTAGGTTATCAAGATGGACGGCCACGGTTGCAATTGACCCTAAGTGGAAATGATTAGCGATTTCACGATAGGAGGGGGCGTAATCGTGATCGCTAATAAATTTACTGATAAAATCCAATATTTCTTTTTGTCGTTTAGTTAAAGAGTCCATATCACTCCTTGTTCATATTTTGTTCGGTCAATTTAATCTTATGCGAACAAAAAACGAATGTCAATACCTCGACTTCGCTCGGTATAAAGCGCAGAACTTGTGGATAACGCAATCAAAGATTGCGTTTTGGCTCAGTATTCCTCGTCATAACTTTTTATTGAGAACGATTTATCTTAGTTTCTTTTTGAGCACATCTACTAATTTTTTTTGATCAATGGTTTCTTGGGCTGATTCTTGCATATCACGAACAATTACCGATTTATCAATAACTTCTCTTTGACCAATAATTAAACAAATCTTAGCTCCGTATTTACTGGCGGAGCGGAGTTGGCTTTTAATTGATTCTTTGCCCAAAACAAAGGTGACTTTAAAACCTTCGTTTTCAAGTTTGGCGGCTAAGGGCAAAGCAATTTTTCTGGCTTTTTCACACACCTGCACAATGCAAATTTCCGAACATGATTTTTCCGGAATCTCAAGATTATTTTCCTTAATCACTTCAATAATGCGTTCAATTCCGGCTGACCACCCAATCGCCGGGGTATCCTCGCCGCCGTAAATTTTGACTAAATTATCGTATCTTCCACCACCGATTAAAGAACGTTGGCGACTTGGGTCTGTGCTCGGATAGATTTCAAAAACTGTCCGTGTATAGTAATCAAGGCCTCTAACCAAACGAGGGTTTAAATTATACGGAATTTGTAAGATTTCAAGATTTTCCAAAACTTGTTTAAAATGAAGTTTGCATTCCGGACAAAGAAGGTCAATTATTTGCGGAGCCGCGCTCACGATTTTTTGGCACTTTTCTTCCTTGCAATCGAGAATCCGTAAAGGATTTTCAATATAGCGGCGGTTGCAGTTAGGACATAGCTCGCTTAAAAAACTCTGAAAATATTCAACTAGCTTCTTTTTCATCTTTGGTCTGCAAATGGAGCATCCCAGGGAATTGATATCGATAATCACATTTTTTTCCAAACCCAATTTTTTAACAATCTGGTATGCCAAAAAAATTATCGCCGAATCAGCCAATGGGTTATCATCGCCGATAATTTCAATCCCAAACTGATTAAAAATCCGATAACGGCCGGCCTGCGGTCTTTCATAACGAAAATTCGGTCCGAAGTACCAAAGTTCCACTGGTTGCGGCCAGGTATTCATTCCGTTTTGGATGTAGGCCCTGACAATACCGGCGGTATATTCAGGCCTTAGAACCATTATCCGTGCCGGTTCATCGTTGGAATCAGTATCGAGCCCGCTAATGCTCCGACGTACTTCAAACATTTCTTTATCAACAATATCCGTCCCTTTGCCTAAAGCCCGGGCGTAAATCTCGGCAAACTCAAAAATAGGCGTTTCAATTCTTTTCGCCCCGAAAGAAGTCATTTTATCGCGAACTAGATCATACAAGAAAAACCAGTATTTTTGTTCTTCTGGCAAAATGTCTTTAGTCCCCCGCGGGGAATTGATAATTTCTTTACTCATTTCTTCTTTAATATAGACGATTTTATCTTAAAAAGCAAGCCCCCACACCTAAGAACTTTAAGCTGAATAATTTATCATAATTATTGAAGATAATTGAGAATTCTTATCGCTAGAAAAATTTCGTCAGCTTAGGTGTGGGGGCAAGAGATTTTTCATTTAACGCTGTCACGGAGTCCTCGTCTGATGTGAGATTTGGCCAAAGAGGTCTTAACAAATTCTAGCCAATCCCGCTTCGGACCGCCCGTCTTTTTGGCTTTGATTATTTCGACGATATCGCCATTGTGAAGAATAGTTGATAAACTTGACAATTTTCCATTTATCTTCGCCCCAGTGGTATTATCGCCGACTTCGGAATGAACTGAATAAGCAAAATCGATTGACGTTGAGCCAGCGGGTAAATTTTTAACCTCACCCTGAGGGGTATAGACGAAAATTCTGTCGGAGAAGAAATCGACCTCCAAATCATGATTAAATTCTCGGTTGTCCTGAAGATTTCTTTGCCACCTCGCCAGTTCTTTGACCCAACGCAATTCTTCCTGCGGCACTTTCTTAATCCTTTTTAAGATATAATCCAAGGTTCCTTTTGTTTCTGAGTAATGCCAACTGGCGGCAATCCCGTTTTCCGCTTGTTCGTGCATTTCCTTAGTTCTAATCTGAAATTCAACAATTTTACCATCCAAACAAAAAACGGTTGTATGTAACGATTGATAACCATTTGGTTTGGGCATGGCAATATAATCTTTAATCCGGCCGACTAAGGGCTTCCAACGCTCATGGATGATGCCTAAAACTCGATAACAATCAGCTACAGAATGAACAACGATTCTCGTGGCAATTAGATCATAAATCCGACTGATGTCGTTATCGTATCGCTCGAGTTTTCGCCACAGAGAATAAAGGTGTTTGGCCCGGCCATGAATTTCGGCTGGGATTTTCTCGTCAGCTAATTTTTTTTGAACAACTTTGATCACTTTGTCCAAATATACCCTACGATTTTGCATCGCCTCCGCAACCTGTAATTTTACTTTTCGGTATTCCTTCGGATAAACATAAGGAAAAGCTAAATCCTCAAGCTGACCCTTAAGTTCTCCCATTCCCAATCGATAAGCTAAAGGGGCGTAAATATCCAAAGTTTCTTTGGCAATCCGCAGCCGTTTGTCCTTTTCGACTCCTTCAAGGGTTTTCATATTATGAAGACGGTCCGCCAGCTTGATAATTACCACGCGGATGTCACGGGCCATGGCCATAAACATTTTTCTTAAAGTTTCAATCTGCCGGTCAAAGGATTCCAGTTCTTGTTTATTACTCAAAAAAAACCATTTTTTGACAATTCTGATTCTACCCAATTTGGTAACGCCGCTGACAAGATGAGCTACAGTTTTGCCGAACTCTTTTTGGATCTCAGCTAAAGTACAATTAGTATCTTCGACGCAGTCATGCAAGATCGCCGCCGTAATCGCCGATGAGTCCATCTTCAAATCAGCAATAAAAATGGCCACCTGCAAAGCGTGGTTGATATAGGGTTCGCCAGAACGCCTTTGTTGGCCCAAATGGGATTTTTTGGCAAACTCAAAAGCCCGCAAAATTTGTTTTTGTTCCGGCTCAGGGAGATAGACAATTTTTTTCTTTAGTACTTCCGAGGGCATAATTTCCTTCCAACTTATTTTAAGGCAAAAAATGGAGATTGTAAACACTTGGTGGATGTATCATGTTTATCAAACTGAGTTTGCCTTGACATCTCTTCAGATTATGTGGTAGAGTACACGCATCGCTGAGATTACCGACCTGACCTTTACGTCCTCGATTTTGTAGGGAAGGGCAGGCAAAACAGGTGATCGCTCGACCTGGTGTCGGGTAAGCAAAAGGAGGCTTAAGCGATGAACACGACTCTCGAGCAGTTCAACGAGCAGTACGAAGGTGACTTCTGGAAGTGGTTTGACTCGACTATCGGCGACAAAGGTGACTGGGCGAGCCGGAGGGCTGTGAGCCTCCTTGATGAGGATTTCACGGATGGTCGAATGATCTTGGGCTCGCTCGTCCCGGGATCGGAGAGGTGGTTCTCAACGTTGCCCCTTCTCTTTGATCTCCTTTGCTCATTGGCTTTTGAGCCGGACCGCGGGACAAATCCAGTCCAGCTCCGTTACGACCCGCGCGAGATGAGGTTCAGCTGCGGCGAGGGTGCGTATGAAACAGCCATCTTGAGTCACCCCTATCGTGGTGTGACCACACTCTTGTGGTGGATAAGGTGGAATGAAGACTTCATGGCACAACCGTCCTCTCGTCAGCAACGTCTGGTCAGTCTGGTGCGCAAGTACCTCTACGGACGCCTCGATGAGCGTAACGGTCAGTTGCAGAAGGGCTACTATTCCGACGTCACGGGCGTGGCTCTCTGCCGTGTCCGGGGGTCCAAGCTGACAGTGACCGCCTTTCCGCCCGAATGGCCGCGGATCACCGCTAGAGTCCATGAGTACATGAGGCAGTCGACCGCCTGCGAGAAAGCAATCATCGACATGCCACATGACCTCCAGGTCTACGCCGACTTACTCGGCTGGGACACGGTTTTCGCCACCGTCGAGAAACTCCGAGCCGCAGCCGGATAAGCCCAGAGCCGCAAGAAGGAGGAGAACCGACGCGGGACAGGGCAACAGCCCTGTCCCGCTCTTTATTTTATTTAACTACGAGTTCTACTATATTCTGAAACCACGGTGGGTATTTCCAGAATAGATAAATACCGAGGCCGATAAGAATTATTACGAGAATAAATATTCGATTAAAACAGGCGCGTAAGCAACCCATTATTTGGCCTCCGTCAGCCCCCCACCGCCAGCATTTGGCGTCGGACTTGTTGGCGGTGTCGATGCGGGAGGAATGTCTTTATGCGGCACAATAAAAGAAATTATAATTAAGATTAAGCCCAAAAAGAAAACCGCGCCAGAATAAATCAGAGCAATTTGTAAGCTGTTGGCGGAAATCGCGTCAATTAGAGGGCTGACAAATTTTATTGATTCATGTTTCATTCCCGCATAGATTTGTTGGGTGGCGAGATTGGCAAGCGGTTTACTCAAAAAAACTTCCAGCAAACTGATTGCGCCGGGAATCATTAAAGCCGCCCCGGCCCAGCGAAAAATTGAGGCCGGGTTACTTTTACCTAATAATATTAAGAAGAAAATAAAAATTAAAGTTAAAATCAGATCGACATAAAAACCAATCTTGATAACAATATAAAAAAGCCGCGGGCCATAAAAAGTTTGGGTGGGGTTTTTAATATAGTCGCTGAGGACAAATTGATCGGGCAGCATTTTTAGAATATCATCGGGATTGTAATTTTCCATTAGCTCTGTGGCAAAATCGGCTTGCGACTTATCGGCGGGGATACAATTGATTTCTTCCGAGGGTTGCTGACCTGCCTCGCAGATGGGTAAAGATTTAACCTCTTCGGTCACGATCGACGGTAAGACAATCCCCGATTTTATTTTGACGGCATTTTTTAGATTCCTAAGATCAAAACTAACGCCCAGAGTTGATTTTTCATTGCGCAGATATTCGATAAAAGCCGTACTGTTTTTTTCAACTTGAGTTCGTAAGTCAGCCGGCTCAATCAACTGCCCAAAAAGTTTAATAAAAATTTGCCCTTGGAAATTTTGTTCTCCCGAACTATCGGCTAAAGAGTTCGCGAATTCTTGCAAGTTATTGTAAAAATTTGACGAGGCAAGGGCTGAATTGAGAAACTTTGCCGTCGTCACCGCTCTGAGGACGCCAAAGCTAATGAAGCCATAGATCGTAAAAAATAATATGAATACAATGAAGCTTGCAAGACAACGGTGTCTCACGCGCCCTCCTTTGTCTTATTCATTATTCCATATTAGGTTTAGTTCGTCAAATTTCTATCGCGAAGCGGCGGCTAAGGGCCTTTTCGAGACGAAAACAATTTCTTTGTCTTTGACTCTCACTCGTACACGGCTATTTTTTTGGACTTTACCGGAAAGAATATTTTCGCTTAAAGGGTCTTCTATTAATTCAGAAATAGCCCGGCGTAAAGGCCTTGCCCCAAAATTCGGATCATAGCCCTTTTGCAGTATCAGATCGCGCACTAAAGCATCATAATCAACCTTGTAGCCAAGACCCGAAAGTCGCTCGCTTAACTCACGCAAATTTAAATCGATAATTTTTAACAGATCTTTCTTATTGAGGGGTCTAAAAATCACAATGTTATCGATTCTATTTAGAAGCTCCGGCCGAAATTCCTCTTTGAGGGACTGAGAGATTTCGTTTTTCATTTTTTCAAATTCTTCATGCAGTTTTCTTTTTTTAGTACCGGTGGCGGTAAAACCAATCGCCGAGTGCTGATTTAATTGCTGGACACCCAAATTTGAAGTCATAATTATAATTGTATTGCGAAAATTGACTTTTTTGCCGCCCGCGTCGGTTATTTCTCCATCTTCTAAAATCTGGAGTAAAATATTGAAAACTTCGGGATGGGCCTTTTCGATTTCATCAAAAAGGACAATCGAATATGGTTTACGCCGCACTTGCTCGGTGAGCTTACCCGCTTCCTCGTATCCGACATAGCCAGGCGGCGCGCCGACTAACCGAGAGACATTATGACGTTCCATAAATTCGCTCATATCAATTTTAATGATTGCCTCACGCGAGCCGAATTTTTCTTGGGCAAGAACCCGCGCTAATTCAGTTTTGCCAACGCCAGTTGGCCCCATAAAAATAAATGAACCGATCGGCCGATTAGGATCAGAAATGCCAGTGCGGCGGCGTCGAATCGCTTGGGTTACTTTGGCAACGGCGTCATCTTGGCCGATAATATACTTTTTTAAAATTTTATCGAGATGAAGCAGTTTTTGCTTTTCTGATTTGGCCAAATTTTCCACCGGGACATTAACCCACAAGGAAACGACTTTGGCAATATCGGAGGAAGATATGTCTTCAACGCGGGGAGAGTGCGTTTTTTTGAACGCCGCCACTTCTATTACGAGCCGCAATTCTAAATCTCGAAGCTCAGACGCTTTTTGATAGTCCTGCGAGCTTAGATATTTATCTTTTTCAATTTTGATTAAGTTAATTTGTTTTTCTAAATTTTTGATTTTATAAAACTCGCGGTCATCGCGATTAAGATGCTTACTTGCGGCCGCTTCATCAATTAGATCAATCGCTTTATCGGGCAAAAATCGGTCATTAATGTATTGTTTGGAAAGATTAACCGCCGCCTCAATCGCCTCGTCAGTAATTTTTACATGATGATATTCTTCGTATTTTCCTCGAAGCCCCCGAATTATTTCGACAGTTTCTTTGCTGGAGGGTTCCTCAACTAAAATCCTCTGCAGCCGTCTTTCAAGCGCCGGATCTTTTTCGATCACCTTGCGGTATTCATCAGCGGTCGTGGCGCCAATAAGACGAATTTTGCCTTTGGCCAGCCCCGGCTTTAAGATATTGGCCGCATCGAGCGATCCCTCGGCTGAACCAGCGCCGACAATCGTGTGCAATTCGTCAACAAACAAGATCACATTACCCATTTTCTCAATTTCGTCCATAATTTTCTTAATCCGGTCCTCAAATTGACCACGATACATTGTCCCGGCAACAAGTAGTGCCAAATCAAGCATAATAATCTTTTTTCCCGCCACCGTCGAGGGAACATTCCCTTGGCTGATGCGGCTGGCGAGCCCTTCGACAATCGCGGTTTTACCGACACCGGGATCGCCAATCAGCACAGGATTATTTTTAGTCCGCCGCGAAAGAATCTGGATCATGCGCATCAGCTCTCTCTCCCGGCCGATTAAAGGATCAGTTTTACCAGAGGCGGCAAGTTGAGTTAAGTCGGTCGTATAGTAATCGAGAATGTTTTTTTGCACACGTTCTCCAATTTGATCCTGCAGAGGCGGCATTTCCGAAAAATTGGCTCGTTCATCAAGACCGGTCGGAGACGGCATTTGCAAGTTGAGATTTCCTCGGGAGAATGTTTGTAAATCGACCTGTTCGATATCGGCAAATAAATCGGCAACTTGCTCACGGATGACTAAAGGATCTGAGCCAACCCGGGAAATAATTTCGTAGCCAAGCGAATCCTCAGTCGAAACAATTGCCAATAAAATATGTTCGGGGTCAATCTGATTATGGCGATATTTCTTAGCTAAAAAGGCCGCTTTTTCAAGAATTTTTTTCCCTTCTAGAGAGAGGCCAGCCGAATCCTGTTTATTTTTTACTCCCTGCAAAGAAATCACTAAGCGAATCTGATCAAGCGAGATCATATGTTCTTGCAAAATAGAATAGGCCAAAGTGCCCGGAGAAACGGCGAGGGCCAATAAAATGTGTTGAGAGTTAATTGAAGTATTAACGCTTTGGGCGATTTTTTGAGCGGAAATTAGGATTTTCCGCGAGCTTTCAGAGAATTTTTTAAAAATGTCCTTTTTGTCATCCATGTTTATATATAAAATATTAAAGATTAAAAATTAAAGAGCAAAAATTAGGATTTTTTGACTTTGGCGACTTTGGTTTTAGCTTTAGCTGATTTTTTAGCAGTTGATTTGGGCATATCAGCCGGCTTAGTCGCCGTTTCCTCTTGAGCTTCAGGTTGTGGGCCTTCTTCCTCCTTAGGTTTCTTGACTTCGGCTAATTTTTCAACGTCAATATTCCAACCGGTCAATTTCGAAGCCAGCCGTACATTCTGGCCTCCTTTGCCAATGGCTAAAGACAGCTGATCCTCGACGACCTCAACCCGGGCCTTTTTCTCCTTTTTGGATAGTTTTACTTTTTCCACTTTCGCCGGAGAAAGGGCATTCATTATATATTGATCATCTTGTTTATCCCAAAGAACAATGTCAATTTTTTCTTCACCAAGTTCGGCTAAAACTGCCTGAATTCTGGTTCCCCTTTGACCAACACAGGAGCCGATTGGGTCAAGACCTTCTTGTTCGGTGTAAACTGCTACTTTAGATCTGGCCCCCGCCTCGCGGGCAATACCATTAATTTGGACTGTCCCCGAGGCAACTTCAGGCACTTCCAGCTCGAATAAGCCCTTAATTAAATTAGGATCGGTACGGGAAACAAGGACCCTTGGGCCGCGGTTGGTTTCCTCAACCTCGCGAACATAAATTTTAACCCGTTGGCCAGTATAATATTTTTCTTGAGGTAGTTGATCAGACGGCAGCATCAAGCCGTTAAGCTTACCCAAATCGACAATGACATTTGAACCCTCAATTTGCTGGACAACGCCATTAACAATTTTTTGTTCCTTATCTTTAAACTCTTGATAAAGCATTTCTCTTTCTGCCTCGCGGATTCTTTGAATTATCACCTGTTTAGCGGTCTGGGCGGCAATCCGGCCAAAATCGGATTTTGGCTCGAGCTCAATCAGAACCTCTCCGCCTACTTTAACTTTTTTATCAATTTTCTTTCCTTCCGCTAAAGTTTTTTGAGCTTCGGCGTTCTCGACTTCTTCAACAACTTCAAAAACCTGCCAAACCTGAGTTTGACCAGTGTCGTAATCGAGTTTTACTTTTATTACCTGAGACGGTTTGCCAAAATCTTTTCGATAGGCAGCCGCGATAGCGGCTTCAATTGTTTCCATCACTGTGTCTTTGGAAAGACTTTTTTCGTCACAAATTTGATTGATCGCTGCCATAAAAGGTGAAATTGCCATATTACTCCTTTAGATTGTTTACATCGAGCTTTAAGGCGAGATGTAAACTCTACTTTACATTGTAAGTTAATAAATTTTACTTGTCAAGCCCCCCAATTTTGCCTTTAGGACACTTGGGGAACAAAAAATGGTAAGTATAAATACTTACCATCTCAATTACTATTATAAATTGTGTCTAGCAAAATGTCAATAAGAAAAGGTATGGACTTGATTTATTTATAAAAATGCCGGCCCCGCTTTCTCGTAGTGGCCGGTGTTCAAGCATAATTGTCTTTTTCCTCTTGAAAACATGATGGCCATATTATAAAATATGCTCAGCATCCAAGGGCAGAACGTTCCGCTCTAGGAGTACAAGAATGGCAAAAGCCGAAGAGCAGTCCCCTATCCGTCCCGTTGATTTCAGCCAGCTGCTCGGACGGCTTGAAGTGGGAACTGGTGAGGCAGCACGTGTCTGCAGGGTATCTCAGCGGGAACTCGTGGACTGGACGAATAAAGGCTTCGTCCAATGCGGACGAAAAGGAGACCAACGTACCTACGGCTATGCCGCTCTCGAAAAGGTATGCCTGATTAGGCAAGTGCGTTATAAGAGAATCAGCCTGGAACGCGCCGTTGAGGCGGCGGAGTTATTTCTCAATCGTCAAGCCCAAGAGCGGGTGGCGCTCGAGGCCCTGCCGGTAGAAGAGCTCAAGCGTAGGGTAGCGGCGCGCGCAGCCCGGGTGCAGCAACTGGCTCTGCACATTCGTAGGCGTTTGCACAGCCACCGGGTTCTGGGTGGGATAATCAGCGGCGGCACTTCCGAGGATCTCGGGGCACTCATCGGCTTTCTGGAGAGCAACCCATACTCGGTACAGACCGCGCGTCAGCTCGGGATTCGGCTCGGCAGACCAGTCGAGGCAGTGACTAAGGAGCTTGATCTCCTCGCTGGCCGCCATTTTCTCCAGAAGATTCCCTATCAGGGAGGCGATGTCTACCGTTACATCCCTCCTCGGCGAACACAGTAAGGGCGAGGGCGGGGTGCGAAGTTGCGCCCCGCCTGAATCATTTTTAGAGAGCAACAGCTCTTTTTATTTAAATCGAGAGCGTAGAACCGACCACGGGAACCTAATCGTGGCGGTAATAATACGATTAAAACGTTTTGGTTGAGTAAATAAGCGATAAAGCCATTCCAAACCGAGTTTTCGCATCCATCTCGGAGCATAGTGATGAACTTCGGCGATATAGTCGAAAGTCCCGCCCACACCTATCGATAGCGGAATAGAAATATGTGATGTGAGAGAAGAAATAAATTTCTCTTGTTTCGGTGCTCCGTAGGCGACAAATAAGATATCGGGTTTGGCATGTCCTATCGTATCGATAATCCCTTTGCCATCCGGATCAGCCGATGAAATGCCGACAAACTTTATTCTCGGATGAACTCTTTTGATATTCTCTGAGGCTTTTTTAGCCACTCCGGCAGCGCCCCCCAACAAAAATACTCGGTATCCCTTATCCTCGGCAAGCTTGAACAACCCCCACGACAAGTCCACACCGGTAATCCGCTCTTTTAGCGGTTGGCCTAAAAATCGCGCCATCAGCATCAGGCCAAAACCGTCAGGCGTGACCAAATCGGCGTGGTTAATTATCCGCTTGAGATCAGCATCCTTTTGCGCGGCCATAATTATTTCCGGGTTTAAAGTAACAATGTAAGCTGGTTTTTTCTGAGTAATTAAAACCTCGGCCTGCTTTAAGGCCTCGGTAAAATTCAAAGAATCAATCTTAACATCTAAGATTTTCATCACGCTAAATAATAGATCAAAATACCAATAAAATCAAGTTCTACGAGCGAATTTTCACATAAACAGCCCAGACCGCCAGAACCGCAGCAATTAGAACCCATTGGGTCGAAGCCAGCCAAAGATCGGTCCCAAAAGCACCAATGATTGAAAGGATTACGGCAATCACCGAAACACCAACGAGCCAGTCCCCTAATGCTTTCATATTCCCTCCTAATAATATCGTATGCTTAAAATGTCTAAGATTAAAGAGTCTCGCAAACTTTCAACGTCTCTTGGGCGGCCTTTTTCCAAGAAAACAAGGACGCGCGGGTAAGACCCTTAGAAATAAGGGCCTTGCGTAGACCAGGATCATTGATAATCTTACTTATACCTACGGCCATTTCAAAAGGTTTTTCTGGGTTGACTAACAGAGCCGCTTTGGAGCATATTTCCGGAATCGAAGTTCTGTCTGATGCCACCACTGGTACACCAGATGCCATGGCTTCAAGCGGCGGCAAACCGAAACCTTCGAAAAATGAGCAGAAAAACAAAATATCGGCGTTTTTGAGTAAATCAACATATTTTTCCTGGTTGACGTAACCCATCAAAACAATATCTTTTTTAATTTCCCCTGGTAATTTATTGATCTCGGCCAATATTTTTTCATAGCCAAACCCCGGATTTCCCGCCAGAATGAATTGATGCTTGATCTCTTTTTCTTTTCGGAGCAGACCGTAGGCCTTGATCATGCCGACGATATTTTTCTTTTCTTCTAAACGGCCGATAAACAAGATATACGGCTTATTCGCCGATTTTGTCTTCAAAGGTTTAAAAACATTTTCATCGTATCCCTCGTAAATAACGCTGATTTTGATTGGATCAATCGTATAATGGGCCAAAATATCTTTCTTGGTGTATTCCGAAGGAGTGATAATATGAGCCGCGTGTTTAACTGAATGGTTCATCGCCCAGTTATGATACATAAGGTCTGTTGACGAATAAAGCTCCGGGAAATGCTTAAAACCGAGATCGTGTAAGGTCACCACCGATTTTTGCGGGAAAACCAAAGGTAAAGTATGAGCCGGGACAAACAAAATATCTGGCTTATGAGATATCATCTCCCGCGTCAGACGAATCTGAGTCCAAAATCGTCCGAAAGGCAGAACGCGAAAGCGAAAATTTTTACCGAGTGCCGGTAATTTATTGCTGATCGATTTCGGGGAATACAAAATATAATCGTTTTTACGGTCAATTTGCGAAAGGGTTTTAATCAATTCGATCGTGTATGTTTCCGTCCCGGTTTTAAATTGTTTTCCGACGCGCGAAGCGTCAATGCCAATTGTCATTTTACCTCAGCCACAAAACGGATTTCTTAAAAGCATCTAAGTTTTCGACCGCAATGCCCGTGCCTTTGGCGACGGAAAGTGTTGGATCTTCAGCCGTTTGACAAGGCACGCCGGTGACTTTTGTCAAAAGTGAATCCAATCCTCGAAGCAGCGCCCCGCCACCAGTCATGACAATTCCCTTATCCATAACATCGGCCGCTAACTCCGGCGGGGTTTTTTGTAAGACCGATTTTACCGCCGAAATAATCTCGTTAATTGGCTCACGCAGCGCCAAAACAATATCTGATGAGCTGACGATTAAACTTTCTGGCAACCCCGTAATGGCGTTACAGCCAGTGACCTCCATGGAAAGGTCTTTTTTTAAGGGTAAAGCAGAGCCGATTTTAACCTTAACATCCTCAGCGGTCACTTCGCCAATCACCAGATTATGTTTTTTTCGCGTCTCTTTAGTAATCGCTTCATCAAAGCGGTTACCGCCAACTCGGACAGAAGTCGAAGCGACAATATCGCCCAAGGCAATCACCGCCACCTCCGAAGTCCCGCCGCCAATATCAATAATCATATTTCCTGACGGTCCGGCAATGCTTATCCCCGCCCCCAAAGCTGCTGCCACCGGCTCTTTGATCAGATAAGCCGCTTTGGCGCCAGCTTGAATCGCCGCGTCGGTCACCGCTCGTCTTTCAGTTGAAGTTGCTCCCGCGGGAATCGAGATCATCATTTCGGGGCGGAAAAACCGGACAGTGCCGGATAGCTTATTGATATAATAACTAATCATTGCTTTGGCAATGCCAAAATTGGCAATCACACCATCTTTTAATGGATGGGCGGCGATAATGCTCGTTGGTGTTCGGCCAAGCATTTCCTTAGCTTCACTGCCAAAGGCCATCACTTTGTTCTGAGAAACTTCTAAAGCGACCACCGACGGTTCGTTAATCACGATTCCCTTGCCGGGGATATAAAACAAGATATTTGTCGTTCCTAAATCAATCCCAATCCTTTTTAATATCATAAAGCTTTCTGGGCCAAGTGTCTCTTGGCAGCTTTCTATCGGTGCTTACATCCTGCGGCAGAGACCGCAGGATGTTGCGCACCGTTATAATAATTTCTTCAATGGGATTATCAGCGCATTTACTAGTTAACCCGGGTAATTTTAGCACCAACTTTAGCTAATCGTTCTTCAATTTTTTCGTAGCCGCGGTCGATTGTCTCTGCGGCGTGAATTTCGGTAATGCCGTTCCCCGTAAGCCCCGCAATAATTAATGTTGCGCCGGCGCGTAAATCTAAACTTTCAATTTTTGCTCCCTTAAGTTCGGTTGGTCCGATAATTTCTGCCTCGTGTTTATTAAGAATATTGATTCTGGCGCCCATTTTTTTTAATTCTTCAAGATAACCAAGCCGGTTTTCAAATATATTTTCCTGAATTCTGCTTTTACCTTCGGCTTGGGTCAAAAGTACGCCCATCGGCGATTGTAAATCGGTAGCAAAGCCGGGGTAAACAGCCGTTCGGATGGATGTCGCCTTAAGCCGTGTCGACTTCCTAATATATAACTTATCTTGGCCAATTTCAAATTTGACGCCAATTTCTTTAAATTTTTCTAACAAGGCAGTGATATGGGAAACATTGACATGATTAATTTCTAGTGTGCTCTGGGTGGTCGCCGCCAAGATTGCAAAAGTGCCCGCTTCAATACGATCGGGAATGACAGTATATTCGACGGGCTGTAATTCGTCGGATCCATTAATTTCAATGGTTCGATCATTGACTTTGATAATCGCCCCAGCACGGTTTAGAAACCCGATTAGATCAATTATTCCTGGTTCAATGGCGCAGTTATTAAGGATTATCGTTCGCGAAAAGAAACTAGCAAACATAATTATATTTTCGGTTGCCCCAACTGATATTTTAGCAAAATCAACTTTATTCGCCGAAACACGATTAATTTTAAATTCATACGTATCGGGAGATTCTTTAACCTCAGCTCCCAAATCGCGAAAGGCTTTAAGATGAAGATCAATCGGTCGCGAGCCAATTACGCAACCACCTGGGTGGGGAATTTTTACTTTGCCAAAACGGGCAAGTAAAGGGCCAACCAAGATAATGGATGCCCTAATCGATCGGACTAAATCAGGATCAGGGTCTTCGGCCTTTAAATTTGTAGTATCAATCTCTAAGGTATGACTATCCCGGGTGATTTTTGCCCCCATCTTTTTTAAAATTAAGGCAAGTTTTTCAATATCGGTGATATCAGGCACATTATGCAATATGGCTTTGCCGGTCAAAATGCTGGCCGCCATCAATTTAATGGCGGTATTTTTTTCGCCATAAACATCAATTGAACCGGAAAGTTCCGCTTGACCATGAATAATGAATTTAGAAATTTTTGCTCCTCAAAAGAAACTCTAACTCTTTATTCTTACTCTTTATTATAGTATACTACAGATAAGTTTTGAGCCAAATACTAGGATAGTATATTACAATTTTGGTGTAAAATCAAACGTCAATGAAATATTCTAAACGATTCAAAAAAATGCTCTTAATTATCTTATTTTGGGCTGTACTCGCGGCCTCTTTTTTGTTCTTTGCTTTTTTGATTTTTCTTAAAGCTAATGGTTACCAGTTAAATTATAAAACATGGCATATTATTAAAACTGGCATGATTATTCTTAATGGCGAGCCAAACGACGTCACGATTGAGATCAATCATAAAATCTTAAAGACTGGCTTTCCGGAGCGATTGAGCAATTTGACGATTGGGGCCTATGACATTGAAATTAGCCGCGAAAATTATCAAGGATGGTCGAAAACCGTTAAAGTTGAACCGGGGCTGGCACTAATCAACGAAGATATAATTTTATTTCGTAATGAACCATCGGAGCAGGATCTTCCCGAAAATATCACCGTTGATAAACTCAGAGGCCAATTTAGCTCGGCCGCAAGAGATTTAAGAATCGAAGATACCGAAATATTTTTGAATGATATTTTGGTTACCCGCTTTAGCCAGAAAATTTTAGCGGCGACGATGTATCCCGATAATAAACATATTGTCTTTCAGACAGGGAGCGAATTAAGGGTGATCGATATTGATGGATCCAATAACAAGCTCTTAATCAATTTAGAAAGCGCCGAACCATCAGTTTTTTCTTTCACCAACAATGGTTCAACGATTATTTATTTGGATGAGGGCATTCTAAAAGCTAGAAATATTCGTTAGTCCCCTGAGGTTTCGGATCAATTTGTTTTCCGACAACAATTAAGCGATTCAAGTTGGTGCCGATCGGCACACACGTCATGAGCGTCAATGTATAATCAATATTTGAGTTTAAGACCTCCATTTTATCTGGGGAAACGACTTTTGAACTAGAAACCTCGTAAGTAAAAGTTTTTTGATTATATTGAAGATAAATCTTATCGCCAACGTTCAGCTTATCAAGCAGGGCAAAAACATCTTTATAATCCGACCTCACCCAGGAGTAATAAGAAGAATGACCGGTAATAAAAACGTTGCCGCTTTCTCCCGGCAAAGCCGTTCCTTTATAATGAGCGACACCTTCTAATAACTTTTGATTTAAAAGAGAATCGTCAACGTTCCAGGCGATTGGGGCGCTAACTTCGATTTTTGGGATCACCAGTTTTGCCTGCGAGGTCGCATCAAAAGGCGGCGGAGTTTGGAGATTGACAGTACTTTTATTAGAATAAGTCGTCTCCCAAAAGAACTTAAATTTTTTGCTTAAAGCGGTTCCATTTATTAATGTGTAAGTCAGCACAAAAACTAAAACAAAAATGGTGGCGAATTTCAAAATAGTGTATTTGATATCGTTAAGAAATTTGAAAACACTTTCCTTTTTATTCAAGGGTGGATAGATCGCCCCCTCTTCGGGGATAGGATAAACAAAAGCGTTTTCCGATATCGGGGGCGAAGTTTCTTTTTTTTGCGCTGTCTGGGCTTTCTCCATCTTAGTCGGCGGCAAACCTAAAATATCCTCTGAAGGTTTTTCCGCTTCATGGCTAAAAAGAGACTTGAGATCATTCTCGTCTAAAATTGGTTCCATCTCCTCCCTTAGAATTTGAGGTCTGATATTATTATACAGCATTTATTACTTTATTTCTCGAGCTTAATAAGGTATAATCGAAGTAAGGGCCAGTAGTTCATCGGTAGAACGCTTCATTCGCATTGAAGAGGTAGAGGGTTCAATTCCCTCCTGGTCCATATGCCCGAGTGGCGGAATGGTAGACGCGCACGACTCAAAATCGTGTGGGAGAAATCCCATGAGAGTCCGACTCTCTCCTCGGGCATTTTTTAATTGATTCCTTTTGCATCAAATTAGATATATAGTATACTTAAGTCAAGCCACATATAATATTAAGTTTACATCGAGGAGTAACCGATGGCGAATATTGATAGTTTGGAAGAAATCGAAAAGTTAGATCAAGACGGCTATTTAAAAAGAATTCAGGAATTTCCCGATCAGGCGGAACGAGCTTGGTCTGACTGGAAAAAAATACCCCTTCCGGCAAGTTATATTCAAGCCAAAAATGTTTTAATCGCCGCCATGGGCGGTAGCGCTCAGGGAGCTTCTATCGTCGACGGTTTAGCCACCACCGCCAGGATCCCCGTGACAATCTGGCGGGATTACGGCGTGCCAGCGTGGTTAAATAAAGATACTTTGATGATTGCCTGTAGTTATTCGGGCAACACCGAAGAAACGGTTGATTGTTTTGAAAAGGCGGCGGCCAAAACAGATAGATTAATCACCATTTCATCTGGCGGCCAAATTGAATCATTATCGAGAAAATATAAATCTGTTCATTATTCTATCAACTATGATTCTCCACCGCGGCAATCGCTCGGTTTTCAATTAACTGCCATTTTAGCCATTTTTGATAAGCTGGATCTAATTGAGGTTGATGATTCGACTTTTGAAGAAGCAATTTTATTAGTTAGGGGTCTGCAAAAGAAAATAGACGTAAATGTCAGAACGGCGAATAACCCGTCTAAATTGTTGGCCTTAAAAATTATAAATAAAATACCGATAGTTTACGGCGCAGGAATTATGAGCCAAGTGGCTCGTCGAGCTAAGGGCCATTTCAATGAAAATTCAAAAAGTTTATCATATTTTGAAATTCTACCGGAAGTCCACCACAATGCGATGGTGGGATTGGAGCAGCCCAAAGAACTAACCAGCAAAATTATCACGATTATTTTGCAGTCGAAGTTTAATCACCCAAGAAATATTTTACGAGAAAATATAACGCAACAAATTCTCCAAAAAAAGAGGATCTCCAGTGAATCAATTATGATTCAGCCTGCCCCAACAGCTCTTGCGGAAATATTGCAAATGATCCATCTTCTCGATTATGCATCTTATTATTTAGGGATTCTCTACAACGAAAATCCGACAAGTATTGCCATGGTGGATTTATTGAAGGAAAAGTTGGCAGAGCATCCCATGGAGGAATAAAGGAGGTTTTGTGAATCCATTAGTTTTAGTCATACTCGACGGTTGGGGCTTATCGCCCGAAACTCAGGGCAATGCGATTTTAGCCACCCAAACACCAAATTTCGACCAACTTCTCTCTTACTTCCCCCATGCTTCGTTGGGGGCTTCGGGCGAGGAAGTCGGCCTTTCTTGGGG